>JAAUXT010044557.1_pt1 | contig 20582 bp, 19 predicted proteins | sample 7278171 | NCBI WGS metagenome assembly JAAUXT01 (sample SAMN14350112, study PRJNA611818) | marine sediment metagenome | isolation source: surface marine sediment (1.8m) | place: French Polynesia: Moorea | collected 2018-08 | reverse complement strand
ATAGAAAATGCCTTTTGTAATGAAAATCATAGAAAAATGAAATGAATTTATGAAATTTTGGTTAACAATAAAAATTGCTGTAGGGTACAGAGGAGATGACTATCAAGCAAGCAGAGCTTCCTGAAATATCAGGCAGGTGCGCTAACATCACCAGAGACAAGTGGTTATCTCAGGTTTAATGCGCTCCCCCTACCCGCAGGGATGCAATGACAGTGGACATAGTATATGACTGAGCAGTGAGTAGTAGGAGTCTGTTCTGTTGACAACAATAATACATATCCCGTAGCGAATGACTGTGATATACTGCAGGATCAATTCGTACTTGGAAGTTGCATTGTTGGGTATGTGTTAGAAGCGCAATCAATTAAGCGCTGAGCATCCGTGTGTTGAATGTTTACGACAGAAAAAGACTGTGCGGAGTAATGGTAGCTCAGTCAGTGAATATGCATTAAGCTGGAGTGAAGTGTAAATGCCCGGATGGAGGGAAGCAGCAGCAAGCGCGTAGTGAGTACTCGAGGCGCAGAGTGCGATCTCCTCTGGTGGACCACCTCAAATCACCTAAAAACATTTTGCTTTCCTGGACCCAACAGGGACATTGGCCCTTTCGCATCCCATTCCATGACAACGCTCGGTGACCAACGATGGCATTTGTTCACTCACTGATGTGTTGACGTGGTTGTATTTGCAAAACCCAACCGTGAGCCAAGTCTAACAAAGTCTCCCAAAAATAATGAGGCAGCATGCAACTGGGTGCTGTCTGAACAATCTGTACCCATCATCCACTTAAAAGCAATTCAACACATTTTTCCGTCGTTACCTTTCCTATTGGTACGCCCACATTTTGCATTGCACAACTTCAGTCATTGCGATTTTGTGGAAAGAAACAGTAATCAAAGAATATTTGACATAAAACAGACTGAGGCCAACAAAATATATGCACACACGATGCAAATATCGCAGATGGACCAACAAGTGCAATAAAACATTTGAAAACAAGTTTGTGCTCCTGTGGGCAGCAAACATGACACTGGAGGAACAAAAACATCCACAAAATGTTACAGTGAGCAAACCTGTCTTGCACCAAACTTGTGCGGAGACCTGAAAACAACACAGAGCTGGTTTCTGAACTTGCAGCAGATCAGAAATCAATGTTGTGTCGCAATTTTCCTCATCGACAGAATTCTGTGATTTCTCTTCAGACAGGAAGAAAAATAATGTGACTGATGGTATCGCAGTGATTCAAAGATTGGAAAAATTCCAAAGGGTGCCCAAATTTTTTGATGATGTCCAGTGCAGCTGATGCATTATGGGTAGAAAAGCATTGTGGGTATAAATGCTGGATTTTTTTTTTTTAAATTTGTACACCGAAATGGAGCAAAGCCTATGTGAGCAGATTCAGCTTCTATGAGCAATATTTCAAAAGTCAGAAATGCATGTTTGATGATTTTTAAAAAAGATTGGTGCACAAACAAACCTATTTAATAGTGCTGTCTTTGCCTGACTACAGCTGAAAGGATTTTGCTCTGTGTTGACACAAATTTTGAACTTTTTTCACCCCATCACTCCATCAAAATCCATTTTTCAGACAAATTTGAACCATCTTCAGAGGTCATCACACACCTCATGGAATGTGCTGGAGTCAAATATGCACTCAATAAATCCAGCACCTCAACATGTACTCTGCAACAATCAGCCACACATCTAGTGTAACACATCTGTAATCATGCACCCCAAGAATGTTTTCACATAATGACACCTCAAAATCATCCCAACTTTCATCTGACCATGCTACACACAAATCCCATTTGTGTTGCTATGCCACATGATAAACTTGGTATCAATCCAGAGAAAATGACATGCTTCAACACAAATTAATCAAAATTCACACTGAAATAACATTTAAACCACCCATACATGCAGCCTGACCCCTTTACAAAATCACATTTTTTGACATTATTCATATCATACACCATGGTAAGTCAGGTTAGAATAGTCAAATATCTCATTCTATGAGATGCTCATCACCTACACCCATCATTTGAACTTCATATATCTTGATACAAAAAAGATAGAAATGTTTTTTGTAACTACTTATGGCTGACAACACAGTTCTTGCCTCTGAGAGAATAAATAAAATAAATCATTCACAGACAGCCATAACTGAACAAAATCTTCCCCTCAATATCCTCTTTACTCTACTAGACTCCAAAAATGTAAAAAAAAACACAATTTCAAAAAAAAACAATAAAAAAATACCAATGTTTCACTTTCTTTCCAACTTTCACCTTCAGACCAAGATGGTGCCCATACATGAGACAGGGACATTTTTCTAATACCTTGGGCATTATCTACCACCAACACCTTCTGTCTTAACCACAACAAACATTTTGAAACTTTGTACAATTTTGCTGTCCAGTGCACAACACATTTTGACCCAAAAAACAGCAAAAATCACATTTTCACTTTCAACCAACAAAAACCCAGCAATGAAGATTACTGTAGGAACCAAGCACCACTTCCAAAATTTTGCCCCAGCAATTGTCTACATTTTCTCTTCCTTCAGCAGATTTCAACCATTTCCAAGCTAAAGCCAATTACACAACCATACCCAAATTTCACTGTGTTGGCCTTTTTTCTGGCTGTAAATCACCACAAAATCCAAAATTCATTCTTCTGGCATTTCAGGCATCATCTGCAGCCCAAAAGTGAACAAAAAAACAAACATGACTGAAATAAAACAAACAGAATGCTTTCAAATACCTGTTCACACATTTGGCCTTTTGATGCCTCCAGGTGAAATTTCACCACTATATATTATTCAATGTAAGTTCAAATGACCTAGCCACAATCAACACAAAAGCACAGATGTTATATTTGTTTGTCAAAAAGTCCAGGAGAACGTTGGAGAACGTTGTTGGAAACTGACACACAACCTGCTTGATTTGCACTTGAGAATATCATTCCTCAACAATGGTGCCATTGATTTGAGCAATCTAGTGATCCGGATCACCATGGATTGGTGCAAACAAAATGAAAGTTAGCTGATTCAGATTGATTCACAGTAGTCCACATATGGAACAGATTGCCAGACTGATCACTGTTTCTCCAAAATAGATTCAGATCAGCAAATTGAATAGATCAATGGCTTGTCTATCAGAAAACAAAAGGGCAATAACTGTGTGCAATGAGACGGTCATCAAAAAGGTTACCTGTTGAACATCCTATCCCAAAGCAATACAAGATAAACCAACCTGGAATCAACAAGACAAGACCCCAAATTATACCCATGGAGAAACATCCAATGTTGCCACTTTTTAGTTTGCGACAACAACAAAAAAGGCCACAACAGGAAAGACCAACAAAGACAATGATTGCCACTTTGCAATTGTGCAATCGTTTGGCTTCATACATGGCTAACTCACACTCATCTTCTATCTTCAGTGTGACATGAGTCTTGTCACACAAAACCTGCCATTTCTCCACAAAATCAACTGAAAAGTTATTGTATCTCAGGTCTATTGTGACAGGTAATTTGTGGTGAGAGAGAAATGCTCCAATCAGGTCTCCAATCTGATCTTCTACTTTTCTCAATTTGTTGATGTGCCATGAATATCTCGCTAGAAAATCACCCAAGTAAATCCTTTGTTGTGGATCTGTTTTGAATGATTGGTACAGCTGTTCATGACCAATTTCGTTGTTTGTCCAATTGTGCTTTTCGAAAATTGGGAAGTCTGCCCCACTGTCTGTCCAATGCAGAATCATTCTGTCACCATTCAAAACCCTTCCTCCCTTGCCTGGTAGGTCAGGTAGACTTGTGTAATAGAAGTATGAATCTGTGTGAATCACTGAGAAAATATTTCCAATGCTGTTTGATGGTGATTGTCCACAAGTCTCTGTCCATTTGAAGAACATGATTTTCAAATATGTTTCTAATTGCCTTTCTCCACGCAAGTCAATATGTTTGAGACGAGGTAGTTTCCCTGCCAAAATGAGTTGGGTGAAGGAAAGTATATCTGGAGCAGTGAGACTTGTTCTTCCCATGTGCAATTCTTCAAGCCATGGAAATCCTTCAGTGTCACCAGCCAAATTCACCAGACAGCCTCCCAGATTATTCACTGATGTATCCATGACATGATCACCAGGCAATCTGAACTCACCGCCCAAACTTATCATCTTCAACAGTTTGCATTTGTTCAGTAATCTTACAAGTGTGCAAGACATAGTTGGCTTCAAACCTGTAAATGCCAGTTTTAATACTCTGAGTGCACAGTTATTCCCCCAATTTCTAAATGCTTCAAACAAGAGAATACATTCTTTCTTGTTAATGGTGTTCTGTCCAATAATGAGCTGTTCAAGTTTTGTGCATTTCTGCAATTGCTTGAAAATAGAAACCTTGAGAAAATAGGGATGGATGATGACAATGGATTGAGTATGTTCACTTATTTTGATGTTGAGTGAATCCTTTTGAATATGATGGTGCCTGTTCAGTGCACAATTTGGGCAAGTTACATGCAGGAGAGTAATAATTTGATTTTGGCTGATACTTTTGCCAAGCAGAAGTGGGCCTCCTGTACATGAATCAATGATTATCATTGCACCCTCTATTTGTTGATTGGTGGTGTTGTCCAAACAAAATGTGTGTGATTGTGCATTCATATTCATCACCTCATCTTCTGCCAAAACATACAATTGACTTGGTTTGATACAACTGTGCTCATTCAAAGTTCCCAATATGTGGACACTGATAAAGTCATTGAAAAGATCAGGAACAGTACTTCTGATGAAGCGTGCACTGACTGAAGAAGATCAAGATGGTAATCACCAATGCTTTCTTGGAACATTCTTCTCTTCAAATGATCCACTATTTTTTGGTATATGTGTGCTACTAAGTCATGTTGGACTTGTTGCTTTCTACTTTCTTCACCGGCATTGTTGGAATGGATTTCTAGCACCAGATGGATGACCTGTTCATATCTTTGCACTTCCTCCACATTGGTGAACATTTTCTGGAAAAATTGCCAGATGCAAAAAGTCTCAAAGATTATGAAATGATTTCTGCTGACCCAATCCGGAAATAAATTCCTGTTGTTTGTAACCTTATTTCTCCCAATAGAAAGAGAATCAGAGGTGGCAACAAACAGCAACATCACAACAATGCACGAATCCCTGCAGGAATCTGTACAATCGGGAAGCCAGCAAGATAATGTTTTTGCAGAGGATCTCAGTGTTTGTTATGCCTGCACATTTATATATGATAGCACTGTCTCACCTTCCAGATGTTAAACAAGTTATTAACTGGAATCGAGAGAAGATACTCAGCAGCAAAATATTCTTGTAGTAACTTGTGCGAAAATGAGACCCAGACAGGTTGTTCTTTCAGGTCTGTGTCATAAGAATCAGTTTGATGCAAAAGCCCCAGCTTCAAAACATCAGGAGCAGTCTCCTGCAGTTCATTCTGAAAATTAAGGATATGTCACCTATTTTTCTATGAATTTTACATTTTTAGAAAGAGAAATGAAACAAGGCACTGACCATGTCAATCAAAATCTGTTTGTTGTTCTTTTGCAGGCTTTTCCATGACAGTTTCCCCAATCTGTTCAACATTTCTGTGAGATATGGAATTGCATCAGCTGTCAAATTATAATGTTTCAAAGCAGATCTATTCATGCAGAGTTGAGCCATCATTGATATCATTTCAGATTTTTTGGTTGGAAATGTTCCCTTCTCCTTGAATGAAACTGATGCCATCAGCAGAAATGTTGGTATTCTCAAGAGATCCTGAACTCCAATCTCTCTTGCTGTTTCAATAAGAACTTCGGGTTTGTTCTCTTTACCAAGATCTTTGGCTGCAAACTTCAAAATGCTTTCGTGACTGAGCCCAGTTATTTCAAATTCGCCGTCAAATTCTGACAGCAGTTTCTTGCTCAGAAAGTTGTGAGGCCTTGAAGTCAAAATGATGAAACAGTTTCCATTTCCATTCTCAACCAATGAGTCAATGTCAAGATTTTTTCCCCTTTGGTATTCATCATACCCATCAAGAAGCAGCAGAACATTGTGTCCGAACTGTCCTGTCAGAATGAGATTCAAGTGAATATCAGATATTTGTCCAGCTGTCAGGCTTTTGTGCTGTGTCTTGATAATATTTTGCAGAGAAGAATTATCAATGACATGTCTGAGTCCAACCAAGAAAACATAGTCAAATCTGTGAAGGTCTCTGCCTTCTGCCCAGTCCAATGCTATCTTTGCCAAAGAACAGCTTTTGCCAATCCCTGCTTCACCTGAAATTTACAACACAGAATACAAAATTTTGCTCATCTCAACAAAATCACAGTTCAAATAATCAGTGTGATGAACTGCTGAGCAATGCACCTGTCACAGCAATTCTCACAGAATTGGTGCTGTTGTACAACTGAAAAATATCATGCATCCTGGAGAGAACTGATGTTGTTGGCACCACAAACTGTTTGTAGTGTCTCTTCCAGGTAAGTTCCACATAATACTCCGCTGTGGAGATTCTCCTGCCATCAACCAGCCAGTCCATATGCATGGCATTCTTGCATCTTTTCTGCAGGGAGTCTTTAGTCAAAGTCTGAATCTTGGTAAAATCTGAAAACAGAGGTGAGGACTGGTGCTATGCTGGTCATGAGGGAAGCAAGCAAATGTTAGTTTTCAACAATGTGTTGAGAATACCGGGCTGGGTCAAGCAGAACTGCTCCCCATCTGGTTCTGGATGACTGCTGTCGGCGTGTTTACTAAGAACATGAATTTCCCCACCTGGATTCAACAAAACAAGAGACTTCACATGCTTGAAAAAGAAAACGCGTTTTGTTTCCATTTCTGCACCGCCGCTTGACTCACCTAATTTCCCTGCCCAAAAGAAGCTGGTAATAATGCTCAGTGTCCCGAATACCATCACAGCAAGAGTCCTCCTGAACACTGAATGTGTGACAACAGAGAAAAATATCAAGAAACCATACATGGACCATGCGGTTCAGGAGCAAAGAAGGAAGGGCAGACAAATTACATTTTGATTTGAGGATGCGGGTCTTTCTTCGTCTCTGAAATGAGACATGTCCTGGTGTGGTATCAAGAGCCTCTTTGGCCACTTGTGCCATGCCCTGCTGAACTAGAGTGTTGTAGAGGCAGATATAGGCCTGTTCCCTGTCTCCTCCCATCCTCTCATACAGCCACTTGAACAACAGCTCTCTTGATGCAGCGGCCAGGTTATTGGGATAGTTAGTGATCATAAGACTGATAGAATGGAGTGGTAAGCCAAGCTGAGTGAATAATTTGTAGACCACAGCGGTGTCACACAGCATGTTAGCCAAACTCAACATGTGCTGGTCAGACAGTTGCTTGGCCATTCTGTGCTTCCTTTCTTCTCCAATTCACAAAATCATCTTTTTGAAATGGTGTCCAAGTCGTTTGAAAAGTGTAGATCAACAAACAATCTGCAAAACAAGCATCTTTCTGTCTGAATGCAACCACAAAAAATTCGATCCTGGCTAATTTTTTCTTTCAATTGAACCAGACAATTAAATCGCGTCAAAACAGGATTATCCTGTCTTTCATTTTCAGTTTTTTTCTTTCTTTCTTTCTTTCTTTCTTTCTTTCTTTCTTTCTTTCTTTCTTTCGTTCGTTCTATCTGTGAGTTGTAAGGGTCGCACAGTGTATCACGTCTCGTTGGCTTCACCTACAAGTAGGTCGTTCAAATCAACTTTCCAACACATACCTTATTGTTGAAGAAAAATGCCACTGTTTATCCGCGAGTCCTCTATGTGGTGTACAAAGACATGTATGTACATGTTTGCCTGAGGAGAAGCGACTCCGCAATTGTCATATGCTGTGATTTGTGTGTGCCACCTGATCTGTTGTTCTCATGGTTGCCAAAACAGGTGGATCCACCTTTTGATCTCCATTGATTTTGTTGATTTGCCACTCAGACGTGTAGATCTCCTGATCCAAATTATATAGGTAGGAGAAGCAACATGCACCACCAGCCTGCTTTGGGTGCATGCACGAAGAGAAAACAACAAATGCAATGCGGCACTGGGTTTTCACACTGTGTCACGTTTTGCTGACTTTGCCTTGTTCTCTATAGACTAAGTGGGTTGGTTCGAATTCACTCAACGACACACATATTCAACAAACCATCAAGTCCTTTGCTATTTTGTGTGTGAATCTTTGAGTTTGTCTTTCCATGTGACGCACAAACTGAATGAGCGAGTTCTCTTTCTGGCACGCTGCATCACAAGAAAGTTGTTTGCCATGCACAGACATATTCATCCTGGTTGTGACCCGCTGTCCTTAATGTGTGCCACGAATACCTCAGGCGCTCTCAACTGAAAACGCACCCACCAACACATCGTTTCCTTGGAACACGTGGACCAGCCATTGATCTCTGTATTGATTGAGAAAAAAACTCAAACGCACCTATGATTCACCACTCTAGGAGAAAGAACACGTGGCATGCATGAGCTTGCTTTGCTCGAAAAGAACACAGAGCAGGGCATTCCTTCGTTGTGTCACTTTTGATGCACAACTTTGGGACAAGCAAGGGTCTTTTCTCCCACCAGTGTTCAAGGTCGCCAAACCCAAATGAACCAAAGAAAATCTTGATGGTTTCATATTTCACATATTTCGCACCATCCTTGTTTCTGTGCCTGAGGAATTCTCATTTCTTGTTTTGCTCTGCCCTGTGTTCTCTCCCTTCCCAGGCAGCCTGACCCGGCCTGGATCCGGGTGGGAGTTGCGTTCCTTGTTCTCCTCCTCATCATGGCTGTGCTCATCTCTGTGGTAATCTGGCAATGCAGGGGGCCAAGAACATCTTGCTGGTTGAGGCTCTTACCCAATTCACAATGACAGCACCTACATACACACATGTCACAAAATAGGTCTCACACGAAAGAAAGGATATGGCAATGGGGTGTTCGATAGCACACATTATCATAATTGTGGGTGGGTCTCAGCCCCAAGTCGTAAATGCTGTCAGACTTGCGGACATGCGTGTCATTTCAACCAAGGGGCAATTGAAGTGTGTGCTTTCACCCCTACAAGTTTCTGAACATAACATCAAGCTTTCTGAAATTTTGGCATGACAAAAACCAGCAAGCCACTCTCTTTATTGGTTCACTTTCACAGAATGACATCTTCTACAAACAGCTCATTTTAATCCAGGTATTTCATGGACACTTTTCTATTTCAGAACACAAAAGAAAGCTGGGCCCAAAGCAGAATGTGAGGGGCAGAAGAACCAAGAGTACCATGCCCTTCAGTATCCTCACCCTGCAACCAACCCACCAACCATCCCAACACTGATGAAGCTGGAGCTTCAGTATATACCCACAACCCAATCAAGCCTGCAGGTACACCTGGTTCTGATGGGTGTCTTGTGCCAGTGTCTACCCAATGTCCTGCAGGGTACACAGAAGTCATGGGTACCCAGAAGCCTGAGTGGATGACAGATTTAGAGACCAGAATCTATTCTTACAAGCCCACCAAGCATCCAGAAGGTTACTATGATCTGATACATTTTCCTGACATTCCTGCAGATCCAGTGGCTCTTCCTGTTCATCAGAATCCAGAGCTAGTGGCTCCAGAAATTTTCAGTAACCCTTGAATAGCTCCTGAAAGTCCAAGCAACCTAAGACCCCAGGTCCCTGCCAGCCCCAGACACCAGGTCCATCAGGTTCCACAGCATCTCAGAATCCAGGTCCTGCAAGACCCAGAGTATCTCAGAAACCAGGTTTATCAGGCACCAAAAAGCCAGGAAAACCAACACTGCCCAAGAAACCTCCCAAACCACATAAGATGAAGCTTTGCAACCTCTTCTCTCCTTCTGCAAATGAACATGTTGTTTCTGCATGGTACTGGAGTGCATATATGAAGATGTCACAATCTTTCTCAGTGTACATGGGCCTGAGGCAACCACATTCCAGTTGTGTACAACAAAAGAACAAGAAAATGGATCAAGAAAATATTAATCTGATTGTTGTGTGCAGGAAACAACATGAATGAAAGAGTTCATTTTCAATGTTTATTTGCTCTTGGTTCTGTTGGAGACAGGCACAAACAAAGAACCCTCAAGCTGGCTGTCTCTTCATAAAATACTGTATTCCATCGATTTGTTTGTGCTTCACTGCATCTCACTGCAATGTCAAGGTCATCACAACTGTTTCAGTTGAAAATATGCAAGAAGCTTTCAATATAAGCTGTTAAATTTTATTCAACATGTCTTGGTGAGTGATCCTTACAGTTTTGATCAACACCATCAGCTAAAAAAATCTCATACCGGGGGACACTGCGCTACACAGGTTTGTGCTGTTTCTCCAAAGCTGAGACAACTTTCAATGCAGCTCCTCTTCTCCATATCTCTCTTTTTAAGTCCACATTCCACATAACACTGCTCCAAAGACAGACCCTCATCCAAGCAACCATCCACACAATCCCCATTCCTCTTCTCCATATCTCTCTTTTTAAGTCCACATTCCACATAACACTGCTCCAAAGACAGACCCTCATCCATGCATCCATCCACACAATCCCCATTCCTCTTCTCCATATCTCTCTTTTTATATCCACATTCCACATAACACTGCTCCAAAGACAGACCCTCATCCAAGCAACCATCCACACAATCCCCATTCCTCTTCTCCATATCTCTCTTTATATATCCACATTCCACATTACACTGCTCCAAAGACAGACCCTCATCCAAGCAACCATCCACACAATCCCCATTCCTCTTCGCTATGTATTTCTTGCCAAGTCCACATTCCACATAACACTGCTCTGAAGATAGACCCTCATCCATGCAACCATCCACACAATCTTCATGGATCTCATTCTGCAATGACAAAAACAAGCACAAACCAAAGTTCCCTCTTCCTCTTGGAAAAGGGCCTGATTCAGCTCACTCCACCTGTTTCATTATTGGTTCCAAGATTGTTCCCAGGTGGCATCATTTTGTTTTGCAATCTACTGTCAAAACTCTTATTGCCCCCCATTTGAGCTGGCCATTCCCCATGCCATACCCATTGCCTTCTCTCCATATGCCTTTTTCTATCTTTTGTTACATCATTCCTCTGATGCATTTCTGACTGAGCTCATAAAAACCTCAAGCAGTATCTGACCCTCCCAAACGGGTCCATTCGCCCAATTGGCATCACATCATCCTTACATCCCTGAACATCAAGATGTTTTCTGCCAGATTCCATTTGTTTAATTGTTCGCCAACTTTCCCACTCACCTTTGTCAGTTTCTTGGCAGAAAGAGTGGAAAGAAGAGCCAAAGTGATGACCACAAGGAACACTGTTCTCATTGTTGCCAGTTGAATATTTTCTCAGCAAAACTAAAAGCATGAGCTTCAGGCAGTTCAAGAGTCACAAGAACAACCCAACTGAATTCACCAGATACTGTGGCTCAGTACAGATGCAGACAATTACTGTTTTGCCAGTATTGCACAAACTAGAATTTGCCCGAGGCCTTGGTGAACAGCAACCCATGGTAGAGCCCAACAAAAAAACAAGGTTCCACACAGTTGGTTCTTGCTTTCGCTAGTGAGAGTCTGAGTGAATATGTGAGTGTGTGGAATTTGCCTGAACTGATCTGATAGACCAGTGCAATGCTTGGTCTTTTGGATTGTCCCAGACATGGAGTATTGACTCATTAAAAGGAGTGTTTCATCATCAGGAATTTGTTTTTGCAAAAGACACCAGTACATAACTGCTCACTGGACTGGAACAGGAATTTGTATGGCCCCAAGCTGCTTTGTGTGAATCTCTCTCTGGACTGCACAATGTGTGTCTCTTCAAGCAACCACTCCTGTCACTGGATGGACATAAACTACCAAGTGCAGATTTGGTTGCTCAGTGAATTTGTAATTACCAAATTTATTCAACAGGTCTTTGTGTGTCAGGAGACTGAACACGGAATCAGCACACAGACAGACATGAGTGAAAGCCTTGCCTTCTGGTTGGGAAACAAACCATTGTACAGACAGTGATTCCCTTTGTGTTGAATGAATAGAAATCTGCAGCTGTTCAAGCAGATGATGTGGTGAATTTAGTGATCTACAATCCTCTGTGCACAACAACAAGACTTTTTCAGCAAGCTGCTCTCTGTCTCTCTCTCTTGCTCTCTCCTTGTCTCTCTCTTGGTTTCATTTTTCTCTTTTCTTCCTCGGACTCTATTCTTCTCATTCCCCATCTCCCTCCTGTCCATGAACAAAAATATACTACTGCCTGTCTCCTTTCTGCTATTCTCTCAGTCCCCTTCATTCACTCTGTGTGTGTCTGTCTGTCTATCTGTCTGTCTGTCTGTCTGTCTGTCTGTCTTCCTCTCTGTGTCTGACTCATTTGACCCAGCAATGTACCAACAAAGGAGTTTTGTGCCTGTGACTTGCTGTTTCCATGTTCTTGTCCAGTTTTGTGCAGAGTCTAAAAATTGGTAGCGATTTGGAGTTTTCTTGTGTAGCTGGAAGACACTTTCTCTGCCATTTTCCAGTTCAATAGAAAGTTAGAAACTCTCCAAATGAACAAGCCACTCTAATTTTCTCAGAAATTGACTCCTCCCTGAAACGTTACTGCTAATTGTGTGATAAACACGATATGATTCCAGGCCTCGACCACACATATTCAGCTTGATTATGTCAACTAGCATTCTCATGTTCCCACAAAAATGTGTATTTCAGATGGAAATTTGCATTTTATGCAAACACCTGTGCAGCACTACCTTTGAAAGCAATCAAAACAAAAAATAAGCATAGCAAAGCACGTTGAAAACCTCCAACAGCAAATGAGGTTTTCCATTGCACTCCAGTTGAGTTTTCCAGTCTGCATGAAGACAGACCAGTAGTACTTGCAAAACATTAACACAAAACAACACCCAAGGGACTGTTGGAGACACACATCGTCCCTGTGATCTCTGCAGTTCCAGTATCAAATGCAAAGTCCCTCCACTTATGCCCCGGCCCTGGTCCCAGCCCTCCAAGTGGCCCTGGGCCTGGCCTAACTCCCTTGGTGTGTCTCTGAGCACATACACCTGCACACACACTGTAACTGTAGATGTGTTTTTTCAGTGTATTGGGTTTTTCATGCTTTTTGTTCAAATTACTGTGTATTTTGCTCAGAGCGGAGGGATGTTGTGTGATTGGTAGTCTGCCCCACTAATGGAATCCTCGATTAAAGGCTCGATCCCACATGATTCTTACCTGCTCTCCTCTAAAGCTGCGCATCCACCCAGCTTCAGGTGTACATAAACTGTGCCCCACCTTTACTCTGGGCTTCCTTCCTGAAGCTCAAGTACGTATATAATGAACCAGTTCAAACCTTTCCCCTGTGAGGTATGTACTGTTTATCTGACCCATCAATGGAGACAGGATAGATCGTCTCCTTTCTCCTGACGAATGATGGGCTAAGGTTCAGCCAGCTGCAGGCTTATGGAACAGTGCTGCACTGAACACCCACACAGAACACTACTATGCTTCTCCTTTAGATGTTTGCCCTGTGAGCTGTTTTCGCTGGAGTTCAATGAGATCAGCATTCTTTTCATACAAAGTCTGTGTACAAAATTGCACTGATGTACCCACAAACTTTGGTGAGAGTTTTTGGGTGAGAATAATCCAAATTTGTGCCATTGCTTCCAAGAAGAGTGGTTTTTGATTCTTATATCTGTAGTGCCTCAAGAAATCTGACCAGCTACATGTGTTCTAAGGCTCAAGTTAAACATTCAAAGTTTTGCAGCTTTTGACAACATCTGTGGTTGCTGGGCATTACGTCTTGGCCATTGTAAAACATATTTCTTGCTACAATGAAGAATAATGAAAAAAGGAGAAACAGAGAAACAAAAGCGCACATTTTTGAATGTGTGGGAAGCACAATTGACTTTGTTTCTCTGCTGTTTGCCATAAAGAATCCATTCTTTTACCAAGCATATCTTGTCTCAGAATGCCGGATGCTAGTACTGCATTTCTTTTCTATTCTATTTTGTGGCTCAGCAGAAAGGTGGTTGACGTTCAGTGATTTTTGGAGCATCTGGTTTTGAGCTACAGAGAAAAATTATTCAGATATTATTGTCTGAAGGTTCAGGGCCCCAACTGCTGGATTTACAAGTCGGTCTCCGAAATCAAAGATTTGTTTGCAATGCGGAAGGCACAACCACTCTGTCAATTGCAACAAAAGCAGAAGCGGAAACTGTGCTGTGTTCCAATGTGCCATGTTTGACTGAGGTACTGTTTCCTCTGGGTATTAAGTCGCGTTTGAAACTGTTTGTTTTCTTTCCTCAGGTTTTAATTTGAATAAGTGGCTTTCCTGTTGGCATTGAATTTGTGTTCAGACAAAATGAAGCAGTCAACAAAAATAAGGCAGCAAGATATATTGAAGTGATATTGTTATTTTTGTCACCAAGATTTAACAAAATGTCAGTGAAAATATTGTTCTTGCACCTTTGCTCAGTTCGCGTCATTCAAGCAGACATATCCCTTGAGAATATGTTGAAAAGACACGAAATCTTTGAAGACAGAACCAAGTTGTGGCATCATTATGTTGTGATGTTTCTACAGACAAAGACTAAAAATTACTTTTGCAGTCAGAACTTCATGCAGTGCTCTGTTAATTGCACAAACACAGACAACATGAGCGACCACAGTTGTGTCAGAACTCATTCTGTTTCTGCAAGATTGGTTCACTGTTTAATGCATCTTGTAAGGTTTGTCATGACATTCCAAGCCAGAGGCTTGCGAAAACTCCAGAGCAACAAAAAAGCCAGCTTGCTGGGTAATACAGAATATTCTGAAACCAGAGCTTCTCCACTATCTGCCATTATTGTCTCAACAACACACTGCAGACAGGGAATGAACAGAACCTATTTGTTCTCATGGAGATTTATATTAGATCCCACTCTCTCACTAAATTTGACATTCTACAAGCTTTATTTTGCAGCATCATTGGGATCATTCCGCGAGGGATTCTTGACTATGGTTGATGAGAAGCAAACCAAGTATTTAACTGCTCATGGTTTTTTGTCTGTTTTCATTTTTTACTACAATCATCATCACTTGCATATGACAGTATCTACTCCAGAATGCTTACACTATGATTTGCAAATGAAGTTCAGCATCATGGATGCAGACATTTTGACAACAGCTGGACTTTCGTCTCCTCCAGAAATGTATCAAATGACAAGAGTTCATGATTATTCACATGAAATTAAGATTCATAGCAAACAAAAGCTGCTCATTTCCTTCTTTTTAAAAGTTGAAGAAGTGTTCAAAATAAGTTTCAAAATCAATACATATTTGAAACACAAAATTTATGATGGACCTGATCTTAAATCACCTGTTGTAACATGGCACTGGGTAACATGGCACAGGGTTGTTTTTTGACATCATTTCAGGCTGTTATTCAAGTTTTAGTTGAGCCAAAACCAGGATATCAAATTCCTGACTTTTTTCTTCTTATGAGAACACTGGTTGATTGTCAGCCATTGCATCTTCAAGGCTCCACCTCAAATGTTGTGAAGAGACACATGCCAATGCAAACTTGCGTGCAGACAGTGTGCTGCATTCACGTCTTCGCGTCAAGCCAAATTGCTCGAGTCAATGTTTCTGTCACATATTTGGTCACGACAGATGTGACGTCAGATTTCTGTACATATGGTGGTCTTGTTACACTAGAAATTTCCCCTGGAACAAGGAAAGAAAACAATGTCTTGTGCCACTCCACATATAATTCTGTAAAGAAGTACTATTCACATAGCACTCAGCTGACCATAGTTCTCTACTGGTACAAACACCGATCTCGCATCCAAGTAAACCTGACCATCAGTGAAACCAAATGCAAACTCTTTGAGCTGGACCCTTGTGTTTGCTCTTTGTGTCTTCATTTTTTCTATCATTCAATGAGACCCCAATTGAGATGCAGACCAGGCCATGACAGGTCTGGAACAATACGTTTGAGGGCAGTTAGGTACCCTGTGGCAGGCACACCCTATTATGGTGAAGTCATTCCTCTTGTTGGAGCAAACTTCTCTCATCACACATGTATTGTTCTGCAGATCAGCAAAAAATTCTGGAGGTTTTATGATTTCATGACAGAGCATCATTCTCTGAGAAATTGCATGACAGACTTGAAGTTATTTGATGAAACCATAGGGAACAAGATTTCCATCGAGTTGACAGCATTTATTTCTCCTGCAATGAGACGCAGCAAGTGTCAACTCAGCAGTACACTAAAATGTCAGTCTCTTAATTTTATTCAACTTCAAACCAGGAATCCCCTCCCAGTAAAGGACATGGGCAACAAAACTCGCGAACGAATATACAGAACCGGGTATCAAACAACATTCGTCACCAAAAGAGAAACGATGGAACTCCAGACACAATGGCACCATATTTCCCCGATACACGAGGGAGATTCACCAATTTTCTTGGACTTTGCGATGAACACAAATATGTGGATGGACCTCGTTGTTTTCAAAACTGTTTCAAAAAGCAAGTACAGTTTCACACTGCTGTGTTTTTACCTTGTTTCCACTGTATTGTATTTAGTTTTGTTGGTCCGCTGTGAATTGCTTTGGTAACATACTCAGCTTGTCTTTCTCAAAAGACAACAAAAACAAATTTTGTTTGAATTTGAGAACAACCATTCAAGAGATGATGCTTGCCATCAATTCCAGATGAGAATATTTTTGAGTCTCTCCCACTCTATTCCTCAATGGAACTGTACAAAGGCAAAGTGAGTTTTGTCAGAGAATTGGCATGTATTCTTGGACTGGGTTTCTGGGCCAGCAGTCCACAACTCACACACACAAAACGTCATTTGTTTTTGCAGAAACTTGAGGACAGAAAAGGTTCTTTGGTCACCTTGAAGCAAACATTATACGGTCGGCTCGGTACCCTTTTCCTTCTACAGTTTCTGCCAAACACACGATGCCACAGATTATTGATAAAATCAACTGAAATTCAGTTCCAGTTCAGTGGTTTGCTCTATATTTTACGAAATATGACAAGTTATATTTGGAACAAGTTCTCCTTTTTGGATCTTCCCTTGAGTATGAAGTTTGTGATGCTGGAAGCAGACAACTTTACGGCCAGATTGGTGGTTGTACCAAAATACTTTCACCATCAAGGGTACAAAACAGGAAGAATCTGTCACAGAGTATCTCTTGCTCTGACAGAGTATCACTGCTTTGCTATTCCATCAAATCAGGAAGATTCCGCAGCTTGGTTCATTCTGTCAAAGATGTACCGACACAGGAAATGGCAAGTGTATTCCCAAAACCCCAAGGAAACTTTGTTTCACAGGAATTTGACAAATATTTCGTGGATGAAAGCCCAACTGTTGTGCAGAAAATTTGGGAAAACGCTTCCAAGCTTCTTAAGCAAAGAAGACATGGTCAACTTGACTACAATGCTTCTGTATTTGCCTTTTCACATATCAGACTGTTGTCCGAAAAAGTATGAGGAAATGTGGACATTTTACATCGGTCTCAGCATGACAGCAAGGAGAAAGGTAGGTCGCACAAGATTGATGAGCTTTTCTTCTGATTTCTTTTCACACAACAGGACTTTTATCATTTCTGACTTGCTGCTATCAACTGCACCAAACGATCTTGATGTAATTTCCAGAAATGGATAACAAAGGCTCCAGTATCTTTTCAAATGTTCCACAACAAAAATTTGGCCCGGAGGTTTCAAGTTGCTGTTCAGTTTCGTCCCCATGATGTCAAAGAGCGCAAATTTTCACTGGTACTTCAACATTACTATGCTGTGCAAATGCGGCTCAACAACCTGACTGGTCTCCAAAGGCTATCAAATACAGTTATGCAACCATTCATAACTGGGACGCAGCAGTGTGCTTTGCTGTTCATGATAAACCTTGCAGAACCAGAATGGATTATGATCACCTGCAACAAGAAATATCTCACTCACATCTGGTGTGGTATTCACCCAGAATTGGACTCCGTGCCAGCTTTGGGGTACAGTGTACAAAAATGTGTTCTGTATCCTCAGTTATAAAGAACGGCACCTGTTATAATTTTCATTGGCACAACCCCAACCAGTTCATACCTCTGAAAAATGTATGTCCACAACCAGACATTAACCCCATGTGTCTAAAATCTGGCCATACTTGGGAGTACCTGCTGCAGTCATTGGAGTACAAATGGCCTTTTTTGCTGCTTATGCATGAGAAGAATGACACTCTTGTCCATGTCATCATCTATGGCCAAATCACAAAGACATGTTCATCTCGTGTGCAATCATCAACAAAAGTTCATGGATTTTATGTGTGTATGACACAACAAACTCAAGTGGTTCAAGCTGGAAACATATTTGCTTGTCAAAATGGAGGGTATATTTCTGTGGTTTTTGTCTGTGATAACACTGCTGATTGTCCCAATGATATATCTGATGAGCAGCATTATGTCTGTGGTGAAGAATCAAATGACTCTCAGTTGTTTTGCAAACATGTGAAAAGCTCCACAAACACAGTTTGTGGACATTCCTTCATGAAGACAGTCAACAACACATGTGAAATGTTTATCCACACCGATCAACAATTTGACAGTATGTACATGAATATCAACCAAATATCTTGCACATCTGGTGTTCAGATAGATGAGAGGCACTGGAATGACCTTGTTCCTGATTGTGACCCTGAAGGAGAAGATGAACCAAGTCTGAGATCACTGGTGATCATGGGAACATTTGTAGCCTGTTCTGATCCTGGTCAAATTCCATGTAGAGCAGGACACCCAAGATGTTTCAACATCTCAGATATCTGTCATTATCAAATTGACAAGTTTTCCAAGCTGCAGCCCTGCCCAAATGGGGCGCATCTGCAAGCCTGCCGGGGTTTTGAATGCAACATGAAGTTTAAGTGTTCTTACTCGTACTGTGTTCATTGGCTGTTTTTGTGCAACAACAGATGGGATTGCCCCCATGGTGAAGATGAAAATTTTCAGTCTGTTTGTGGAAATGGGACAATCTGTGAAAGCATGTACAAGTGCAAAGATTCCCAAAGAAGGTGTATTCATACTGGAAGTGTTTGTGACGGGATATATGACTGCCCTCTGCAAGAAGATGAATACTTGTGTGAATTACAAACATTTCTGTGTATCAAACATTGTAAATGTCTTGCATTGGCCATTTCATGCAGAAATGGTACATCAGTGTCCATTTTGAAGGCCCTCCCTTTCATCTCAATAGAAATAACGTCCACTCAGCTGGAAGGCATTCACATCATTAAAGCCTTTCCAGTTGGGATATTCTTCACATTCAACAAAAATGGCATGAACATGATCTGCAATACTTTCCCAGAGAACACAAGCTGGCTTGATGTGCAATTCAACAAAGTGTTAAAAGTGCACAGACAATGTTTTGAGTCACTTTCAAGAGTGAGAAATATAAAACTTGATTGGAACAGCATCAGTGAAGTTGAATCTGGTGCATTTGCAAATTTGACCAATCTTGTTCACATAAGCATTTCTAACAACCCTCTCACAAAAATATCTGACAACTTTTTATCAAATGTTTCAAGGCTTGAAATGGTACACATGGAATCAAATGAAACAAGTCAACTAACGCGCAATGTTTTCCAACCAATTCAGATTCTTGTTTTTGTGACTGATTATCACATTTGTTGCTTCCTTCCTGCTGGGGTGACTTGTAGCAAGAGGGTCCCCTGGTACATTCCATGCAGTGACATGTTCCATGGAAAAAGGGAGATCAGTGTACTGTCCATTGTCCTTGCAATTGTCATTATCATAGTAAAGATCGCTTGTTCAGTTTTGAACAAGCTATCAAATGACACAAAGCCTGCCTTCAAGAAATGTGTATTCTTTGTGTCTGTTTCAGAAATGTTTTGTGCCTGTTACTTGGCAATAATTTGGATATCAAACAAGTCAATGCCTACTTATGTAGCAACTTTGTGGTGGAGGGGAAGTTCGGGTTGTTTTGCCTCCTTCTTTGCATTGATCTGGTTTTCAGGTGCAACACAATTTGCTCTGATGCTGCTTTCTTTGGCCAGATTGATGGTTGTTGTTCAGCCAATGAAGACAAAATTTAAGAGTGGAAGATATAGTATGTGATTCGAGAGCGGGACGCAAAATTTCAAACCTTTGTCATTTCTACAGTTTTCAATTTTTTTTCACCAAATTTTCACACAATGTGGTCGCCATAGGTACAAACATGAAAAATACAGAAAGAAGTCATTTCTTCTTTCTGTGTTTTTCAGGGAATTTTTTTTTTCAAAAGTTGTTTCTGTCCTGGTCTCAAGACACCTGTCTTGAGACCAGGACAGCATTTTGCATCCCAGTTTGATGGTCAATTGTCTTGAGGTGCTTCAAATTTTCTGTGAATGGAAAACAGATAAGCAATGTGAAAGTGAACAAAAGAACATTTGGCTTTGTTTGAAAACAGGGAAAGTCTTGAGAAAACCATCTCTTCACAATAAATCACACAAATGTTTGTCATCTCTGAAACACATTTTTGTGTCCCGGTTTGATGAACTTTTTCAAGAAAGATGCTGCATGTTTGAACCTTAGTTAAAAACTGATCTCACACAACAGACTGACAAAACTTT
>JAAUXT010101031.1_pt1 | contig 20585 bp, 22 predicted proteins | sample 7278171 | NCBI WGS metagenome assembly JAAUXT01 (sample SAMN14350112, study PRJNA611818) | marine sediment metagenome | isolation source: surface marine sediment (1.8m) | place: French Polynesia: Moorea | collected 2018-08 | reverse complement strand
GTTATGTTGAGAAAAGATGTCAAGGAGGCCTGACCTGTGTGTTGAAGGTTTTCTAGTGAACCACACAAAAGATATTTACCAGAATCGGTCATATAAATTTCGTGCCTCGTAGTGGGATGCATGCCAGAATGGCCTGAATGCCAGAAAGAAAGGCAAAGGTAGGAATCTGTTTTCTCAAGAGCAACTTGTACACGGGCGAATACGGTACGCTCACAGCCAGGCCAAAGTTCACGGTCTGGGGCAAAACATGAGGGACAAACTGTTCAAGAGAACACACTAAATTGCGGTAAAATTTTCCCTTCACTTTTTCGTGGTTCCCAAGATGTTCCTGCATGGCTTTTTGCTCAAAGCCTTTTTGCTGTTTGACGTTCATTATTCGTGTTTGAAACAGCAGATCACCCCATAAATGAACAAAAGAACCCCCGATATTAGAAAGGACTGTCAAAAGTGAACAGAACAGCCTTGTTTGCGGCTTCTCCAGAACCAAATGCACTCACAATGGACAGATTCAAGAAAAGTCCATAAATGGCAACAAGCTAGATTTTTTGTTCCTTTTTTTTGTTCTTGTCCGCATTGTCCGAGCTCTGTTCGTTGGATAGAGAAACTTGAAAACTGTGCACTTGATGACCTTCATACAAACCAATTGATCATTGAACCCACAACTACGTAGGAACACGCAGTGTCTCACACAAAATGGCCCTGCTCATAGGGGACAAAAATGAGTAATGCTCTGTTCAGTTGGTCACGCAACGCTCCGTGTGTCTCTGGCCTGAAGATGCCGAATTAGCTTCCGGCGAATGCCCCAGCAAACAACCAAGGACACAGCTGTACGTCTCAGACCACCAAGTTCCTGCTGCCACTGGTCCAACTAACACGCGCACACACTTGCACAAACACGCAAACGCACACCAAATAAATGCGCCAACAGTGGAAGTACTCGTATTTTGACCAAAACATCAAGTGAAATCAGAAGCTCTTCAGCGGCTGATCTTGTGAATGTTGTAAATTTAGGTTCTGTAAACCAGGCAACAAGGGAACTTCTCTGCCGGATACGTGCGGTAATCATACAGAATCACGCAACGACCCTCGATCTTCTGAACCTGCTTGTCCCAGTACAACGAGACTCTCATGCTACTTTGTGTGATTAGATGTCCTTTTGTTGCTTATCAAAACAAGGTCTGATCAAAACCGGACTTCCTGGATCCAAAGTAACCTTGAGGACATTGAATTGCGACACAATTCCAATTCACACCAACAGTCTCTGGAAGTTTTTTCTGTCGAACGTGAACAAACAAAATTCACGCCTTTCTGGAAGCACCATGTTTTTCTTTAATTTCAGACAGGCACCACAATTCTGACATAACCGGAAGAACACAGGTGTCAAAGACGAAAGATTTCATTGCTGTGGGGTCTTTCTCCGCGGTAACTTTCAATCAAAGTCAAGGATTTTGTGTGGACAAGCATTTCACTTTTCCGGCGGGCCAACAAATGCAGAATCGGAAAAGTGTTGATCTGGAATCCTTTGGTTGGGAATGTTTTTTGGTTGCATGGGGTTTTCCTACTTTTCCGAGGTACAAGCTGCCGGAACCACAGTGAATGGTGCGTCCAAAGAAGTTTCAATGAAAATTGTATTTCGTATGGAGAGACGGAAGAGTTTTTTGTGTGGAGGCCGCGCCTGCATGTGCAAAGTATCAAATGAATCAAACACTTGATATTTACCTTTAGGGAGTTGTGCACCAATGACAGGCAGCCTTAAAGCACCTCCTAACACATTTTTCTCAGCTCTAAATACCCAGATGATCCCGTCAAAGGTATCACAAGAGCTTTTCACTTTATAATTTCAAACACAAATTTGAGTTTCTGAGTACATTGGCTCAACGTGAGAAACGGCAAGGGAAGAAGTTTTGCGGAGACTCATTTGCTGCGTGAATTGACATAATCCTGTGTATACAACCGCCCACTCTGTTTATCTTACTCTCGACGGGTTCCGTCCATAAATACCGTCGCCAGTTTGCAGTATCATTTCAACTTTCCTCTTTTCAAACACAAAAAGAGTACGAACATTTTCTCAAGGATAAACAAAGTCAGACAATTTTGAGCAAGAAAGGCAATTTTGGTTGAGGAGAACAAAGGGCAACGGGAAGTTTCTCTGTGTTCAAAATCCGCAGAATACGACCGTCATGTGCACAGCAACCTCCAGAAACTTTGCCCAAATTTCTCAAGCACAGAAAGAAGGTCCCATTTGTGTCTTTCGACTTCATTTGTCTGAAGGCTTCGAGACAGTTGGTCAGTAGACACCAATTGTTGGCAGATGATTTTGTCCCATCTGGGCAGAGTACAATTCAACTCTTCGCCAACATTTCCTGGAAAAAACTAAATGAAGCTTTCACACTCGCGAAAGCGGGCTGTGGCTGGCGTGTACAAAACAGGTCAATTCATCATCTACTCTCACACAAACTTTTTGTACTGAATGACAAACAACAACTTATTAGATGTGTACTTCCCTTGAAATGAAAAGTCAACAAAGGTCCTGGCGACGCACATGAAGAAAATAGTGCCAGTTTGCATTTTGCTGTTTGCATGTGGAGCACACAAACTAGATTTAGCTTAAAATTTTGGATCCATTGCAAACCAAAATTGCAGCCCGGCGTGTCCGTGCACGGTTAAACGACTGCCCTGCGTGGTCAATTCAGAACGAAGAGTGACCCCTTCCCCCTGCAAAGACATACGGGGCTCAGTCATTTAATGATGAGAATCTTCATGTTTGGAACCGCGTTTCGACGACTCAGCGATGTTGTAGAATTATGCAGTGAGTCGTCGAACTGTGTCAACAGTTTGACCATGAAGATTCTCATCATTAAATGACTGAGCCCCGGTACAGACACGTGTCTGCACGTAAACAAACGTGATTTGACTAAACCCGTGGACCGCTGAAAACCACGGCAAAGATCGTGACCAAACAAATCGCACAAAACACCCCGCGCATGCAAGGGGGAAACACGGGAAGCCAACGAAGCAGTGTCGCTCGAGCCACGGAGTTCAGTTCACTGATCTCGACTTCGTGATGGAACAAAATGGTCGCAACTGTAAGTTATTGACCATCTATTGTACACAGGCATTTTAACAAAACACTTCGGAGGGGCCCACGTAGATTTGATCACCGCTGTTGACTGCAGTGTCCATTACAAGCTCACATGCAGTCTGCTCAGGCTCTGTTGCGACTCGTTGGTGCATCACAATCCAACTCAACTGAAGTGCTAATTGCAGCAAAACCTTGGTTTTTGCCAACCCCCACGCTGTAACTTCAGAACTTCAACATGTGCTAAAGTGGAACTTGGTCGGGAAAAACAATACACACCCATTAGGCGGAAAAGTCCCAGTGAATCGCGAAAAAGTGAAAATGGAGCGATCTGTCAGCATAACATTCACAGAAGCACGAAAATGTTCAAACTTGTCCCTCTTGCCACCCACTCATTGACACGACAATCTTGGAATAGCAATCAAATTCAAACCAGAGCTGCTATTTTTAGCCAGAAATGACTATATTTGTACAAATGGGAAGTTGGAGTGACGTGCCGGAGACTGGTCACTTCTCCTCCAAATGCTTTATGTTTGTTTTTCTGTGAGTCGTACTTCCAATGTTTCATGCACTTAACTGGAGATTTCAACAGTCGTGCAGGATTTTGCAACTGAAATTTTCTGCTGTCAGCTCAAGGCCAAGCTACTTTTGTTGATCGTTCTTGTTCATGACAAAACTGGAATTGTAATCCAGGAAAAATTAAAACCCAAACCAATTTTTCGAGTGGACCAAGTTTATGATCAACACAAACAGGAAAACAGAGAATTTTCCTTGATGACCAAAAGAAACTCGCGGCAAACGGAAAAGGCCACGTACCTCAACAGAAGTGAGACCCCGGCAACTCTCCATGCGAAAAATGAGAGAAAGCAAACCACAAGTGGACTGGATCAGAAGTAATCAATGAAATTCTGATTCGCCCACACTGCCGCGCATGCATGTATTTACACTCTGTTGCCTAATGATCCCACGGCAGTGTGCACAGTTTTGCGGGCCACTTCTCTGCCAATGCCAGAAGTGTTTCCTCAATATCAGCACGAGGTGTACACATGCATTGGGGGTGTTCGCCCACGAACCCCGGAAAGTGAAACGCTGAAAGCCACCAACCGAACAAAAGACAGACGGACAGGACGGACACGCAGACACGACAGCAGTGAATTGTGTCGCGACAAGAAAAATTGTACTTCTTCGACAACGGTTGCATTTTCAACTGAGTAAAGCAACATCCAGCCTTCACACTGCTCGTGCAACTCGTGTCGCAGCGTGATGAAGAAAAACACTTCAGAGAGAAGTGAGTGCAATTTCTATCCTCTGAATGAGAACCGGCGCAAGAAGTTTCGGCTTGGAGAAGCCGTCTTTTCATCAAAGTATTCCAAACTGCACCAGACGTGAATCGCGCTGAAGCCAAATGCACACAAATGTCACAAATTAAATTCTGCCATTTACATAATAACATGTAGAAAGTATTAGTGTTTCGTTTCCTGACTTTGGCAGCATTTATTCATGTAAGGTTGTCATTCACTGCAGGTCAAAGGATAAGTGTACTTTGATGTGCCACTGGAATACAAATTCGTTAGATCTTTTCAGACTGTGCGTCAGGTAGTTTTGAACAAACAGAAGAGAAGATTCTCGGTGCGCGTGGTTCCATTGGGGTCCGTGGCATTGCATGTTGAGTTCCATCTTTGTACCTGTCCGAAAACTTGACAGACGTTGCGAACGCGAGACGTGCTTTGTTGCTCACAATGTGTTGCGTCAATGAGACGTCAATCATCTGATTCCACACAAGAGGTAGAATTGTGATGCAACTTCAATATCTGCACTGACAAAAGTCTCAACACAGCGAAATGATTCTGGTTCGGAATGCAGGCGTACTTCATGAGCTCCTCCGGTGTTTCTCAGCAATTTGCTTCATGGACCAAAAGCCAAGGAAACACTGAAACAAAAGTTCCGGAGATTTGCGTCCGACCAGCTGCCTCGACGCGTACACACACGCATACTTGGAATTTCACAAATTCCGAAGACTCTTCCTGACGTACATTTAATGCCAAGCGCAATTCGACACGTCCCGAATGCAAACTCTGGTGGTCTGTGACTGATTGGTCCATTAAGCAGGAAATCACCTGAACCGTAACTGCCACAAACACTTGTATCAATTTGGTACCACAGCACCTCACACGGAACCAGTCAAGCTTGCGCCCCGGAGGTGCTGGGGATCCCCACTCAACATACGTTTTGTCAATTTCTGTCTTGAAAGCTTGCGGATCATCTGGCAAAAGAATTCTAAACAGTTTACGCTGCTCCTGCACAATGTAAACGTCCTTTTTGTGCTTTCCATCTTGGATTCCAGGAAGTCTGAACGACGTTCAGTCTGCACGACGCAGTTGATCCATAAAATGGATTGCTGATCAGGGCACGCCGAACTCACCAATTCGTGGGGGTCTTGCTTTTGATTTCAACAGAAAAAGAATGCAAAAACTATTGAAGCACGCAATTTTCTTCGTCTGGAAATCAGATTGTGGTTCCAGGCAAGAAGAGCAAACAATTTCAATTTGCATTGCACCTTGTTTGTTTCAGTTCTTCAGGCGCAAGGTTTGTGCCCAGCTGCACCGACAGAAGACCATGCTTGAGCGTACTTAAATTTCGTGCTCAACAAAAACACGCAAGCTTCATGCAGAGAATAAACAAACAACGAATCTTTAATCCACTTTCCAAAGCATGACAAGAGAAGCCGTACGCCACACTCTTCCGACTTTGCTCAATAATAATAATAAAATCACTTTCTCTGGGATTTTCAGAAATGTGATCAGTGCCCTGCTTCTGTCCCATACATTCTGATGTTATTGCACACAGGATATTTTTGTCGTTCAGCACAATATTTTGGTCGAAGCAATACAGACACGCCAGTGATCTAATAATAACAAGGACAAGCCCACGCAACACCCGAGAACAGAAATTGATGAATTTGGCAGGGTAAGTGATTCAAAATGCAAAGAAACCTGAATAACTCGCAGTGAGATCCCAAGCACTCAACAATTAAGTGTTGTTCTCAGGCCCACTCGTGTTGCACATGCACGACGCTCCTGCAACGAATCCAGCCAGGTTTGGTGTTGGAGACGATCGGTGTTTTTCACGGAACGTCAAAATCCAGGACATGGCTCGGTTCCTTGGAACCTATGCTATGGATCCGCTTGTGCCCCCCGTACGCAGTGGAGCACACTCCGTGCGATCAACAATTGGCTCCGCCAGGTGAGCGACTCATCTCGCTCGCCCTGCATCCTCGGTGAAGATGGAAGGTCAGACAAAACCTCGAGGAAGCAACAAAACTTCCCATTGTTCAAATACTCATACCTTCAGGGCTGGTTCACAAATTTGCAGTTCCTTTTGATGAAAAGCCAACACTGCACTTTTTTTACGATGCTCACACGCAGTGACCAGCTTCAGAAATTGACAGCACTGTAGTGACAGTGGTTCACAAGCCTTCATTGTTGGGCGAATTCGCAACATTGTCGTGCGAATTCGCAACTTGTCACACAGAAATCGCTAGTTTGAAATTGTTCACCTCTGTTTCATGCACACTGGTTTTCCCACAAATTGCGTATCAAAAAGAAGAGCGTGTTACACCTGTGTGTGGGTGCACCAAGCATTGTTTCAACATGACTGAAAAATCAAAACATAGAAAATTTTGAAATGTGCCTTGTGCTTGAGTGTGAGTGTGAGTGTCTTGGGCGAAGACGGAAACCTGTCAAAATTTGTGTGCTGCTCTTCCTTGCCGATACACTGTTCGAACGCGTGTACGTCGATCGTGGATCTTCTTTCAAAATGGGACATCTGATTCGAGCAAGACTGTGAGACTGCAAAAGGAGTCTTTCAAAGACTTCATAAAGAAGTGACAACGTCTCACCTGAGTTTCATCCCTGTGTGTATGTACAGGCAACAGGCAGCACCCTTTATGTCCACGTATATCGCACTGTCTCAATCCAAAGCGCTGAGCATCTGCTCAGGTTTTGGAGGATCTGTCTGTTTCGCCTGTAAGCCGTGCTGTAATGGCTTGGCTCATGTTGCATCATCAACCAATCGCAGTCCACCCTTCACTTTCAACTTCAGCTGATCGAGTGTGAAGAACTGCCTGTTTTTTGTTCCTCCTGTTGTTGTGTTTTGGTGTTTTCTGTTCTGCAGAAATCCGGTTGCTCAAAGTGCTTGCGCGCAGTGTTCCACTGCACGATGATGACCGGGTGGAACCGATCGCACGCGCACGAAATGCGTGGAGACGAAGCAAGGCTGTGAATGAGCCATGGCTTCCCTTTCACTGCATGATCTCGGCAATCATTTTCACGGGAGGGATATCAAAGTTTTGCACAGACGAACTTCAAGACTGCCACAACACTGTCTTCTTGGAATGCATCAACAGTACATGAAATTTAACAAATGGAAAATTACAAGAACCGATGAGATATTATACGAGGTACGTAAGAAAAGTGAAATCGAACCCAACAACTACGAGTGCACTCGAACTAACAGCTCATTTGAAAAACCGAGTCACCGATGTTTGAACCCAATAAGCTGCAAAGGTACCTGGACGGTGTAAATTCAGATGTCCTGTCATTTGAAGTCAAAGTTGACCCTTCAGTTGCGATCAAATTTGGGCTCACGAGCAGGTTTGATTTCTGAGATTGAAGAGCCCTTGTCAGAAAATTTAAAACTTCAAGGGGATAAACTTGGCACGGAAATGAACTCAATAAAAGTCCACACATTTTTTTTCCGAGACTAGCGGCACCACAATTCCGGCCGAATCGGCAATGGCATCAACAAGAGGGTCATGAACTGTGTTCATGGCATCATCTCCCACCGAGGGAACCGCAGCTGGGGAACCGCACAGTGCGGTTCCCTGCAGACTTTTTCTTTATCTGACTCCGACCAAGTCAGACAATTTTTTTCTGCTTTCAGTTCCATTGTAGGAAGGTAAGATTTCAGGTTAGTCCCATATTTTTGAACGTTTCAGTTGAGTAAGAGGAGAAATGTGTGTGAAGGTAATTCTTATTGAAGTTGTAAAGGGTTTGAGTGAGGATGGCCAGAAAAGTTGGTGGATTTTGATGCATTTGGGGGATTTTTGGAGGGATTCAGTGGGCAGTGTGAAATGTTTCTCATTTTGTTTTATAAAATAATGGCTTTAATGTGCAGAAAAACAATGTCAAAAAGGCATTGTGGTGTGAATACATTGAAATTTTGGTGGATTTTGAGGGATTTGGATTGAATTTGCTTGAGGGAACCACAGGGAATTGCATTGGGTTCTGCACTGGGACTTACAGGGACCCACATGACACACCTCCCAATGCAGTTCCATGTGGTTCCCTGTGGTTGTACATGCATGAAAATACATAGGAACCACTGGGAACTGCAGGGAACTGCATGGCACACCTCCCAATATGGTTCCCTGCAGTTTCCAGTGTTTTCCAATGTGGTCCCCTGTGATTCCCAATGTGGCTCCCTACAGTTCCCTGTGGTTCCATATGGTTCCCTCAAGCAAATTCAATCAAAATCCCTCAAAATCAACCAAAATTTCAATGCATCCACAAAAAATAATTGCCACAATACCTTTGACATTGTTTTTCTGCACATTAAAGCCATTATTTCATGAAACAAATGAGAAACAAATAAGAAATATTTCAGGCTGCCTGCTGGATCTCTCCAAAAATTACCTAAATCCATCAAAATCCAACTTTTCTGGCCATCCTCACTCAAAACCTTTACAACTTCAATTTAATATTACTTTCACACACATTTCTCCCCTTATTTCACTGAAATATTCAAAAATATGGGACCAACCTGAAATCCTGCTTTCCCACAATGGCTGCCACTGCTGAATGACCAAACCAAGATGGAAGCTCTTCTCTCATTGGCTCCTCAATCTAACAAGCTCTGTGATTGGTCTCAGTCCTCATTCAAGCCAATCACAGCCTTCACAGCTCAATTTCAAGCAGTTTGCCAAGTCCAATTTTCTCTCTGCACGATATGTACTCCCACATCGGTGGGAGAAAAAGCAAGGCGAAGCACTTTCTTCTGCCTCACAAATGCACTTGCACCGAAGCACAACAAGATCTCTTCCAATTTATCGACATTTTTTCTGGTTGCAAAATACATATGGGTGCAATTGAAAGAGTTCTATCTTTGTAAAACAAGATGAACTTGTGTGTAAACTTGGCGAAACAGGTAACAAGATTAGTTCCACATGAGTGCCGAGAGCATTGAGATCACCAGTCAAGATGCCGTGCTGGAAGCAGAAGGCCGTGCTGTGATCTTCAATCTGTTATTGTGCCGCTCGATGAAAAATGGCCACACACACAAAAAACACAAGAGTGAAAACATTTGTACTACGAAGTGGAAATCCAAATCCCACTGTACGTGTGGAGAGCTGAACATCCAGTGTTTGATTCCATCCTCACTCCCTTCCACTGAGAACTTCTGACAATGTGGTGCACGCACACACTCACAGAGCGAGTCCACACGGAGCACACCAAATGATAAAACCGAACAAATTTTCTTCGAGGGGCAAATATTTGTCTGATTGTTGGTTTCAGAATTCGGGAACCAAATAGGCTCTATGACAAACTGTGCAGAACTCACAGGATCCAGCGACTTCTTTTCTTGACAAATCGCACGGTGCAAGAGTTCGAAATTCCCGGGCAATTCGTTGTGTTGTGATCCGACCCCAACAGTCAATCGACTTTCAGTGAAAAATAGGAAGCTCGCAGGCAAATTTTGTCAAGTTCACTCGGTGAAAAACAAAACGTTCACAAAGAACGAAAGAGCGTTCTGTTGACTTGGGAAATTGAAAATATCTGAAAGTCAGCACTTGTTTTTCAGAGGAACCGGTGCAACGTATACCTCTGAAAGGAGGAGATTTTGAGAAGCAAGCAAAAAAGGTTGCGCAGATGGTGTGAAATGTAGACTGACAGGAGCGCGATGAACACGAGTAATGATTCCTCTCTTGCGGAATAACACAGGTGGGTGGAGGCAGGTCCGCATCACAATGCCCGCTGGATTAGGATCGCTAAAACTTCGCCAACAGAGGAGGGACGAGCACATTTCAGCAATGAATGTAAAACTAAAGTCTTCGAACCACACCTTGAATTATTAACCCACAGACGCCCCTCTTGTGGCATTGAGCTCCGAGCTATGCAGAATCCCTCCCATCAAAAACTTGCAACGAATTTATAGCACCACGCCATTCACAAGAACAAGCCAACAATCACTTGCTATCGTGTGCACTGCCTGACCTTCGAAAACAATAGCAGATAAACGGAGCTGGCACAACCAGCACACAACTCTGGGTGCACGGAAACTGTCGTTGTCGTTGTGCGGCGTGTAACACAGTACCTCATCGTCACAAGGTCACCACGATGATCACTCCTCTGTCTCAATTTCATTGCTTCTGCGGTTGTATCGATGACAACGACTCATTTCATGAACACGATGCTCGGTGACATCGAGCCCTGTCGCTATGTCGTGCAAAGCCGAATCACTCTCGCGGTTGGTACCAGAACTTTCACGGAACTCGTCCTTGAATAGAAGTCGGATCAAATTGTGGTCAAAAACGTGGTCACTGGCCCACCTAATGCGTGCTTGATGACAGTTTGTCAATTTATCAAGGACTGTTTGTTAACACTGCGCGCACACTTCCGTTCCCACACATGAATGGCGTGAGTGAGTTTGGACCGACGCCACAACTGTGACACTGGAGTTTGGATCTACCCTGAGTTTCACAGCGCCTTCACAGCACGTGAAACTCGGAAAACGCCTTAACTGCTGAAGACGTGTGACTCACCATCCCTTGAAGGAAATTTTAATTTGGCAATGAACAGTATTTTGTCAATCACTAAGACACAAATTACGTACACACACATGTGCGTGGAACCTTCCTCTGTGGTTGCGCCGGAAACGACAATCCGCATCACTCAATCGAGGACGAAATTTTTTGAAGAAAAATGCAACATTTGAAATGATATATATTTTTAAAAACTGAGAATTCCACCCGAAAAGCTCTTCAAGGATTTGTGCATTCTGTACTGGCTGAACTTCATTTCCAAAAAACAACACGCCACCTCACGATGAGTTCACAAACTGTACTGTGTGAAGTTTGAGCAATTATCATTCACGACCATCTCAATACCGACGGTCAAATTATGTTTTGCACTGAGGCATCTAATCACGCTATGTCTCTCACTGATTTGTGCCATACCGGGGAGAAAAACGTAGCAAGGAAGCTCGTTTCGTGGGGAACTCAGCTCGTAGACGGTGTCTTTATTTATGAATTTCACTGTGCGCTGAAGCCGACATCCAACACATTTATCCAAATGGGCTCAGGTACAGAGAGGTACGCACCAACAACTCGAATCGTATCTGGTGATACCAAGAGATCAAAGATCAACAAGCCCGCGGTAACGTATACACCAGCCATTTTACTCACAACACGCATTGTTTCAGCAAACAAGCCACGGCTGCCTGACCATTGCTTTGCCCAAACCAACCATTGGTTGCTTGAAAGGAAGGGGGGTCAAGCTTTGCACAATTCATTACTTTTCCAACGTATCGTATTGAAACCAATGTTTGGTTTGGGCAAAGAAATGACTCCTGGCAGGCAGTAATGAAATGAACAGCAACCAAGGCAACAGTTCATGGCAGGCAGTGTCACTGACCATTGCAAAAAAAAACAAACAAAACAAACAAAACAAAATGAATGGTTCGTTACTTTACCCACTACCACGGGGAAGCAAGGTCAAGCCCCCTCCCCCCAAGCACATACACATTGTACAAGAATGCCGCGTGCTCAAAATGAGAAAATAGCTACACTTGGGCACAGGCCTGTTTCTCGAGCTCGAAGGGCGAGAGCAAGATTTCACAGTTGCGCGAATGTGGCTGCAGTGCGCATATGGTTTCAGAAGTTTTCCTTTTGCATCTTTTGCAACTTCCTTCACTTCTGTTTTCCCGAGAACATCAGTTGCAGCGACTGAAAAACAGTGCCAGTTGTTTTTGAAATCCCACAAATTTGTGCGCATGGAATCAAACGAGGGAGAGTTCGACAACAACGACTTCGACAACAACAAAACCATCAACGGAACCAACACCAAGGGAAACTGCACTCTTAATTCCCTCGATCAAATGCTTCGCGATATTGGGTCGAGAAGCAAAATGGTGAAAAGCTCAACCATCTTGTAAATGTTGATGGAAAAGGCTGACAGTTGGTGATGGGGATGGTACGAAAAGCTCACGATGACGGGGTAAATAGTCAATGATCACCACCCAAAGATCAAAGCCTACACACCGTCGACCTCACAACAACAAAGCAAACCAGCAAAAAGCGCAGCTATTCTTAGAAAGTTTGAGAGACCTATCCAAATTTGGGCTACGGAACCTATTTGTGTGCCAGTCTAACCTGAATATGGAGACATTTCTCACAGTACGCGTGCGACTTGTCCTGTTTTGGTGTTCCTGAAGTCAAGTCAAGTGCCTTGGTCTTTGAACAGATCGCAAAGCAAGATTCAACGTCGAAAAACGACACATGTTTTGAGAATTCTGAAACACTGTGAGGTTTATTTTTTCTTTCACGTTTCTGTCACCTTTGTGTCAATTACGTAGAATTCGAACCGAAAGAAAACATGGCCAGGGCAGGTGTTTTACGGCAATATTTCAACTGTATTTTCAACTGGTTTTGTTCAAGCAACTAAGCTTGATTGCTTCAAGAAAGAGCACTGCGAGGTGAACTTGATTGCAAAGAGAAGGATTCTACTTTCTTCGTTTGTGCCTCAAGCCGTCCAACCAAGCCCTTTGACTCTTCTTGAACGTAGAGAAAGGATTCAAACACCGAGCTGAAAACATTTTGTGCAGACTGAAAAGACACTTTTGCCCGTTTCCGAGTACTCTGGAGGAAAGCCTCGTTGACTGCACCACACACAGACCCAACTCCATCCATTTTGGTGGGTTGGGTCTGTTTATGGCTCAATTCCTTTTTCTTGAATGCTCTCGGGGGTGCCAGGGTGGCTGTCATCACCCAGAGGGCGTTTGATGGCTCGCTGGCAGGCAGCAGGACAGGATCCCATCTGCTCAGCAGAGACCAATTTTGCGTGTTTGGTCACTGAATTTTCTCAAGTTTGGTTGAACTTTCATGTCATATTTCCAGTGTTTCTGAGGTGCTCTGTGACAATGTCCTTTCTGCTGTAATGAATCTGGTCAATTCGTTAAGGACCAAAAGACAAGAACACTTACCAGTGCGACCACACGCCTATCCTGACAACAACACACCCATATCGAAAGTGCTACTGTCCAGGACGAAATTTTTCAAGTGCAACTTTTGCTCCAGAGCCTAAGAACATTTTTGGGGCGAGGTTGGTCCCACCAAACCAAACTTTGCTGATTCCAACTGAATTCAGCTCCAGAGCCTAGGTTTCATTCATAGAGGGGGTGGTTCAACCAGGCTGATTTTTCATGTATCCAATTGTTACTCCAGAGCCTTAAATTTCAATTCGAGAAGGGTTCCCCAAAACCAAAATTTGCACATCCAACATTTGTTCCAGAGCCCAAGTTTCATTTCTACAGGGGCAGGAGTTCCACTGGGCTGAATTTCCTGAGTCGAACGTTTGTTTGTTGGGAGTGGGTGGGGCAGGGACCACATCATTTTGCAGGAAGCATGATTTTTTAACACATGCCTAAACACCTTCAGCGTGTGTAAAAATGTAGCTGAATTGAAGAAGAAACTGAGTCTGCATTGTGTTTGTATTCATTCATAAGAATAGCCTTGGTGCGGGGCCGAAATCAGTCGGCACTGTGCACAAGTTTTGTCGGTTCTCTTCTTGAGCACCCATTCCTGGAAGTGGCACAAAGCTCATTGTTGGATTGTTCTGACGACGTCCGATTGTCGCCACAGTAAATTGGACATATCTATGGCCAATTTATTCTGCCAGAATAAAAAACCTGCAGCAATGATTTGATGTCAAATGGTACAAGCGCTTTGTTATTTCTGTGGAGCTGTTTGCCACAAGTTTGAAGCGAAGCCCTCAGTGGGAAACCAGTCCAGAAAAAGACTCCAGCCACCTGCTCAGAAAGAAATTTGCTTCGGTTGTAATCTGCCATCAAAACGTCATGCGCCAAACGGAAGCCTTTCCTCGACTGAGATTTATTTCTGAGAAAGCACAACACATGTGTAATGTGCCAACAAGGCGTTTGTGGTTGGCCGTCTCACCAGTTTATCAAACTCCAACAGTCGACGACCACAGTGCTCCATAAACATCTCAACAATTTTCTCCGTGTCCTTTCACAAGCCAAACAAAATGTCAATCTAAATGCCACCTGTTTGTGGTTCGGCCATCAGGAAACCACTGGTTGTAAAACTATCAGGCTGATCAACACAATTGTCAGTCCACACCACAGAACCAGAACCATGGCAGAAACGGGCAGCTCTCCGTGGCAGTGAGCCACAGGTTGGTCTCACACGCAACGCACCTGGATCTCCGGAGCTTTTCGTGACGCTGAGTGCACTTAGGTTTTCGAACATTTCGAAGCCAAGACCGCACTTGTTTTGTCAAATTCAGGACGGATTTGTTTCACCGGAAAAGAAAATTTACACCGTTTGAGCATTTCGAGCAACCGAAAACTTTAGTCACAATCCCTGGTTGCACCTGCCTTGTCAGAATTCTTCTGGTCTCCTTTGGTGGGGCACGGAAGGAATTTTACGTACACAGCACAGGAATTTTTGCAATGTAACTTTTCCGAACTGTGTACGAGACACAGTACGCTGACATCTAGAACTACTTTGTCCAACAAACTGAGCTGCCACACATGTCCCTCGCCCATCCACCTTGGCAGCCTGACGTTCCACTGTAGGAAACACCCCAACGGCCCAAAGGAAAGTTGTGCTCTGATATGCAAGTATGGCAAGTGACTTGAAAAATCAAAGAGATTTCAGAGTTTTCTCGAGTCTTGCAAGCCTCGAGCCCCAATGATCCTCGCTCACAACCGCCGATTGTGTTTCTCACTCTTGAAAGCGTGGGTCGCTTTTTGAAGACATGGGCAAAAAACGTAATTGCACTTCTTCAGCCAAATCTTCAGATCTGCAAACTTGTCACAATTTTTGCATTTCGAGGCAAGGGAAAATGGAATAAGGATTATTCTGTAAGTTGCCTTACCTTTACAGAATTGCGCTCCAACTGAAGTTGAGAGAGCTTGTCTCGGTGAAGTGAAAGTTCTTTTTGGACCGAAAAAGGTCCTCGTCAATGCCAACTATTTGTACAGAAAGCAGTGTGTCTGTGAAACACACTTTGTCTTTAAATTATCCTGTTTCAATCATAAAAGCATCTCGATTGCCAGTTCAGTCGTCGCATTCTAAATCTTAACTGTAGAGACTGCGGAGTCAGGCTCGTCATATATTCAGCCATATGCCTATCGTGCAAATAGGAACAGTTCCCTCTGTTCAGCCACCTGTGTCATACACACAACACAATGTCCTCACCTTGCCATCAAACCTCCCTGCCCTTCTTTCACTGAAAAACAATCTTGTGGGTATCAAAAGTATTGATTTCGTTTCAAAAGCTCTTGGGATTGACGCAAGGAGTTACGTCACCGAAATCGAAGTTCTTTGTAGAAAGCACTGACGTACAACTGTTCTTGGCTGCGGGGCGAAAAATGGGGACTTTTAAAACACCAGCACCAGCCCCTTGCGTTGCATGGTTCCTGCAAACGCACACAATGGGGTGTGGGGTTAATCTGGCAAATTTTGCAGACGGTGAAAAGGAATTACTTGTGAGCTTATGTTAAGTTTGCTCGTTTTCTCCCCGACCAACAAATTACCTGACATGTCAGGATCATGCAGGACAAGGACACTACAACGAAGCACGAACCGAGCGACATCGATCAAATCGGACACGAAAACAAAAAGTGCACTTGGGGGGGGGGGGGGAGGAGAGGGCGTCATTTTTGTCGTTCACGAATCGACATCGCACTGACGAAGGGCCAGAATTGCTGCTTTCTTCCCAGTCTGGAGTGGAAGGGCAGTTGTGTTGAAAGTTACGTCACCGAAGTAGTTTTCTGAATCGAACTGGAGCGAGTGGGTACTTTGCTGGCGTGCGATGTGCTTCAGTTTTTGTTTTAGTTTTTCGTGCCCCTTTTCTCTTCGATAACTTCGATCTGGTACAACACGGTCCGTATTTCGAGTTTCAGAGACATGAAATGACATCTGGAAACTGTTCCGTGTCCTAAAATCTGCAAACCTGCAATTAAGAGGGGAAGGTTCGCTGACAAGTGCGAACCAGGGACAAACATCTTGGGTTTCGGGAAGTTGTGTCTCCAGGAACCCGAGACTTATTCTTGTTTGATGACAAACTTCCCTTTGAACCTAATGCAAATAGCGAGGTGATATTTGCAGTCGATCTTGGGCTCATCAGGCAAGCAGAAAGTTTGGAGCATCGGAGAAGAGTGCGCCCATTCTGTTGTGTGCGTGCGTGCACCGCACACCTTCGCTACACGAGCTAGTTGGCAAAATCATCCACAAATAAATAAATAATAACAACAATAATAATAAAAAAAACACCAGCAACTGGCAAAGAAGGCATTCCAAGCTCCTTTTACGTACATTTGGTCACATTACAGCTCCAACTACAAACCACCAGAAGGATTCAATGCAGTTGTGAACCCCACCAGGCAACAACAAGGTTCTGATGTTGGCCTTTTTAGGCATGTCCCGGCAACTTTAGTGTCTGAAAACTCGAAGGGCACGAACGCAAGGATTTCGGCGAAATTTACCAAACGATTTCTTCACACAAATTTGCTAAACGACTTTATGATGACCAAGAGCTGGAAAGCCAAAACGCGCAGCGTGGCGCCGATTCTAGTGCAACCTTTCTAATTGGTTTGTTTGCTTGTTTTGGGCAAGGCTATATTTGCGGAGGGGGTGGAATAAGCACTTGTGTCAACAACAATAGAAACTAGCCGTCTTTGAAAACAACAAAAAAGCTGAGTTGTTCGAAAAAACATTGAAGACGCAAAAAAGGTCCTTCCGCTGAGGATTTGTTTGTGCAGCAACTGGAACAAAGAGAGCCCTATGCCGCGCGTCTGCAGGACGAACATGCGAGACGCACGCGCTCCTAATACTGAAGTACAAGTGTGTGCCACAACACCATTGGAAGGCGCACGCAACAGAGTATGCACTGCCACAAGGATTCAGCACTCTTGTCACAACTCCTTGTGTCACAAAGTCATTGAGACCTGAAGAGCCAAGTGGCAATTTGAAAGGTCCAGCGACTGCATAGGTGGACAAACATCTGAAGAACGAAGAGGCGAATGCACGTTCAGCCACGTTCTGTGAAGCCTCTGAGAAGGTTTGATACCACAAAACGAACGCACGCCAAGCTTGAACAGAACAACGAATTTCAGACACGACAAGTCTTCACCTTGCCTGGCCCTAAACACGTTGTTTGTTGCTCAGGTTCAGCAACGCACGTTATCGAAACTAGCAGCGTGTCATTTCGGTACCAGTTGCTGAAAGCGCACAGGCAACACAAATGGTTGTGAAGACGGTTTCATCTTTTCCCGTGAATCACCCGACAAGTGGAAACCTCCATTAATAACTTCGTCAACTGTCAACGACTACAACTTTCAACAAACGTCATGATTGATGATTGTGTAAATCTCAACAACATCCTTTTGCTATTTTTGGGATGAAATGGGTTTGTTCGCCTGTAAGTTTTCGAATTGTTGTGCTGCTCAAACCACGCTCCTTGATCATGTTTTCTGACTGCGCAAGAAACAACCGCACCACTGCTGTGAACGTTTTATTTCCAAACCAACAATCCTTTGCGGGGAAATTTGTGCGAGTACTACTCCTTCACTTCTGAGTACATGCAATTATCACATTCAGTGCTTGCTTGCGTGGCGGCAAAACCACGACTGGAAGACCAAACGAGCAAATGAACAAAATCTGTCTTCATACTTTTGCACCGGACTTGTGTTTCTTTAGCAGAAACTACAAAACCAGTCCTTCCGCCTCCCTTGAACTGGAAGAATCTCACAACATCCAACGACGCTCCATGAACATAACTGTTTCAGTTTTCACCTGTGCAGAGTTCACCAGAAGTGCTGTTCCTCATACAAGAAACATTTTGTGAAGGGTTCGGTGACCATGCATGCTGCAGTTTTGCTTTCGTCGGTCTTCCTTTTCCAGCACAAAGTTGCAAAAACAGGGAACTCACAAAATAGTGGGGTGCACGGACAAAAACTATTTACACCAGAGATAAAATGTCATGAGATGAACAATTCAAATACATCCAAACGAAATGCCGCAAAGAAGGGACTGTGCAGTCGTTGCAGAGATGCGCGAAGACATATTTCAATCTCGTGCTTCGAATTTAGTCCATGTTTGCAAGAAAAGCACTGGAATTTCTACACATCACACCCATTTGCCTGCAGAAATAATGAGCGGAAAGTCACCAGCGGACATCACTGAAACAGTGGTGTTGCGTTTCTTAACCACTGACACCTGTGGTTATTTGCAGCTTGCAAACAAATCGCAGTCAACCGAACCTGGACCGCAGAATGTTATCAATTGCCATTGATTGCAGAAATTATATATGTCCAAAATATTCAGTGGTAAATTGTATGTAATTTTATTGACAGGAGATAAATTGTACTCATTGAAAAGAAATCAAAAAGTTTAGCCAAAATCAATAAAACGTTCAAACAGGACTCAATTCAGTAAACGCTGTGTCTCCACAAGGTTCTTTGAACTCTGCAAACCAACATTTTCAGTGGAGCCACAGAAGAATTTTCCCAATCTCCCGACATCCAACAAACTTTTGGCAAAGCTCGACGAGCACGGGGCATGCTATTCAACACTGAGCAACAAACACAAACCTCTGACATTGATCAAGAATTTTTCGCTGCGCCGCCGTGTATCGTTTTGATGGCGTCGACCAGAGAAGAAACCGTCGGGTTCTTAGCAACTCCGGCCAGTGTCAGGCCGGCCTGCTCAACCCTTCTGCCTGTGCTTCGACCCAAAGCCACAAACTGAAAATAGACACAATTTGTGACAAAGAACGAAAATGAAACTTTCAGTGATGTGTTACTGTGCAAACTGGGTCGCTGTTTTTTTTGATAAATTGGCGGTGAAGGAAGACCTCAGCGTGAGGACAGGTGCAAACTGTGGTGCGCTCAGCAACAGAGATCAAATGGTGCAGCTTCAAAATGCATGCAGCTCGACCAACAACCCAGAAACAAAGTTCGTGGGGACACACAACACACACACACACGCGCGCGCGCGGGCGCGCACTGATTTCCAGTTGGCCTGAGCAAAGCTGCTGATTTCTCCGAGAACTTCACGGCTTCTGAATGTCGCACTGAGCTGCCCGGTACAACAGCAAATATGCCGCGGGAGATCGTTGTAACACAACCACCCTGTTTTTGGAACATTGCAGAGCGATGAACGACGATTTCTTTTGCCCTTTTCCAGAAAAGAGCAAACAAGGACACTCACCGGTGCAGAAACGCACCAAACTGGGAACATGCCGCTAATGTCAATCAACAAAGATGTCATATCTCTGTTACTTCATTTCAAGAGGGGGGGGGGGAGCCCAAGGCACTTTCAATCCAGATGTGTTTTTTTTCAGATAAGTGGATGGTTTTGCCAGATTAAAGAGATTTTTTCGGGGGATGGGGGATCCTCAGTCACTCTGACTTTGGAACCTGAAAGGGGTCAGGTCAGGCCTCCAAAATTTGGCACCCGGTACGTCTTCCAAACAGCCTGACAAGAACACATCACGGCGACGAAGCTTCGCACTCAGCGCGAGGATAGAGAGACAGAGAGAGAGACAGATTGACAGACAGACCCGTTCTCTTGCACTACAACAAAGCCAAGACGGTACCTTTCGCGTTGAGGAATTTGAGTTTGTCTGCAAAGGTTTGTACGACTTCCTCACTTTTACGGCGGAACAACTGGTATTAAATTCTGTGGTCACGCCACGCCTCATAAAATTTTCACGAAAAAGACACCACACACTTGTCATTGCGGTATTGATCTGCAATCATTGTAATGACAATAGTCTGCGGCGGCGCTGATCGACTCGCGGCTCGCAGGCGGCCCGGGAACGCGGAAGTGCTCGCCGTCGGACCCGCGACCCTGGATCCCGCTTTTTCTCACGCCGCTCGCACTGCAGACACAGCGACCTCGAGCCTCGTCCTGAGCTTCAGCCGCGCACCAATCCGCTCATGTGCGGGACAAACCTTCAATGTCAAGCCGCCCTCGATGGTAGCTGTCGGCGAAGCAAGCCAGACACAACCGAGGGGGAAACATCCATGAGTACATGTTGGGACGGAACACCATTCACTGCATTCTTGAGCAGGGGTTGAAGTGGACGTTGGGGTGTCCTTGTTTCTGCCAGGTATTCGAACAACACGAACACTTGGAAATATTGAATTCACCACCAACTCCCAAAGAAACAAACCAGCAAAGGAATCAGCCTCCGACCACAAG
>JAAUXT010084961.1_pt1 | contig 20585 bp, 23 predicted proteins | sample 7278171 | NCBI WGS metagenome assembly JAAUXT01 (sample SAMN14350112, study PRJNA611818) | marine sediment metagenome | isolation source: surface marine sediment (1.8m) | place: French Polynesia: Moorea | collected 2018-08 | reverse complement strand
CTCGGTATTCCCAGGCGGTCACCCATCCAAGTACTAACCGAGCCCATGGCTGCTTAACTTCAGTGATCAGACGAGAACTGGTGTATTCAGCCAGGTATGGTCGTAGGCGATAGTATGGCTGAAGCGCTCACTATTTGAATGCACCAGTTTTACGCGTTGGTGTCAAACGCGTAGAAAAACCTTATCAGTTGTTTCACTCACGTAAGATAAGAAGAAAATTCCCAGAATGATACGGAATTCCACTCCTACTCTCAACAAAGTGAAAAGCTGGGAAAGGCACGCTCGGAAATACAAATATTTGTATTTGGTCAACAAGAATTGAGTGCGCGTGCGTTCCTTTCTTTCTTATCTGTTGCCGGTGCAACATCGTACTCTGTGTGGAATTCGCACAATCTGCCCTGCAGGCCAGTGCTCTATCTTGTGGAGACTGATTCAACTTTATGACAAATGCCAACATTTGTGTGTGTGTGCGTGGGTTTTGCATTGTCGTTGCACGAGTCAAAGGGGCGGATCCAAGTTGGATCCAATCCTCGAGGACCCCTCAAGTGTCCTCAGAAAAAGAAAAAAAATGAACCATCGCTGCACAGCAGTGTGAATTGAAGCGTTTTTCAAGAGAGTCGGGTCCTTGGATCGCACACAGTTTCCATCAAACGCCGCAACCCTGGTCGAAAGCGGGGAGGAAATCAAATTGTTCGTGGTCACAGTTGGGGGAGGAGGCTTCTCAGATCAGCCAGAACATTTCCTGCAGTTTCGGCTGAAAAAGTCTGACAGACAGAAACAACAATCAAACAGCTGTCTAGTCACTGAGGTACAAAGTCCCGTTCCGTGAAGGGACACCTGCACCCAACTTCCCTGCATCCACAAGAGGATGGGCCCAGCTGTCTCGTGACACGTCCACAGTGTCCCAGCGTACAGCCGGACTCCGCACCTTGTCCCTGGGTCGTTTACGCAAGAGCTGTGCGAAGTTCAGGGACGCCCGGATCACCAGGCTCTGATCACATGTGTCTCGACACTTTTTTCTTTAAAGTAAATTTTAATAACATAGCAACAAGAAGCGTTGCGTCTTGTTCTGGACGGATTTCCCGCGGCCTCAACGGAAATTCAGGCGGAACCTTCACGAGTTGTTTCTTTATACCAAGCAGCCTGTTGGGTGGGTGATGGAGTTCTCGTTCCTTGTTGAAATTCACACTGTTGAGCACAAACGAACGCGCACACACATACCAAGTACACACACACGCACACACGCACAACATGACTCCCACACACATTTGCAAACATATTCTGTTTGAACACAGAGCGATTGCAAATCGATCGAAGTCCAACACAGACAGTTCCCACCTGTTCAAAGATACAATTCACAAAAAATTCAAGTTGGAATTAAAATTTCATTGAGCTTCACTTGTTCGAAGATAAATGCGCCAAAATTCATTTCCCCTGATTGCAATTTCATTAAAACGATAGCAATCATCATTGGACTTTTTTCCGACTGTGCAAAAAGTGTAGAAATAATTTTTTTTTTCTGAATTGATACAAAATTTGATGGGCTCGTGACAACTGAAGCAGAACAAGTGAGAGGAAAATTTTCCTCTGCAGGCAACATCCACACAACAGCGATCACACTTTTTTGGCAACAATCGAACGTTGTCCAACAACACCAAAAAGACAGCAGACGGCGTCAGACGTGTAAACTTCAGATGTTCCATTTAGATTTGCGGCACCGCACAGGCCTAGACATTACTTAAGAACTCCTCTTCAATCGCTCGTATTGTTGTCTGCAACCCAGAACTTTTGGAGAAAAAAATCTTTGTTTGGATTTCCAAAGGAGCCCGAGAATTTTAATCTTCTCAAGCAAAATTCGACCTGAATTTATGAAATGGGAGCATTTTCTATTTTCAAGCGTTCAATGTGAAAATGGCACAGTGTCGTGCCATTTCGCTTTTGGTCTGGCCCCACTGACACTGGAGTTCAGTCTATTTAACGACATTTCTGCCGCATCTCAAAGATCGAGACACGACCGGCTCAAAGATGGATAGATGGACCATATAGATCTGAGGGGAAAATTCCACCCTCGACTTTTGCATTGAAGAGCTGAATGGAGTTATAAACCCTCGAGGCGCGGGACTGAAGAATGAAGCTTTTGGATCCAGACAATAACGAGCGACGACAGTGGAGGAATTTTTTTTACGCCCGACCTGTTTTCATCGGTGAACAAGGCGTGGGATCATTGACACGAGAGTGGGTCCCAAGACGACAAAAATTAATGCCCACCTCATATCAGCCATTATTTCCATCGGTGTTGTGGTTACATATTGAGCCTCCGGCTGAAAATGGCTGCATTTCTGAAATTTTGTGCGATCCTCCTTCACATGCGCTCAAAAAACTCAAACTGACAGTTGTGAAATCTGAGCGCTTGGAGTCTGGTGACTCCAGAGAAGATGTGACACTTGAATGAAGAGTTGAGAAATTCAAAGTTTTCATCCAACGTTCAAATTTATTCATGGGAGCTGAACAGACTTAATGAATTGTGCAGCACTTTCACTCGTGGTGCTGACGATGCCCATCATTCAGTGATCACCCAGAGAATCCTATTCAGAGTTGCCAAGTGGATGATAAATTCCTCGATTTACAATGTACTGGCGTACTTTGACGTCATTCGGGGGTATACCTGGCTGAGCAAGTACAATTCGCGAGAAAGTATTTTGGATGAGACGCAGTTCTCACCTCGCCCGCTCGGTGTGATAAATCTTTGTGTTTTTCCTGTGTCGCTCTGGCCACGGTCTCTGCTTCGTATCAGCTCAGGGTCCGTCGCAGCCCAAACCCGCATTCTCGGTCGTACGTGATTCGCCGCTTGTATCCCGAAGCCAGAAACAAAGGTCTTTGAACTCTTGTGTCAAATGTGACTTTTTGGTCTCAGAATGAAAGCGTTTGCAGTGTCATCGGGATCATTATTGGGGTTAGTGTTTAATTTATGTTCCGTTTAGCGGCAGGTGAAGCCCTGATTCTGTCTCCATGCTCACATGTTCAATTCACCAGCTTCAAACAGATTCAATGGAAAATTGTCAAAAGGTTTGCTTGAAACACATCCATGTGCAGCCCTACTTTTTCTGACATGGTACCACGAAACACGAGCAAGCCATTTGTGAAACAAAGAGAATATGGACAGCTGAATGTCAACCAAAAATGATTTCTCATCTTTCGCCGAAAATTTGTTAAAAAAAAAAAAAAACGCAACCTTGATACAAAGTGCAACGGCCGCGAGAGCGTCGTTTCCTCGGTGACTCGCATACTCGAGCGACGTGACCTTGACGGAAATTTATTGGTCGGTTTGCAGTCGGTTGTTCAGGTACACTTCATTTCCGACTGCAGCATGGTTCTCGCGCTCCGGTGTCGGAACCCAGAGCGACAGACAGAACAGCGGCAGGTGCACGATGCTGCAGCGGACAAACACACGGTTCGACTGGATACTTTGTCCCGAAAACAGAACACACATGCGTGAAAAAAGATAAGCTGAAAAAACAAGCAGGTTGAGAAATGCATTTCGTCTCGTCACCACCCGCATCTGAAAGTGTCGCAAGTGACGCAGCTTCGTTCTGTTGGGGGGGGGGGCGCAGGGGATCAAGCTGCCCCCACAACTCACGCACGTGTGCGCGTGAAACGTGAAAGCAACTGCACACAATTTTTCGACAAAAGCTGACATTTGCGTGTCTGTTCTGCGTCCACAAATTCCCTGAATGGGACTGACCGTAATTTATGGTTCAATATGAGCGCAAGGCAGGTTTTAGCGTGTCAATAGACTCAATGCAGGGACTGACCACAAGAATTTACAACTGACCATAGCAAAGAGTCGCGGAGTACGGACTGATTAGCGTGGGCCAGTCATAAATATGAGGTTTGGTAATGCGAGAGGAGATAAACACTCCGAAATTGAAATGTCCCGGACACGCACGCGTCGTCACCCGACTCAACAAAGACGCGTCGCTTTTGAGTCGCGTCGGGAACCTGCCCGCCGGCCGTTCTCCACACACACACACACACACACACACACACACACACACACACACACACATACACACAATTCGGGCATTAGAGGCAGAGTTGGCGCCGTGCTAATGTTGCTTCCCTCCTGCACCAGTCCTCACGTCGGGTCGGTGAAACTCTTTCGGTTGGGTTGATCTGCGCCGGACGATGGGAGTGCATCTCGGTAACGGAAGCGACTCACCTGTCCAGGCGAGCTGGGCGTGCGAGGGACGGATCCAGGGTTTGAACAAGCAGGTGACCTCCGGGGGACGAAACTTTGACGAGAGCGAAATACAGTGGCATCTGATCCTGCACAATTTGTGGTGCTGTGGGTTGTGGGTTGTGTGCAGAGCAGAGCTCCCCTCCCCTCCGCCCCCCGCCCCTCCCCACCCTTCTCCCGGCCCATGGCCCTCAGTCCCTTCACCAGCCCATGGACCTTCCATCCTTCTCCAGCACACGGACCTGAGGCCCCATCTTGATCCAGGGCCCCCGGTCTCTCCTCTCCCGCAACCTTTGGTCCCTCCTGGCTCCTGACCCCAAGTCTCTCAAGGCCCATGCATGGCACTCAGTCCTCCCGGCCCATGGCCCTCAGTCCCTCCCTGACCCTCCTCTCTCCCCGCCCCGGCCCCTAAGCAGGACGTGGCGAGGTGAATGCTCGGGTGACGAGACGACTCACCTGCCCAGGTGACGGCCTCGACTCCACGTCAGACATTGTTACTGCTTCGCAGAACCTCAGGCAATTTATCGTCCATAACACAAAGACGCGATCGATCTGAAGTCGAGTCGTCCTGCAGCCACAATGTTATCTTTCTGATCAGGATCTACGAGTCTGTTTCCGACTCGTATTTTCTCGTACGTCACTCTGGTTGGTCGCATTGTTTAGACTCGGAGGAAAAACACGTGGGAAGACGTGATTTGTTCGTCTGTGCGCGAGCAAAACACATTTCTCATCCGGCAAACCTGTTTCCAGTCAAGCTGGCCCGGCGCTCCCCAAAATCTGAATCTCAAAACGCAACGGACAAAAAATGTCCATTGCCCACGCAACAAACACACGAAAGTGTGTTTTCTTTCTGTTGTGAGACAGAAAGCTCAGTTTCCCTCCTCAACAAAGTCTTGGACAAGTACGAACCCACCCACTCTTTATTTCGGCGTCAGATTTTGATTCTTTAAGACACAAACTTGCAGTCCGGGGCGCACACCCCTGCATGAAAGAATTTACTTCCCTCAATTTCGCGCCAAACTGGGTGGTTCTTTTGTGTCTCCAATGTCAAAATTCTCAGTTTTGGTTGCGTGTCCTGGGGTCTCGTTCTGAACCACATCCTGGATCGGTTGGAGCGAGCTGCGCGGCGTGTGTGCGTTTCGCTGGTTACACAGCGTCGTGTGAGAGGCTTGTGGTTACACCATATGCTCTGTGCAGCTGGCAATTAGAAAAAATCAGTAATTGCTCCAAAAAAGTTCAACTCCAAATTAAAAGTCAGGGTGAGTGACAGAACTCAATGAAACAAATTGAACTTCCAATGTCATGCAACATCGGACTAAGCAAAATTAACGTCTCCTCCCCCACCCTCCGACGCCTCAAAAAGAATATTCATCGCGCTGTGAGATCCTGAAGTCTGGCGGCGAGGATGGCGTGACGCTGTTCGTTGAAACGCCTCCTCAGTCGTGCACACACACATACGCACTACACGCACCACATCCACACTACACGCACGCACACTTACACACTCGCACAAGCAGTAACACACTCAAACTTACACACACACACACACACGCAAGAATGTGCACACACAAACACTCATACAAATACACACACACACACACACACACACACACAAGAATGTGCACATACAAACACTCACACAAACACTTACACACATACACATGCACACACACACACACACACACACACACACACACACTGCTTTGGTCTGACACTCACATCAACCCCTCACGCTGCACGGACGGCGCTGCAGCCTGTCAGCCCCACTCCTGCTCGCACCTCATCCACACCCTCACCAACCGCTCTGCTTCCCTGAACCGAACCGTTTGTCAATGGAGTAAAAAGGCGCTCTCCTCGCCGTTCTCTCAACGGTCATAACCGCAGGAATGTACTCAAACAGTACACCTGGCTGTGTGAGTTGCAACAACCCGACAACAAAGCCACACCTTGTGACATACACCGAGGCAAGGTTCACACTGGATGCGTTGTTGCCCACCCAGGAGAGCCGACGCCCACTCAGAGACGCATCGCCTCAATGACTGACGTATTCAGTGTGAACCTGACCTGCAGCAGCGTGGAAAAAGATCAAATGGTCTATCACGGATAGCTCAGCAGCACTTCACGTGAGAATGTAGCCAGGGCAACACAGTCAAAGCTCGCCTCAGTCTAGTAAACACTTCTCAGAAGAAATACTGGTCTAAAAATATTTTGCAAGCGAAGTGTGTTTGTAGCAACTTACTGCTTGTTTAGCTGCATATATTTTTCGATTTTGCACTTGAAACTATTTCACTGAGGAGAAACGGCCAGCACTTCGATTTATCACAGCATCTCTGATGCGTTTCTCGCGACAGATCGTGAAGCAAGAAAGTCGCGTTGAAAACATTTTGATGCCTTTTGTTTTCAGCTTCGACTTCTGACTCTGGCCACTTTGTCGGGTGCCAAGGTGGAACAGACGAGGACAGGGACGTTTCGTGTTTCTTAGGGTCAACCAATCTTTTCAGATTTGAAATCGATCAACTGATCAATCGATCTGACAAAATCGGCCTCTGCCAAGCTGTACCTGTCGCTGTCAACGTTTTGACGCAAATCAGTCGGCGTGGTCAGATTTTCTCCAAGAAGACAAAAGATTTTGAAAAAAAAACTTGAATGTCTTTTTTTGATTCCCATCGCAACTAAACCTGCGTGTCGTTGAACAGAAAACAATTGACATGTCACAAACTTTCGTTTTCATCTCTTGATCCATCGCGATAAGCGGAAGGTTTCAGTTGAACCAAAATCGCATCGCTTCGTGCGGAAAGTCTTTATCAGCACTTCAGAAATCCTCGTTCTGTTACTTTCTGCTGCGTAACTTTCAGAATGTTCTTTCCTTTGTGTGGGTTTGCTATTTTTGCGCATAAAAGTTCCGTGTTTTGGTTGTCCTTTGTACTGTTTTGCTTTTGTGACTTGTTTACATGGCGCGGGGCATGTGACGGTCACATGGGAGAGGATCAGGGTAATCCCGCACGGCTCAAAGTCAGCTCAACTATTGCGTAATTTTTCTTGGAAACGCTCCTTTGCGTGAAAATGATTTGTCTCTTTTGCTTTTAAATTTGTCATTTATTTTCAAAAGCAGCTGATTTGCTTCACAGTGACCATGCAGAGTCACAATGTTGACGCAGCAGACAAAGCAGCTGCGTTCAGCACCTGCGTGTTCGTTGCCTGACAACGTCAAACAGTGTCAGGTCCGTTGTTGCCTGGAGTCGTTGTGTCGTCAGGTCAAATTTCCACAATCTGAACTGGACTGTGCCAAGTTTGATCCTCTCATTGAAAAAACGTGTCAGCGTTTCGTGAGTGCGCTCTTTTTTTCTGGCGCGAAAAGCAACGCAGTTTCAGATCTCCGCCTCCTCGCTTCTCAGGAATTCGTTACCGATGCAAAATATTGAAATGTTGCTCTCTGCGTATACAAAGGATGCTGCTGCCTTTTTATCTAGTGGCATGTTTAATGACAAAGGCAAAGAAGGACTTTGAAATTTTGAATATCACTTTTCAAGAAGGACGTTATCTGTGGCTTCCTGCTTTGTTTCTTGTTCCCAGGGGGCATTGTGAATAAATGCACCGAGATAGGGCCAACACGTGCAACAAATGTTCAAGTACACAGCGCAGTTCTCAGCATCTCATTGTCAAAACATCTTGAAAACAATTACACGTAATTTTGACACCGTTTCCCGCAATTTTCCCTTTGTCCCTGACACATTCTGCACGAGAAGAGCAGAGTTTTCGTCGCAGATGTATTGTCCTGTGGGTGGAGAACGGATGGAATGAGACAGGTATTTCCGTCTCGTGGGTGCGACGCACCTCTGATCTCTGACCGACGCGACCGCAGAGACGAAGCGAAGCTCCGGGTTGGTGGGTTCAGGCTTTACCGGGGGATCCCAGAACCCGGGGGGACAATGCACTGAGCGGCGCTCCCAGAAACCCCGACATAACCACAGGTTGTGACTTCTTTGTTCAGAGACGGGAGAAGTACGGAGCAGTGATGATGGCAACTACAACTCCGTAAAAAGGGTTGGTTTGTCAGATTTAACAAAGATACGTCTTTGTGGAGTAAAAATGGTGGATATGAGTCCCGCGGGGTGCTGAATGCCAAGCTTGTCGGAAAGGATTGGGATTTTCCATCGCCACAGGAATGTACACACAGCAAGGAATTTGAGGCATGCATGTGGCACTTGTGTTGAATACAACGTCCCGTCCCTCCCCCGTGTGTACACACCACTTCATATTTGGGTATGATCGACTGTGACGTCACACAGCGAAGATCAAGACCCGAGTCCGCGTGAAAAGTCGAGAAGTGACCAAAAGCCCGCCATTTCTAATCTGCGCACGTCCGTTTTTTTGATTCCGGCGGTGCGCGTGCTTTGATCCACAAGCCGTAAAACAAAGGATAATCGCAATGAATTTGTCATAATCTTTCTCTGTTTGTCTTAGAGATTTGGCACGACGCACACATGCCTTGTGTGTTTCCCAAAAACCGAGTCTTTTAACCAATGAGACGCTTATGGAAGTTTAGAACACGACGCGGGAAACCCCGGGCGTCACAAGTATCTGCCAACCAAAGCTCTTTTCAGTACCTGCGTACTCACAACCTCGAATCTCTTCCTCTTCAGAGTTGGGCGGTTTTGAATGATATCACTCCATCCAAAATATGGTGCAGATCTCTTTGAAAAGGGGTGTCGTGCCCAACAGGTCGTGGTGTCTACATTTGCGTGCATTGTGTCAGGAATACAGGTTTTTGGTCCATGTTTTGCCAGGATCTACACTGCGATACCCAATTGATGATTTGAAATCAGCACGAAACCAATCTCAGTAATGTCACGAACATTGCGTGAAGTCACCGAAGCGTGAAACGATCTCAATATTGGTGTTCACACACCCAAAAATTCCTCATACCAACCACTCAAATGTCAGCAGCAGACTCTTTCCATTTTCTGTACCCAACATAAATGTAGAAAATTATCAAAGGCGGGTTCTTTTGAAGGGTTGGCGGGGACTCGGAACACCTGCATACAGCACCCAATACAACACATGTCGCACGCACACATCAACCACACACGCACGCTTGCACGACAGGGTGGGCCATAGGTGGACCCTTGTGTCACGGAGGTACGTGTTTCCAGAGAAAGTACTCTGAGTAAGAGTCCATACGTGTACTTGCCACGTCAATGGAGTATTGCCAGCAGGTGAATCACTTTCTGCGTTCCCGCCAAATACTTTGGCAAGAACATGGATGACATTTCCCAGCCATTCAATGCCATCTTTATCAACGTTTTATCTGTTTGCTTTTGGTGCTCAACCCAAACTTGGTCGTGTGTGGACGGACCTCCCCGCAGACGGAGAAAAGATCACAGGGTCGATGGTATTTACAATACCATCATTAAACGCGGTTCCGTTCCGATCGCGGAATGTTCTATTGTCCCCGCAGGAATTCTCTAATTGGACGAGACGCAAGTTTTTGAAGACGTACACATACACACAGAGCCTCAGCTCACGCAATGCAGGTCCCACGTATGATGTGCAATTTTGCAGATCATATGACAAGCCGTTTCATAACTTGTGGCGGTATCCAAAATCTGGGTTTCGACTGACGCTCGAAAATATTTTGGGTGCGACGCACCTGGTTTTTCTCCTCATTGACTTCTCGCAGCTGGTTTCGATGTTTATGCCCTCATTGACGCACAACGTCTCGACATTCCCACCGAGAAAGAATGCAGTTCTTGGAAAATAGAATTTGACTTGATGTATGTTTGCACTTGCGGAACGGGCCGCTTGAAAAGCCAATACAAAGTGGACCATCTTGCGTCTTTCTCCGCTCCAAAGTGCTTTATGATTGCAGGGTTCCCACGGACGGGAGCGACGACGACGCAGTTTGGACTCGACGTGCGTCACAGCGCGTCTCTCTTCCCACGCGCAGGCGTCGTCGTCTTTGAGGGTACCCGGTACCCGCGTCGCTCCGTGCCGCCATGACGCCTGTCCCCACCAGGTTTGTGTGACTGGACTCACCAGCTCAATATTGATAAAAACCCAAAAAACGCATCTAAATTTAGCCGCACGTCGCACCCAAAAGGAGTCGTGTCTGTTTGACTTTCGTTCCTCTTTCTTTGATGATGTCGCTCTGGGTTTTTGTGGCTCACCTCCGGGTCATGTGTTCTCACAGGTACGCACTCACATTCTCTCAAGACGTCAAGAACGTTTCGTGGGGTTCCCACAAAACTTCAACGAGACTTATTTCAAACTTCAAAACCAACAAACATTATTCTTTTGACGTAAACACTCAATCGTCACAGGCCGCGCCGTGGGAAGCCGTGTTTTCTCTCAAGACTTTTGCCACTGAACAAATTTATTGCTGAATTACTGGTTTTGGAGATAAAGAGATACAGATCTGACGTGGGATGTGCAGCTGGCTTCACGTGTGCTGATTCGGCTGGGCGTTGTCGCCACAAGGTGTGAATGTTGTTTTTATGTTTGCAGCACACACCAACCAACAAATCATTTGGTGTAACTATGACTGGTTTTCAGCGTCAGTGTGCGCGTGTGTGTGTGTGTGTGGGGGGGTGCATGTGTGTGCGTGTGTGTGTCTACGTGTGTGTGTTGGCCAAAACTATGCATTGCCCGCGTGTATGTGTGTGTGTGTGTCTGTGTGTGTGCGAATCTACAGGAGGACCAGTGTGCATTTGTGTGCGTGTGTATTATTTTCGTGTGCATCTGTGTACACACGTGTGTGTGTGTGTGTGTGTGTGTGTGTGCTTGTGTGTGCATTGCATGTGTGTGTGAATGACTCCACAAGAGGCCCATAATTGTGTGTGTGTCCTGTGGATGTGTACTCTCGTGCTTTTGTGTGTGTGTGTGTGTGTGTGTGTGTGTGTGTGTGTGTGTGTGTGTGTGTGTCAGTGCGTGTGTGTGTTTCAAGGTGTGCGTGTGTTACACGTGTGACGTGCGTGTTTGGGTATTACAGAGATGTTTTCTTGCAAAGTTGGACAGATCCCAAATCACGCGTCGACATGTGCCCGGCTGATCCCCCCGGACCGATGCGCTCGAGAGAAGCGCAGCGCTAACCGCCCCAGCACGTGTCCGACGCCCATAAAGACGAAGCGACAAATCCAGCGGATAAGGTTAACAGCTTCTGTCTGAGGACGGAGTCCCCCATCCACGGATTCGCGCATTGCGTCCGCGTGCGAGTCAATCAGCGCTGTTTCTTCACGTGTGATGCAGGCATCTGGTTTGCCCATTGCAACGCATCCAGTATTCACACGCCCTGTAGCAGTCAATGGATACTGTATCATCACTTGCATGCGAAATCAGCTCCCATTGAGCAGGTCCTTGAGGGACGCAATGCGTGACGCGTACGCGCGCATCCGGCTCGGACGTGGGATCAGGGATCGGGTCATCCGGAATACGATCCACCCGAGGATGCCGCGCGCTTCATGCAACATTCACGAGTCACGCCCGTAAATCAGGCGCCATGGGCACCGCGCCCGGCTAATTTCATTACGTCTGCCCGCGCTCACTCACTCACTCAGTCGCTCATTCACTCTCCAGCGCACGGCTTCATCTGCATTGTTGTTCCCCGTGCCTTGCCGTGCCGCGCACCGTGTTATCTGGACGGGGCAAAGCAGCGCCCAGCTCCGCTTATCAGGTGCGCCAGGCAGCGGGGGCGGAGGGTGGGGGAGGGAGTGGGAGTGTGGACAAATGAGGCGGGGTGTGACGTACCACCCCGCACTGTGCACCCGCTGCAGGACTGTCCACGCGGAACTGACCCGTCCAAGCGACGCCGCAGGCGGAGGCAGCGGGGACGGAGCGACAACGGAAGGACAGAGGAGACCAGCAAAAGTCTGAAGTCCGCGGGTCTCATCCAAAGACGTCACACTGCACAGGTGCCCTTCCAAAATACACAGACTTTCCTTGCACACGCTTGACTGACACTGACACACAACAATGTGCAAAGTCATGCTTCAATTTGTGCAACTCTGCATTGAACTTCCACTTTCTATCTTGGGCTGCACTCGAGATCAGTCACAGGAACCCTGCATGCACTCGCTCGTGTGGTTGTCACGGACTCTTGCAGCAAACGTTCCCAAGCGTGGCCAACCCCCACCCCTACCCGTCCCTGAAAATGACCACTTCCCCAGACTCCACCACTGACAAGTATTTCTGCAGTACCTGTGTCCATTAATTAATTCCTCATTAATTCGAGAGGGAAATTGTGTGTGATGGGGGTTTGATGGGAGCGGGGGTGCGGGGCGGTGCGGCGGGGGACATCGCCCCCGGGGGTACGGTAATGCGTCTGGATTCCAGCAGACCGTGGCGAACGAGTCAATCGGTGGGAGAATCCACTCGACCTGTGTAATGACTCGAATATGTCTGGAATGCGTGGAGATTCATGCTCAAGGAGGGGACGTCCAAAAATGGGAGCTTTTTAGGAGGCAGAATTGGGGTTGGTGGAGACGGAACCTCGTGGGCAGGGGTCGCCTCTGGTTCACACCCAGTCTGTGCTTGTCTGAAGCTTCACGTGCAGTCCTGAGGAGATTGAGGTGGCTGCACCACGTTGTGAAAGAAGCCAGGGACGTAAAGCAGCCAAGGCCGATTGACCCAGTAAACGACGGGACATCTTGGCCAACAAAGGAAACCACACCGTGCACTGTCTGTGAGAGCAGCTCTGTTGGTTCAGAGGCTTTTCACCCACTAAGAGACTTAGAGGCACAAAGCGATAGATGTGGGACTCAAGGTCACAATCCTCTTCCCTTTGAACGGAGCCGGAGACTGACAAGAGGATCAGGAAGCGACGCGTAGATTCACGTGGAGGGCGTGGCTCCTGGGTGGATCCGGGGAACCCAGGGTCTGCACAACCCGCCCACCCCTGCCACCACCACCCAACACTGTGTCATCTGAGTGCTGTTCTCTTAAATTGCTCATTCCCATGTGTTTTTTGTTCTTTGCAAATCTCACACCTGGTTTGAGCCTCCTGCGTCTTGTGACATGTGTGAAAAGACACCCGAATTTTTGCGGAACGGAGCCGCCACCTGAGCGGCGCACCCACGTGCAGCTGGGGGTCCTCTCCCACTCTTCTGATGGCGTGCAACTTTGCAATGTGAAACACGCGCACACACACACCACACACACACACACACACACATACCACACAACGACCTCCGTTTCTGAATGCAGAACACGTCGGCCCATATCTAAAATCTGGTTTTGTCCCCAAACCACATTGTCCCGTGAGCCTGTGTGGGCCTCACACGCATCTCGTCTATAGCCGGGGTCACGCCAGGCGACCACAATTTTGCACCGTCCCCGACTTCGTCACTCGTGGTTGATGAGTATCTGTTTAATTATGTGTCTGAGTTATCATCATTGCCCTTCATCCAGAGGTCAGCCGCGTGCGTTCTCCCTCCGTGGGCCGCGCTATCACGGCTCGCGGGGCAAAGAAGTTAAAATTGTGGGGAGATCGGGAGCATTGTTAACTTTCCCCAGACACGCAACTGTCGCCCTCCCAGTCAGGTCAGCTTTTGGGACCAGCAATAGCGATGACCACAATCGGGGTTTTTAGATTCAGATTTGATGAACAAGTCGCCTCCCAACAAACGTCCGTGTGGTCACCATCTGGACAACATGTACCGATGACCACAAAATCACTGTTTGAACTCCACTTTTTGGAGATTTAATAGGCGTTCATTTTGCACTTGTGGGACCAAAATTGAAGGCTCAGTGTCTCCGATCAGACGTTTCTGTTGGGCGGATGTGGCTGACAATTTCACTGCTTCGTCTCGTCTGGTGCGCAGACTGGCAGGATGTGTCTGAAAGTGGGTGAGAGTTTGACGCAGTGCAATCACATTTGACCTGTTCCTGACCACGATACCTGAATGCCAGATGCGCTGATAGGATAAAAGAGGAGCATTCCACGATTGGAAAAGCATTGTCCATCGCTTTGCGTCCACCCTTGATAGAATCAGACATGCAAATTGCAGCCCTGTGAAGCTTTCATCAGAATTTGCATGTAAACCTTTTGTACCAAATTACTCCCGAACAATTTGCGTGTAATTTCTCCCCCGAGGCAGCTCTACCAGTCAGTCATTTCGTAAAAGGGACGCCACGAAAGTGTGTCAGGTGCCTGGGACTGAGTGACCACTGGACCACCTCGGTGAATGGCGGTTCTTCTTGCTGACCAGTGTACGGGGGAATGTGTGAATTTTCTCTCCGAGTCCTCGCCATTTGGAGACGTCGTGGGATTTCGCCTCATTGGAAAATCTGGGCCTGAAGCAGAGGGAGTGAGTGTGGATACGGAGTATGGCTTGGGTGGGGCGCGCCGTGTGTGCATGGAAGCGACTGGTGTGTGAAATGTGTGTGCGCGTCAATGCCAGCAGTGTGTGTTTGATGTGTAGGTCTGAGTCCGTGAGGTTCTGTTGTGAACACGAAAGAGAAGTGTGTGTGTGTGTGTGTTTGTGTGTGTGTGTTGTGCGTGTGCGTTTGCTGCCGTCATTCTCAAGAGCTCCAGATGTGTGTTCTGTGTGTGTGTGTGTGTGTGTGTGTGTGTGTGTGTGTGTGTACGTATGTATGTGTGTGTACGTGCGTGTGTGCGTGAGTTGTACGTGAGCGTTGTTGTCTTTCTTTGGAGCTCCGGCCGTGTGTTCCTCTGTGTGTGTGTGTGTGTGTGTGTGTGTGTGTGTGTGTGTGTGTGTGTCTGTCTGTCTGTCTGTCTGTCTGTCTGTCTGTGTTTGTTGTGTTTGCGTGCACGCGACACGTCAGACACGACTGTCTCCCAGACGCCCCCCCCCGCCGCGCCTCGTCGATCTCATCCATCGATTCTACTCGTGTCCGCGGGAGACCAGGTCACGAGAAGCCTTCAGCTCCTATCAGCAGATCCTCCAAAAGTAATTACCCCTGACAGTCAACACAACACACTCATTAATACAAAATGTATGTTCTCTCTGCGGCCACCGAGTAGCGCCTGGCTCACACTGGATACAAACTGACGGATGAACCTTTGCCGCAAGAGACGAACGCTTCGCCAATTCAGGCTGGGTCCACGTGAAAAGCGTTGCGCTTCTGTGGAGTTCTGGTGGTGGTACGCTGCAGAGGGCGTCGCGCGCTTTGACGTGGTTGCCATGGAGACGCGACGCGTGACGCACCCACTGAGACCCCGGCTCCGCAGCTGGTGACAGCTCCGTGTTGTCCGACCCAGTTCGGCTCAGACGGGACGACAATTAAATCGTCAGAAAGACTCTAATTCTGGGTTTAATTAGCAAAATGGACACCGGAGTCTGTCATTGTTATTTTTAGATAACAGAACGTCGGGTCATCCATGTTATGTCTCTGTGTTATCTTTTTGGCCAACGGCATCGGGAAAAGCTTGCGTCAGTGCGTTACACACCAAAAACTTTCAGGCGAATCAAATGCGCAGCGTCCACGTCACGCGTCGCGAAAGCGGCGTCGCTCGCAAAGACGACGCGACGTTGGACGCAGCTTTGTTCAGTAGCGACGGTGTCTGATCCCACAACTGCGAAACAAAAGCGCAAAAGCACACGAGCAAACATTGCGCTCAACGCTGCACCAATCTGCAGAGGAACGTGAAAATGCGAGCGTCGAGAAAATGATTTCCTGCCGCTGCCTTGCAAATTTAATTGAATTCAAATTTAAATCACGCCACTAAATAACCTCAAATCTCATAAGCGCCACTAAGGCGCGGCAGATTTCATAACGATAAGACGGCGCAGCGCGGTTTTTCCCCTCGACGTGCGGGGAAGGGAAAATTCTTTATTACCCCGATGACGCAATAACTCAACGCGCGACGCTCAATTATTTACGCGTAGAGGGCGCGCGTCCGTGACGCCGCTGATGTATGGCGGCGCATAAACGCCGCGCAGGGCGCGTGGGCGACGACTTAAGCGACAGATTTACGCGTCGCGGGTCAAAGTTCGAGCCCCGTCTGGTCAGATTCTGCGAAAATCTTTCCTGGATGAAAGGTAAATTGGATCCCTGGCTGTGTCCGTCTTGTGCGCAGCTTTGGATGATGGCGAAATTCGGTCGCTGCTGCGAAGTCGATTGTCGCGTGAGATTGACCGACGCGACGCGCTTTTTTTCGAGCAGTCTTTCTGCCGCTTTCATTCGATTACATTTTGAGCCATTTGAAGATTGGACTTCGCGTGACGTGATTGTTGCGGTGCGTTGCCATGTCAGTCGTTGGCGTCACACGGCTCGAGCGTCGCTAAACAAACGCCAATGACGCGCGTTGCTGTGTTGAAAACGAGGCTGACCTCCGTTCGTCCACTGCGGCTCACAAAACGCGCGCGCGCATCCGAGAAACGCATCTGAATGGGAGTCGCCCCGCCCCGCGTATCTCCGCTGTCCTGCTGCACACTGACCCCTCGGTGACCCCGCAGTGACCTCCTCCGACCGGATCAGGTCATTGATGTGACCCACTGACCTCAATAAGAAAGACACGTCTGAATCCACGAGATTTAATTGGAATTTTGCGTGGACGTGTGTGGCTCTCCGCCATCAAAAGTCTCCAATGGGAGCTTTTGTCGAGCTGCGCAAATTGGGTTTATAGGACCTAATTGACATCGGTACTTCGCATGCAGTTTATAGCCCAATGAGACCCAAGCATGAACGTTCCGAGTAAGGCAGCTTCGTTGAACACACACACGCACCTTTATTTCCTTCCTGGAACCATCTGGCGCGCCTTTGTTACTGTTGTTGTTGTTGTTGTTGTGCTGAGAAATGACGCTCATCAGCGACGGATCCAGGGGGTCCTCTTCCTGGTATCCATTGTTTTGGTGCGTCAGTCATGCAGTCTTTGTTTGTTTCTTTTGAATGTTGTCATCACCCCACCCACCCCCGGCCTGCCGAGCCCTCGGCCCACTCCTGGCTCTAGCTCTGCTAATGTCAGCTCTGTTTCTCTGGAAGTCCTTTCTGCACTGCTTCAGCTCCACCAGGCTCGTAACTTATGATCCAAAAGGACGATTTATGTTTCTGGTTCTGGTCAGCAGAGGCCTGGTTCACACTGAACGCGTCGTGCGTTTCGCAACTGCGCAGGTCAACGGGCGCCGCAACACAGAGTGCACGCAGCTGCCCATTGACTTCTGAGGGACGCAGCACACGACGCACTCCGTGTGAAGCCAGGCATAAATCAGACTTTTTCTTGCGGCCTGTATGTCCTGGACGGGACGCTACTTTATCGACGGGTCCCGAAATGGCCATCGACAAGGCGGATTCACAGAATCCCATATACGGAAGTTGCGCAGTGGAAAAAGCGCGCGAAGCTGGAACCGCAGCTCATACACTGTGTGACCTTCTCTCACTAACGGGATTGTATCAATTATGTTTCCCAGAAATCTCGAACTGTTTGAATATCATTCAATTCAAGCAGATTCAAATCTTTGTTCAGGGCGGTTTTGTTCAACTGGCTCTGGCATGAACAGCTGTGATATTTATCTCTCTCGCTTTGTGTTATAGGTCCAGGTCGTGGTCCACACAATGGACAAAATACACAGAACATTCTTTATCACCAAAATCGCTTTGCATGAACGCCCCTACGTCCCTACAATTTATTACATTTCAGATAGACACCCCCTTTCCAAGGGAAAAAATGTACAATATGTTACAAATGGGATTCGTGTCAAACTCATAAAAATGCCACAAACGGAATTGTTATGCTTCATTTATGGTCAGGAAATAGAGAAGGGCGCAGGTTTACCTCTCCACAGTATCATCCCACCTCACTCACACGCACTGCGGGCTGGTGCCATAAAAACCTGCAGCATGGTGGAACTGGGACGGATCCAGGAGGTCTGGGGATCCGAACCAGACCCAAATCCCCAACAACAAATTCCTGACCCCCACCCAAAAAAAGTCTCCCCCCCCATGCACGCACCATCTCCTGGGTGCGTTCCTGGGTAAAAGCCAGCCATCTCCCCGGGAACTTCTGGGCCGCGTCAGGGAAGACGAAGATCCCCCCTTGCGCCACTCCTGGACCCGTCCCTGCGTCGAGGCGTGGTGGGGGTCGCCCGGGACTTTAATAATTCAGTTGCGTGTAATTACAGGTACGAGGGGGGTGAGGATCCCGCATGCGATCCCGGGCCCAATCACGCACAGGTGGCTCTGCTGTTGTGGGAGAGGAGCGGGAAAATCTCGTGCACGAATCAAGGCGCTGCGAGAGAATAGGAACGTGGGAAAAAGGGGCTCTGCGCAGGACATATGTTTCTCACACACGGAGGCCAAGCGCATCTCCTTTTGTTTGGGTGATTAGGATCTACTGGGACGACACTAACAACTTTTGACCGCTTTTTGGTCTGAAAAAGGAGGGTAAAATTCAGCGAATCGTGAAGTGCAATGTGTCAGAAATCAACAACGCGTGTTGGCTTCGGAAAACGCTTCTTTCATCTACGAGACAAAGGGTTTTTTTTTTCTCATCAGCTAATGTGTCCCTGTAGGAATGCGTGCTTTTTGTGTCAACCTCTCGGCACATCTGCTCAGTTGTCACCAAGTTCTACTTTTTACCAAGAGTGCCCCGCATGCAAACAGCCTTGTAACACGAGGCTTGTTTCACCCTGGATGCGTCACGCTTTGCTTCACGTGCGATTCTACGGGCTCTGCACCTACTTCCATTGACCTGCGCAGGCGCGACGCACGACGCCTCCGGTGTGAACGCCGCCAGTAGCGCTGCCAATTTTCCGCACGCGTCGCCATCGCGTCCCCATCGGGACAGGTTTGGGCGCGAAAAATGTATCTGGGCCACGAATCTACCGTATCGTGTAGGGGTATCGTCACAATCTGCAGTTCGACGAGCAGGTGCGCTGCTCAACACGCAATCACAATGCCAAGTAAAAAAGTCATTGGAATAACCCCTGACACCTGGTTTCCATGCGATCGTTGTCAGTGGCAACAGAACTTTCAAATGGACACCACTTTTTGTTCCAGATCGATAACCTCTCGTTGAACAACAAAGGAGACAAATTGGTTGTCTTTATTCGCAAATTTTCCATTCTCCCAGTGGCACCTTCACAGCTATATAGTTGTCTCAGGTCAAGGACGATGTCCCACGTGATCTTGGATCATTTGACCTACTCGTGACCTTTCCGACCTCAATCCGGGATGGGTCGAAATGGAGTCTGGGCTTCTCTTTTGTTCGCGCGATAGACGAGACAATACGCGCACCGCCTGAGGCAACCCAGTCCGTAACCCAGGTTCACCGCGACCTGACACACGTCGGTACACGTCGACGTCCCGACGCAGCCCCCGCGGGACATGCGCAGAGACGCGACGCACGACGGATCCAGCGTGACCAGCCTCCACGGGAAGCGACTGGTCACTTCACACGTGTTGCCGCCAAATTGCGCTGAAAAGCGATAAATTATTCAAGTGCGAACTGCCTCGCCCGCCGGTCCCAATAAAACCTGTGTTTTGTCAAACAAGGTTAAAATGGAAGACAAATCTGCTGCCTGATTGCATATGAAAATTACAAAATCTATACATCCGCCTCCCTCATTTATCTGTCTGGTGTCAGCATTCATTTTTCACACACTCCGATGCAGATCATTTGTTTCAATCTTATAATTCCTGACAGCTTGACTTTTTTGTAGTCTGGGTGTCGTGACAACGGAACGAGGTAAAATTGCTACCGCCAAACTGACGTGAGCGTGATCGAACGTTCACACACAACGGCAAAGAACCAAAGCGCGAATCTGTGCATGCACACCTGCAAAGGTGAGCACACATGCACACACCAACGCAACGCTGAAAACACAACTTTGTTGCAAATGGAGGGGCAGGTGGGGAACCTATTGTCCACACCACGTTGGTCCTGACTCCCGTTAGAAGTTCTCGGCGGGAGGCAGCGAGTTCGTTTTGATCAAATATGCGTCTTGATGTTCGTTCCAGAGAAGCGACACAATCGCACGCCGCCCACGTTTTGACACCTCCCGCGTCACGCCAGATGCGGCACGCGTTGCACCGTAACTCAAGGGGCCCAGTGTCACTTGGGCGACGCAACGCGCGCCAAGAGGCGCGCTCACTAGAGAGGTTTCTATGCAGCCCGTCCGACGTTTTCCATCCGGCGTGACACTCTGTCTCCCAAGCAACGCACATTTGCACCAGAATGTCTCAAAGTCCTGCTCAAAAAAACGTGGCACCTTGCTCCACATTTTTGTAATTTTTAAAAAGAACAGTGACACTACAATGTTCCATTTTTGTGGAAAGACAGACAAGAATATTGCCCACCAAAGTGTCAAAACATTTTGTTCAAACCCATGTTCACAAACTTGTGAGATAGCCATGGAAAATGCTCCGTGGCAAGTTGTGTTCGCACGTAAAAATG
>JAAUXT010003520.1_pt1 | contig 20585 bp, 23 predicted proteins | sample 7278171 | NCBI WGS metagenome assembly JAAUXT01 (sample SAMN14350112, study PRJNA611818) | marine sediment metagenome | isolation source: surface marine sediment (1.8m) | place: French Polynesia: Moorea | collected 2018-08 | reverse complement strand
ATTCACCACACCAACTGGTGAGGCCATATTCACCACACCAACTGGTGAGGCCAGATTCACCACACCAACTGGTGAGGCCAGATTCACCACACCAACTGGTGAGGCCATATTCACCACACCAACTGGTGAGGCCAGATTCACCACACCAATGGGGTCAGCTACGCCATTTGTGTTGACTTAAGACAAAACACCCGGCTAATTCTTGGACAGACCTCATAACTCTACCTTCGGCGTTTTGGGTAAGTGACTCCCCTTCACCGCGGGTGGTGCCCGACCAACCCGACTGCCGTTCCTACAAGGAGGCACGTCAGCCGAGTTCAACCAGCGTGTTATCAGGGGCGCCTCACGAGCTGGTGGCACAACTCATCTTCGTCATGCACAAGAGAAGGGGCGGTCTTGACTTCGTACGTTGTGTAGACCCTACCGGTACGCCACGAACTGGTGGCACAACTTTTCGGTCCTCATCACACCAGCTGGTGTTGCCAGAAGTGGAACTGTACAAGACAAGGCTCTGCCAGTTGGCGGTCCAGGCGCTGGAGTTGAACCGATGCGTTGATCGAAGGGTCAGTTGTGTGCAGATCTACTTTGTTTTTTGACCGGCGTTTGCACTGCATGGAAATAAGGAATTACAAGTTCAGCATAACCCCCCCCCCTCCAGTCGCTTTGTTGAAACTCACGAACGACTCCGTGAGGCAAATGTTTCGTTGTTGTACGAGAAGCGACGACAGTGGGAGATGAACACAATTATTAACATAAAATACACAGCTGTACCAATGACAGATGTGCCAAATGAATCATGTTTGTACAATATGACCCGGGAAACATATTCAACACATGCGCGGTCAATATTCAGCTGGATTTTGCAGCTTTGGTGAAGGCCGCCTGGACGTATTGACATTTTTGTCTCGCCTTTGTGTGATTACATCGGCCCTGCGAATGCTGCAAATGGGTTTTGCTGGAGAGAGATTGGTAACGCACAGCTGCAAACGCTCGGTTCTGCCAAAACCTGTCAATCCCCGCAGATAACTTGTGTGATTTTTAGGCCCGAGCACTCGACAGCGCGAGAGAACGTCGACAATTTGAGATGGGCGCTTGATTATTGGTGTTGTCGTCTTGTGTGATCTATTTGAGGCGTCAAGTGGATATTGAACAATTCGAGACAGGAACGGCTTTGGTTCTTCTGCAGCGCTGTCTGCTGCTGCAGCTGCGAGGTTGCCATGGCAACTTCCTGCAGCAGCAGCAGCTCCAGCGCAACTGCTGTCGATGGTGAATCTAAAAAGGACAGTCTTCTTTCGGTTTTTGGGTTTGAATCGTAACTTTCCGTAAAGAATACGGTATTTTGTCTGAGAAAGATGTTCGAACAAAGATTTGTCATTGACCAAGACAGTTGCCAAGGACTTCACAACACCACTTTTCCTGCTGAAAAGCAAAAGTCCAGGACTGCCAAACTTGGAACAACCTGAACAGGTGCTGCAGAGATACTTTTGTTGCCTGTACACTCAAGAAACTTCGTTCAGTTCTGTGAACTTTTGTGCACAAGGAAACGGTCATTGGCATCGAGAAGGGCAAAGTTGTTGCTCATCTTCTGTCCAGTTGTCTCACCACACACAGTCGTGCAAATCTTTCGTGTTGAAAACGAATCCTCAGAGAGATTCTTGCAGTGAAATCTTGCAGTTGCGAATTCCGACGAAGCCAAGGCCAAGTGAGAACTCTGCGTGCGTAAAAAAGTTCTTTCAGGTTTGGAATCGATATGTAATTAATTTGCGTATTCTGGAAACGTAATAAGATTTTTATGTTGAGGATCAATACAGAATCCGGTATAGGATTGGCTTCCCTGGTGTGGATGAATGATTGGTTGACAGTGGTAGGCGGTGAAATGTCATGTTAATGTAATGCCTTTTGCCTGTAAGCGTACCCACATTTGGAACTACCCTGCCTGCTCAGGAAGAAGGAAAAGGTGTAGGAGTCACCTGATGTGGCGTGCAAGCGGCTTTTCCGCAGAGCCTGATGTTTGAATGGAAACAAGGTGCATGTAACGGCTTCACGACCTTCTGCAGGGGAGGACTGCAAGTGGCAAGGTTTATTTCGCTTCAGGAAGCACCGAGTCGCAGACTGCGCATTTCGGCTTCCATTTACCGCACATGGCTACTTACAGATCCACTCAGTGAGGCTTTTTAACACGGTAACGCACTCTTTTATAATTTATTGTCTTAATTATCATAACCGCTTGTGATTGTTGAGTTAGATAGGGTGAGAGGCGGGAGATCAATACGTTGCGGCACATAATGAAGCGCCGAGCTGTTTCACTAATCAGTGTTTGTGCGCCGTTGTTGACTCATGACTGCTGCATGTTGGAGCAGGAGGAGCGGAGCGATCTGATTAACCCGCAGATCCAACTTGATTGGATCTCTCCCGCTCCTAAAAGTTTGAATTTCACTTTGATAATTGGTGGGAGTTTTTGCATCAGTGGAGTGCATTCGGAGCACTGGATTTGCAGATGCTCTGCACTGCACTAATGGGTGGAAGCCCCATGCAAGTGCCGCATAATTTCTCATCAGCTAGACATGCACTGGCCATTGTCATAAAATATTGTCCAGGCCATGTGATTAGTTGAGTTGTATTGATTGGAGATGGAGTTATGAAATGAATATTCGTTTTCATAGTCGTGTGTAAATATCATTAAAGCCACGTGGAAACTTTCACACGAAGTACAGGTGCAACACTGCACCTGTTGTAAGTTACTGCTGGTAAGCTGTCGTTCGCCTTTGGAGTCCGACAGCAAGCAAAACTTTGGAAACAGAAAAAGCGATTGAAAGACTGGCAGCATGCAGTCTGAACTTGCCTGAATGTCCTTTCGAGGATTTTCCTGTGGGAAGCACTTCTAATTTGCTTGTTTTGAGAAAAACCTAAGTTTCTGTGAGCAGCACTGCATGTGCTCGCACGACGGAAGCTGGTGGGTGAGGTGCGATAAAACGTCATGCCGCACATGTGGTGGCATTGTCAGAACGCTTTTGCAAGGCCCAAAGAGGAAGTTTTCGTCAACGACGCCATTGATCAACGAGCATGAGTGCTCCTCACCAAATGACAGCAACGCGGAAATTTTGTTGCCAAGGCACGTTCGCAAGAAAGGCTTCAAAGCTGGAAGATTCATTTGATTTGGAGTGCAAGTGACAGCCAGAATCTTTCCTCACGCGCAGTTAGTTTTTGCTTCGAATCCGCCGGTGAGAAAGAAACAGACGTGTACTCGTACATTCGTCTTCGTGCGATTCGTGTTTGATGTGATATCCATTTGATGTTGGTTTCCGTCTTTGGTCGCACGACCTGTTGGTGTTTCGTGTGTCTGGATTTGCTGTCGGTAGTAGGTTCCTGAACGGCAGAACTGGTCAATAAGTCGTCACTTGAAACTGGAACTGCAGTTCAGGAAGTACTTCCAGTGTGTTTTGTGGTTCTTGAACAAACACAAAAACCAAAACATCGCGAGCGTTCAAGAGCCACAAAAACGTGCTTGAAACCTTGTTCTGGTTTGGCACCTCGCACGTGACAAATTTTGTTTTGAGTTGGGTCGCGCGACACAACACTGAAAATGTTCTGGTTTCAAACAATGTACCTGTATTCAGCGCAAGATTTGTTTGCATGATCCAGGTGTTCTGAGTGTCAGTCAAACAAGTTACATGTGAAGCGCAAATCCTCGTACAGCTGTATTTGGGAGGGCCGTTTTCTGGGGTTTTGTGTTGGACCCTTGTGTGACTTCCCGTGTCTTTCAGGTGCAACTTTATGAGATGATTTGATGAGTTGATGTTCTGGAAAGTGGAGGTTGTTTCAAAGGTTGTTGTGAATTTGAACAAGTGAGAAAGAAAATCAGCCTTCTTCGAAAATGTGTTGCGCGTGGGGATGATTTGTCTCTTCAAACACGTTTGGGTTCGAGAGTTGTTCATCTCAGAATGTGGGAAACTCTCCGGTACGGTGAAGGCAATCCCGCTATTTCCATTGCAGTAGGTTGCCATGGAAACCAAATGGAAATGTGGGAAGAGTCGGGCATTGACGCCCCTGCAGAAGTGAAGGCTTCCTCGCGTGCTGACAGATTATTGCGTGGTATTTTCGGGTGGAAAGGAAGCAGACAAAACAAATCTGTGACCTAATGAGGCGATTGTCAAGGAGTTCATGTTGTGTCATCTGACCGTTTTTACACGTCTTCCGTGGTGAAGGAAGTCCACTGGAAAGCACAGCTTTCAAATCAGAAGTTCGAGAAATTGTGTGGTCGATCAGCCACCAGAAACGCTCACTTGTCGGTAGAAAATGGGGAGACTTTCCGCGTCGACTGGTGGGGGGACGAGAGGACGACAGACGCGACCTCCCCCGCACAAGGAAGAAGAACGAGATACGGTCGTAGGCTGGTCACCCCCTCCAGCTCAAATGTTCACACATGGTTGTCGGGTGACAGCCACAAAAATTTCACACAATCGCGACAATTTGAGGTACACACGTACCGGTAGTTGAGCGATTTGTAGACCAGCGACAAATTCAACCTCGAGACACTGTCAAACATTTTGTACGAGTACTGCGTGACAGACGACACTCAGAACACCGGCGGCAATGCAATGCCGAAGGCACACGTCAACGCTGACATCCTTTCTTGCGTGTCTCTTCCAGCAGCTTGAGTTCGGATTCTAAGCCAATACCCCACGGATCCACTCCAGAGTCCACACAGCAGAATTTGGCTCGACTGGGTTATTTCAACGCAGAAAATTGAATTTTCCTCGCTGAGCCTCTTCAGTGACCCCCCCCCCTTCCCACACACACACAGATCGCAATGTCGCTTTTTAGTGAGATATTTGTGGGCACAGATGAACACCTTTCATTATTCTGGTTCAAATCTCAGGTGGTCACCTCCAATGGCACACAGAACCCCCTGGTCCTGAATCTACGAGAGCCCTTTCCTCACCGACGCCATTTCCTTTGTAGTAACATGCAGCGCCTGTGGAGTCCATTGTGTCGTGTACTCGTGTGACTTTTACCACAGTGGTGCAACAAAATTTTCTCTGCATTTGCCTGTTTTAGTCCGGTACACACAGCTTCGACAACGGAGTCGTTGATAATTATGGTTTTTACCCTTTAATGAAGGTGGTAATGAATGGCGGAATTATGCATTTTGATTGCAGTGACAGAATTATCGATCAAAGCAGCCGCCCGGTAGTGTTCCTGCAGTCCATGGTAACATGGATGTACTTTGGTGGGTCACGGAATATTTACAGGCAGTCCCAGCCGTTCAAACCACAACTGGAAACTGGTCGATCACAGCAACTGAACTTGCTGGCACGAAGAATGCAGGGAGTTCGTGTGTACACCCAATCCATTGATTCGATCCGTCTAAAAAGTGACATGACTTGAAATCAGCCCGCTGTGTTCTTGTGTCTGGTTTTCGAAACTGTTGGTCGTAGACCTTGGGCAGCTCCAGACACGTTGGATTTTTTCGGTTTTGGTTTCGATTGCACTGCGGTGGTTTCCTCGTGGATGGGATGGAGAAGCGTAGAACCATCACGTCTTGCAGCAGAGTTCTTCAGACCACCATGCAACGATATCACGCGGAAGCAGTTCGGCTCGCTTGGTGGAGAATCCGTCTCAGTGTTGTGAGGCGGTTGAGATCCACAGAATCAACTAACTTGGAAGCCAATTGATCCAGTTTCTTTGGTTTGCACTTTCGTGTATTTTACGAGAAACGTGAGAAACTTGTGGAGTATATGTTGATGAAAAGACCCTCCCCACTGATAATAAATAATGGTGTGAGCCTCAAGCTGCCTGCAATGGTCATGTAAGTGACTGCGACAGTTGCCAAAAGCAGTCGCGATCTCAAGTTGCTTATGCTGATCATGCTTCTTCCCATATTGTGATATTAAAGCAGCTGTTCTCTTCATAATGAATTCCGCTGCGCCGTGGCCTCCTCCCCTCCCCTCGTCTCCGTCTCAGTCTCTCTCGGAGCCCAATTAATGCGCACGGAGAAGCGTGTAATGAGCCGACATGTCCTTGTGCACACGTGGAGTTTCCATGCAGGCTTAAGGCGCAGGCACGGAACTCCCAGTCCGTCTATTTGGATTGTGGAATTCAGTATTAACACATTCATCACATTACTCCGCTACTTTCCCCCTGCTATTTACATTCCCTTTTGTGATGTATTGAATTTTTTATGTGCAGAGGAAGAATGAATCACGGTGGGATCACGTTGCATGAAGGGATTAAAACGGGCCGGGATTGTCTCGGAGCTGTCGGCTGCCTCGCGCTCAAGTGATCGCTTGATTCTTGTATCTTGTCAGTTTCCTCCTCTGATCAAGTTTCCACTCGAAATGGCTTGCCTTTCTGCGCATGTGGTCTGAGCATACGAGTACGTATGTGAGAACGAACCATGAAAAACTGCTGAGAAGGATACATTGCAAACATGTGTGTTCCACCGGGGAAAAGGCTTCTGTTTGCGAGCTGGCCTCATGTTTTGTTAAAACGAGACGATAAAAAGTGGTGGACACTGCAGGATACACAATTCATCGGTCATGTGGTTGCTTCGGGGAAAGCTTTCAACGCAGTTGTTGAGTCTCTGTATCTCGAATGAGGTCCTGCATGTGTCAGCACCGCAGCAGCAGGTGCCTTATTAGGAATTCCATCAGAGAACAGTCCACAGACACGACTGTCGCGGGACCATTCGCAGCCCCCACCCCTCGAGAGAAACAACCCCCTCCCTCGCCTGTCAGCATGCTTATTGTGTCCAGCTTTGCTGGCTGCTTATTTCATGTCCAGCACGCAGCGCAAGCTGCAGTGCGCCTCCCCTCCTCCCACTTCCTTTCTGGTCGTCATCTCCTTGTGCAGCCTATCACTGCAGGCGCAGCTGCACCGAATCCAGCATCAAGCGCCTCTGCACAAGTCCACTTCGTTCAGCCTCTCTCCTACTTGTGCCCCACAGCAGCATTGGGCATCATTTTCAGCCAACAGTCGCGCGTTCTGTCTTTTTAATCTTACAATTAGCATTAAATATGACACACTGGGCTTCGTCGATTTAATATTACAAAAGGTGAGTGGCGCTGAACGGAGCCAACTTAAATTATCTCAATTTATGAAATTTTATGCAGAGTCAACAGCATGTGCAGTTGGTGCCATGTGGTTTGCTTCTGAGGAATTGCCGGTTTTGGTCAAGGACTGCACCAAATTCTTCTTTCCCTTTCCGGGTGAACCTTTTTTTTGGAGGAGATGCCATGTTCAGCAGTGGAATTTTGCCTCGTACGAGCGTATGTGTTTTTTTTCCAGAAGCTGCTGAACCGAGTGTACACGCTAACGGGGCTTTCATATGGATTTCTCGGCAGATGCACAATGTTTAACAGCTGCGACCCAGCTTCAGGAGTAAGGTAGTGTCGGCGACTCTGTGATGTAATAGTAGTGTTTTCTGTTTTCCAGGTTCATGATGAAGCACACGGTTCTTCCAAAGCAGCATTGAGGAATCTACGCACATGTTGCTGTTCTTTCCCGACCCGAGGGAATCGTAACCTCCACTGCGGTCGGACGGGAGTAACTCGTAGCAATTGAGTACAAAAGCGCCGTCGCTGGATTTTCCGACGACATGGACCCCGACGGGGCGGACGGCGGAAGCACCGTGACCACGGACACCATCAACGGAGTGAACGGCGAGCAGAAGCCAGATCCCGCCAAGCTGGCGCAGACAGCCATCATTAAGCAGGTCCGTTCCACCTTTGTACATCGCCCTGCTTCTTTTGCAACAAGGGGGGGGGGGTTTAGATCCTGGCCACCTCGCAGAGGCAGGTGACGTGATACGGGTGACAGATCTGGACCCTTTCAACACAGGCGCACTCGTTGAATGGCCTATATTGCGCACTGGCAGCAGATTGAGACAGTAGGCTGCAACGATCACTCCTGACCACTACTTGGGTGGTGTGTGTGTGTTTGTGTGTGTGTGTGTGTGTGTGATCACAAGTGAGAAATTTCAGTTGTGGCTCTCCCTGGCTTCCCGTACGTAGAATCTCGCCGTCAGGAGGGCGATGCTTCTCAGTGGTGATCAGGGGTGAATCACTGTCGATTCTCAGCAGTGTCAACGAAACACTACCAAAAATTTGTCACCAGTGACCAAGGGCGACAGCTTCTATGGAAGTGATCACCCCGTCCCCCGGTAAATACGAGCATGGATCAGGGATGCTCACCACTGCCTCACTCATTGGCGATTGCGTTTTCTTCTTTCTGACTCTGGTTTGGGATTGGCGAGCAAGTTTCAGTTGTACTCTGACAAGACAAGCCGAACAGTTGCCAGAAAAGTTTCCTTGTTGGTTGAGTGGGTGAGCGCTTCATATGCGTAGCCAACAGGTGTGACGACGTGCTCCACGGCAGCACTGATTGGTGTTCAGAAACCATGCAACGCTGTTCTTGGATGCCCATTGCTGGAAATATTCTTGGTTTTCCAGTTCTGCCTTGATGGTTTTAACTTTTTGCTAATTTTTAGCACACATGCTTTGTACTCGTATCAACTGCGAAAGATAAAGGACCGAAAGCGCGAAAAATAGCTTTCCATGACTTTCGTGGCGACACGAAGAAAAGCTGACAGATGGGACCTTTTGCAGCTGAAAAATACTCTCAATATTCTGATCCGAGAAGTGGATTCAGAGAGGTCACTCACCACTGTGGCTGGGAGGATGCGATTCTGAACACCCTGCAGGTCGGTAGAAATCCACGACATCTTTGCTTCTGGGCTGAGCACCCAGTCGAAATTCCATCGTTGTTCCAACTACGAGCACGCTGCAGCACAAAAATGTCTCAGTTCCCGTGGAAAGACAGCTGTGAACTGAGCGTACATTCCATTCCACAAAAGGAATCAGAGGTTGGCCCAGATTCTGTGTTCATCATAAGTGATGTGGGTGCATAATGTTTTTTTTTAGTTGCCGGCAAAACGTGATCTTCTGGCATAAAATTGTATCTCCAACTTTGGAGCAAGACAGATAATCACATTTTCGCTGAAAATCAGTCGTTCAGGTGTGTCAGACCTCCCAGTATACCACCAAAAATTCGTTGTTGGTCACTTCTTGGTGCAACTTGATTCTGAGCGCAGGTTCTTCATTCGTCTGTCCAGGGTGTGATTTGTGCTGTTTACCATCTACGATCGTATTGGTAGGCATTTTGGGAATAAAGGGTTTGGCAGCCATGTCGTTCGTGAATGGCGCGTATCTGCACTAGCAGCCATTCTTGTTGATGGTAGCAGCAGTTTCGTGCGGTTCCCTTTGCAACAAGAGTCGTCTGCTGCAAACACTACCAACAAAGGGCTGAGATTTTGCCAACCATGAGAGGGGTATTTCACCTGCGAGGGGGGTATTTTGCAGGGTGTTTCTGGAAGAACATCGCACACAAATACAAGCTTTGGCAAGGGCTCTCACAGCCAGTCACACAAATCACTTGGAAGGGGGTGGGGTCAATGTGCGTGCTCAGCTTTTGATGTTCACAGCTCATCACACAGGCACCTTCGTGTTTGTGTGCAAGTTGCAAAAAGAGCATTGGAGGTGAAGACATGGTCTTGTGCCTCCATCCACCCACCAAGCACTCCCGAAAATTTTTGGCCTCAGGGAAACGGACTTGGTTGATGAAGTGTCCTTCTGAGATCTACCCTGTGGCATGGTTGACAAATTCAGACGCAACTTTCTGTGTAACGGTGGCGCTTTGGTTTGGCACAATCCTTTTGTCTCGTTTTCTTGCACAATTGCTGGCGTCGAGTAGCTGCCAGTCATACTTTCGACAGCAGGTCTGACGACACCTACCAACCGAAGAAAAAATGAGTGTCTGCAAGTGGTACGTTCATGCTGACGGTGCGCGATTGACGAGATGACCATGTTGTGTCACCTTTGTGGGAGAGAGGTCATCAGGACAAAGAATTGACAGGGAAAAAATGATGTTTTACTCAACAGAACTGTGTCAACTCGTCCCATTTTTCGTCGCGCAAGCGCGACTCGTACTCGTATTGTCAGTAAGTGTATCTCCGTCCATGACCACCCAATGGGGCCCCCTGCCCCCCCCCCCCCCTGTGAATTGAACTTCGGCCTGCCCCCTGTGAATAGAAGGCCCTGGAATCAGCATAAGTATCATTTGGATGCTGGAGGTAACATTCTATCTGTGGCATTGAGGCCCTTGAGGCCCTGGAATCAGTGCAATAATCTGTCAGTTGGTTCCTTATCATTGTGAGGCACTGGAGTCAGAATGAGTATCATTTTGACTGGCAGTCGAAGAGGCTATCTCATGGGGCACGCGCGACACAATGCTGTGAAACATGCTCGTTGATATCGTGATACAACATGCATCGCACCGTCGGCATTGACATACGCACCTCGTGCTATTCGTGTCGACTCTCGACAACTCGCATTAAAATTTCAAGGAAAGGCTTTCCTGAGACTCGCTACACAAAATGTTGCTGTACATGTACATTCGTTTGCCGTCAGACTTTTTTCGGGGCGCAGACACAACACATTCGACTTGTGAAAACAGGGTTCTGAACAAATCGGTTGAAATTTGGAGATTCAGAAAAGATCGGTTGAAGGCGAGAAAGATCGTCTCAGCGCAGACGGAAGAAACGCAAGGCTGTCTAAGCGCTGCAGCATGGTGTGGTTTTACGACCAGCATTAGAAGCACACTGTTGCAATAAGGAAGGGGCGTCCATGTGCATTCTGGAGTGGGCTTTAAATGGAGGTGATCAATGGTCCTCCCGTAGCAGTGCAAACAGCAGCATGTTCATGCATACACTCCGACAGGAAATTGTATTTGAGTTGTCATTCACGATCCCTGGTTTCCATGGCTGTGCTCAAATTACTGTCATTTTACGCAACGAGAAAGAAATCTCAATCTCGAGATTGAGGAAATGTACAGTGCATGTTCTGAGGCCACCTTGGCCTCAATCACGATTTGCCGAAGACTTGGTCCTCTGGCCTTCACTCAACTCGTTCGAGTTTTGGTGTTCCAATGAGAGTCTTCCATGTGAACAGTTCGTTGGGATTTTACGATGTTCTTTCCACTTCTGATGCGCGCTGCATGTTGAGTTGGCATGCCAATTTGACCCGGATGATTTGGGGCATGACCTAAATTGGTCTCTTGAGCGAGTTGACATTCTTGGGTCATTACTCTGTCAAATTTTGAAGTGGTCAAATCTTCACAGAAGTTGCACTTTCTGTGACAGTCTTCTGGCAGACATGGGATGCATCAAAGAAATCAATCTAAAGTTGATTCAACGCATCAATCTTTATTTCTGCTTCAAGTTAGGATGGTCTCATGTGCAGGTGCAGTCTGCTCTGGAGAAAGTCTGGTGAGGAGACCTTGTGCATTTCTTCAACACAGCACTGGTACCAGTCCTTCAGGGCAGGGAGGATGACCCTTGTGGATTTGCAGCGCGCCCCAAAGGATAAGAGTGGATGCACAGACAACAACATAGCTGCAGTGAGAACCTTGATTGATTCTGATAGATCAATCACCCTGGCTTCCCTCATCCATCAAACTGGTCTTCCACAGACAACTATGTACTGGATCATCAAGAAGGATCTTTCCTTGAAGCTGCACAGTGCAAAGTTGTTGCCCAACTTCTTGACCCCCTGCCACATCGTCAAGCGCTTTGAACACTGCAGGCAAATGCTGGACCTTGCCAGGAGAAGACCAGCATATTTGAAGCATCTAGTGACTATGGATGAGGCTTGGTGTTATCAATATGACCCCCTCTTGATGAGACAGGCATCACAGTGGTTGGCAGAAGGGGAAGCACAGCCAGTTCATCTGCACAGGATGCTGTCAATCAAGAAGGTGCTCCTGGTAGCATTCTTTGATTTCAAGGGGATGATTCACTTTGAATTCATTAGGGGTGGCACAGTAGATACAGCCACATTTCTGCAAATTTTGGGTCATTTTTGCCAGGCCCTGAAAGTCAAGAGACCAAGGAGGTTCCGGTATTTACACATGGACAATGCACCCGCGCATACTTCCAAAGACACAAGACTCCATCTCCTGCTGACAGGCCAAAGGACAGTGTTTTACCCAGCTTTGTCCCCTGATTTAGCGCCCTGTGACTTCTGGCTCTTCCCCACCATCAAAAGACCATTGCGCGGCCAAAGGTTCAGGAATCTGGATGACGTGGAGGATGCTGTGACCAGGCAGATTGGACAGATTCCAGCTGGAGATTACAAGGACGCAATCCTGAGGAGATGGCCTATGAGATGGGCGAGATGTGTCCATTGGAATGGGGACTACTTTGAGGGTAAAAAATGACACTGTTTTTGCCGTTGAAGAAGGTCTCTGTTTTCACAGGGCAATCTTTGTTGACAAACAGTCTGTGTTTTGGTCTCATTTCTTGAATGGGTTCACTTTTGGTACTGAAGAATGTGGGTTAAACACCTTATGCAACCTTGAAGTGCGTCTCTTGATATCAACATGCAGCGCGCATCAGAAGTGGAAAGAACCTCGTAAAATCCCACGGCATTCCGCCGAGCCTCGGGCTTGGTGCAATCGTTGCGGCGTTGTTGTTCTGTATATCTCTGTGGACCATTGGTTCACTTCAGGGGATGTGGGTCAAACCAACCACTAGTTTGCCATTGGATATATTTTTTCATGTAATAATTATTCCTGGTTTGAATTTGAAAACAAATGATTCGTTTCGTCCAACTCCCGGTTCACAAAACCATTCAGTTGGGGGGGGGTGTGTTCTGCTTTGGCAGGCAAGCAGGTGTGGCCTGTTTGGTAGAACAATCCGTTTTGTGAGCGCAATGCCTGCTGGAAGTAGCCGTGCGCTTGTTGATTTTCGGGCAAGACCGTTTCTCGAGTTCCGAGGACGTCATTTCTCATTGTAGGATGTCATGTTGTCGGGGACCAGCACGCAGTCGCCCGTGTCGTCCGTGCTGACGATGCCGACCGTGTCGATGCCTGCCGTGTCAGTCCCGACCGCCAACCTGGCGGCGACGTCCGCGCCGGGCGGCCTCCCCGATGTCTTCTTCTCCGTGCCTGGGGACCTGACGGGCAGCACCGGCTTCGACACCAAGCCGGACGTCACAGGACTTCCAGGTACAAAGGAGAATGCCTGGTGATCTTTTGTGAGAAATTTGCCTTTGGGTTGGGAGGGCCTCTGAAGATATTTGGTTCGGTACCTGCGTCGTGAAAGGGCGTGTCGCTCGCTCCGACCAGGTTGATGTGTCATCGCGCAGTTTCACCTGAGGTTCACTCTCCATTTCAGCTCTGCCTCTGGCGGCCATCAACCCGTCGGCGGCGTTCGGCACGACGAGCAGCGGGGGCGCCAGTGGCGCGGGGCAGATTCTCGGGTCGGCGCCCGTCGCCGCCGCCGCGCCGCAGCTCATCCTCACCACGGGCTCCACGCTGCAGGCGCAAACCGGCGGCCAGACAGCCATGCAGCAGCTGCTCATCCCCGTCTCCACCGGTGAGAGGAAACGTTTGTTGTTGTTGACTTGATCGCTGGTCGCGGTTTCGAATTCCAGACCTGGAACGCCTCTTTCAGAAAAGGAAGGGATTGTTTTATTCACTCACAGTGTGTGTCAGGGAGATTCACATGTTTGTTGACGAAGCGGAGCCTCTTTCAGGGAACGGAACTCAACAGCTGTTGTCCATCCCGGTGTCGCTGGCAGCGGGAGGAGGAAGCTCCATTCAGATCCTCACAACGTCCAACGGACAGCTCATAGCAACCAACCTGGCACAACCGCTCAGTCTCGCCACCAGTGAGTTGCTGCTTGTTACTCCCGGAGGCCATTCGTTTGTTCTGTTGATGAGATGTGCACGCAGACACGCAGAAACCTTTTTTTTTGTGGAATCAAGAATAAAGGCTGTGGCCTCAAATATAGTTTCAATTGCTTTTCAGACAAAACCACGACACAGCCACCGGTGCAACAGAATATGAATCCAACGGCAGCTTTGATCACGCAACAGAACGGCTTCACTCCGAAACCGAATTCCCAGGTTTGTTGTCTTCCGGTGAAGGAAGACTTCGTGGACGTTGGGATCGCGTGTTGCGTCAGTCGATTGACACCATTTACTTTTCAGGTGCAGCCAATGACGAATGGAATCTCAAGCGGGGGCTTGAAACAAACTGTGAACAGCAAAGTCAGTCCAACAGCACAACCATTGAATCTTAGCGGTGAGCAAAAACCGAGTTGACGCTGTGTGTGCGTATACTTCGAGCTGTCTCAGTAAAAGCACCGTAGTTGTTTTTGCAATTATGTGAACGTTTTTGTTTCCAGCAAGCACAGCCAACACAGTCACTCCAGCTGCTCAGTCAACGACAGGATTACCACAGCTCATAACAAATGCACAAGGACAAATTATAGCCATAAACAATTCTGTGAGTTATTTTGCAAACCGAACCGTCCAAGAAACGGCAACCAAAGTCATTGATACATTGCGGTGCTCGCAGTTCTTTGAACAAACATTTGGACATGAGAACGGCACTTTCAAAAAGAAAACCTCTTGGTGTTGAGGATTTGCCTCTAAAATTGCATGTGGCATTGCAGGTACTACCTCAGCAGTTGACTGTCTCTCAAAACTCCCTCAACACAGCTACAAACCAACTCGTCTCGCAGCCCAACGTAGTCACACAAGGTTTGTTGTGCTGAGCGCTGCCTCATTGTATTGCACTTGTCTGGAACAGAGGTTAAGAACAGGAGTCTAACACGGTGTGGTACTTGTCTCGAAGATGCACCTGTGTCAACCCTCCTTTCCCATTCGGAAACACTTTGGTTGTGACGATCCAGATTTCTGACAGAATAAGAGACTAAAATCTGGAGTCTTCGCAATGACCAGGCCCTTGTGGAAATGAACATTTTGTGTTTTGTGTGTGCAGGAACAACGGGTCAAACGGGACTAAACCAGCTTGCTAGTGTTGTCGGTTCTAATATGATCACCGCGACCCAGGCTTCAGGGCTCGCTAATTCCCTCGCTGCCACTGCCAATATTAATCAACTTCTACCCAGTAAGTACCCAGACGTCTCTCTTCCTTGCCATTCTGTGTGACAGTCTTTTCACCTGTGCACAGTTTGTGGTGTTGTAGAACGGGAGCTAAGGGGGGAACCTGCATTCAAGAAAGACTCTGCCTTGCCCAAGACAGTCCAAAGAATTTGTGAAAACCTGTCCATTTCCAGAAGTTTCAGGGATTTCTGCTGCTTTCGACTGGTTGATTCAAGTAAATCGTGAGCCCAAGAAAATGTCAGTGTTTTGTTTTTCTGTTCATTCTCGAATGAGACCCGTTCTTGACTCGCTTTTCTTTTGTGTTTGCCACCTGTCATGACGCGTGAAATGACCTGACCAAGAGACCCCAGCTTTAGTCTGTAGAGAAGCGCAGTTGTATTTTGGTGCACCCGGAAGCTGCTGTTCCCTTTGAAGGCATTTTGAACTGACATGGTCGGATTTGGCTCAACTTATCAAGGAGACGTGAGAAGTAAAACCTGACTGAAGACGAGTTGCTCTCTTGACCGCTTCTTTCGTTTTCAGATACTGTCAGCAACTCCACAGAAAGTACCACAGTCGACGGGATAAACCTCGATGAAATCAAGGAATTCGCCAAACAATTCAAAATCCGCCGGTTATCACTAGGCTTGACGCAGACTCAGGTGGGGCAGGCCCTGAGTGCGACAGAGGGTCCTTCATACAGTCAGTCGGCAATCTGCAGGTACGTGGCTTCAGTGACTTCAAATCGCTGACAACCCTTGCCGGTGGGCAAAATTGTGCCTGTTTGGGAAAAAAAGCCACACGTCACTGATAACAGGACGACTTGTTTTGTTTGTGTGTGTTCCCGATTGTACGACATTCCTAGATTTGGAAGTGGTGTTCATTCGTCTGTTTTTGTTGGGTGGGTTCTTTGCACGCCTTGGGTAATTTTTTTGAAGTCGACTCGGGTGATTTTGTTCCCTTTGCAATTTGGTCAGTGAGCACAGGGTGTGACTTGCCTTGCAGGTTTGAAAAGCTAGATATCACTCCCAAGAGTGCGCAGAAAATCAAGCCCGTGTTGGAAAGATGGATGCAAGAAGCGGAAGAAAGGTAGCACGACAGAACGAACAATTGTAGCTTTCGTAAAACAAATCATTGGAGAAAATCAAACCCTTTATGTCTGAGCTTTCCTTCACAGGTACAAAAGTGGGGACAGCAACTTGAGTGAATTCATCGGCAGCGAACCGTCTCGAAAGCGCAAGCGAAGAACGTCGTTCACTCCACAGGCCCTCGAAGTACTAAACGAGTATTTCGAGAAGAATACCCATCCCAACGGTTTGTATCAATGGCTTTTGCCGGTATTTTCCAGCAAAAACTAGTCTCGGATTACCCTGGCGTCGACAAAAAATACCATGCTTGTCGTTCAGCTTTGGACCATTGCTTTCTCTTCAGGTGCAGAAATGACTGACCTCTCTGACAAACTGAACTATGACCGGGAAGTAATTAGAGTGTGGTTCTGCAACAAGCGACAAGCGTTGAAAAACACGATAAAACGGCTGAAGGCACAGGAAGGTCTTCCCTCATAGCACCAATCTCAAATCGGACCAAAAGTCACATTTGTAATGTTTTCCTCGATGGCGCTCCTCTGTGGACCACTGCCGGTAGACTCTATTTGGCTCTGTCGTGCATTTTGGTGAATAGGACTGGAAGCATTGTTCAACAAATGATATCCCAGGTGCGCACTGGTGAATTCACACGGATTGCGCTTGTTCAAAATCGGAGTGGACAGGAAAACGACATTGCCACACTGAAAAATTCCATAAACTGGCAGCGCGTGTGAAAGGATACGGATATGCAGTTGTGTTGTCGCCCCCGTGACGCCGAAGGCTGGCAAAATTCAGCTGTACATATTAGAGGATTACGATCTTGCGAAACATTCTAGTCCCATTGAATTGCTTGTGACAATGCTGCTGTTTGCACAGAGAATAGTGCAGTATTCATCTGTTGTGCATCTCTTTGTGGAAGCTTTGTTGGAAGGATGAAAACTGAAGACACGGAACGGTTTGTGGAGCGTAGCCATTGGACGATGCTGAACCCACCGGAAAGCGAGCAGTAGCTGTAGTTGGATAAACACTGAATCAACGTGAGATGTAAACAGAATAATTTGTCCGTTAATTCATTTTGTTCAAGGCAGTTTCAGCCGCAAGTCCAGAATTGGGCACTTGCTGTGAGAATTGTGCGAGGTCACTCAGTTTGGCTCATGAAAACAAGTCTCGCGGATTTCACTTTGGAGTAGATCTAATCTCAATGCTGCCGTTTCAAAACATGCACACACACATTGTGTCAACATTTTACTTCCACGACCAGATTGGTGCCTTGTCACTGTTACGAAAAGGATTGACCCACATGGTTGTACAATTTTGCTCAGAAGTGTAAATCTGGTTTTGCGCTTGGAAACATCACAATCTTGCGTCGTCATTGTATTCCCAGCGCTCGCAGTATTTTCCGGTGAAGAAGGTCGAAATCGGAACGACAGTTGTGACGCGAAGTTCTCCTGTAGATCTTGTCAGACGTGATTTTGTGATACGAAAATCAGCCGATCACAGAACGACAAAACTCGGTGTCCCCCAAAGACAAAAACCATTCACTTCTGGTGGAGAAACTCATGTCCCTTTCAACAAATTTCCACTTGCCAAGTTTTCCCCACCACTACTACCGTCAAATGCCGAACGAGTAAGTTTAAATTGTCAATCTGATTCCCGCTTATTTCGTGCCAGCAAACCAAGATTGTGGAAGGCTAGCCACCATGTTCAAGAAAAGACGGCAAAATTACGAGATATTCTCGTTTTTGAATGCACTTCATGTGTTCGGGAGTTTCCAGTTCGCCCGACTCCCAAGTTTTGTGCTTGTGACTCGTTGTCAACGTTCGACTCTTTCCTTCAAAAATAATGAACAAACCAGGACAACTGTTCCTGTTGTGTGTGAATAGTACCAAACACAAGCAGTGTTGTGACTCGTATGTCAACTGTGTCCGAAACCAAATATGCTGAAATCGCTTTTGCTCAGCGCTTCAGTCTTCAGAACTTTTTCTTTCAAACTTTCCGTCGTTCGTGAACTGTGGATTATGCGCTTTTGTTGCCGTTGCGGGGAACAGAGTGAAGAGTGCACTGGCCCAAAAGCACTACATAGTTTACCAATTTATTGTTTTGTTTCCGGTAACATTTGCATTTTCTCTGAGCAGTCAGCTAAATCGTAAAATCGGTGTAAATTTGTTGTAAATACAATTTTGTATGTAAATGTTGTGCACGTGTTAAATTATTCGAGGATCTGCATCCATGTTGTCTGATGTACAAAACAACCCTCCTTCGGACTTTAGGAAAACAGTCGTTGGCAGTTACTTTCAAGAATGTAGGTGCTTTTTGCCATTTTTATTTTCCTAAAAGCCGGTACTTCTTGTACAGCGTGAAATTAGTGCCACAGAAATGGAACTGCGCGTTGTGTCGGTTTTCTCATTGCGGCATTCACATGAGCTTGTAAATTGCGCTGAATTCCCGACATGTCTAAAGTATTTTACAAAGATTTGCCCTGTTGTAGAAGACTTTATTTTTTATACGAACGTTTTATTTGGTTTGTGTTACTTGTTTGTGATACTGTCTTCGTTGATTCGACCGAGTCGGCAGTTGAACCCTGACGCGCAAGTCTGCTTCATTGCAAGTTCGGCATTTTCCAGCAAACAACGGTGCATGTGCACTTTCAGAACTTTGCAACAAAACTCGTGTGACCAACATTTTTGTCAGTGGAATTTTCTGTCATTGTGATGTGAAAGTCTGCGCGTCTGTTACAAAAATAAAAGCGACAAAGATGTTTTACGTTCACGTCTGGTTTGTTTGTTTGCTCCAAACACACAAAGTTCTGCAAGTGTCCAGCTTCACAAGCACCTGAATTTCAACCGAGCAGTGCATCTAGAGGTCACCGCAGTCGGTTGTTCTGTAGAAGAGCCTCTCCTTTCTGCAAAAAGAAACCGCTTTCAAGTGTGCTCGAATTCTGTTGACTGACAAGAAATTGAGTCCAGGGATAACCCACAAATGCACCCACCTTTACCAGCTTGGAAATTTCCTGTTCGTCCTCGATAAGTCGATTTTTGACGAACTCGCTCTTTATTCTTGACAGATAGAATGCCTTGTCTGTGTACTTCAGCGTGGAAGCATGTCGGCGAAGAGATCTGTACAAGCTGAGCACGGGTTTCCATCCGCCCATTGCGACCTGAAAGGGAACAAAACCTGCTTCACTTATTATCGCTCATTTACATTCGTCACCACAACAAGCCAGGACAACAGTTGTCAAATTGAACAACTGTTCTGTTGGGTTTCTTTCCTCTGGAATACAATGGTTGAACTCACAATGTCTAACAAGTCCCCAATGCGCAGATGTGGCCAAAAAGCCGCCAGTGCAGCTTGACACTCACCTTTTCAGAATGAGTCACGTGACGTAAACAGAGATTTCGTGCGAGAAGAGGGTCAAGCGTCTGATTTGGAACACGAAAAGTGTTCGTTTTGTTGTTTGTGCACTGGTGTGCATTGATTCCAGCGCAGCATGATTGCATTTGCCAAGCAAGTGGCGTATGTCCAGAATGAGCACGACATCGACGAGTTCAACCAACAAGCAGGTGCGACGATCGAGCCAAGCTGTCAACTCAACTTTCGGTTGATCCTTTGCAAACTTGTCCTGGCATGCCAAATCGGATGTCGATCATCCGTTTGGTCACGATCCAGATTTCTAGACATCTACTGGCTTGATAAATCAAATTCAAATTACAGATCTATAACCTAGTCCACCTCAGGTAGTCCTCGGGGATGAATGCACTTCTGAACTCTTGCAGCCCCCCCCCCCTCCCTGGTGTAGATCTCGTGGACTGTTGACCTAAGATTCTAGACTGCCGGCAAAAATCAGCAACAATGCCTGTATATATACAATATGTTGTCGCAGATATTTCCTGTGCTCTTTTGCAAAGCTGTTTTCAACTGTTCATCTTCTTTCAGAACAAGTTCCTGCTTTGGATTTGTATAACTTTGATGAACCCCAATTCGAAGACAGCAAATACGTTTTGACAAGTCCTCGGTCCCTGGAAGCTTGCTCCAGACTTGCTCTCAAGGTAACCGATGCGTTTGTGGACAGGTGATTTACAGATTCAAGCACTGCAAAGCTGCGATGTTGTCAGACAGCTCAGTTGTTCTGTATCCTACCTCTGTGGAGTGACTTACCGTTTATTGGCCGGTCGCCACCGACCAGACGAGGCGGTCGAAGGTGCGATGTGAAGTTGGCCCCAAATTGAAATATGCCCTTACAGCCTGGATCACCCTGGGGTGTGTCTGTGGCAGCCTTTGAATAGATGCCTCGTGTGCAAGGTGTCGGGCAACATTTTGCCTCAAAAAGGCGACAATTTCTCGTTCCTCCTGGCCCAAATTCTGAGGGTACACGCCTCCAGTGGCCATGACAGTCAAAAGAGAGCGCAAAACCACAAGGGGTCACGTGATCTGCCCCTGGGGGGGGGGGGAGGAATGCTGGGTAATTTCCAGCAAAATAGCAGAATTTTGATATTAAGCATCTATTCCCTGTCTAATGTATGTAATAATTAAATACAAAAATATTTAGAATAT
>JAAUXT010040391.1_pt1 | contig 20588 bp, 21 predicted proteins | sample 7278171 | NCBI WGS metagenome assembly JAAUXT01 (sample SAMN14350112, study PRJNA611818) | marine sediment metagenome | isolation source: surface marine sediment (1.8m) | place: French Polynesia: Moorea | collected 2018-08 | reverse complement strand
TTTGCAGTGGAAATTTGCGGTCTGTTTCGGATGTTTCTGTTCGATTGCTTGCACACCAACCCACACCAACCGCAAATTTGCGGTTGTTTGCGGTGCAATCGAATACGCCCTAACTCTCGCAGCGGGAAATGTTTGACGCTGAACTTTCTTTCAAGTTGCACCGTGTGACGTGGTGGACAAGAGAAGACGTAGAAGAACCAGAACTCACGGACAACGAGAGTGACGACGATGACATCGACCCGCACATCTCCACAGAAAAACCCAAGCGTGAGCATTGGTCCTTCTGAACTGATTCTTGCAATTCATGACGGCAATTGGCTGGAATTGGACAAAATACGCTGTATGGATTGCAACTGGATTGAATCTCAGCTCTGAGTCATATGTGCAGGTGAGGAAAGAGCAATTACAATAACTTGATTCACAATTTTGTCTCTCAGAAACAAAGAAGAGAAGGTTGTACAACTGGGCCTGTGGCTTCAGCGATGAGCCAAAACCAAAGATAACAAAGGCAGAGAAGGAGAAGATAAGAAGAGAAATGACTGACATCAAAGAGAATCCCACAGCTTCCTTCTGGTGTGATGTCAACGCTGTGATCGCCATCGCAGTCACTTGTTTCATCATCGGATTCTACGCGTAACACGCTTGACAGGACATCTGGGCACGCGCGACGTCAAACCGGAAGTGGTTCTCTTGATTTTGTCAGATACGCTTGTAAACCCTCGTTTGCTGTGTTCAGGAAAGAAAACAAGTTGATAAAAACTTATGGTTCGTTTGTGAAACTCGCAATCTTCTCGCGACGACAACCTGTGACCCTGGAGGGGACATGAACTTTCCTGACCCTCGAAAGTTGCATTACCCCGTGGGCCCACCAACTGTAAAGTGCATGAGCGTTCGACTGCTGTTTCCACATGAAAAATGATGGCAGGGTTCGCGCTGGGTCCCCTGAACACATTTTTGTCAAGTGTTGGTGAAGGGCTTTTTGGGCTTGTGGGCCTTCTTGGGCAGGTTAAATTTGATGATTGAGTCCCCACAAGTTCCCATTCCGCACCCACCACCGACTATATATGCACTCGAGTCATCTTTTCGATCACCATCCACTGTGGGTTTGCTCTTCACCAAACCTGCTGGAGAACAAGCTTGTGTCAACTTTTCGCCCCTCCACGGTACGTATCCACCACTCAGGAAATCGTAACAGGCGAAGTGCATAGAGGGCAGAGGTTAATTCAAAAGGACAATAGGAGTTTGGTGAACAAGGATCCAAATCCAGACGTGTAATGTGCCCAATGAAAACAAAACATGATTGCTCTTCATGGTTGAATTTCACACCTCAGGCTCTGTTCCTGTCCTCGTTGCAAGCTCGTGCTGAGTGACTGTTCTGACTTTATTCTGTCCTCACGAAACTTGTTTGTGCACACCAGGCAGTTCTACATTTTCTGCCGGTGCGCTCACTCGTACACGAAGTCAACTCCTCAACGATGGCTGTTTCTGGCGGAATTATATCATCGAACTTGGCAGTGTGGGATCTTGTCATCATTTTTGCGTACTTCGCGCTGGTGATATCTGTTGGTTTGTATGTAAGTTTTTCTGCCTTGCTCGAACATTGAAGTATCTTTGAACGACCCAACGACATAACGATGGATACGCCCAGTTCCAAAACTCAGACTTTGATTTGTACCTACGGTCTTCAAAAAATTCTCTGAACACGTCTTTTTTCGTGGAACACAGGCGACGTACAAAGCTCAGAGAGACAACACAGCTGGCTTCTTTCTCGCAGGCAAAGCTATCACGTGGATCCCTGTGAGAGGTTTTCTTCATTGCTTTTCCTCTGCATTTAAAACCAGGCTGTTCCTCTCCGTCACGTGTTTTTCTGCACAACTCAGATTGCAGGGTCGATCTTTGCGACGAACATGGGGGCGGACACGTTCGTCGGCCTCGCAGGTTCCTCGGCCGCCACGGGAATCGCCCCCGTCATGTTCGAGTGGCATGTACGAGTATACGCTTCCAACGTTCCAACGTCCGCGGTCTCGGTCTCAGAAAGTAGTTCAAAAAATCAACAGTCTATTTTACCTCCGTGCACGCACTTGCGACTTGGAAGTTGACATCAAAAAGAGTTGTTCTTATTTTCAGGCTACTTATGTTCTGATTTTGCTGGGATGGCTGTTTGTTCCAATTTATGTGGCTTCTGGGGTGAGTCTCACATTGTACAACGTCCGTGTCTGCATCCATGGTTGTTTTTGAACAACCGCAGCTTTCAGCTCTGCAAAATGAATTGTCCTGACAAGGAAACGATCAATTCAAGTTTCACTTTTGAAGCAACATGACTTGATGCATCCGCGACACACGTGTCCAGGATAAATATACAATTTTGCCACTTATCTGACAAACAACAAATCTAGTACATGTATAGGTGAAGTCTCATTGTTGATGCGCAGCTTTTGTCTTTTTCGCGTTTTGCACTTGACTGACATTTTGTTGTGACTCAATTTCTGTCGCTTCAGACGTACACAATGCCGCAATATCTGAGCAAGAGATACGGAGGAAAACGCTTGAGAATCTACTACACCATTGTGCAAACGCTTCTCATGGTCATCAGTGGCATTTCCGTGAGCCAAGTCAAACTGTCCCTATTTTCTGCAAGGATTTCAGACAGTTCATGTTGCCCGTTGTTTTTATCTGCAGACTGAAATCTACGCTGGTTCTCTGTTCGTGAAACAATTTATTGGGTGGGATGTTTACATGTCCACGATCCTCATTTTGGGTATCACGGCTGTGTGTACCATTGGCGGTCAGTGTGTCACATTTCTAGCGTCAGGCTTCCAAAGTTCTCAGTCAGTCATGGGAGATTACTTTTCTTTCTTGGCTGCTGTTCTTGCTCTTACATGACGAAAACCACGGTCTCGTTGATCAGGAGGGCTGAAAGCCGTCATCTACACGGACACACTGCAGGCAGCAATCATCATCCTGGGTGCAATAGTGGTCTGTGTTCTGGGTAAGACGTCAAAACAACTGAAAACTCCAGCCTGAGCACACCTTCTCGCGTCAGTTTTGGAATTGTTGCAAGACAAAAACGATTTCATGCGTTTGTCTTTGTCAACTTGATATTTTTGTTCACATGTTTTCAGGAATAGACAGAGTTGGTGGCTACGAGGCTTTGACCACCAGGTACTTGTCATCAGCGTCGAGTCACGCGTATCTCGAACAGGCTCAACACGGCAATCTGTCGTGTGGATTTCCACCCAGCGACGCGTTCCACATCATGAGGGGTCAAGATTCGGCTTACCCGTGGTCAGGTCTCACTTTCGGTTTGACACTGCTAGCAACCTACTTCCACTGCACCAATCAGGTTGTTCTCAAAATTTGTGTTTCTCAAAAAAGCCATTGACGGTATTTGTGAGATATTTTGCAACATTTACGACCATGTCTGATCTCAATATTTCCAACAGTTCATTGTCCAGCGGACCCTGGCAGCGAAAAATGTGTCTCACAGCAAAGCAGCCTGCGTCCTGGCCAGCTACCTGAAGCTTCTGCCGTTCTTCCTGTTCAGTTTGCCAGGCATAATCAGCCGGATATTGTTCCCAGGTGCCGTTCCGTGCAGCTCCTCTGGATACTGTGCGCGCGCTTCTTCACTGCGTGTTTCCGTGATTGCATTGATTGTCACGACATTGTAGATCAAGTAGGCTGCTCAGATCCGGATGCCTGCGAAGCAATCTGTGGCAACAGAAAAGGGTGTACAAACATTGCCTATCCACTGCTTGTGGTCAACATTTTACCCACAGGTGCGCTTGTTATTCTAGTATGGAAAGCACTCAAATAAATGTGCCCGATTAATTCCTCACCGAACATCAGACGCAGTGCCGAGACATGTTTGACATGGTTTCCTTGCTGTCATGAACACAAGTGTCTGGACACTTGTTCTGTTGACAGACCAGGTTGAAGAATGATGGGTGCGGGCTCTCCTCGTATTCACGTCTTTTTTCCGTTCTGTGCGAGAAGCGTGGAAGATCAATTGTATTTTGCTCTGCATTTCACCAGTCGGAGGTCATCTGGCTTCACCGCTTTGTGGAGTCAGCCACTCAGAGGTGAAATGACCAGGACCCTGTCCAAATCCATTTTCAGGAGTGAGGGGACTCATGCTGGCAGCAATGTTGGCGGCTCTGATGGGTTCCCTGACTTCAGCTTACAACAGCATCACCTCAATGTTCACGATGGACATCTGGAAAACTTTCAGACCCAAAGTACGTCACAGGCATGTGGGTAGAAGTTTGATGCTTGAATTGCAAAGGTCCGTATCTCACGGTAACAACTGTGTTTTTTCCAGGCCAGAGACAAGGAGATTGTGATCGTTGGAAGAGTGTTCGGCCTGATCATGATCGCTGCCAGTATTGGGTGGCTTCCCATTCTGCAGGCGATGCAGGGAGCTCAGCTCTGGAACTACCTTCAGTCCATCTCGTCCACTGTCACCCCTGCGTGGGTTGTTGTGTTTGTTTTGGGCGCCTTTTGGAAGAGATGTACCGAACAGGTAATTTGGTCTTCACACATACACTCATTGACAGTCACAATGTACTTGTACAAGGATGAGGGAGTTACGATTTTTAGTTGGGACGCGATTTGTCTGGCGATACAATGAGGCAAAAGGAACAAAGCCATACAGAACACGGTCAGCTGGCAGGGACTGTGAAGAAGCGTCTCCTCTGTCACTTGTCCTTTGTTCACCAGGGCGCGTGGTGGGGTTTGATGGCGGGGCTCGCGACCGGAGTTGGTCGCTACGCCATGAGAGTCTATTACTCTGGCCCGTCGTGCGGAAGCGGTGACCCAGACGAAAGGCCCTCGGTTTATAAAGACGTTCACTTCCTGCATTTCGCCATCATACTGGCGGCGGTGACAATGGTCGTGACGGTCAGCGTCAGCTTTCTCACAGCTCCAAGAAAGGAAAGTCAGGTAAATCACAAATTGTTCTCAACATTTTTAGGGTCCACTCAAAAAGCAAGCCAGACTTCAACATTTGTTTCTTTGTGTTCTGTGCAGAACAAAAAGAGAATCGTCAAACGTGCGCAAGATCTATGGCAGTGTTAGGGCCGACCCGATGCTGACTGCCGTTGACCTCGAACCTATCTTTTTATCGAAGAAAAATGACACATTGGTCGCTCTGGTGGAGATTCTGATGATGCTTTTTCTGGGACTTCAGGGTGGGGAGCACTGGAGAGGGGGCGGAGCACCCCTGCGTCCGCTGGCGATTCTGTACTTTTTGTCTCCCCTGTCGCTCACAAACAACAACCACACTGTTTGAGGAGGTCAAAATAATCCCGGCATCGATAAACACGCAAGTTCTGGAAGAATAATAAGTCAGTTTCATCACTTGGAAAGTCTCTTTCCCCCAGCTTCACCGCGTAACATGGTGGACAAGACAAGACGTTCAGGAGCCTGATCTGACTGACGCCGAAGACGACGACGACGACATCATGGATGAAAACTGCGACCAAAAGCAAAAGAAACGTGAGGAACGTGATCAAATCTTTTGACAAATCACATTTTCTTCGCAGTAGGAGCGTTTCAAAGTGACGTCTCTTTGTTGTAGCAGCAGAATCACAAGCAACAAGGATCTGCAACTGGGTTTGTGGATTCAGCAGAACGGCCAGCCAGACGAAGGAGCAAAGAAAACTTCAAAGACAAATGTTGACAAACATAAAAGAGAATTCCACCGCTTCCCTTTTGTGTGACATCAATGCAGTTATCGTCGTCGGAGTAACATCCTTTGTCATAGGATTCTTCGCTTGACACAGAACTTTGCAAATGTGCAACATAACGTTTGAAGACGCACATCCCTCTTCGCACGGAGGAGCACCACGCCCCTGATGGGGGACTTCAGGCTCAGGAAGTGGCCTTTCGTGAGAAAATCTGCAATCAGTTTGAAGGTCTGCCATCACAACGAGATTCTCAATCCACAATGAATACCTTGTTGTTATTTGCGAAAATTGTTGCAATAAACGAACAGGAAAAGGAAACAGCAAGAAAACCGGTACTTCTGTCCGAAACATGCTGGGACTCGCACGTAAAATCTGGCGTTTAGAAGTTCCAAAGGCAAGTGAGCGTTGAGGATAGGAACACCGACCATCAACATGGAAACCAAGCGACCAAGTAGAATCGTGGAGCACGCCTTCCAAAAAGTCGGGGTGCGCGAAGCTGTTTCAATGTGACACAGGTTTTCATCTGCAGTGGCAGAAGTTGTCAGTGAGCAACAAAGGTTTCTTTCGCACTGTCTCTCATGCAAAGCTCAGACTTCCAGCAGAACTGTAGCTTGAGGCGTTCCCAGTCTCGTGCATTCGTCGCATTTCGTCGACAATCAGAACACGCAGCAAGATCCACACGCAGCAAGGTCCACACTGCCTCCAAGAAGCTTCCCAGCCCAAGAGAATTTAAGTGATGTCATTTGTGTCCGCAAAATGGTAGTTGTTTTACTGCAAGTGCTTTGCGGAGCCGGTCTTTGTGAAGCTGATCCTCACATGGGATATTCCCCTGTCCACTATCACTGGACGCCACAGCACTTGCTGGACAAGTTCCGAATGCCTGCGTCAAACGACAAGCAGACAGAAAACCTGTCGCGCTGGTTCAGACTCGACGCCTCGTTTTACACGTGATCCGTGGGGTACACCCGTCTTGCCTGGACCAGGATGACGATTTCCAATTCTACTTTTGCAACAACAAGCAAAACAAATCACTGAGAGGAGGAAAGTAACACAGGGTCTTTGCACTGCGTCATGGTTTTGGTCAGGTAGGGTTGAAGAAGAACAAGGCCTTTACGTTCGCCTTCAATTCGTGACAGCTTCGCTGGTTGACGTCATGGATCAAGATATTTGACGAATCTGAACCGACTGATGACGAGATCGACGGCAAAGAATTACTGGCCTGGTCGTCACAGTCCCTTGGTCCGTCTTTGTCTGTGAAGGGAGGATGGAGACTTTCTTTTCTCGAAGAGTGCACTGCATGAGGTGCTTGTCAAAAAGGTTTTGACAGAAATCTTCAGTGCCCACACGCAAATCTCCTCAGTGAAGCGCGAGGTCCTAAAAATTGACAAAAACTTGTACGTATTCCTGTTCCAGAGACATGCACGTACAACTTTTTTGTTTTGTTTGCTCAAAAAGATAAATGTTTGCCCATGAAATCAACACACGTGCGTGAAAATGTGTTGCCATAATTCGCAGAACAACAAAACGGAGCTGCGGTAGTAAGTATGTGAAAATGTGTTGCCATAATTCGCAGAACATTAAAACAGAGCTTCGGTAGTTAAAATTACTCTGGTGTGGTCTTCCACCAGCTGCTGCAGGTGTGCTCACAAAGGTAAAATTCTATGCAGGAGATGTGTGCAACAATCCTCAAATTGAAGTTCGACCAGTTCTGTCTTGTCTGTTGTGTCAAGTTCTCGCACTATGAGCACGGGAAAGAAACTTAGGGCAGACTACGGCTCCACAACAAGAGGTGAGTGTGTCATGTCAACGTCATCGGATTCGGATCCGGAGATGCTCAACTTCTTATTCTTGATCAAAGCTCAACGTTTTCCAGGAGTCCGTGAGGACAAGAAATGGATCAGGTCACTGACAGAGAAATTCCAGTCTATCGCCGGGGAAGACGGCGAGATATCGTTTGATGAGTTCAAAACCGAACTCAATTTCAGACAGGTACAGTGAGCACAATTTTCTTTGTCGCCTTGCCTGTCTTAGAGGAGAAATGTGTTCAAAAGTATTTGGTCTTCACCGGTCTTTACCTTTCGGTGTGCCGCACAGAAAGAACAGAAAGAACTGAAGCAAAAGTTCCACTCAAAAAATTTTCACACTTCAGGATTTCCTTGCGAAGAGGTTCTTCAATTTCTTCGACAAAGATGGCTCTGGGTTCATCACCAGTGACGAATTCATCGACAGCATCGAGGCTCTCGTCAAACAAACTGATTTGGAGAAACTCCAGTTTCTCTTCAACATCTTTGACGTCAACGGTAGACTTTCTGGGGTTTCTGCTTCTCACATGGCAGTTTTAAACTGTTCGGGGGTTCCCCTCCAACTCACGGGTTTTGCGGCACATTTCACAGCCAAAATAAAAAGCGATTTCGTGATGTGGCCCCGACAGGCGATGGAGAGTTGTCGGAGGACGAGCTGCTCGTCGTGCTCGGCGCCTGCATCACGGAGAGCGAGTTCGCGCTGCCCGACGAACAGCTCGCGGTGCTCGTGCGCGCGCTCGTCGAGGCCGCCGACCACGACCACAGTGGCACCGTGTCTTTCGACGAGTTGGCGGAACAGCTCAAGAAGTACCCTGGTCTTATTGAAAATCTGTCCATCGGGTGAGGACCTGCGCTTCTCATGTTTTCAGAGTTTACTGAAGTTCTCTCTCTCTCTGTCCCTCTCTCTCTCTGTCTCTCTATCTCTCTGTCTCTGTCTGTCTCTCTCTCTGCATCAACAGACACACGAAAATCAGTGAAAAGTTTTAAAATTGTCACAACAACGAGAAGTTTCGATTTCAGACCAGCAAACTGGATGAAGCGACAAACTCGGCCAGACAAGAAAACGAAGTCGTGGTTCACGGTCCCAATCTGGCTGCAACCCGTGTACATCAGAAACAACCTGCCCTACGTCTCGTTTGTCTCCCTCTTTGCTCTGTTGAACATCGTATTTTTCGCCATCGGCGCCAACAACAATCGTCATGCGAACGGGTTCGTCATCGTAGCCAAGGGCTGTGGAATGGCGCTCAATCTGGACTGCGCTCTGGTCACGGTTTTCATGCTGCGTCGAATCCTCAACACGATCCGGAACAGTTGGTTCGGCAGATTCCTGCCCATCGACAGCAGCATCGAGTTGCACAAACTGGTCGCCTACACGATCGTGGCGTTGGCGTCGCTGCACACCGTAATGCACCTCGGCAACATCAGTGAGTTTGTTGCGTGATGTTGAAAACCAGGCACGGCTTTCAGTCAAATTTCAAATTGAGGTTGGTGCTACCGTCCACCTCATTTCAAGCTTGACCGTCTCGGTCTATCTTCGCGCAGGCGTCGTGACGAGCGCTCCGGGCGCGCGCTGGACGTTCAGCGAGTACCTGTTCACCCGGCGGCCCGGGGTCGGCTGGCTGCCCGGCTTCGCCTACATCAGCGGGGACGCGCTGTTCGCGCTGCTGCTCGTCATGCTGCTCACGTCGCTGCCCGTCGTGCGAGCCTCCGGACACTTCCAGGTTCGAGACCCAAACAACACAAAATCATTTTGGGCAGGAAGGGAAGTGAACGACACGTGAAAAATTTTGAGCGTTCGCGAACTTGGAAATTTTTATGTCGGATTGCACCGAGCCACACACGTTTGCAGCACATGTTCACATATTTATCGTTGGCGTTGTTACATCGTGAAAGTCCGTTCGCAGAAGGACTGCCATAATCATCGAACATAAACGCAGACGCTGATCGGCGCCATTATCCATTTTCACGCAGCCCGGGGTTTGCTTTTTTTAGGTGTTTTACTGGTCGCACTTCCTCTTCTGGCCGTTCCTCATGTTTCTCATCACTCATGGACGCATCTTCTGGTGCTTCTTCCTGATCCCCGGGGTTCTCTTGATCATCGAGAAGATCTGGTCGCTCGTGACACGCTCAGTGAAGTGCCACATCGTCGAAGTAAATCTTCTCCCCTCAAGGGCAAGTGCACGGAATTCGTTCTCACCACTACAGGGCAAGTTCCTTTTGTTCATTCGAGATCACACTGCCTCGATCTTGAGTTCATCGAGTTTTTGTCCTTTTGCAGGTGACAAATCTTGTCATCTCCATCCCCGAGTCCTTCAAATTTTCACCGGGAGACTACGTCTTCGTCAACATACCTGACTTGGCTCTTTATGAGTGGCACCCGCTCACGATCAGTTCTCCACCAGAAATGGGAGGTGAATAGAACCCCCCTCCTCAACCGCAGAAAAATAGCAACAACAAAGTGACATGCAAAATCAGATGAACCACGGATGTTTGAAATGGGAACATGAGAATCAACTCTTTGCCCCGTTCTACATCCGGTCGCTGTCGTGGTGAATGGGCAGACCCTGACGCCACGCTTTCTCTGGTTGGCCTTTGCCTTCCATTTCTGAGCAAAGTGTTTCTGTACTGGGTCAATTCATGTCTTCCGATTCCACAACACAACACAAAACGTCTCGGTGGTCAAATTCTGTTCAAGCTCGTTGTTTCTGGTTTTGGCTTTTGCCTTGGCCGTTTTAGTTGAAGCAATATGCAAAACTGAATTTTCTCAGGAGAGTTGTGGCTGCATATCAGATCAGCGGGGAACTGGACAAACCGCCTCTTTGACACATACAACACCCGTCTGAAGAGACAAGGCGCTCGCCGAGCTGTCGCCACGCCGGCAGATGGAAAGGGTTCACACCAGAGTGTCATGAAACCGAGTGATTCTCGGAGAAGTCTGTACGACGACAAAACGGCAAGTTTCTCAAGTTTGTTTGCTTTGAAATTGACCGTTTCGACGCTCGGACCAACACTGAGGAGCGCAAGGACGAAACTCAACGAAAAGGTACGAAACTCATCATTTGCTCGGAAAAGACTGAGTTTCGTACCTTTTTGTTGAGTTTCGTCCCCGCGCTCCTCAGTGTTATTTTGAGCCGTAAAACGGTTACATTTTGAAGTTTGATTTCCTTCAACAACGGAACTTGAACATTCCCTGCAACTACTTTTCAGGTGTATCTGGACGGACCGTACGGGACGCCTATTCAAGAGCTGATGAAGGTGGATCACGCAGTGTTTGTGGGAGGTGGGGTCGGGGTCAACCCATTTGCATCTGTGCTCCAACACATCCTGAACAAGAAGAAATCGACCAGCCTCAGAAAGGACCCCAACTTTAAACTGAAAAAGGTGCAAAGATCATTTGATTTGCTCGTCGTTTTCATTGCGCCAGAAGCAAGCACTTGTTTGGCTTCACACTTCTGCCTTTGCACAAGTTGCCATACTTGCAACGTGTGTGTGAAGAACCATAAAACAATTGCAGGTTGACTTCATCTGGGTCAACAGAACCGTGGACAGTTTTGAGTGGTTCTTGAGCCTTCTCACTCAACTTGAACTGGAGGAGAACAGAGAGAGGGAGTTCGATCATTTCCTGGATATGCATCTCTTCATCACCGCTGCGAAGTCCAAGTCGGATCTGACTGGTGTCGGGCTGCAGATGGCGCTCGAGTTGGTGCATCAGAAGGAGGAGCGAGACCTGCTGACAGGACTCAAGACTAGGACACAGCCCGGCAGACCCGACTGGAAAAAAGTGCGTCGCAACTCTTCCAACAGCCTGCAACTAACGTTTGTGGGCGTTAGACCCTTTGTTTCAAACAGCGTTGTGTGTTGCAGCTGTTCGAGACGTTCAAGGCTCAGAAGCACGGACCTGTGCACGTCTTCTACTGTGGGCCGCCAGCTTTGGGAAGCGCAGTGCAGGAACACAGTGAAAAAATTGGGTTCTACTTCTGCTGCGCTTTTTGAGCTCCCTTACGGCAGAGCTTGGCATGGCAAAAGAACACAGAGGGACCAGGTAAATATCTGTCAGTGGAAGATACGACCAGTCTGCACACACCTCTTGTTTGTGCGCAACACACATCGCAGATTCTTTGTCCAAAAGAACATGTTAGGCTCCTGCTCCCACCAATTTTCAGGTTGCTTGCTCTCTGGTTGATTTTTCCCTTGAATTTTCAACTTATTTCCCTAACTTTTGTGGCATTGTCATGTTTTTCTAGAAGTGCTGTGGTTTTACGACTGCTCATGATTGTTCAGATGTTCCAGGTTGTGGGAACCCTGCATGCCGTAATTATTGTGACGCAACTTGGGTGCGACTTTTTACATTTTTGACCTTCACTACCACCTTCAACAGACCTGGGGACAGCTGGAGGACTACCTCCGAGCATGTCCCCGTTCAGATGCCGCAAAAATGTTTTACAATAGTTTTCATCAGGCACTGAAGTCAATCTTGAATCAAGAGCAGGCTACAGCTTGGTCTTCTTCGCGCAAGACTGTTTTCGAACATGAAGTCTGACACCTTTGGTCCCGCTCCGCCCTTCTTTGCATGATCATGTTGCAACAACGTTTCTGTTCAGGACTGACTGTGATTTGACGCAGATGATTTGAAAGCAGCGACAACCTGCAATTAATGGTCAAATGTTTTCAACATCAGTCACCATTTTTTGCATCGTGAATGATGTGCTTTGCTTGAAAAACAATGAAGATGCTGGTTCCTAATTGCTTTCATTATGAAGAATACAGCTTCCTTGTAGCAGCTGCATTGCTCTAATTGGGCTCTTTGTCCACCTGCCCAAATCATCGCAACCTCCTGGCGAAAAGGGCAACCTAGGTCTGAGCCTTCCTGAGCTGCGAATGAGCGTGCCACAATTTGACTTTCTTGCAGCTTACGTGACTGACGTTACAATTAGCTGCAGACGTTTCAAACCTTCACTGGAAGGCACGCAAGGGTTTTCAACCTCACTAAGACTGTTTCTGATCAACTGGAGCAGGTTGGTGTTGGCATGCCAAGTGCAAAAGAAGTGCACATCCATTTTCTGTCCTCAAACCAAAGACACGGAACATTGCCTTCGCACATTTGCTGGAACTCCCAAGTATTCCCTGGTCGTATAGGATTGTTAATTATTCCATGGACAATGCGCTTGCCCCAGGCGCAATGAATCAAATTGCCGATTCTTGCTTTGCATTCCTCCTTGCTTCCCGTGACAAAGCTGGCCTCACACCTGGGAAAACGAAACATTTTTGTGAACATCTTTTGTGATCATTTGGCAGAAGGGGAGACAACAGTGCAGCATGGCCGAGTATATGTTGTGAAGCAAGCTTTTGCTGCGGGTTTTGACTTTCACACAGATTATGGTGTGGTGAAACTTTTATCTGGCACCACAACAGAGAGGCAGAACAAAAGCCATGGCAGGAATGCACGCTTTGAAAGGTTTAGGTCACGTTTTATTTTGCACAATCTTGTTGAAACTGATACAATTTTGAATTTTGATTGTTGGTATTGATATAATTTGCCAAACAGTGACGTTTATGAGCACGACATGCTTTATTATATACTTTTGCCTCTGACCCATCACTGTCGGAAATCCCTGTGGATTAGAGAAGATCTCCTTTAATCCTAGAAACTTCCACGTGTGTTTTTTCGTATGAGTGGTTGCGGTCTCCGTGGAATATAAATTGTGAACAAACGAGCGCAAAAAGTCTTCTCGTTCACCGCGTTCTCTGGCGTCGTGTTGTTTGCTGACACAGACTTCCGGCTTTGCAAACCATGGTTCAGGCCCGTTTGCAAAATAAAAATGTCAACTGGGGTTCAAAGATTTTGAATTTGCTTGCCATGTTCACCAAGAAATGTGGGTGTAGATAAAGCTGGAGGGTAGATCTACAAACATCGCGTCGACCTTCCTCCACGATTGACGACAAGACAGATTCTTTCCAGGCATCGCTTCAAGTTTCGGTGCATAATTGCCCCTTGTTTGGACATTACCTCTGTCATCTGACGGACGTTACTGACACATGCGAGTCTCTTCTCCATCCAATGACAAATGGCCTCTGCTAACACTCCTTGTCATTTTCCCTGAATTACACACTGCTGCACGACACAGCCGTATGATGTTTTATTCATGTGCATTAAGTCTCGACAACTTTTTCGCTGCAAGCAACGTTGAATCATGTTCACGCCATGCCCAAATGCAGACTCTCCTCAATTTGAAAAAAATAAAATTAAATATTTCCAAGGGCAATCCCCGGCAAGTCTGGCTGGGAACACTTCATCAAGGAAAAGCAAACTCAGAGTGGCAGGAATCAATCGTCTACGCTGCCGAAGTTGCTGACTTCGAAAGTTCCTTTTGAGGAACTGATGACAAGAGTCAAACACTCAGAGCAGTGATGTTGGCAGGGTTATCGGTTCCTCCAAGCAGCACCAGGAAAACTACACAAAGGACTGAGAGCACACAAACCTGTCGGCATACAGATACCCAACGACAATAAATTATATCGCTTCTGGAATGAATAAAGGGAAGTATCATTTTGTCACGCAATCTGGACCAGAGGCAATCTTCTCGAACACGGCAGTTCGCAGAAAGGACGCTTTGTAACCGCTTCAACGGAGCACCAGGTTGAAATGACGAATTGCGAAGCAAACCATTGAATTGCTCATCGAAAGCCAGTTGCACCTGAGAGCTGCAGGTTTCCGCTCAACAGCAAATCCCGCAGTGCGTCTGTGTCTGCCAAGAACACAGGTGGACAAATGTCAAAAACAGAAGTTTTGAGCTGGGTCTTTCTGTCAAAATATTTTTGGGAATCGGTCTATGGAACTTGGGAACCTGGTTTCCCAAAATCAAAGTCCAGTTGTTTATAATCGCAAAATAATATCTATTTTCCGGGACCCGGATGCAAAAGCTGGGAAGCTGGCATCACCATTCCTGCGTGTGTGTGCGAAATATCTTCTGGCAGAAGGACATAGAGGAGCGGCACAACGAAAAAATTTCAGAAAAACCTGGATAACTGGACAGTCCTTGAAAAATGAGGTACATGCAGTTCGATGCAACGTGCCAGGATTGTCTTGTCCCTTGGGCGTCCCTTGATGTGAAATAGTTGTTCCAGTGTTCACCGGCCCACAATTTGCATGTTTCTTGTTTGAAGGGAATCAATGCAAATTAAACAGCAACTCGATCAGAGCAAAGAGAAGTGTCTGGGAACAAAAAGTTTGACAGATGTACAATGTTTCTGTAGATTTTGGTCAATCTTATGCCTCACTTGCACGTTCGACTCGCACAAGTCTGTTCGTCAATACACAAGTCTGGCATTCTCTTCCCAACTCCAAGATAGCTCTGTAGCAAAAGCGAACAGGAAAAATCACTTCCGTGGAATCCTGCTCCAACAGCCAGGGTGACAATGTTCGTATTCATTCAACAGTTGATGGAACGGCACATTTGGTCTCAATGCAACTTCAGTGTGACTTTTGAATGGCCTTCAGTAAAAAGGACCGAGATAACATGGCATCTGCTTTCGGCGGACATCGTCAAGCGTGCGTGTCCTGCGCAGAAACGGAAGTCCCTTCAGCTGCGCATAGCCCTTGGCACATCAAAATACTGAACTTGTGGACGCGACGCGACTTTGATCAGAGTGCAATTAATCCACAGGAAAGTTGTACGAGTACAAAGAGAATGTCGGGAGATTCTGTCTCGAAGTTCACCTGGCGTCCTTTTGACGAACAGCTTCAGGGCAACAGGGTTGAACAGACGAAGAGGGAGCCCTTTCCAGATCCTGCTGAAAATGATAAATTTTTCACATCCGTGCTCTCAAAAACGAATTGATGCATCAATATTTGCATAAACAAGACACTTAGTGGCATCCCATGAAAACCTCTCATCCGCGGTGGATTACTGAGAACAGATCTGCTTGATTTCAGTGGGTTCAGTTTTGGAGCTTTGTACTTTTGGGAACACGAGAAGAGCCTCATTATGACTTCCCTCAATGACTTTAAAATGAGAAGCCTGATAAAAACATGCATCACAGGGAAGCTGCAACACACACGAAAATTATTACTTCAACTTTGCTCTTTGGCAATTCTCTTTGGCTCCTCTGACTCGCAGAAACAAGCTCAGGAAAACTTATCTTTTTCTTTCTGCTTTGATTCGCTCTTCGTAATGGAACCAAGTCACAAAACGCAAAGGAACTGATGCCAGTGGAAGGGCAGAGGCGTCTCGCTTAGGGTACGGGTTTCCAGAGACTCAATTTTGAAAGACCAGCTTTTTTCTTGGTCATCCGTCAGAGGGAAGGAGATGCATCATTACGAACCTGTATACGTGGGTGTGGTGCAGACGTGCCCAGAGCTTTGTCGGTCTGAGCTTTATTGTTTGAATGTTGCCGGCTTTGAAAGTTGTCTGTTCGACAAACTCAAAAACCTGGTTCGAAGCATTCGTGTTGGAAGCTGTATCAAAAGACTTGGGAGTGAGCAGAGTGGTGAGGCCACCGGTGTGGAAAAGCGGACAAAGACCAGACAATACCAATGCGCAAAACTGTATCAATGATGCAAAAGCACCGACGTTTCACAATTTCATTTCCTCGCAAAAGGAATCTGTACGAATGCATTTGGTATCTCCTGGCTCTACATTTGTGAAACACATGATATGAACTGAAAGGTGCCAAACAATTGGTGAATGTGTAACTTGTTTCGTGGGACCCAGAGATTTTGGCGTTCAGAGGAAGCAAAGCAAATCAACTGTTCTGCGTGCGTCTCTTGAATTCACCTTTTGTCAGCGAATGGCTTTTCAGTACTCACAGTCATTTTACTGCAAGCATCGTGTATATACCCACATCTGCATATTTGCACAAGGTTTGGCAGTATCTGCCTCACCCTGTGTTTGTATTGTGTCACAGATGCAACCCTTTTTGGCGTTGGATCCAATGTACAAAGTACCCTTCTGGCTGTCTGGGTACTTTAGCCACTTCACTGTAGTTTTTGTGTTCACATTTTGTTACGCTGCAGTTGCTTTGTGCAGCGGTGCCAGTACCCTTTAGAACGATCCCCGTGTGTTCCTGGCTGTTTTTCATGTGATACGTCGTCGGCTTTTCTGTGTACCGGTAAGAAACCTTTTGACCCCACCCCTCACTCATTTGTGCTTTCCTATGTTCCACACAGCACAAACATGGCCACAACAACCCGAGGATTTTGATAGGGTGAATGCTTCCATGAGCAGATGCTCTCCCCAAAAGCAATCAAAGACTGACTTGTGGTCTCAACCATTGAAGAGTTTCGTGTTTTTTTCCCGAGTGTTGACATGTAAGGTTGGTGAAATAGTTGGCGTCGTGATGTGTGACAACAATCTGTGGTACCAAATAGAAGTAGGTGGTGCCTTTTGGGCACTTTCAACAATCGACGCCAAATTTTTGAACGGCACCACAATTTTTGGCGTCTAACGTTTGCCCAAAAAATGTTGTTTTTTTATCACAGCAGTAAAGAATTTGGACACTGAAATGCCTGTTACACAAGTGTTTTGAGCCGCTGGTTGCGGCAGTCAAAAAAAACCTCTAGGAGTAATCAGGGATTCGGCCTCCTATTCTGACAAGACAGACTCGCGGTGGGCTTTCATCGCACCACTGAGCACCTCGGTGAAGAAACAATTTGGAATGGGATCTCATAGAGTGTCGTGCTTGTTCATTCAACAAAGCCACTTTGAAAATTATTGAAAAATCACTTTTATGCACGATCAATAGGTAAACAAATAATGTTTCTGTTTTATTCTCAGTGAAAAATGGCCGGTGAGCATGAAATATTCATGATGCTTGCGGAACATTGTGACGTGCACTTGCGAATTTTTTGATTAATTTTCTGAATAGCATCATCGAGGCAATGCATTCAAATTAGCGGGTTTCTATGGGAAGGGAGTCGCACCCTTGCGCATCTGAACCAGATGAGACCGCTGTTCGAGTCCCGGCGCCGTCTCGTTCTCCGTTCTTCTGCAGTGTAAGTTTCATGAACCTTCACATGACTGCAGACACCAGTGTTTCTCGTGAGACTCTTGCAACATTCATTTGCTCCAGACGGTGCCTTCTGTTCCCTTTTTTGACACTGGTTCCTCCAGGACGAGTTTAAGCCGATGGCAGATGAAGATCAGTGGTGTGGCTTACCTGTTCACAAAGGAGCCATAAATTGTGTTCACCTGGAAAACCAGCTTGATCCCGGGGTCCAGGCTCACTCAAAAGGAACATCTCTCACAAGCAGATCCAGAAGGGGTTCAGTTTCGACAGAGGAAAAGGAGTGGATACACGAACCGTCACCCAAATCTACACATGACAAAACCAAATCGGTCGTAGATTTGGTGACCCACGTATTCTCGCTGAGTGTGCAGAAGTCAAAGTCGGCCGTCCTGTCATTCTTGCAGTTACATTTGAGTGCGATAATCGAATTGGGAATGGAACGATTTTGTCATGTAAGTGAGCTTTGATCTATTTTTCTCTGCCAGTACGAGTATCAAGTTAAAAGTTGCGTGCGTGGACTTTGCGGCAACTTTCCGTCACACGGGCGATTCACACCAGCTGGACTCTGGGCAATGAAACCAAAAATAAAAAAGAAAGAAAGAAAGAAAGAAAGAAAACAAAACAAAACCAAGGCCAGAAAAACCATAATTGGGTCTTAAATTAGAGACAAGCACTTGCATGCACAGTTGAGCAGTGGAAATAACTGCACATAAGGATCGGCTATTGATCCGCTGAAGCTGTCACAGATGAGCGGCTCCAGCTTGCTCCTGTCCTGACTCTTCACAAGCCGCAGTTGTACTTTTTGCATCGACAAGTTTCTCTCGCAGTCACCTGATATTGCGTCGCTTTTCCAAGATATTCCAAAAAATGTGAGGAGTTCTGTTTGTTAAGATACATTGTCGTTTTCCAGCCTGATCTTGGATCACACATGAAGCCGACGATTTAATGACAGTTCATGTGGAATAATTTGACATCAGGAAGTGCGTGCAAAAAAGAATAAAGGATGCAATTCAAAAATTTTAATTTGCTTCAGTAGCAACCCGACAGACAGCGAAGGAATTTGCGAGAACAAGAGAGCTACCAAACCGTGAATTGTCTTGGTAAGTTTCTTCTTCTAAAGTTGCGTTTTTGTGTCTCAACGAGCGAAAAAAACTTGCAGTCTCTTGAAAGGGGAATCACTTTGCATGCAGGTTCCGGCAGTGGAAGTTTTCTACGAGCATCATGGGCTCCTCGTTCTTGAACAATTTACGCAATTGTAACACGACAAACACAAAAGCATGTATTCTCATCGCATCAAAACAGCTTCGGGTCAGAGTGCTTCTGAAAGTCCCTTGGGGGAAGAAATTACAGGGTCTTCCGTAAACATCGAGCTGATGTGCAACTTTCTATGGCTTGTTAAGAACCTTCCAGGGGTGGTCTCAGAATTGCTCTGCAGAAAGCTACATTTCAACTTCCCCCTGCAGCGCAGTGCATGCAAAATGCCAAGATAACTGTCATCGCCCAGTTTGATATCGTCACTCAACGAGCAAGGGAAGACCCAATTTGTGAGAAACTCTGAAAAAGCACCAAAGATATATCTTTGAGGAAAGGAGTGAAGGAGTCAGTCTTGGGTGTATTTCGTGCGACACATACACGGTTGCTCAACTGATCTTCAACAAATCACTCAAGAATGCTTGCATGCTGACCACCAAACCAATCTCTCGATGCGTGCTTCAAAGCGTGGGTCAATATCTCTCATTCACATGAAGGTCGAAGAAAAGACCCACAAAACGGATTTTTTCTCTGCAATATTTTGCCTCAAATTAAACATCTTGTTTGTGGCTATGGAACACAGACATTCTCAAAGATCTCTCTGTTTGGGTTTTGTCAAAAACAGAGTGAAGATTTCGTTGGTCCGTTTGAAAAGCACTATCTTGCATGATCAAGAATTTATATTGATGCGTCCGCAATGTTCACACAGTGGTTGAAAGTACGGTCAAGAGCGTGAAAAAAAGATCATGGGAGACTTGTTTGCAAGGGCACTTGGCTGAATCAGGAAGAAGTTAATCTGAGAACGACGAGAAATTGGATGTTTCCTTGAACAAAGTGTGATCAGATGTTGGCACTTCCTTCAATCTCCCGACACAAACTGATCCGTGGGTGCAGCCACTGGAAACCCAGAAGCATTGGTTTCTCTCGCAAATCCGTCCGAAAGGTTTGTTGTGGTCTGGACAGGCTGCAAGTTGTTCACGAAATGCCACGGGAAGGAGGAACAACTGCTGCTCGGGACCTGTGCAAAAATTATGAGTTACATCTTCAGGGTCACTGCCCTAGCTGTTCACAAAAATGGCACGCTACTCGTTGTCATAATTCTATCCTCTACATAATTAATAACCCTGCAACGCTAGCAGCCGACACATGCGGTATCCATGGCCTGAACAAATTGAGAATAATTCCTCAGTAAAAAGGTGTTATTCGTCTGCAAAAGCCCACAATCACGATGGAGAAATAAAAGGGTGGAGCGAACAGAAAGGACCCAAGTGCGTGTCCATTACGTGGGAATGTTCCCAACATTTTCTGCAACGTTTCTGGTGTTACTGTGGATGAAATCAAAGTCAAATGTGCAGGTTAAATCGTACTTCACATGCAATGATTTGGATCAAATGAAGCGTGGGTAATGTCTACAACCTTTTGTATGGAATATTATTGCAGTGAAAAGTGTTCAATATACATTTCAGGAAATTATTGATTTGTTAATAAAATGTGCGATTGAACGTCGAGCCTAATGTTTGAATGGCGTGATTGTACTGCGCGATTCTGTCAACATTTGTTTTCATCAAGCAATTTGGAGGTTAGAAACTGATCAAAAAAGCAACAAACTTGCCACTCACTGGATACGAACAATTTCCTTTTCAAAATACATAAGAAGGTGGGACTGTTGAGACGAAACTCTCGCATCACTCAAACGACATTGGGTGACATTCAAATGTGGCAAGAATCATTTCACCCGCTTTTTAGGTGATTTGAGGTGGGTTGCACGATTTGGGCTGATGAGCCAAATCGGTGCGAGCCAAATCGAAGCACCTATAGGCAGCCTCTTCCAAAAGTATGTCAGCAG
>JAAUXT010074074.1_pt1 | contig 20589 bp, 17 predicted proteins | sample 7278171 | NCBI WGS metagenome assembly JAAUXT01 (sample SAMN14350112, study PRJNA611818) | marine sediment metagenome | isolation source: surface marine sediment (1.8m) | place: French Polynesia: Moorea | collected 2018-08 | reverse complement strand
TTTTTTTTTTTTCAAATTTTCTGGTTTTTTTTAAATTTTTTTTTTTTTGTTTTACTTTACCTTGAAAAAAAATTGTCGCCTTTTTGTTATATTTAACCTTTTTTTTTTTTTTTTTTTTTTTTTTTTTTTTTTTTTTTTTTTCAAGGAATCGTTTTTGCTATTTGCAGCCACAATGAGAAGTTGTTGTCCAATTTGAAGCCTGGGGATGGTGGCCCGTAAATTTCATTTCTTTTCTCTTCAGCACGTCGCATCTTGTGCATATTCGCTGAATAACATGTGATTCAAAAAAAGACGAAAAGCAAACCTGTCAACACATTGTGATTTTTGGTAACCCTGCGTGTTCTTGTGTTTACCCAATGACAAGGAAGATCTCACTAATCGAGTAATTTTCGTGCCCGTCTTCTTTTGATTTATTCCTTGTGATTTTTCCTTCTCAAAGTGCTAACACGCATGGATTTGATCATCGAGAAAGAGTTTTGGCTGAATCAAATGCGACAGTTGTTTTGTGTTCATGTCTGATAAGGAATACACACCTGTCAAGTTGGACATAGGCTGCAGTTGTCTTCCAAGCTTCTGGTCCAAAGTAGCGATAAACGTCAAGATTGTTCCGAGTTGCGACAGTACCTGTGTGCCCCTTCCTGTTCGCATTTTGTGAAGTTCCTTCCTGCACATGACTTTCTGTGTGTTGTTGAGGCAACCAAAATTTGAAAACTAATATATTGAGCAAATAGTGTAGTGATCTGTTCTGTCATTCCATCCAGAAAGAAATTGGCAGTATTTCTTTGCAAAGCCCATGTCTTCGGAAATGTTGCAGAAGGAGTCCAAATTAACTCTTCAAACGTATGGATTTCAGTCACGACGCATTCCTGTTAGCAAAGAACAAACCACAGCCAGTGCCAACCAGTGTAACACACGCCCCTCCTCCAACACAGCAGTTTGGTGTCTCCATACAATTGTGAGTAGTTTTGTCGTAACGACATCGTTTGTTGGTGTTCTCGCACGTGCAGATGAGGGGAATTTTTGTCCGGCTCTTTTTCAGCATAAAACAGAACCACAAAGATATCATTCCTCCAGTGTTACAGCAGTGCTGCACACATGTCAGAGAACAAGGTAACAACACTGAAATTTTCAATTTACTTTGGAACCATTGGACCGTCAAAGCGCCTGAATCTATTCACACCGGCTGGAATTTCAACCTGGGTAACACGTGCATTTTTGCAGGCCTGGACACAGAAGGTATTTTTAGAAGATCGGCGAACGCCAATGTTCTCAAACAGGTGCAGAAGCAGTTCAATGAAGGAAAGACTGTTGATTTCTCCGTGAGTACATTTTAGACGCACAGCTACAAGTTGATATCGACAACGATTTGATGTGAAAGTCAGTGGCAATTGCTGACGGATTGGTGTGACGTGACAGTGACGTTGTAATCGTGTGTCATTTCTCGTGCAGCAATACGGCGACGTGCACTTGCCGGCTGCTTTGTTGAAGAGCTTCCTCCGTCAGCTACCAGAACCAATAATGACGTTCGACCTGTACGATCACACCGTCAGGGTGCAGTGTGAGTACCAACTGCATGTTGCTCAACGTTGGGCGGATCGTTTTCTTGTTTGTCTGAATAGAGCCCGTTTGTTCGTGTGGGAACAAGGCGCACATAAACTTGACCCGACTCAAACTGTTGTGTGTTTGTTTCGCGCAGCTGTGTGCCATACTGACTTGATGACACGTTTTCAGCTCTGGAGAACAAGGAGCGGCTGGAGGAGATGAAGCGCATTCTGCACGACGAGTTGCCCGACGACAACTACTTTATCCTCAAATACGTCGTCAACTTCCTGCAGGAGGTCAGCTACTCGCTGTCAGATACTGAATGCGGAATGTTGCTCCCTTTCGGTGCTTCCAACGCGAACAAAGTGAACGAATGAAGTTGCACACGCTCTTTTTGTATTCGTGGACACGGTACAGGTGACAGACCCACACGATATATCGTTCTCTGATTTCAGGTGGAGTCGCGCAGCGAGTTCAACAAGATGACTTCTCAGAACCTGGCGATCGTGTTTGGTCCGAACCTGATGTGGTCCAAGTCGCAGGTACAACATGAACCGTTCCCACAAATGTGTCGTCAAACATGCCACGATGTTCTGTTTGAACTGGGTTGAGACAACACGGACTCTTTGCAAATCTACATTCTTTCGTTCACATTCATGACGTCGTCAGAAGTTGTTGGTTCTCTACAGATCTGAATTTTCTGCAACGCTGGCGTTTTTTTCCAGGCTTCCCTGACGTCGATGGGATACGTGAACTCGTGTGCTGAGCTGCTTATCACGCACTACGATGACCTCTTTACCAAGTGACGGAATGAATTTGTAGCATGAATACAGAAGAACTCTATATTTATTGCGGTGTACAGCTGAATGAATTTTGTGTAAAATTGAAGGAATTGTACAGCAGAATTGTGTCGAAGTTCCTCGTCAGTGTGTAACTCGGTGTTTTGTGCAACTGAATGAAAGACTTACCACGATTCCTTGCTAATGACGTGGAGCTATATACTTTGGTGTAACGTTCAGGTCCAACTGATGTGTTTTGGTGAGGAACGTCATGAGTGTTTTCTGTGCAAAGTTGGCACAAATTTTGTTGAAACTTTTTCTCCAAATGTACCGTACTCTCACGTGTAAATCTCAACACTGCGTGCAATAGAACCTGAGCATAAAATTTCCTTAGTCCCGCATTTGCCTTGTTTCTGCCGTGTACTGGACTTTTCTTTCATGCAAATGTGTTTACTTTGTATTCGTTGATTTTACTGGAAACACCGTTATCCGTTTTCTTTGCATTTCCTTTGCGTCATGTACAGTGTATTTCGTTAACTGTGATACTTTTCGGTTTGTGGAAATGTAGAAGTCATGGCGTGCGTCCGCGTGCGAACTCGGCTTTGGTGAACTGATCACAGCGCATGATGAACAAGTGAACAAACCCGCAGAACAAGCAAGAAAAAAAATCAGTTCTCGGTGAAAGAACGATGAAGGTCTGGACTTTGTGTCATTCAGATCTTGATGAGAGTTGCATTCGGTTCTAGTCCTCAGTTTGGTATCTCTGCCATTTCTAGCCACGCACTTGTAGAGATTGTCAGCACTGAAGCACCTGTGCTCCTGCTCAGATAGGAATTTCGCTTGGGGAAGTACAGAAAAATTTGCAGCAGAGTCAAAGACGAAATTTTCTGAAGTCCACCCGTTGATTTTCAATTTCTGTCCACGAAACTTGCATTCTGATTTTTACGATACACTCGAGCCTACACATCTCGTCCATTTCAAACTTGAAATTGCACCGATCTGCCTTACACTCGACAGTGTCTGCCCTGAGCACGTATTTTTGTGAATCGAAAGAAAGAGAACACAGTCGCGTGATTTGACCCGAAACGAGATAAGTTAGCAGTTGTTTTCGTTTTTCAGCGCGATTTGTTTGAACAAACAGTTGAAATTTTGTTTGGGAATAGTTGTGCATCTGAAGTATTTGAATACGTTGTGCGCGAAACAACAGAGGCGCCACAAATCTGGTTCTCCTGTTGAATTTGTACTGTTGAACAGGGTTATTGTTATGTTGTTAAAAACAGGTGGAGGACCCCACAGCTGGTTTGTAAAGTGGCGAAACGGGCTGCATCGCCTTGGTAGATATTGAGACATTGGAAGCAACGTTCCCTCGTTTCTCCTCTCTGACTCATGTTCCAAACAATTGAACATCGTTTGTCAAAGCACATGCGGGATTCCAAATCAAGACTGACAACCGCGAAGACAGGCTCGTTTTGCTTTTGTTTTCACGACTCTCTCTCTTGCTGTGAAAATCAAAATTGCTGCTTTATTTGTGGCGAAATTTGCGGTGTCGGCTTCATTGCCTGCCGGATTTTTTTCCAAAATACCGACAGTTGATTTCATTTGGGTGAAATTTAAGTTGTTCTTCGTGCTCGTTTGTTGGTATCAGTCCAGATTGCCAAACACACGAAAGAAGGTTTGGGCCAGAAGAATGGAGAGACTTTGGAATGATCCCAGCTGTTGTGTTGTGACCTGTTTACTGTGAAGATCTGACCAAATGTACGGCATAGTCACCTTGTCACCTTCGAATAAAGTGTATTTTACCAAGGTACAGTTTGCTTCTGTCATTACGGTGACGAGATGTTGGACTTCCATTGTTTGTATTTCAGACAGGCTTGCGTGTTTCTGTCAATTGAAGAGTTGAGCCAGCGAGGAAAACCGAGACGAAGCGAGCCGCTTTTTACGAAGATCTGCACGAATGAATGTGAAGTGTTCCATCAATAATATTTTTTTTGTGTTTGATCAATACCTGGTAGTTGCTTCCACAGTCTGTCTGGGAGGAAGAATCAAGTGCAAAGCGAACATGTTCCGAACGGTTGCAATGACTGGTCCACTTTTCGCATGATTCGTGGGAATCATGAGTCTGTTTCAAGCCACTCGAGTTTGGTAGGGATTTTCTTTGTGGAATCCGCTCGAGTTCTAATTCGAAGCCCTTCTCGAAATCGGAATTCTCACGCTCATCAACCCCTTTGCAAGATCAAATTGTGCAGGGAATGAAACAAAGACAGGGATTGTGTTTCTCATCGAAACGTCCAATTGTTCAGTTCTTTCCAGTTCGATGCAAAGAACGATATGTCACTATCCTCGTTGACAGAGGGACACGTGGAATAATGATATCCATTGATATTATGAGTACAAGTAATAATCGCAGGTTTGTGTCAACAATAGAATGTGCCGAGCATGCAGCTGTCGCCATGCAATTGAATTTGTGGAGATAAGCTCACAACGGTGGAAGCTGTACGTTGTTGTTGGGACTTCGACGACCAAAATCAACAAGTTGAGCGCTCAGGCGAAATCGTTGGAGTGTGTCACCCAAACAGGGACCGTGGTTGATTAGACAGCGATAATTACATTTCCTTCCCAACGTCTGCATTGTGGACACAAAAGGCAGCAAGTGAGACATCCATCGGAGTTGCCATGTCTCCGCGAGGGATCATGAAGCCCCAGCTCTCCCGCGCAGCCTGGGATCGGGCTCCTGCATGTTTTGCAGCAAACAACTTGCGTCCAGGAAAGTGTTGCATTCTTCCTTTGGAACACTTGGTGAAAATCGAAGACATTTACCGCTTCAGTTGAAGGAAAAGTGAGGAAAGTGGTGCTGTGCTTGGCTGCAGTGTCGTGGATACCGCCCCAGTTGTCGACATGAAATTTTCGGAGATGCTTGCGCTTGAGGATCTGAATGTGCTGTGCGAACGTTTACTCGGAAATGCCACACAAAATTCAACCAGAATCCACACAACTTCGGAACCTTCGATTGAGGAAAATGCGACGCAAGACTTGGAGAACATGATGTCACACGCTTCAACTGTTTCAGCGCCACTTCAAGCAACAACAGCAAGGTGAAGTCACTTTTGACAGAACGTGGTCGAGAAAGCCACAGATTTGGGCGCTGCGAGTACAAAAGCCTTTTGTTACCATTTCTTTGCTTTGTGCAATTCGTTCTGGGACGATGCATTTCTTTTTCTTGCGCGAATCAGCCAACATTTCCTGTCTCTCATGCCCCCTTCAGTCCCTCGGCCACTGTGGTCAAATTTGACCTCGTTCCTTTTCGCAGCGACGTTGACGAGGTGCTGAAGGAACTGAAGGTGACGACCGAGCAACTGGTGATTCCCATCATTGCCTATGTCGGCATCGCCGCCAACGTTCTCGTTTGTTGTCTTCTTCGGTGCAACAAGCAAATGCGCCAGTCCTCCAAGATTTTGCTTCACTTCCTGCTTGTCTCACAGATGTGCTATCTGGCGTCTGTAGCAGTGTACCTCAAGCTGAAAGAACTGGATTACGAACATGACCATGTCGTCATGAATTTCGCAGGAATTGCAGTCAGCGCATCTCAGATTGTTGCAGTTTGGATGTTATTCTTACTCGTGACCGAGAATTGCAAAATCTTGCAGCATTTTAAAAGTGGAGAGAAGCCACCCGTGTTGTGGAAAACGATGTGCAAGATTACTTTCACTCTGTTGTTCGTGTTGGCATTTCACTTGCCTTTTGTGCCTCACATCAGAGTTGCTCTTTATCAATTCAACAACTTGATCTCGCCGTGCTCCTTGCCACTGGACGACCACTGGGACTTCACACTGCCAAAGCAGGATGAGCCCCTGGACCAGTTCTATTTGCTTTACTTCTCCGTTGGATACATTGTCCTCACTTACGCGCTCCCTTATTTGCTGATAGGTAGGTATCCAAACCTTTTAACACTGCCAATGAATGCGACGAAGAAATCACTGAACTTGTTTATGACAACTGGAGGAGATTTTTGCATTTTGTACTGAATGTTGAACACTGTTTCAGTCTGCCGGGACAAGGACGTGATCGACCTGCTGCACTGGGTGCAGAGCGACAGAACGTTGAGCGAGCAGGCGTGCGCCTCGGCTTTCACCGCCTTCCTCTGCACCGTTCTCTGCAACGTCTATCTGTGCTGTTCCACGCCCAAATTCGTTTTCATGATATTTTACCTGTTCAACCATCCGATGCGATATCTGAGAGATAGCTACAAGTTTTTCTACGTCGCTAACTCGTTTGGAAACTTGGTTCTTGTACTTTGGCCAATGACAAATATTGTCGTCTTGATCGTATGCGACGAGGAAGTTCGAAACAGAGTGAAATCATGCTGCATAGCTCGTTGTCGTCGAATAACGGGGCCTGTTCGGAGGAAATGTTCCGTTCAACAGCGACCAAAACGTGTACCGTGCGTTTGCAAGAACGAAGAAGAAATAGAAATCACTTTCTTGGCGGAAAACGAAGGAAATTTCTCATCGACGGACGTCACTGATCCGCGGCTGTAGGAATCATGCGACTCCATCAGCGAATCTGCTTTGACAAAGCTGCTCGAAACAGACATTGGATGTAATTCGAAAAAAAATTTAACGGGGCCTTCCAAAATTGCAGAGTGACCCATTTTCATGCCGATAATGTCGTGCTGTTTTGCAAAAATATGTATCTATGTGCAATGGTGACCGGGCAGGGAGAGGGGGTGCGGTCACAAAATTTTGTGACAAGTCAGAAGTTGTTGCTGATCATTTTCCACCAAGCACAAAATTTTGCAACTGGATTCCCTCCCACCAACCCCAGTTGCAAAATTTTACGACTGGCACGGTCCAGTCTGTTTTTCCAAAATTGTAAGAGATTGTCACTGATCACTTTGCATCCCTGTCACAAATTTTGTGACAAGACCCCTTCCGCCGGAATCATAAAGAATTGGCCATGGTCATGGGGACCAGAGATAACAATCAAATCGGGGCAGGCAGTGCAACATCCTGATGGGGTCCAACTCGAAACCCAAGCAGCAAATATAATTTCCGGTATGAGGGGGACCGTGGACCTTCAGGAGAACAAGACGCTTTGCTGTTGGGCCAGAATGCGCATGTGCTCTGCATACAGAAAAAGTTGTTTGCTCGTGCAACAAACGCACTTCATTTGTGATTTGTTTTCAGTTTTGTCCGAAGAAAATAGGTGCACAACAGTGACAGCGTCCTGAATTTGTTCAAATGTTCTTTTTTACCTGTGGTCTGTGCAAACAAACAAGGCCAAGTTGAGATGCATGCTGTTCTTTCAGCATTATTTATTTGAACATTTGGCGTGCAGTCATTGTGTGTTTGAAAATTAAAAATGAGTGTACATGTTCTTCAAAAATGATCATGATTGGCGGAAACAGGTCTCGAAGAACCGAGAGAACAACTTGAAAACAGTCAACAAGAACATTTCGTGTTTGGGCATGAAATAAATTCAAAACCAATTGCGCACGTGCTCGGATCACTTTCTTCCTTCTCCTGAGAAATTCCGTTGCCTTTCTTGTGGAATCGTATTTTTGCTCGCACACAAGCAAACGCTGCTCTTCCAGATGCCATCACAGCATGGGGATTGCACCCCACTCGTTTGTTTGACGCCAGACGTCCATCAAGTTTTGCCTCAGTTCCGCATCAGCCACCTGGACCCAGCGGGTGGAGTCGGAGACGGCAGGGAGAGTTTGCGCTTCCACCTTCACCAGCACGGTGAGCAGCAGCCCGTCGTGCAGGTCGCCGGCCCCGGTTGCTGCGTGAAGCACCCGTTTCAGTGTCACTGGAGCAAGCAAGGACAACAAGGCCACCTCAAGTAAAGCGTGCATACACCCAGAAACACACACACACACACACACACACACACACACACATACACACACACACAGAATTCTTCAAAGACCAGGACACACCGACGTGCCTACGAATACTTTTCCGTGAACAATTTCGGGGAACCCAGGTTTGAATTTTAACGGGAAATCTTTGTTTCGCTCACCATGAGATGCGGTGCCGTCGTGCTGCACACCCAGGAGACCGGAAATTCGCACACAAGAAGCGGGAACTTTCACAGAATCCTGCACAAAAATCGGGATCGTCGTTGGTTTTTTTGTGTCGCACAAATTGAGCGCATAACAAAACAGCAGACGTCAGTAGACTTGCCTGGCTGAACAAGGAAGCTGCTTGGATCGCTGAAATCAGCTTTGGATTGTACTCCAGCAGCGGCAGTTTTACGTCACATCGGGACTCTTTCCTCATGGACAATACGTACACCGCCCAATCCCCTCTGAAAATGGAAAGTGAGGAATTCAATCCATTGATTTGCATATGTGCGAAAGAAAGATGTAGGTCACCTATGGCATATTCTTCCAGCTCAGACGGGCTCCCTACCTGTCTGCAGCTTCTGAGCGGAGGGAACATAGGATCACAGGTCGGATTTGCATGCTGTACTGAGGCTCGTTGCAAGGGAGAATGTTCATGTGAGGTTTGGCTGCTGGTCCCTGGTGCCGTCTTCCAATGTCAATCAGCTTCAAAATGTCTTTGCCTCGCAAAACGAATTCTCTGAAAAAGAAATACAGCGAGTTTCCGGTTGAGATTTATTCATAAGATCAAAGCTTTGGACCACAGCTTGAGGAACGCCACATGGGCAAAGAAGGACAACGTTTCCTGAAGATGAAATTATTCACTTTTTGGGATCTCCAGTCTTGTTTTTGCCCTTCATGACGGTCTCCAGGGGCCAGTAGGCTCCCTGCAGCGTCTCCCAGTCCTTCTGGTCCAGAGTGCGGAGCGCGCCGCCCGTGACGCGCCCGGTGAAGGTGAAGCGCAGCCAGCTGCCGCTCGGCGCCTCGACGGCGATCAGCGTCGTGAGGTCGCACTCGACGCCCGTCTCCTCACGCACCTCCCGCCTGGTTGCCTCCTGCACACAGCAGTTCACATCGAACAGCTGACAATACGTATCTCTTGACGACAAATGTTTGCTGTTTTCAAGAATTTATTTGCCATCTACGACAGTGAGAGAATCGTGGTGTCAGGAAAGCTCACAGGAAGGTACTTGCTCTGAAATTAAAGTGTGTGTGTGTGTGTGTGAGTGTGTGTGTGTGTGTGTGTGCGTACACTCGTATGTGCGTGTCTACTCACCAACAGGGTCTCGCCCGGATCGACCCGCCCTGCAGGCAGGTACCAATGCCCCCTGTGCGGGTGGAAGCCTTCCTGGGTGAGCAGTACGTGCCCTTCCTCGTTGAACAACACAGCAGCGACGACATATGTTACAGTCTTTCGAAGCACAGGCTTGAATGGTTTTTCTGTGAACAAGGAAGTTATGTTGGTTTACCTTCGTACTGGACACGTAAATGTTGCTTGCCGTGCAGTCTTGGCAACAGGCGTACGAGTATATTTCTGATGCTGCAGAACGAGCAAACGTCTGTTTGTGTTTGTGCTGTCTGTCTTGACTCCAGAACACAGACTTATAATTTTGAAGCGTCAGCAAAAACACCTGTGTTTTGTGTTCATCGCATTCCACGTACTTACTTGGATCTGTCCACTGGCTGTCAACGAACTCCGCAGAGATGTTTTCTAATTTCTTCCCAACTAGTACATCGCGTATTTCATTGAACTCCATTCTTCTTTGAACGTTTATCAGGGAATGTGTCACACGAAGATACTCGTAAGTTTTCGCTCGTCATTGATTCCATGTTGTAACTTCAGTCATGCTTCTATTTTCAGCTTTTCAAAACCATGCACACAACAATTCGTGTTTGTGAAACACAGGAAATGACATCATGAGGAAAAGTGGATCATCCTAGCCAGAGCAGAGTGGTACTCATCTCCACAAATGTGCTTCGCGTTCCTTATTTGGGCACAAAGCCATGTTTGGTGTCAACAGAATGAAAGATGAAGGAGTTAGTGATACTGGCTTTGCCGTCACAGAAGTTTTTGTCGTCTCAAAGTGCATGGTTTTCAAATCACCTGGTCAAAGTGCTCTGTTGTGTATATGAAATGTTCTGTGTTGAATCTAAGACCTTGCAGCCAGTACACATCCAAATACTACTTCGCATTTCAGTGTGATACTCGTGCCTTGGGAAGTTCCAGGCAACAAGAAATCGTCATATGACAACTTTTTTTTTGTCAGGACATGATGAATTGAGACGGTTTTCAACGCGGGTTTCTCATCCTGTCGAAGTCCATGCAGGAGCTGATGTCGACTTTTTCCTTGTTGATTTCTGTTTCACTCAACAAAATTTCAATGTTGGTTCAACCAACACAACACGGGACTGACCATGCAAATTCCACCTGACGGTGATCCGTTGCGAGGCACACTTTTTCTTTTGCCAAAGAGCGACAACTCGCGTGAACGCACAACAAATCCAATTTTTTTCAACTTGTGTGGTGATATAATTCGTGTCGTATACGAGTAAATGAATACAAAAAGTTGTGTGCAAACGGGCAAAAATGTAAACACAGCAAACCAATTCTGAAAACTCTGCACCCAGCCCAGCCACAAGGCATGGAAGGACGCTCCAACTGTCAACAACACTGCAGTTCAACGTTACTAAGGAAGATTGCTTGCAAACTTGTGCATTGGTTTGCAACACATGGACAACTTTGTTTGACTTTGCCAAGAAATATGCTGCACATTCAAACGCCGTCCAACAGATGTGATGTGATTTTGTCCAGTATTGCCACAAATGGTTTCGGCAGGTTCAGGGCACTGGGCTGTAGAGGGGCGTTCGTCTCGTTCGCTGTACGGCCAACAAAATTTTCATCACCGACGCGACTGCAAGTGGAAGCAGAGATTCTGTGTGAACTGCTGCAAGGAGAGCACCGAAGAATATTTTCAGCACAAAATAACCACCCGCTTTCACCTGTGTGATAATAGCGCGAGTACGAATCAACTTACAGCCGCAGATGGCGAGCAGACCAACGGTGAATATGGAATTCGAGTTGTTAGAATCCCAGTTCTTGGCGAGACTGCCAATCAGCGCAACGTTCAGGACGATGTAGGGTGTGAACAGGTACCTCATGTGCCTGAATTTACCAAAGTATCTGCAATGCACTGGGACCAGAGATCGAAGTGGCCTCACTCAGAGGTCGGGAAGCGGACTGCCGGCATTGACATACCTCTCCAGGAAAGTGTGGTCCAGAAACATGAAGACGACGATCTCACACGCGAGTATAGACAGACAAATAGATGACCCAATGTGCTGGTTTAGCCCTATGTATTCTTCGTACACCAAGACGTGAGTGAAGTTCAGCAGGGTTGCAATGGAGACCCAGGCTGCGTACATTCCGAGTCCGTTGTGTACGATCCCTGCAGAAGCGAGACAAGACGTTCCCTGAAGGCCTCACTAACTCGCGCCCCTGTGGCTCAAGAAAATGTGAAAACGCCCTCCAGAATTCGTTGGGATTTGGTCTTCCCCTGCGGTTCGGGCTCGTTGAACCTGCTGAATCCGCCGCTGAATTTGTCTGCCCATTGACACTGCGAGGTAAACAAAAACATCAGACAACTTACCAATGACGAGCCTGATTTCGATTCCGAGCCTTTGGTCCAGCATGTCGTGTTTGTTCTTGGCCAAACCGTAGAATGAAAATCCAATGCAGGTGTAGAGTGTCAGCGTTGTCAGCAGGAGGAGGGCGAAGGCAATGGGCATCTTTTCCCTGTCCCATGCAAATGTCCAACCTGCGGTTTTGGGTGAATATATCTGAGCGAATGTTCTCTTGTTGCAAGAGAGTGAAATGACTTCGCCTTGCACATGTGAAACGGACCACACTCACTCAGATTGCATAACATATTGAGGACATAGAAAACCCCGATCCAGGGCGACATGAAGACTGGGCTTCGATACAGTGGCTCGCCGGTGGAGCGATTCTTTCTGCACAGCAGTGTCAGCCAGTACACCAGAAAAATCGTCTGAAACAGATATATTTTCGTTCAAGTGGTGTAACTTGTTGAAAATGTCTGTTCTACAGTGCAATATGGAGTTCTATTCCTTTCAACCCCCGTAAGAGGTGTGGTGCGTCACAAAAGCATCCTGAAAGACAACGTTTTCCATGCTTCTTTATTCTCTGAATTCAGAGTCAGGACCCCTCCCAGATCCCAAGTTCCCCGTTCACCCATCTTGGAAAACACGTACCTGGTAAGTGTAGATGAAGCCCCAAATAGAGAAAGTCCATCCTGCTGGGGTAATTTCTAAATAATATTTGTCGGATATTTCTCCGGTGTTATTTCTGTAAATTCCTGTCGATATAATTGGCTGGTAAAATACATTGTTCTTTGTGCAAGAAAGACATGATGCGCAAAAGCTCCTCAATCAGGCAATGTTCCGCAAAAATAGCCCAGAAAATCGCACACCCCACTCCAATAGGTCAGCGTCTTGTCCGGCGAGGAAGTTGAAGAAACAGACGACGATGAAGGCGATCATCGATACGATCGGCGCGCCGACCATGAACGCGTTCTGACATCTCGAAACGTCACCGGTCCCCATCTCTACACAAACTCAAAACGTTCAACTTTGAAGAAGAGCTCAACACAGCTAGGTGAACAATATTTCATAACACCGAGTGATGTTCCGGTTTCACAGCACCATTCCAGCAAAACAGCAACTGTTCTTGTGTACGACTTGAGTTGTTTTGCTCACTGCCAGAGCGGATCCGATTGGACGTTAATTCGGCCTCTGTGCAATCAGCCGTACATTGCACGAGGCACACAATGCGTTGGGTTGTGTAAGCATTGCCCATGTTACACAAGTATATAAATTTTCTTTTATGCAACTCTGTCTCGAAAAAACGTCCTTTAGCGCAAATACCTTTGTTTCTGCACCGATTTCGCCCTCGTATACAGTGGCTGAAATATTCACTGGCACTGGTCAGAGCAGGGTGTTCCGTTCTGTACAGTACAGCGTGGAACGTACATGCGAAAGGAGGTCACTCATCCAGTGGTTCACAGCAACTGCTCTCCACCCAAAGTGCTTTCTCTGGCAGCCAACGAATCATTATCGCCCAAACTGACACCACCCAGATTGCAGTCTGGAGTGCCTGTCCGTCGGTCAGCAAATTATTCCCATGCAAACGGGTGTTTCTCTCTCACCGCAGGTAAATTTCACGAGGATCTAGGGATTCTTACGAGTGAATCAACCAGACGCAAAATCTTTGATCTTTTGTCGTCGAAACATGTCTCATGCAAACATTTATTTTGTGCCATATCACATGCTCTTACATTCCGAAGTCGCACAAGAACATTTCTTCGGGTTTGGACTACACGCCAAAGATTCAATTTGAGTTGCCATTTCGGTGCAAATTGAACTAAGTATTCACACAACCGAGGCTGCAATGTGTTGCACTGAACTGTTTGTCCGTACTACGAGTGGCTTGTTTTTGGCGGCTTATCTTTCACGACCATTTCGCACTGTTGCTGGTTTCCCTCACCCGTGGCCTTTCCATCGTTCTTCCGAATTTTCACCCACCAGTAAATCACCAAGGTGATTTTGACCACTGCTCCAACTGCATGCAGAGTAAAGAAGAAACAAAAAAACTTTACCGAGGATGCATTCATTCGTGCACGAAGTGCGAACCCAATGTGACGATTCTGTGAAAGATTCCGTGATGCACCTACACCACACAACTTCTTACGTCGTTCTTCGGAAGTTTTTCTCATCCTATTTGTGGTCTCGCAACACGTTTTCGCAAGAAGTTTTCCAAAAATGGCGAAATTGACACCGTTTCGTTCTACGCATGCTCTCAATTTTGAGACCAAGAAACCAAGTGTCAAACGGACAAAATCCGGGGGCCTTGGTGTCGAAACCCTTTTCCCGTTGTATTGAAAGGGCTTTTCGTCAGTCATGTTGCCATGTTGCCAATCTTCGATCCGCTGAAGGGTACACTGTGTTGCAGTATCTGCAGATACTTCTGTGAGTTCCTTACCGATAGCAAGAAGCAGAACTGCTCCAGAGAACAGCGTGATTGGGTCGTTCAGGTCCCAGATGTTGAACAAAATCCCCACCAACGCCCAAATCACGACCAGATAAGGACTGAAGAGATAACGCGTGTGGTAGTTGAACACGGCGTTGTCCAGAACAATCCACAGCAGAACACTCAGAGCCAAAACTCCTGCACGTCAAACAACCACATGTATGTTTCTGAACAAAACCTCTGTTCAATGCACAAACAAGTCTTGCTCACATTGTGACCAGAACTGACCGAGCACGACGGAACAGGCGGCGTCTTGTTCCACGTGCGGGTCACGGTAAACGAGGGCGGCGCCGCCGTTCAGCAGAGTCGCCACGGTGGACCACGCCGCGTACGTTCCTACTCCTGTTCGTTTGACACGGTGAAGTCAATGTGGGATATCGCCAACATGTGAAACAGCATGCCTTTCTGTTCCATGTCTGAGGTTCGTTTCAAGACCATAAGCTGCAGACTGGAAGGAGTTTTTGCACAAAGAACAAGCGAATGAATCCGCCCATTACCATTGTGAATGAAGATCACCACAAAGAGAATATCCTTCTGTATCCCATGCGTTCTCATGGTGCACGCCCGTTTGTCCAGGTAGAACATCGACAAACCGCAGGCGATGTACAGAGTCATGGTCACCAAACACAGCATCCCAAAACCTGACACAGAGAGAAATTTCATTCGGATTTGTCGAACGATGTTCACATGCATGTGCTGAAAACACCTGAACACCACGTCTTCGTCCAAACACACGACATAGAAGTTGGTAAAAAGACACGAATACCCAAGGTTCATGCAACCGGTGTACAGAGCAACCATGCACATACTCCACCACAGTTTCTCTCTGTCCCAGAGGAACAGCCAGGCGATGAGGCAACCAAAGTTCAAGGTCATGACAATGTAGATCCAAATTGGCACGAAGGTCGGACTTCGATACAAGTGTTTTCCAGTCACAGGGTTTCTTCTGCAGAACAGCGTGAGGCCGTACAGCAGCCATAGTCCCTGAAAATAAAATCTTCGAAACTGAAATTCAGTTTTCAACGGTCATACCTGCAATGAACATGGCACGGTTTGCTTTCTTGCATTTCACCGAACCCATGCAATGTCAGAGTCTCCAGGAGAACCATCAGTTGGTACGAGTACCTGACAAGCGAAAATCAAACCCCAGATGCCAAAGGTCCACGAAGCCGGCGTCACTTTCAAGAAGTACGAATGCGCTAAATCTTGGATGTTGTTGTTGAAAATTCCTGCAACACATGTGCACAAGTGACAGTTTGTTTCTTTGTACGAGTATTCAACTCAAGTTGATCCTCGGAAATCAAATCAATGATCTTCACGGTGGAACATCCAAGATCAACAGGTTCAACTCGTACAATTCACTTACCCAGCTTATCAGTCGCAGCAGCGTAACTAAAAAATACTGCCAGAAGAAGCCCCAAGATGGACAATTTGGGGAAAATGATAAGAAAAGTGCTTTTATTGCAGCAAAGGCAACACATGACGGAACACGTTGTTGCGATTTCGAGTTCTCAGCGATCATCACGAAGTTGTTGATTGACCTACTTTTGCAATGTTCTCCGAGAATTAACGCGACGCGACCGACTTGGCGAGCGTCCGATGCGGCAAAACAGAAAACTGTTGGCTTGTTCAATTTTTTGCGTGAAGTTGTGCGCGAGTGCATGTTGGCACAAATTGCCATGCAGCACCTCAGCTTTAATTTCGCCGTTCGTGCATGTATTTCGTGTTCAACGTGATTGTTAAATTCTCAGTTCCACCTTGTTGTTAAACGTTGGTTCATCCAGTTTCTGCCGTTTTGTGGGTTTTGGAGCATCAAAAAATGACGTTTTCGGTGACGCGCTGTGGAAGAGATTGGCCCACCACCAGACATGCAGACCCCCGTCCGCGGCCCTCAGCTTCTTGCTGGGCAGGGCGTAGCTATGGAGATCCCTCATTGTTTCGCGGATGAGTTGCATGTTGTTCCACTCCCATTTTGCTTCCACAATATGCACTGGGTAATTTGCCCTGATATTTCGGCTGTTCCAACTTCCACTACACCCTGCAAAGCACATGTTCAAGATTTCGTTTGTTCATATTGGCAGTGTTCAAACTCACAATGAGTCCATCTGAAATGTTCTCTGTGCAAACTGAAGCCCATGCATAATTAAACAGAGCTTCAAAAATGTGAAACGGAGGTCTGACAAACTTGTTTGGAATTTCACATTTCAATTTGATCGACATCACTTGACGGGAGCCCATTGACAATTTCTGTGAAAAGCGCTGCTTCTGTCAAAGCAAAAGACGACAGCAACAAAGGTTTCAGCAGTCAGATACTTACCAGAAATCAGCATCATAAAGATCACAAAAACTGTCAGACTAACTTTTGCAACCATTTTGCTTTTTGCACCAACTCGCCGCGAAGTTGAAGAACAACAAAGACACCAATAATAGAAAGCAAATCACGACCTTTTATTGTTCAGGATTATCATGCGGTGGCATGCCATGCATGTGCGGAACGGTGCTTTGCCGGCCAATGAAAATAGTTGAAACAAGATACTGTGACCGACACGAGAGTGAAGCGAGTGGAGTGCAAGTTGGCTGTGTCACGAAAAGAAAATGTCGAGACACCGGAGACTTTTCACCGCTGTCAGGTAGATCTCTCAAGAATCAACGATCGTGGATCTTTGGATTCAGTTACGAATATTGCGTTGTTGGTTTGAACGTGAGTCTCTCGAATTCCCCAGTTCTTCTGGTGTACGAAGAAGGATCTCTTCTCACACACACAAGCACAATTTTGACGAAGAATATCACTGAAAAAAACACAACACGCAACAAAAATGTGAGTTTCCACAAACTTGAACACAAAGATTTCGAAGTGAAAAGGGGCAGGATCTGCGAGGTTCCGACTCACCCACAGCGATGACCAACAGCGCGACAGTAAAGATGGAGATGGGATTGGAACTGTCGAAGTTCTTGTCGACACTGCCCGACAAGGCCCAGATCAGCACCAAGTATGGCGTGAACAGGTAGCGCGTGTACTTTTGCAGAGTGATGTTGTCAAGAATTACCCACAGGATAATTTCCAAAGTCAAGATTCCTGAAACAGGACAAGTGCCGCAGTCAGTTGCGAACGAAACAAATTTTGTGTAAATTCCTTTTTGTGGAACACCAAGTAACTTTAGGAAGGCGGCCTGCCTCACCTAACGCAATGGAAGAAGAAGTTTGTTGTTCCAGATGAGGAGTTCTGTAGACCAAAGCGGATCCCAGATTCAACAGAGTGGCCACTGTCGTCCAAGTGGCGTACATTGCCAAACCTGAAGAAACAATGTTGGAGTGTTCTCGTTTTCAAATTCATTCCTTGCGATCACAAAACGTGCATCGAGGTACCCATGGTGCACCAAAAAGGCCAAAACACACAAATCCTGCTCACCGTTGTGAAGGAGCCCAATGACCAACTTGATTTCCTTCTCAAGCCCATCTTCAATCATGACCTGAGCCTTTTTGCTCAGTTGATACATGGACATTCCAATGGCCATGTAGAGTGTCAAGGTAGTGAGAAAGAGAACCGCAACCCCTGTGGAACATGCACGAACACAACAATCTCACGACTGAAATACTTTTTCACTTTTTCCAACTGGTATTCAAGCATCAAAATTTGAATGACTCACCCCACCAAAGCCTTTCTCTGTCCCACAGTAACAACCAGCCAATATTTAGCCCGAAGTTCAGGATCATAACCAGATAGATTGCAGGCGGCATGTACGACGGACTGTCGAAAAGGCAATCCCCCGTGGTTGGATTTCTTCTACACAGAAGGGTCAGGCCATAGATCAGCCACAACGCCTGCAACATGCAGTTTTGAACTCACAGAATTTGTGGCACACACAGTGTAATCTCTGTCAAGCGTTTTCTCAAACCTCATGCAGGAACAGTACCTGATACGTGTAGATTACGCCCCAAATGGAGAAGGCCCATCCTGCAGGCGTGATCTCCAGGTTATACTTGTCTGACACGTTTCCAGTGCTGTGGTGAAAAATACCTGCAAATTGCACACGAAAATGTAGATTGTTGTGCATTACCATGGATCTTGCAAGAAACGCGTTTTTGCATGGCAGCAAGACTGTTGGAAATGGTGGATCACTCACCCAGATGCAGACAACATGCATCTTGCGCCGCCAAATAATTAAAGAAAAGAGTCACGATGAAGACCAACACTGCTCCTGCACTTGAAAGTGTGTAAACTATTTTGCTGACCATGGTGTTTGTCCAGGCCCCTGTCGTCAGTATTCAACCAAAGGCCTGCAATGAACATTCGACAAACGGGAAAATGTTGACACTCCCAACGTTCATCTTTTTCTTGGCAAATTAGAGCACCAAACAACCTTGGACTTGTTGGAATGCACACAAGCTGAATCAATATCCTCACGGATCGAGTTGAGTGCTTTGTGGTGGGTTGTGTGTTCCCATAAAATCTAGGACAGTTTGCTGCTTGCATGCGTCGACGTTAATGGACTTGAGCTTCATGTTCCTCTCAACAAGATGTGCTTTCCTGTCACACGCATTTCTCACCGTGCAGACTGTGCCTTTTTTGTCGTTGCCCAAACAAGGGGCTCTGTCCTTTTGAGGCAGAAGTCGGGCCATGTCCTCCGTTGTTTAAATTGAACGTCCATGTCTACGAGCAGTGTCTGGCAAAACGACACAACAAAAGTCCTCCATTTGCTTGTGTTGGACCAATTTCAGGTACTCGTCTGAACGACAAAATAAAAAAAAATATTCCTCGAATTGGGAAGGCTGAACCACCTTCGATTCACTGTCTTCAAAGAACAGACTGACAATTCAATTTCCCCAGAAGACAAGGGGTGGAAACGTTTTGTCTTTCGGGACACAAAGACGGAGTGTTCCCTTGTGATAGAAGGCAAAGGACACGCGTATGGACCCGCCTGCCGCGGGGACAGATGCTCCCGGCGGTTTCATCTGGAATACCCAGTTTCATCCCACCTCGTTTGGTCCCGGGAGGCTCGTTCTAACCAAAGTCTGATGGCTTCCCCTGGGTGCCCGCCTTTTTTGGAAACAGCAAAAAACATCTTGAGCGCAATGTCACATGATAGCTCAAAAGAAATGCTCAAATTTGTCTTTCTTTTCAGTCATCATGAATTCCTCAAACAAAAAACACCCATGAAGACACCAGTTTGAAAAGGGGTTCCACAGCTCTGCGGTCATAATACCTGTCGTCGTGCCCCAACAGAAAAGTTGTGTGATGTAAAGAGAACATTCCGTTCCGTTGGAAAACTGTTTTTCTACAACTGGGGCGAGTCGGTCGCTGTTTAGTCAAGTTTGTCGCGAGTTGTGCGAGTGACGCTTCACACACTCGTCGAATTTAATGACCAAATCTGACTGACTTTGCTGAAACAGAATTTATTTACATCGACATGAACATCAACATGTTTACTTCCAGAATTTCACTGAAAACTTGACAGATTTGACCTTGTTTTGTCGAGCCTTTTCGTGAGTCTTTTTGTCCACAGCTTTCAAAAACTCACAAATGCTGCCACATTTGTCTCCCCTCAAACAAGGCTTCTTGTGTGCCGGTGGTCGACTTTCAGAGCTGACATGCATTTTTACAGGCTCCTCCAACTTGTACTCATCAATGTCAAAGTCTGGTTTCAAACCTTGAGGTTTCTTGTTGTCACTTTGACCGGACATGACAGTGGAGCTTGCAGACTCCAACAGAGACTCACATGGATGCTTGTAGTATCGAACAGAATTGCTTTTGTGGCTGGTAAACAATTTGATCATTTGTTCATCATGTCCACATTGGTAAAGACGTGTCACTGCACTCACCCGAAGACTATGGTTCGTGAAACGACCTGTCAGACCCACTTTGGCACACATGTTCTTGACTACATTCCAGAGACCATTGATTCCAATCGGTTTATCGACATACCATTGCTTTGGAGATTGTCGACGCTCGCAAATCTCTGTATGCGGTAAGAGCCATTAAAAGTGTTCCCAGTCATTCCTGCCATTTTTTGTGTTTACCGATCCATCGCAGTCGGTTGCGAGCTTTCTTTGCATCTGGAAATGAGAACATATATATGGCAAAGCGTTGCAAAAAGTGTTGGCACTAGCACACTGGCTGTGGCCGAGACGCATCTCGGCCCGTGAACAGAAGGCTCCAGTGGTCCGCCCCATTCTTGGAACGTTGGTTGCTGGGCCCTGGACTTCTGGTGCATGTCCCTTTCGTGTTCTCTGGACGGCCCCAAGGTTTGCTTGCTAGCATGGAATAAAGAGATAACATGCCT
>JAAUXT010064767.1_pt1 | contig 20591 bp, 21 predicted proteins | sample 7278171 | NCBI WGS metagenome assembly JAAUXT01 (sample SAMN14350112, study PRJNA611818) | marine sediment metagenome | isolation source: surface marine sediment (1.8m) | place: French Polynesia: Moorea | collected 2018-08 | reverse complement strand
TGCTTCATCCTGCAGGTGAGATCTCTGGTGCGTGTGTGTATGTGTGTGCGTGTCTGTGTCAACACGGCCATCATCTTCTACTGCTTCATCCTGCAGGTGAGATCTCTGGTGTGTGTGTGTGTTTGTGTGTCTGTGTCTGTGTGTGCGTGTGTGTTTGTGTCAACACGGCCATCATCTTCTACTGCTTCGTCCGGCAGGCAACACCTGATGAGAATTGGAACCTTGATGAACAGAATGGCTTCAAAATTTATTGAAGGACAAGGAATACCACCAGAATACACAGCCCAAAAACAGTTTTTTGTACAGCTGCCTTGCCAATGGTGTTGAGTGTGAACTTTGCTGCGCGTTTCAGGAACCGGACCAAATCAACTGGACCCACAGAACTGGACCAGTTGTACTGGTCTGGTTGCACCAGTCCAGTTGTGCTGGGCATTTTTGTGCCTGTCAGGTTGTGGTCGGGTTGAACTGCATGGTCCGGTTGCACCAGCAATGCAACTTGACCGACAACAAATGGGAACAGTGTTGTCATTCCTTTCCCACCGGAATGTCTGCCCATCTGTTGGCCTCGCCTGCATGACGTTTGAAATTGTGTACCTGCGGCGGGGTCTTGCCAAGCGTGTGGTTCTGTAGCCCACTGTGGATTTACAGGATCATCCCAGTTTCAGTCTGATCACCTGTTGCAGGGGGCATCTCAGTCAATTCTCGATGCGATGCTGGTTGATCTGAGAGAAATTTACCAGACAACGACCCAGAAAATTGCTGCTGTTGTCACATGGAGGTGAGACATTCCGTTTCAGACAGAGACAGAGACACAGACTGATAGTGAGGGACAGAGAGACACAGAGCAAGATGCAAGATCAAAAGTTTGAGTGCTTGAATGACACAGGCATAATGCGCCAGGAAATTCTATTTGTGGTTTTTGGATAATACTGGGTGACACTACACTTTGTCTAGCACATTCACACACAGAGGGGAGTTTACTGTTTGGCACCCTAAGATATACAAGAAATCTTGTATTGCTCTCACATTGTGTTCCCTTTTCAGGGGCATAGGTCTGGTGGTTGGTTATCTCATTCCTGGGAAATTGTACCAGAAATTGAATCAACATCTGTTCATTGGAGGGTCACTTCTCCTCATGGGAACCTGTTTATTTGTGGCTCCTTTTTGTGGGTTTTGTGGGTTTCCATGGCATGTTCACCACCTTCCTTACTGTAGGTAAGGTTATGAATTTGGGGATGCCTCATGTTCTTGTTTCAGTTTCAGCTCCACATTGTGGCATGGCTGAAACAATGATCAAACCTTTCATCATTTCAGGATGCAACACCTTTGTTATCAACCTGTGGGGAAAGGACAGTGACTCAATTCTTCAGGTTTTGCACCTGTTGGGAATGCTTGGATGTGCACTGAGTTTCCAGGTGTCAAAACCATTTTTGGCAGACAGGGTTTTTTCTGCAAACATGGAGAATGCAACCAACACTGGCAGAGAAGAATTTGCACCATTCATAATACTGAACACAACATTTAAAAAAGGAAATTTTGAGACTGACATATACAATGTCTATTTTATATTTGGCAGTTGCTGTATGGTTGGTATGATCATGCAGATAGCTTGTTGGCTTTGCTCTGGCTGCAAGGTCAGTCACTCACTCCCGTTTATAGAAGGGCAGATGAAAACTCCATCCTTACCCAATCCACAGCTTCAACAAAGTTGCAATTTGGTTTCATTAGGTTCATATGTACTTCTTTCCTTCTTTGCATTCCTTGGATTTGCAGTTGGTTCAACATTTGGTGGCTTTGGAATGACATTCACTGTGAATTATTTCAGCTGGACAACAGATGTAATTTGGTCTCCTTGTATGTAATTTTTCTACTCATATCTGGTTTTCTCTCAGTTTTTCTTGCAAAATATTTTCAAGCAATAACATTGATGATTATCAGTTCCCTCATTTGCCTTGGAGGAAACATATTGATGGCTTTATTGACAAACATAACTCAATTCTCACCTTGGATTGGGGCCTGCCTTGTTGGCCTGGGTCTTGGCAATGTACTACCAAATGCACTGAATGCTGGTAAAAGACTTCCAGGGCAGATCAGCATCCTTTCTTCAGTTATTGTTGCAGGTGCTTACACAGGTAGACTTGTGGCTCCACAAGTGACAGGTTATCTGCTTGACCACAAAGATCCAATGTGGCTTCTGTACATTTGTGTTGTGTATTCCAGTGTGATGTTGGTGTTGTCACTTGTTTTCCCAATGGTGTTGCTTTGTAAAATGAAAAAGGTTGAAGTGGAGCAGCAGGAGTGTGATGTTGAACTTCAGACTGCGCAGACACCTCAGAAATGATGTTTGGCTTTTTGACAACTCCTTGCTTTTGAGATGTGAGTCCACATCATTTTGGAAGCAAACCACAGCACCACAACAGAAATGTTTTACCTCTGTATGGCCAGACCTGTGGAGACCTCAAGGGTGTTCCCAAAGCTCCTATTTTTTGCACGAGCAGTTCAGAATATTTCATGTTTTGGTCAACATTTTGATTCCACTCGAGTTAGTCCCCTTCACAATTCTGCATCTCCTCCCTGTTGCAACCACACCAAGGAAATGATTTTGCATCAGATACTGAGAGATGTGATGTTGTGTGAAACAAAGTGTTCGAATCCCTGGCATCTGAGACAGACATTTTCAGAGTAATTATATTGTGAATCTTTTCTGCAGATTTCATGCTGGAGTGGTGTTTCTTGTATTTATGTGAATAACAGCTTCAAAACCCTCTTGGACTACTGAACAGTGTTTGTTCCCTGACAGATAATGATCACAAGTTTGTCTTCCATTTTGCTTTGCTCAAGATTGCACAAACCTAACCTGAGGCATGTTGAGTGTTTATGCCAGGTTACCACAACAACCGGGTCTTATGCTCTTGGATATTGCAGGAGTATGTCATGGAGTGACACACTGTGCCTACACTCACTGAGGTTTCTTGCTCCTCCTATTGTGACAAGAATTCATAACTGCCAATTGCACGTTTCAGCCCAAAGTGCGAAGGTCTTCTGGATATCAGGGGGATGAAGGGGGGTCTTTGCAGAAGATCAAACCACCTCCAGAAATTGCAGTGTCAATGAAAGGTGCATTCAGATCAGGAATGTGTACACATGCCCACTGAAATGGACAAGGTTGCAGCTCCCAGGAATCGTGCACGCCTCAGGCGCAGAGCAGCCTACTGTGCTGCTGGGAGATATTCAGCACTCGTAGCATGCGGTAAAACATTCTTGTTGTGCTGAGTTCAGGTGTATCCCATCGATGGTTCACACCTGTTTCGTCATCTTTAACTTGTGCCAGATAAAACGTAGCTGGAAGAACGCATCAAACTTACCTTGTGTGGTGATCAGGTTTGGTTGGGTCACTGCAACCATGCATCCAAAACAAACCAGATAGCAAACGTGAACTGATCAGTTTGGACCAAAATTTGAAATTTGGATCTTGATCAGGCTTTGAATTCACGGCAATTAATTTGCACGCGCAGCTGACCACTACAACGCATTAGATGCAAATTTGGTCATTTCATTGCGTTTGCCTCATCAACATTGGAGTTTGGCCTCTCTCTCCCTGCGGTTGGGACCCACCACAGAACATATTCTCTGGATCCACGGGAGATAGTCACCTGTCAAGGGCCATAACGCATGCAGGTTGTCAAGATATCCTAATCCACTGATACATTTTATCAGCACACAAAGTGAGAACACGTTGTCCTGTGTGTCAAACCCAGTTTCCTGCACAGTGACCCAAGCGCTTGCATTCCATTATTCAAAGACAAAGCAAAGCACCCAACGTTGCGCCATGGACCTGTTACAGGGGAATAAATTTACGTCCACACCGGTGCCTGTGTGTTTACAATTCCACTGGCCAAACGCCGCAAGCTGTTTAGTTGAAACTGGTTGTGGATCATTCCAAGGTACGCAAGGCTCAAGCCAAGTCTGCTTGACATTGAAATTAGTTCTCCGATTGCAACATTCCTTCGTTCTTTCTTGTTGTTTTCGTTCGCAGTCGGGATTGATTCTGTCAATTCATCAGAATAGACACTGGATCCTTTCCTGGCTCATGATGTTTTTCTGTGATATTTTGTCAGGGTATAAATGGAACGATTCTGGGGTCGACGCTGGTTGATCTGCAGGAAATTTACGAGACGACGACGCAGAAAATCTCAACCATCCTCACATGGAGGTGAGAGCTCCCAAGGACACGCACCAATATAATTCTATTCTCACAAAGAGACAGAAGGCACTCAATGCAGAGAAAAAGACTTGCATTGCACCACTTACACATGTCCTGTGGTCTTGAGCCACTCGAGTGTCCAGTATCACCACCAACCACAGCAATCCCCCCCCCCCCGCACTGCCGGGAACATCAGAACCTCAATCCACTACAATGCACAGATATGCCCATACCTGTACACAACCAGTGTGAGGAAGGACACAACAACAGACTCTTGCGCAGACAATTTCAAACTCACTCTTGAGCAAATCTGTGTTACTTCTTTTCAGGTCCTTGGGAGTGGTCTCAGGGTGCCTCTGTGCTGGGAAGATCACTCAAAAGTTGAACCATATTCTTGTTATTGCGGTTTCACTTCTGGCTACGGCTATGTGTCTGTTTGCTGCTCCTTTCTGTGGAAACTTAGTGACGTTGTCAGTCACCATGGCAATCCATGGGGTCTTCTCTGGCCTTCTCACTGTTGGTAAGCCAAGAGAAAGGCTTTTCAGCTTCATCTGTGCAATTCAGATGTTTTCTTACAACCCCTGAAAATAATGGACTTCATGCATAGAACTGCTGTTGCATATTTCAGGAGGGAATGCCTTCACCATTGACCTGTGGGGTGATGCCAGTGATCCTTATCTACAGGCTCTTCACTTCTTTGCTACAGTTGGGTGCACACTGTGTGTCCAAATTGCAAAGCCATTTTTGGCAGAAAGAGTTCATCAATCAGAGGCATATTTGGTTGGAGTAAATTGTACTCAAGAAGAAACCATGTCAAACACACCAGACCACACTACACCTGTTTGCCTAAATACCACTAAAATACCAAATAAGTTTGAAAGTGATGTTCAAAATGTGTTTTTTATTGTTGGGGCCTTTTGTGTTTTTGGAACTCTTATGCTTTTGGTCAGTTGGGTTTTTTCTGGGTGCAAATGGAGTCACACTCCACAAACAACAATTGAAGATGCCCAGAAGCAATCTGTTCAGAGTTCAACATCTCCCAGGAGAAGTAAATGCTACATGTTGATGACATTGTTCCTCCTTTGCATTGTCTCTTTCCTTGGATATGGCAATGAAGAAACATTTGCTGCCTTTGGAATCACTTTCACTGTAAATTCTTTTGACTGGTCAACCAGTGATGCAAGTAATTTGGTTACTGTATTCTGGGCTTCAGTGTTGGTGTGCAGATGTGTCTCAATTGTGTTTGCAAAGTTTATCAAGGTCAACAAATTTTTGATTGGGTGCACATTGATTGGCCTTGTAGGTACTGCACTGATGACTTCATTGTTTTCTGTAAGTCCAATTTCACTGTGGATTGGGGCCTCACTTCTGGGCTTGGGAAATGGTAATACAGTGGCCAATGCACTCAATGCTGCAAAGAGACTTTCTGGTCAGACTGGTGTTATTTCCTCAGTTATCTTCACCAGTGCTTACACTGGCAGGATAATAGCTCCTCAGATTGTAGGCTATCTCATTGACAATGTGGACCCCATGTGGTTTTTGTATCTGGGTGTTGTGTATTCTGGTTGTATGTTTGTGTTGTCAGTTGTGTTTCAGATGGCTCAGGTTTCTTGCCAGAATGTGGTGACTGTGGAACAGGGGTGTGATGTTCCGCTGGCGAAAATTGAGACACCTGACACTTGAAGGTCAATGACAAGTCAATGGCTTGAACACTGCAAACAGATCACTGCTGATTGTGTTCAATGAGTTCTGAAGATGGAGAACAGTCATGCAAAAAAGAAATGAAATGCACAACGGAGTTTCTTGGGAAAGCAGAATGCTTTGGCCATGATTTTTTCTGACAAACAATGTGACATTGTTCCTGATTTTCAGCTTTCTAAACCACAGATTTTTGCAAAATTTATTTGTGCTTTGCCGCCAAAATTTGGGTGCGTTTGTGTTTGTGTTTCCTTCTTGTTCAATGTTCAAGATAGGCGCCTGGTTTTTGTTCATGAAACATTACTTTTCTTGAAAAAAAACAAAGACTAACCACCAGAATGAAACAGCGTCTGAGTTTCTCAGTCCTCAAAAGGATGGAGGTCTTGAGGAAGGAACAACTATTTTTCAACGGAAGATGTTCCCTGGTCTTTCATGTTGTTCTGGATTCAGGTCCATCTCATCCTCAACCTTTGGTTGAGATGGCAAATGTGACATCCATTCATCTTAACGAGTGAAGAATGACTTTTAGTGCTGAAATGGTTGTTGAGACACTTTTTCCTGCACAATCTCAAGAAAATCAGGGGCAATGGGATCTGGTCGCCGCTTGACATCCGGTTCCGCTGCACTTGCACCAGGCTGAACAATTTTCATTTCTCATTTTCCTTTTTTGCCCACTCGAGTTTCAACCAGTGGCAGATGTTCAGGGATCGCGTGCTCAGTTCCAGGAAAGGTAGATGGCAGGTCCTGATTCACAGATGCGCACATTTCTACGGCGCCATGGAGAAGCCAAACCAGACTTTACGGACAAAAGAATGCGTTGATGTGGCAAAAAACAACATCCAGCATTTGTTGCCCAGGATTTTGCCACATAACAGCAAAGAAAACCAGTTGGACGCTGAGCCATGGACGCCATGGAGAAAAGACTCAACACGGCTGCCATCTTCTATTGTTTTGTTCTGCAGGTGTGTGTTTTGGCTCGTATAATAAAACAAAATGCTGAATTTTCTGAGCAGAAGCACCGTGTCTCTTTCTCACAGGTGATCAGAACTCTTGACCACCGAGGAGGACGACTCCGATAAGTTTCTGGTGGGTGATTCGAATCTCTAGCTCTGTCAATTAATTTTTAAGGGTTTGAATGCCATGATCGTCGGTGCGACACTGGTTGATCTACAGGAAATTTATGAGACAACCACACACAGAATATCAGCCATCCTCACAGCAAGGTGGGAATTCTTTCCTTATAAACAGGCACACACCAACCAGAAAACCAGAAAACACCCCACACACATGTTCACCCTGCTCTCCTCCTGCTATGTATGTGTGCTGGCTATGTGGGTGCAACACCAAACAATTCTGCTGGAATCTAGCAGGCCTACACACAAACACACACACATACAGGACACACATACACATCTGGATAAACTGTCTTCCACAAGCAAAACAGGTTTCACAGGATGTGATATCTTTTTAGGTCCTTGGAACTCACCTCAGGATGTCTCTGTGCTGGCAAAATAGTTCAAAAGCTCAAGGAGACTCTTGTTTTGTGGGTATCACTTCTTGTTATGGTGGTCTGCATGTTTTCTGCTCCTTTTTGTGGAAACATGGTGATACTGTCAGTCACTATCTTCATACATGGAGTCTTCTCTGGATTGTTCATTGTTGGTAAGGCTGTTGAACACAAGCTGTGTGACACAAAGCTAATGTGGGATGCAAAATTCCATTTGTTCTGAACAAATTGTTCAAATTGAATCTTGTCTTTTTGAACATTTCAGGAGGCAATGCCTTCATCATTGACCTCTGGGGTGAAGCCAGTGATTCCTGTGTACAGGCTCTGTACTTCTTTGCTACAGTTGGATCCATCTTGTGTGTTCAAATTTCAAAGCAATTTTTGGCAGATCGAGGTCCATCTTTTGCCAATCATGTGCACAGAATCAACTTCACAGTGGAGGAATCCATCACAAACTCAACAGACTCAAAAGTACAAAATCATCACAACAGCACAAAGGTGACCTTTGAAAGTGATGTTCAAAATGTGTATTTTATTGCTGGAACCTGTTCTATAATTGGGTCACTCATGCTATTTGTCAGTTGGCTTCATTCTGGCTGTAAATTGTGTCACTCTCCAGAAGATGGAGAAGAGGAGGTCCAAGGTCAATCATCTCAAAGTACCAAGTCTGAAAGCACAAAGAAATGCCACATGTTTGTCGCAACTTTTGTCCTTTGTATTATTTCCTTCCTTGGATACAGCAATGAAGAAACATTTGGTGCTTTTGGTATCACTTTCACTGTGAATTCATTGCACTGGACAACAAGTGATGCAAGCAATTTGATGACTGTATTCTGGGCTTCAGTGTTGGTGTGCAGATGTGTCTCCATTGTATTTGCAAAGTTTATCAAGGTTAAGAAATTTTTGATTGGGTGCACATTGGTGAGCCTTTTGGGTACTGCATTAATGACCTCAATGATATCAATAACTCCACTCTCCCTGTGGATAGGGGCCTCACTTCTGGGTTTGGGAAATGGAAACTTAGTAGCCAACACACTCAATGCTGCAAAGAGATGTTCCAGTCAGACTGGAAAAGTTTTATCAGTTATCCTCACCAGTGCTTACACTGGCAGGATAATAGCTCCTCAGATTGTAGGCTATCTCATTGACAATGTGGACCCCATGTGGTTTTTGTATCTGGGTGTTGTGTATTCTGGTGGAATGTTTGTGTTGTCAGTTGTGTTTCAGACAGTGCAATGGTGTTGTCAGGATGTTGAAAAGGAGGAGCAGACGTGTGAGATATCTGTGGCAACAATAGAGATTCCTGATGTCTGAAGTTTTTGTCGCAACCATTGCACAGACAGAGGTGATAAATTTTTGGATATGAAGAAATGCTTGGTTGTACAAACAATGAATTTTCCTGTTGATGTGTTGATTCATGCACCATACCATCCGATGTTCAAGTCATTCAAGATGCACGTCCACACCTTGATTTTGTGTGTCAAGATCCCATTGAAGGAGCACAAATCACAGATACATTGTGAAGGACTTCTGGAGAACGGGTCTTGGTAAAAGTGAATTTTCACCGCAGATTCACATCACGATAAATGCTCTGCTTTTCCTCCAAAACGTTGGTGCTTTTCTGTTGGTGTTTCCTTCTTTCAACAAGAAAGGTGTTTGGTTATTGGTCAAGAAACAATGACCAAACAGCAGTCTGAATCATCTGAGTGGCCAGGAACACATCCACGGTGGAAGCCTCAGGGAAGGACCAACTGGCTGCTTCTCAAGATACTCAGCATGCAGTCAAGGGAAAATTGTGTGACATGCTGGATTCAAATGCATCTCATCCTCGCTTCACATCTTGTTGTCAATCTCCCTTGTTTCACAGCAAACCTCGCAGTACAAACACAACACGTACTCAAACGGTCAAAAAGAATTCGGGCCTTGATCAGAAATACATGTTGATGGAATTTCCATCAATTCAAGTTGTCTTTTCAATTGGGGGACACCTTTTTCCCTGCGGGATCTCAAGTACCTGACGTCCACCCCAAAGCCTGGTCACCGTGCATCAACTCAATTTTTTTCGTTTCTTTGTGTTGTTTTTCCAAGAATTTGGTGAGCACCAGATGTTCAGGTATTACTTCATGTATTCACGAGTATAAGATGACTATCCTGATACATACGTGAATTTTTCCCATCCCCTGAAGCGAGAAAACACATTTGTTCACACAAAACCCAGCGATTACAGTCCACAACCAGGAAAAAGGCAGGCAAGAACAAAGAAAACCAGTTGGACGCTGAGCCATGAATATGCTGGAGAAAAGACTCAACACGGCGGTCATCTTCTATTGCTTTGTTGTCCAGGTCAGTTTGTTTGTTTGGTTTGGTTTATGTGTGTGACAGGCTCCCACTGAATGCGAGTTTTATCCCACCAATACCAGGTGCCTCAGAACCCTTGTGAGCATGTCTGGTTCTGTTCACTTTTCCAGGGCTTGAATGCCATGATCGTCGGTGCGACACTGGTTTATCTGCAGGAAATTTATGAGACAACCACACACAGGATATCAGCCATCCTCACAGCAAGGTGGGAAAACCTACTCCTCATACATAAACACGCACAAACACACACACACACATACACACACTCACTCACTCACAAAAACACAGGTACTGTACAAGCTTCACTCTGCTCTTACCATGCACTGGCTTGGTGGACACAACATCACCTGAAACATTTCTGCTGACGAATGCCTGCACACACAGGAATTCACTCACACACACACGCACAAACACACACACACACACACACACTGTATCTTGCCTGTTTTCCATGAGCCAAAGATAATTTCACAGGAACTTGACAAATGTTTCAGGTCGTTTGGACTCACATCAGGATGTCTCTCGGCAGGAACACTTGTTCAGAAGTTGAACCGGACCCTTGTTCTGTGGGTGTCGCTTCTTGTTATGGGACTTTGTATGTTTTCTGCTCCATTCTGTGGGAACTTGGTGACATTATCGGTCACCATGGTCATCCATGGAGTCTTTTCTGGACTGCTCACTGTTGGTAAGGTTTTCTCTTTTGGACACAACTTATGGGACACAAATAAAATTGAAACAGGGGGCAAACTGAATATTTTTGAACCATATTTCAGGAGGGAATGTTTTCACCATTGACCTGTGGGAGGATGCCAGTGATTCTTTTCTGCAGGCTCTACAATTCTTTGCTACAATTGGAATCATCTTGTGTGTTCAAACTTCAAAGCAATTTCTGGCAGATCGAGTTCTGTCTTCTGCTAATCACTTCCACAGAATCAACATCACAGTGGAGGAATCCATCACAAACTCTGCAGCCTCAAAAATAGAAACTCATAACAACAGCACAAAGTTGGGAAACAACTTTGAAAATGATGTTCAAAATGTGTATCATATTGTTGGGGCATGTTCTGTTGTTGGTTCCATCATGCTTTTGGCCAGTTGGTTTCATTCTGGCCACAGAATATGTCACTCTCTGCAAAGTGCAGGAGAAGAGACTTCAACCTCTCAAAATTCTGAGTCTGACAGGAGAAGAAAATGTTATGTGATTGTGACATCTTTCATGCTATGTATCATTTCTTTCCTTGGCTATGCTAATGAACAGAACTTCAGTTCTTTTGGAATAACTTTCACTGTGAATGCTTTGGAATGGACAACAGATGACAGCAGCAATCTGGTGTCAGTATTCTGGGCTTCAACATTGGTGTGTAGATGTGTTTCAATTGTGTCTGCAAAGTTTATCAAAGTTCATACATTTTTGATTGTGAGTGTACTGACTGGTCTTGTGGGAACTGTACTGATGGCATCATTGATAAATATTTTCTTCATCTCCCTGTGGATAGGGGCCTCACTTCTGGGCTTGGGAAATGGGAACACAGTGGCCAACACATTGAATGCTGGCAAGAAACTTACAAGTCAAACTGGAATTATTTCTTCATTTATCCTTACAAGTGCATACACTGGTAAGATGTTGGCTCCTCAGATTGTAGGCTATCTCATTGACAGTGTGGACCCCATGTGGTTCTTGTATTTGGGTGTTATGTATTCTGGTGGGATGTGTGTATTGTCAGTTGTGTTCCAGACAGTGCAGTGGTGTTGTAGGGATGTGAGCAAGCTGGAGCAAAAGTGTAAGATATCTGTGGCAACAATAGAGATTCCTGATTTCTGAAGGTTGCAAATGCAGAAAAGATTATTCGTCAAGGATAATTTTTTGAACATATTTTTTATCAAGAAATGTTTGATGCATTGACTGGTACGCCCAAGAAGAGAAGATGCACCTCAACTTTAAGGTTGGTCTTCTGGCATCAAGATCCCACTCACCGGTGTCCAAGACGCAGTGCGGAACGCAGCATGAGACTTTTGGGAGAACGAGGATACAATATTTGCTTGCAACAAGAACCAGATTTTTATTTGTCTGTTTATTTATTTGGTTGATGTTTTTTGTTTTTCTCATGCTGAGTGAGGTGTGTGTTCGGTGTTGTAGATGCTGACCTCAGGTCATGAGAAGTAAGATAATTCGTTTTGTGCTCTGACAACCAGCACAAAAGGCAGGGAAAGTGTGTTTATTCTTTCAATAAACCTTCGTCCACTCTGTGCGTGGTGTTCATTGTGTCCTCTTCCTTCTGAGTGCCGCACAAAAGATGGACAGGGTTCTAGACTTTTCCATCGCGCGTTTGCCGTTTTCACATAAAATCATTCTGAGTTGGAGTTTGCTCCCCCGGTGAGACTGATTGCATTCACATTGTCCTAAATGGTGCGTGATTGCGCATGTATTTTGTGTCAAGTGGCCTCTTCGAACAGAACACAAGTGTGCATGTGCGCGCTGCCAGGTCAAATTCAGTACTTCACCTGCCGAACCTCTCTCTGGAGACAATTTTTGTGGCTTCAAGAAGTGTTAAATTTAATTCATTTGCTGCCTCGAGTCTGAACCTGTCTGACGTCAACGGGAAACAACCAGAAAATCACTCAACCATGGACCTGCTGGAGAAGAGGCTTCTCACTGCGATCATCTTCTATTGTTTCATTGTACAGGTATCTTTGCGCTGAAAGGATTCAATGAAGAAGATTTCTTTACTTTTGTCGTCGGGTGCAACACAGAACCACAATTTACCAACATCGAAAGCTGGCGGTCCTTGTTCGAATGACATGCCCAACTAAGACAACAGTGTTTGTCTTGAGTTGAGACTGTCTTGCTCATCCCACATTCACCCTCTGTTGACGCCAGAGTGTAACAGGGGTTTTCACATTGGCTGGGCGGCGTCAGAATTTTTGACGCGCGCATCAAAATTTTGATGCGCAGGCGTCAAATTTAACATGACACCCAATGGAGAGCATCAAATTATCAGTCCAGACGGATCACAAATTTTTGACTCTGGCGTCAATTTTTTGTCGCTGCGTCACCAATGTGAAAACCCTTAATTTTTACCAGTAACATTTCCAGGGGCTGAATGCTGTGATTCTCAGTGCAACAGTGGTTGATCTGCAGGACATTTACGAGACAACAGCTCTCAAAATATCTGCTGTCCTCACTTGCAGGTTGGAATTCCTTCTTGACAAACACAATGACCTCACACGTGTACTCACACAGGTAGCGACTGCACTTGTGATCACAATAAAGTGGCAATTGCTTTTGTTTGTCAGACAGGACAGTATCACTTTGAACTTATGTATGCCCAGACACGGAGGAAAAAAAAACAACACACACACACACACACACACACACAAGTTTGCACGTACATCCCAACAAGCTCAAGAACAGATTCTCTTCAGGTCTTTGGGAGTTGCCTCAGGATGCTTCTGTGCTGGGAAAGTAGTTTCAAAGTTGAATCAGACCCTTGTTGTTGGAGCTTCTCTTCTTGTCATGGGAGTGTGTCTGTTTGCAACATTATCGTGTGGAAACTTGACAACATTGTCACTGACCATTATCATCCATGGAATTTTCTCTGGTCTGCTCACTGTTGGTAAGACCACTTTGGGCACGTTTTTTGTTATACGGAAGAATGGGGAAAACAACATTTATACAACTCAAAATGTTGATCTTTAGTCTTCCTGAACCCCTTTTCAGGAGGAAATGTCTTCATTATTGACCTGTGGGCGGATGCCAGTGATTCTTTTCTCCAGGCTCTGCACTTCTTTGCAACAGTTGGATCCATCTTATGTATTCAAATTTCAAAGCAATTTTTGGCAGAAAGGGTTCCATCTTTTGAGAATCACTTTCTCAGAAACAACTTCACAATGGCAGAATTCACAACAAACTCAACAGGCTCTGGAAAACTGAAAAATCAAAACCAAGACCAAGGTGGCAAACAGCTTTGAAAGTGATGTAGAAAAGGTGTATTTTATTGTTGGGGCCTGTTGTCTTTTTGGTTCCGTCATGATAATTGCCAGCTGGCTTCGTTTGGGTTGCAAATTCTGTCATACTCTGCAAAGCATGCAAAAGCAGACCAAAGCTGAATCTGTGCAAGGGTCAGAGACATAGAAAAGGGACAAATGTGTGCTGGTTATTGCGGCTGTCCTTCTTTGTGTCATTTCATTCCTGGGGTATGCTAATGAACAAAATTTTAGTTCTTATGGAATACTATTTGCTGTAAAAGCTTTGGAGTGGACACCAGTTGACAGCAGCAACTTGTTGTCAGTATTCTGGGCTTCAACTTTGGTGTGCAGATGTGTCTCCATTGTGTCTGCAAAGTATGTCAAAGTCAGTACACTTTTGTTTGCAAGCACATTGACTGGCCTTGTAGGAACCATTTTGATGGCTTCAATGACAAATGTCACTCCATATGCACTTTGGATAGGGGCCTCTCTTCTGGGGTTGGGAAATGGTAATGTACTGGCAAATGCTTTGAATGCTGGAAAATGACTTTTTAGTCAGAGTGGTATTATTTCTTCACTTATCCTTTCAAATGCATATATTGGCAAAATGTTGGCTCCTCAGCTTGTTGGCTACCTTTATGACAATGTGGATCCCAGGTGGTTCTTGTATTTGGGTGTTGTGTCTTCTGGTGGTGTGTTGTTGTTTGCAGCTGTGTTTCAAATTGTGTTGTTGTGTTGGAAAAAGTTTAATTGCGATGGTGTAGAGCAGAAGTGTGAAATTCCTCTTGCAGAAACAGAGCCAGCTGATATCTGAAATTAATGTTGTGGCAAACATTATGTACATTGTCCAAGGTGATTTCTGGCAAAGGATAAGCTTTCAAATGTGCAGGATTGTTCGACATGTGATTGTAGCATTTCAGAAACCACAGAGCACGAAGTTCATGGTCTGTTTTGTTTTCTCGTGATCCCAGGCTGTGACAATCAACCACGTTCTCTAAAACATAAAGGGTGCTCTGTTCCAATAAAAAATATCTGATTCCCAATATCTGATTTACTCATGTGCATGGCCTTGAGTACAGTACAGATAAAGAGTTCTCAGTGCGAGTGCACTTTGTGACGTTCATATCGGGACGTGCACTGCACAAGGTGAGAACAACCAATGGTAAGTCAAATATCTGAAACAACATTTGCACATGCCTGAAGTACAGGTTTGTGCTTGGCAGTGAGAAGTTTTTGTAACTCATGTACAACTGCTTATAGTCAGTTTTGCATTTCTCTGCGATCACCTCTGCATGGCTGACCCTGGATCACCATGGCCTGGATCTTTGCTAGAGTTTTGCCTGCGGCTGATTTCATTTGCAATGATGTCCCAAGTTTGCACACGTCTACTCATTATCATGTCAAGTGGTCTATTCTCATGCAATAAGGGTGTCCCACTTCGCTGATAGATTGTATTCATCGCTGGTTTATATATCGATTTGGCTGTGAAAAAAACTCAATTGCATGCGCCACACACACACACACACACACACACACACACACACACACACACACAGCGGCTTCATTCTGTGTAGCGTTGAGGAAACTCCCAGGCACCCAGTCTGATACAGGCTCAGGGTGAGTGAGGAGGCATGGGTCTGCTGGAGAAGAGACGCAACACTATCATCATCTTCTACTGCTTCATTGTAAAGGTACGCTGCCACTCAGACCACAACCGCTGTCCACCTTTCGTTTACATGCACAATGGACGTGTTCGATTTTGCACTGCACACGTGGTTCACCACGTCAGCCGAGATACTTTGTATTCAGCTGCACGCGTTTTAAAATGGAACACTGTGTTTGTCACTGGTGTCATTTTCAGGGTATGAACGGAACAATCCTGGGCGCGACGCTGGTGGATCTGCAGGAAATTTACGAGACGACGACGCAGAAAATCTCTACCATTCTCACATGGAGGTAGGGAATCCTGCTTCATATCAAGACACAGAGGAGTACTCGAGGTCACACATTGACAGACGCAGACATGTACAGAGGCACACACATTTCCACCAGCGTTGGCTTTGCCGGTGCAACAATATCCCATTACACATGAGTTGTGTGCCTGCCAGAAACACATTCGCTCCTGTGCTACAAACACACTTTATTGAAGACACTTTGAGACTTTGAATACAAAAATTCATTGTTGGTTTCTGTTCCAGGTCCTTGGGGCTGGTCTCAGGATGTCTCTGTGCTGGGAAAATAGTTCAAAAGTTGAATCAAACCCTTGTGGTTGGGGCTTCTCTTCTTATCATTGGAGTTTGTCTGTTTGCAACTCCTTTCTGTGGAAACATGACAACAGTAGCCATCACCATGGTTATTTATGGAATCTCTTCTGGGATTCTTACTGTTGGTGAGGTTCTCTTGTTGTTTTTTGGTGTACCTGTTTGCTGCACACAGCCTGAAAGATTAATTCAAAGCTGTCATCACAGTTCTTTGGTATTTTTGTGCTTCTGTTTGTGTTCTTGTATTTTGCTGAGAAAAAATCTGCATTGTACAATTTTTGACTTGAGCAAATGCAGTGAAGAATCTTACCTTGATGCAAAAATCTAAAATATGTTGATTCAGAAGTGTATTTATCTGTGTGTTGTGCCCTTGTTGATACGTTCTGCTGTTTGAATTGCTGAAAGCTTCAAAGCATGTGTACATTTCAGGAGGCGATACCTTCACTATTGACCTGTGGGGTGATGCCAGTGATCCTGTTCTGCAGGCACTTCACTTCTTTACAACAGTTGGATGCATGATATCCTTCCAAATAGCCAAGCCATTTCTAGCAGACAGACTTCCTACTGGGACCAGCTGGTTTGTTACCAACACTACTGAGCAATCAAACACAAATGCAATGGACACTGTAACATCCAGTCTCAAAAATATCACAAATATGCCAACAAACTTTCAGAGTGATGTTGAAAATGTGTATTTTATTGTTGGGGCTTGTTGCATTGTTGGCACTTTGTTGCTATTGGTCAGTTGGCTTTGTTCTAGTTGCAAGTTGAATCACTCGCTGCAAGGGCAGACCAAAGATCAATCTGGGCAGAGGTCAAGGTCACAAGCAAGAAGTAAATGCTACTTGTTGGTCACATCTTTGATTCTGTGTTTCATTTCATTCCTGGGATTCGCCAATGAACAGACCTTCAGTGCCTTTGGAATTTTGTTCACTGTGAACTTTTTGGACTGGACAACTGATGATGGTAGCAATTTAGTGACAGTGTTCTTGGCTTCAACATTAGTGTGCAGATGTATGTCAATTGTATTTGCAAAGTTCATCAAGGTCAACAAGTTGTTAATTGCAAGCACTTTCATTGCTTTGTTGGGCACTGTACTGATGACTTCATTGATAAAATTAACCCCATTTTCGCTTTGGATTGGGGCTTGCATTTTTGGTTTGGGAAATGGTAACTCAGTTGCCAATTCTTTGAATGCTGGTAAGAGACTTACAAAACAGACAGGTATTATTTCTTCACTTATCCTCACAAGTGCATACATTGGTGAGATAATGGCACCTCAAGTTGTTGGCTACCTATTTGATAATGTGGACCCCATGTGGTTCTTGTATCTGGGTGTTGTGTATTCTGGTAGCATGTTGTTACTGTCTATTGTGTTTCAAATCATCCAGTTTTGCACTGGGGAGAAAAAGGGTGTGGTACCCGAGTGTGTTGTTCCTCTGGAGAAAGTGGAAATACCAGACAGCTGAATTGATTGTTGTTGCAGCCAATGCAGATTACGCGTGCGTCAAACCCCCACTGTACAGACGCGATACAACGAAGGAAGGCGTCAGGGTGTGTAGTACTGTGTGTAAGACATACGAGGAAAAGCCTTGCACTTTTATGTTCCACAGTTTGCTGTAAACGTTTGAAAAAAAAAACGTCAGGGAAAAAAGCAATAAAGTTGACTTTTGTGCTTTCCCATCTTGTTGTTCTGTTCTGTTGTGACCCTTGCGCAGCAGAATGCATGTATCCACAGCCTGAATGTTGTTGACCTTGGAAAATACATTCCCCTCGATAGACCAACGCCCAGTGTTGTGTCAATCATGCCGCGCACGAAACTGAGTCTTGATGCCACAAAACGCTTCTCGGATGTTGCGGAGAAGTTGAAACAGACAATTGTCACAAAACACACAGTGCCCCCTCGTCCAACAGGACACACACACACACACACACACACACGTACTCTCTCTGTCTCTCTCTGTTTCTCTCTGCCTCTCTCTGTCTCTCTCTGTCTCTCTGTCTCTGTTTCTCTCTGTCTTTCTGTCTCTGTTGCCTCAAACTTTCGACCCTTTTGGAAACAGTCAAACTCACAAAGAAGAAAACCACAAAAGTCGGACCCCATGCAGTTGGGATCAAATGTGAACGATCGAGTGCATGAAGGTTGGATCTTCCGCAGACTTCGACTTCACTGATATCAATTCGCTATTTTTTTTTTACATCGAGGTGTCCTGATTCTCTGATATTGAGCAGCTTAGAGGCTGAAACATCAAGTCTATGTACACGAACTCTGGGCACCAGTTCCTTCGATTCGATTTCACTGGTTGGACCAAAGCTACATCACAAGGCCTGGCAAACAGCTGATCGTTGAGAGCCATGGATCTGCTGGAGAAGAAACTGAAGACGGTCATCATATTTTATTGCTTCATTGTGAAGGTACAAACATCACCCAAACACAATCCCATGCAAGCCAACAAGACCATCAGGCTGGGCTGCAGAGAAGACGAGACACTAGGTCCACCTCTGGTTCAGATGATCCACGGGTGTATCTCGATTATGTTTTCAGGGTTTGAATGGAACCATCCTTGGTGCAACACTGGTGGATCTGCAAGACATTTACGGCACAACAACTCAGAAAATCTCTGCCATTCTCACATGGAGGTGGCAAATCTTGACTTCACACACAGGCTTATTCAACCCAATACAGAAACACAAATTTATGCAGAAACAGGCACTTGAAATGCTGCTGCTCTCCAAGCACAGATCACTCTTTACTTTCCTGATCACAACAAGTCAACAACAACACATGCAAATCAAAGTTGAAAGGGTTGATTTTGCAGGTCCATAGGAGTTGTCTCAGGATGCCTTTGTGCTGGAAAAATTGTCCAGAAGTTCAACCAAATCCTTTTTGTGTGTGCTTCTCTTCTCGTTGCTGGAATCTGTCTGATTTCTGCTCCTTTCTGCGGAAATGTTGCCTCGTTATCTGTCGTCATGGTTGTTCATGGCATCACCTCAGGACTTCTCACAGTAGGTACGGCACAACATCAAGACAAACCTTCCACTGTCTCTTGTGAGTGTCTTTTTGTGTTGCCAACCTGGAAAATATGACCAACAGCTGTTGTAACGTTGGTCACAATGTCCTATGATATGGTGCGTTTTCCTTCTACTTGGCTGTGATGTGAACCAATTCTAGTTTCATGCAAAACAATTATTCTGTGCTGACTCTTCACAAACCCCCAAAATGTACCATTGTCTGAAAACATTTCAGGAGGCAACACCCTCATGATAGACTTGTGGGGAAATGCCAGCGATCCTCTCCTCCAGGCTCTGCACTTCATTGCCACAGTTGGGTGCATGTTGTGTGTCCAAATATCAAAGCAGTTTTTAGCAAGAAGAGACCAAATAACACTGATCAGTTTGCCCAAGGTAAATGGTAGTGCTGTTGAATCAAACACAAAATCAACTGACTTTCCAACACCCACTGATCAAAACTTCACAAGGACACCAAACAATTTTGGAAGTGATATTCAAAATGTGTTCTTCATAGTTGGAGCCTGTTGTTTCATTGGCTCTGTGATGCTTCTTGCCAGTTGGATTTTTTATGACTGCAAGCTTAGCCATTTTGAAAAAGACACAGAAGAGGAGACCCAAAATCAATCTTCTGGGTCCAAGTCAAATTCTCATGGACGAGGAAAAATCTACTTGTTTTTTGCATCATTCATTCTTTGTTTGACTTCTTTTCTGGCCTTTGCCAATGAAGAAAACTTCAGTGCCTTTGGAATAACATTTGCTGTCAACTCATTGAGTTGGGCAACTGGTGATGGAAGTAATTTGGTGACTGTGTTCTGGGCTTCAACATTAGTGTGCAGGTGTGTTTCAATTGTGTTTGCAAAGTTTGTCAAGGTCAACAAGTTCATGATTGTAAGCACTTTGATTGGTCTTATGGGAACTGCACTGATGGCCTCAATGGTAGAAATAATTCCAATCTCACTTTGGATTGGTGCCTGCCTTTTGGGCTTGGGAAATAGTAACACAGTTGGAAATGCATTGAATGCTGGCAAAAGACTCACAAGTCAGACTGGTATTATTTCCTCATTTATTTCTGCCAGCAGCTTTACTGGTAAGATTGTGGCTCCCTTTCTGCTTGGCCAGTTGTTTGACCTTGTGGACCCCATGTGGTTTCTGTATTTGGGTGTTGTGTATTCCAGTGGTATGTTTCTTTTATCAATTACATTTTTATTTGTGCAGTTATGCAATGGAAAGCAAGAAACAATGGAGCCAGAGAGTGACATTGCTCTGGAGAAAATGTCTCCTAAAGCATGAACTGTTGCAATCTTGTTTTAGTTTTGAATTGAAATGTTCTGTATCTGTTGATTCTGATCGGATTTTTGTACAGCAAAAAATTGGTCTGGTGAAGCAACTTTTCGAGCTTCTTTGTATTGTACAGTATGTCAGAAAATGGATATTCCATTTGAGAAATAAACAACCAAGCACTACTTTTGCTGTCTGTTTTTTGGCCCTTCTCTTTTCTTGAAATTTTGTGGGTTCCTCAACAGACACCTCAAACTGCGAAGTTTTTCTGCTGGGGCCGTGAATAACCTGCAAATTGGGGTGCCTT
>JAAUXT010002164.1_pt1 | contig 20598 bp, 29 predicted proteins | sample 7278171 | NCBI WGS metagenome assembly JAAUXT01 (sample SAMN14350112, study PRJNA611818) | marine sediment metagenome | isolation source: surface marine sediment (1.8m) | place: French Polynesia: Moorea | collected 2018-08 | reverse complement strand
GTATCTCGGGTGAGACTGGCACGGTGGCGCAAATCTCTGTGTTTATTGAATGAACAGTGCTGCCACCTGTCACGCGGTGGTTCAAATTTACAGCTGGTGTGTCACACCACAATCAGCGCTCTTGGCGGCTGGTAATTACGCCCCAGCGGCTGACGTTGAAAACAGGCGAATCCATTTTAATACTGTCAAGAGACATAAAAGTTAAATGAACCTCCTGAAATGGGTTGGGAAACGAAGTTCCTGCTTCCAGGGCCCCCAGCCCAACACATACATTTTGCACACTCGTAATTAATATGGAAATTGCCTTCTCGGACTCGTACTTCCCTTCAATGAAGCAATCAGTGGTTGAATGGCACTTTTCACTTTCCACTGACCGTTTCCCCTCTTGGTTCGTGCCTTTGGACAGGTGCAAACTTTACTTTCTCTCGCCTTCGCCGTGGAGACCTTTCGTCCTTCAGGCCGCACTTCGACCAAAACGCGAGAAATCCCAGCACATGAGGAGGATGCAACTGCGCAGGACGGAACTTTGTTCCGGCAAAGTGACAAATTTACATTCCACCAGAAAGAATAAGCAATCCTTTCTCCATTTTTGTCATTCTGTGCCCGAATCATTTCCACTCCTGGATCGTCACCTTCCTTTCTAGAAAGTGTTTGGTTTTCCAAGATTTTGCCAAAATGCCTGCCTTTTCTTTCGCTTTGCGTGAATTTTCCCGAGCGTAAACACACATTGCCAGACACTCCCAGGAAGAGGGGCACGATTTCTCACTGGTTGAGGGAACGCCGCAGCCGAGCCATTTGCATCACAATGGTCGCCGGGAAAAAGATCACAAGTTCCAAGAATATTTTCAGGAAAAGCACCAGAACTCCCGTAAGATATTTATGATTCTTCAAACACTTGCCGACCTGCATGCGTTTGTCCCTGCTGAGGTTTGGTCGGGAGAAAAGGCACAGGAGTTTTCAAGCGAGAGAGGAAGATGACATGGCCGTCCCCACGGACCAAGCATCCGCAATAACACCACATAAGCTCTTTTCCACTTGACCTCACGCAATCAGTCAATGGATCCTGTTCCATCGGTGGGTGTATTCATTATGTCCGATTGATTTGCGAATCTCTCCAGTGGGAGAGATATAAAGTTTGCGCCGTCAGTATCATGCTTTGAGGGGCCTCAAGAACCACAGGGTTCCTTAATTTAGTTAACAGCTTCAACTTGAGATGAAATAATCCACCCGAAGCGAATAAAATTTGCTTGATGGCAGAATAAACTCAGCACACAATAAGCTCACACCTATGTGCAGCAAGTTGTTCACGACATGTCCGTGCTGCAAGTCCAGACAAACTCACTTCTGCGCATCTGATCAGTCTGCCACGGCGGCGAACGGACGGACAAACCATTCGTTTCCGCAAACATAGGTTCAAATCGGGAGAAACTTTGAAAACATTGTGTCCGTCAGGCAACCACCAGCGTGCCAGATCAGATCTTCAAGTCCAAAGCGAAGGTTTGAGCTGACAGGACTTTGTTCCATTTCACCAAAAGTATCATCCTCGCCGGTGGATTGCCCTCGTGAGTCTGTCTGCATGCCATACAGGCTTGCTCGATTTCTGACATTCACAACAATAAAGCGAGAATAACAAGTCTCACGGGAATTCGAGGCAGTTTGTAATCACGTACGACTGCCCACGGGTTTCGGTCACTCAGTCGATACAAAACGAGATGAATGATAGCGTACTCCGCTGTGAGTCAATTCCAAAAGTGCAAATTCAAGACCGCAGCTTCCAGACACCTGTGCCCGAACGATGAAAAAGCTAAAGATGATGGGATCATTGGGAAGCGCATTTGAGCCTATTTCGGACGGAACCTGAAGATCCATCACGTTGATGAGTTCCTTGGGAGAAAACTTCGTTCAATATCCGCAAATTACGTTCGCTTACTCCACGGATTGAGACTACGCGAGTCTCACATTTGGTCTCCAGCGCAGTCTCAGCGATACATCCACAGATAGGACAGCCATGAAATAAAGCTGGAGTCCGCTGGGACGAGAAATGATGCGCTCAACACAAGTCAACGTCAGGAATTCAATAAGACCCGTTCCGTCTTCACGCTGAGTTCTTGTTCCGCTGCAGGCGCAGGAAACTTTCAGGGCCCCGCGTTTCTTCAGCAGTGCGCCGAGGAACAGAACAGACACACTCCGCAGAACAGACACGCAACCAAGAAAGTGTCACACGCTCATTGTCAGGGCAACTGTCTGAAATCAGACAAGGTGAACCACGAACCCCTGGTTCACACTGCGTTCGCCAGCGCACACGCACACCAAGGTCACAGCGCACCAAAATGGGTCTCATGCACACTTGTGGTAATGTCCACACCAAAGTACTTGCTTACGCACAGTGTGCTACCACAATTGTGGATGGGTTTGAACCCAAAATATGCGATGGCGCATGGTGCGTAATGCCATGAAAGCTGTGTGTGATGCGCTGGCGCACGCAGTGTGAACCAGGTGTAACAAAACACCGCGCGGCGTGGGACGTCCAGGAGGCACGCAGAAACCCGTGGCACGCGTTTGCCCTTGACGCAGAATCTTTTCCAGCTTTGCCAACACCCTTGGCGACACGGGTAAGGAGGGTACAGGCTGCGGTACATTCCCTTCACACTTCATCCTTCGGTTTCAGAAACACACAAGCAGAATTTGGACGAGAGGGAACTGATGATATGAGTCTTTTTGTCTGCAGCTTCGTGTTGCTCTTGTGTTGCTTTATATCTTTGGATCGTTGCTTCTTGGCACGCAACAAAGTTTAATGCCGGGGAAAAGTGTACAACATGTCCACCCAGACTCATCCTGAGGTCGTGTCAACATTTAACGCCGCTGCAGTGCCGCCGCCCACACCTGCGTGTCGAATTTCATTTCCCTTCAATTGGCTGGAGTCACATGACTTTTGGCAGTGAGAATCCGATCCTTCTCACTTGTCACCTTCGGGAAATTGAATCCACATATGATTCGCATTTGTGCAGGCCTGGTATTCATTCCCACCATTGGTAATTGAATCTTCCGCGAGAGTTGATCAGTTCATATTTGGTATTTGGAACATTGATTGAATGAAAATTCCTGCACTGATGCATTGGCGTCCTGGGAACCAAATGAGATTAAATTTGCAGAAATACCACAGCCCAGTGGCAAGTGAAGCCACACGAACAGTGGAGTGGACGAAATCGACACCGGGGATTCAGTCGCTACTGGGCGCGTGATCCGCGTGAAGTGACGGAGGATTCTGTTCCGCCCGGAGAACACGGAGGTGGGGATTCAACCAGGGCAGGGGTTTCAATCCTTCGCCACCATGACACCGACACCTGGACTTTCACGTTGTTGACCTCCGTTCAGCATTTCAATCCATGACAAATGAGATTCTGAGAGAATCGTGAAGACGCAGGAAATTCAAGTACCATAGAATGGAAGCCCATCGATTCGACGCACTTGCCCGGCCCACGTTCTTTCCACACCATCTGCCCAACGCACACAAGAAGCACGCAAATGTTGGTGCTGAGAGCATTCTTACCTCCCCGTATCTGTCCAATCGCCTTGTCTCCCTCGGCCTCCATGTTCTCCTCGTCGATTGGGTCCAATGGAGTGTAGTCCAGCACCAAGTCCAGCTTGGCCGAACCGCCCGACTGCCATTTGGACGCCTTTTCCTCAACCGATGTTTCTATTCTGCAGCGACAAAAAAACACACACACACTGAGCCCACACACCATCGGACATCAACATTCTGTGAATGAAGTTTGGAGACTCATTTGTGAGTACTTTTCTTCTTTAGTACAAACAAGAACAACACAAGAAACCCTATGACTGGGTGCAATTCATCGAGATTTAGGCCCGCTCAATTTAGTTTGTCTGCTTTTCATTTGCCAGCAATTCTTGTAACTAGACTTTCAAGTAGCCCCTCGCAGCGTATATCGCCAGCAAAAAAACTCATCTCACATGAGCAGTCAGCTTTCCAAGTTTTGCATTGGGGGACCTTGAAATCCAGAAGTCAGAAACCCAGAAAGGAAAACCAGGAAACTCCAGCCAGCCCAACCAAGTTGAGCACACGGGGAGGGGGATAACCCAGAAACCTGGACAGTTGGAAACCCAGAACAGTCAAAACCTGGAAAGTCAGAAACCCCAGCAAGCCATCTGCTGAAGTCTGCAAATTTGCCAAGTCAGTAGCCACCTTCATGCACATAGGGGCAGAGTGGGGAGGGGCTACGTCAGAAAGTCAGAAGTTGATCCCTGTTGATCCCCAGGTTGAAAGGTCCAAAATTTCCGAATTTCTGAGTTGCCCTCAAACTCGGAAAAGTATGCCACTTCACAGTTGGCAGATTCACACCGAAAACAATGTCAGTGCAAGGGGCGGAAAAAAATGTCTGTGCAGACCTGCGCCTTTGGTTTGAATTTCTCCTCGTCAGTGGGTATGTCGAATTCGGCAAAAATGCAGGCAACATAAAGTCGTTTCAAAGTGTGCGTGTGTGTGTATGTGTGTATTGTGAAAGCTGAAGGTGACTGCAGAACATGCCACCCAAAGGTGTGAGGAAAACGTCGGGTCTGTGCTCCAACTCGCAACAAATGTGATTGTAACAGTCGCGCCGAGCCATGCATTTGGGTAGCCGCCGTGTGTTCAACAAGTTCGTGCAGCAGGATGCTTCTGTTTTGTCTCCTTCAATTCCTTTGAAAATGCTGACAGTGCCTTGTTGCAAGTACATTGCAAGCACTCACCTGTTTTTCAGCTCGAAAGGAAAGTCTGAGAGACTGAGGTCGAACTGTGTCAATGTGTAGGTACTCAGCAGTCGCTTGCTCTTCAGCTTGATTTGCAGCTGCAAAGAAACGAACGACGTGATAAATTAATTCATCGAAACGTAGGTAATAAGGCAATCGACATGAATACTGATGAAGGATTTCGGGCTGCTGCTCATATTCTGCACCAGTCGGGCGTTTGTAACAGCCTTTTACATTTACCCACAATTTATCTTCGGAAAATGAAGGCAATTCATCCGAAGAATGTCTCCCTCAGATTGGGTGCGTAGTTGTCTGCTATTGTCCCTCAAAGGCAAATTCAGAAGATACATCTGGTTTCCTATTGAAATTGTGAAGACAAAATCACGCAGAGCCGAACAAGTTGTCATTGCTGAGCAAAATTTCCTTGGTGTTTCTGCCGTTAGGAAGCATGTTACTAGAGGAGTCAAGAGCTTTTGTCGTCGTTTTCAGGAGGATTTGTATGCAACTCTATTGAAGAGGCGGAGACCACCCAATTACTGCCACTCTCTGTTGTGCTCAACCACTGAAATGCCTCCCCAAGTATCCAGGAAACAGTCCCTGCGCACTCTGCCTTTCTTGTTCACCATGAACAAAATTCGACACACCAGGGAGACGCATCTTGAAAATAACAATTTAGTCTTGACAATCTGCTCCACAAAGGGAAGTCAGGCTTTATCTCACTTGTCAGCGGACACTCGTCTCGTGCTTCTTGGACGCATGGCACCCGAAAACCTTTTCATTTCAGAACAGCACGACTCGCGATAGATCTCGCCGTGTTTTTGATGTGCCAGAAGTCTTTCCGAGCAAACAAATCCTGGAACCCTTAACATGCTGCAGCATTGTCTGTCTTCCTCAGCTTTGACGCACACAATACGACGACCTGAGTGACAAATATAGTTTGCCTCGAACTTTGAAGAACGAAGTACATGAAAGACAGGCACGTGGTGCACTCTTTCAGAGTAACATTTTTAGAACAGCATCATGCACTCGTCTTGTGTCACAGGTAAACACTGCAGGCTTCTTCTGGCCATGGACAAGTCAAATCGGAAACAGTGTGACCCCTGAAAGGAATTTGCATTCACGAACACTTCCCTCCCACGTTCAATCCATTGTACGTTCAATCACGATGCCTTTGGACTTTCGGTCAAAAGATACGTTCACACACACGCACACACACACGTTTTCCCCAGCTGTGTCTGTGAATCAAGAGCGACACAGAAGGAAGGAAGCAGCCAAAGAAGCTTCGCGACAACTTGCAGATGGCAACAAGAACAGTCGAATGGTTCGTTTGGAAGACAACAAAATCTCTGAATGAGACCTGCTTTGTTGGTTTCACCATTGACTGTTCCCCACAACACAGCTACGATTGCAACCATGTCCTTCTAATTCGATGCGAATGATGCCGGATCAAGCTGATTTTTATGTGAGAACAGGATCTTTCTTTGCAGCATCGAAGGCGAAACCACCAGGTGGAGCTGCCCATTTGATGGTTTCGCGACACATCGTGCAAGCAAAGCTCTATCTGCTGTCCCACCTTGTCGGATTTGAGGTGATGGACCAGGAAGGAGCACGTGTCCTGCCAGGAGCCGCAGCCCTGCGTCTGCTTCGTGTTCTGCTTCTGGTCGCCGACCCGCAGCGAGCAGTAGCGCAAGTCGTCCGTGAACACTGAAAAGAGCCACGAATTACGAGAGTGTGGTGGAAACCACACGAACCCTGACATCACACACGCAACAAAAGACGCAGTTGGTTCTGAAAGCCCCGTTCACCAGTTGCCCAGGCAAAGGATACCCAAAAGTTTTGAGCAACGACGACGCCTCTTCTGTGAAAACCAAAATGGTCATTTGGACTTGTTTCGGGACGAGGTCCAAACCAAAAGTATCTGTTTTAGGGTTTGAAAGTTGTGTTCCTTGGGGCAGTTTGTGCACCATGGCACAGCTCGACTTTTGACATGTTCTTGTCATCCAGGGCCCCCTACGAAGCCGTTTTGATGCAACCTGAACACAAACTATTGCAATTTCAACAACGTGCCTGAAAAGGCCATCCAAAAGGATGTCTGCCTGGATGTTGGGCCTGAAAAAATTCATCACCTGAGTGAAAATTTTCACGGGCAGATGGGGAAGGAGGATTTCACCCCTTACGGACACACAGTAAGTAGAACAGACGCCGCTTCCTCACGAGGCCAATCACCTGCCGATGACCGGACAGAACACGGAAGACACAGGTTGAGTTCGTGCAACACGACTGGACAGACTGAGATCACATTAGATCTACACTTCCAAATGAAACGACAAAATTTAAAATCGACAAGCCTGATACACCAGCCTGCACAGAGAAACAAGTTCTGCAAGGCGATGAAACTACTGCAACCACACCCTTCATTAGTTCAGACGATTGGTACGCGTTACTTTGTTGAGAAAAAGGCTACACGCTTTCTTCAGTGAAACATTACAGCAGACGAATCCCAAGGCAGAGATAGACTTCCCCAAATCCTTGTGCAGTCAAAATTTCCTCACAAAGGAGAAATCGCTCATCCTGCTTTGTAGAGATAAATTTTGCACGCAAGAAAGGTCATCATTTGTGTCAGTGTTATTCAACGCGCGAACCATGAATCTTCTTCGTGCATGGATCACAATCGTGAATTGTCATGAAGCCATCCTGAAAAAACTGTTTTGTGCTGAAAAAAAACCAGAAACAGGGGCAACAATTGGCTGCCTTCGTGCTTACAAAATCACCCATTTCAGCCTTCGCCAAAATACACATCCATTACGAATCTAAAGAAACGATGATTGTCTTCCGAAGATGTGTCGGGACGATGAATCCAAGACTGACGGTTCCCAACAGGCTCTCTTGTCAAGACCTCTGATTTCCCTGTTGGTTTTTCAGACTGGTTTTCGAAACACCAAAGCAACTCGTAGCGTTGCAGCTGGCACTCAATTTAAGTGGCAACGTTGGATTCAGAAAGTAAAGGCAACGCAATGTGTCCAAATGTAACTTTTAGGTGCCCCTCACTGACTAGAAACATGAGTACTCTTGTCAGAAGTATTCGTCGAAATTTTTCGAAAATTTGAACATCTCACCACACCAACAACTGCAGCCATTCAACTCGACAGTCGTTTGTCCCAACAATTCAAAACAAGACGCAAAAGAGTTGGTCTTGATGTGTAGCACGAGAAGTTCCTTTGAAAGAAAGGCCTGAGCAAGGCGAAACAGAATGCCGACCGATTGTGGCTTCAGGGACAGACAGTGTGACAGAACATGTCCCCTGAAGAAGCGCAGGTTTTTCACAAGGCTCTGACTTCGGTTTGCCTATACGATCTACAGACGTGCTGGTTAACAGTGTTGTCTGGTCACAAAAGACGTGAAAGGAATTTCGTTTTTGTGAAGCAGCTTTTGTAATTTCAGTGTCGCAAAATTTCTTTCGCTTTTTCTACATTGCTCAGGCAAAAGTTATTTTCAGAGCACAGCACTCTTGCTTGGAAGAAAGGTGGTCTCAGGTTGTTGTTTTTTTCAGTTACTTCCTCAAAACACAAAATCAAAAACAACTTTTGCACCAAAACTCAGGCCATGTTTTGTCTTTCACTTGAACACAAAATTTGATATTTCGCGAACACAGGATTTTACTTGTCCTTGAAAGAACTCAACTGGCGGCTTCTTTGACAGTAAAGAGCAAAAGATGAAAAACACTGAGGTGGGCAAGTTTGTTCTGAACAGAGGCCAATCAGTTAGTGAAGAATAATGGAACACCAAATTGATAGTTACTCGCAAACAAGTCATCTGCAACAAAGAAACAACAAAAACATCAGAACAACACACGACGCGACATTTGTACGGAACGCAGAACTTGCTGTGTGAGCGAGACCTTCACCGAACTGATCGGATTCACGTCGTTCAAAAACTCTTTCACAAAGTTTCAATTTGAAACCTTTGACAAAACTAAGATGTCCCATTCGGACAAACTTTGGCCCATGGAAACTTTGTCTCTGGACAAATCTTCGTTCAACAAAAAACACACAAACAACTTCTGGTCACTGCTACTTTCGGACACAACAACAGTTTTCTTGAGTCATTTTCGTCAAAAAGAGGCATGTAAGCAGCAGTTGTTGGCAGGACATTTGACACTTACCACTGGCTTTGTTCTGCTCGCTACTTAACGTCACCGTCAGCACGCCTTCAGCTGCAATGCAAAGCAAAACAGTTCATCAGATGGTTAAATTCTCAGAACTCAGATATGCCTCGTCCATCTGAACAGCCTGAAGAAAATTGTCTGTGTAAAACGTACGTTGAGCAACAACGCTTCTGCGGATGAAGCACAGGACGCTTTGCACAGAGAATTTCAAAACAAGAATTCCTCCCGTTGAAGACACGAGGTGGGCTGAATGACCCAGGCAAGCATGTTCAAGGTGGCCATCATTTTGTGCTGTGAACATAACCTGCTGAAATTTTACTCAAGGGATGCACGACAGAGGCCAAAATATGAACATTTTTCTCTTTGGAGTACCCATGTTTTTGGAGGCGAAAGGAAAAGCGAAGAGATCTCTCGTTTTTGTCTCCCCGCACACACACTGTTCACAAAAACATGTTCTGCCAAAAATTGTTTCACCCCGAAACAAGTCAATCAAATGGTGAGCAGTTTGAAGGGATTTTTCTGTGCTCGCACATTCACGAAACTGCCACGAATTCACATGTCGTTTGAACCACATGTATGCAGAAGTCCGCAGAACGATTCGTGGCAAACAAATCTGTCGTGTGGTTTGCAATGTCGCAAAAAACGTCAGAAACATACAACAGAGAAAACAAGCAACACTTTTTCTGGAGGGCGATGTTGTGCTGAAAAGCCTTCAATACTCATCGAGGGCAAAACATGTTTCGAGCACTGGGATGATTCTGATGAAATCTGAGGGACACTTTATTGCTGCAACTTTATGCTCCAAACCATTTCCTGTCAAACACACTGAAGCTGTCAGTGTGACCGTGAATGCCTATTGGGATTTATTCCAACCCAAAACCGGACGACGCCTGTGTTGTGGTATACAGGGGCCAATCGACACATCACAACAGAAATCACTCGGCTCATGCACCGTCTTTCTCAACGAAAAAGAAATGTTCAAGATGTGGTTTGTTGTGGCCGAAGAGGGTGGGCAGTCGTGTTGTCACGTACCCAAGTGAATTCCCATTGTCCGCATGAGAGGCAGCTATGGGCCTCTCTCGCCTTTGCAATTTCGACGACAGGCACGACGAGTACGTTGTATATGAGATCGAGTTCAGACGGAAAGCGTTTCTCTCGACAAAATTTCGCTGACACATCAGGCACACTCTTGTCAAACAGACAAGCTGGGGTTTTGCGCATTGGAACGATTCCCATCTCCCAGGCCTCGCGTGCGAGACGGCCGTATCGTGACATGTCCGATGATGTCCTCGCACGCTTGATCAAGTTTTACAGCCACTTTTCCTCAAGAACACGGGATTTTCTTTCGTACTGCACGACACTGACCTTCACTCACACGGACATTACAGACACACAGGAATGTGCGTTTTGTAACATTTCTGCCAAGAAGATGTCTGAAGGGTGTGGTAAAACTTCTGTCAGGGTGCGGGCACACTGAGGTGAGACGGGGCGGCCCGCAACACAACCGTCCCATCTACAAGATGGATATCAAGTATTTTCAATGTGTACTCACACACACTCTGCATGGATGTGTTATGGGACGTCACATCTCATGAACATTGCGGACCACCCCAACCTGTCAATGGGTCCATGAGCGTTCTCACGTCAGAAACTCGACAAATGTGGAGACATCTCCACACAACAATGGCATCTCTGCCGTTTCACAGAAGCTGTGGAGAGGAAATTTCATCCATATGTATTTCAAGACAGCGATTAATGCTCGAGTCTGACGCGGAACTAGAAACCAAGTCATAACGTGAACACCAAACGAGAGACAGAAGTGACAGAATGACAGGTGTGGCTTCGGAGCAATTATTTTCATACAGAGAGTGCCATCGTGTTACAAGTGCCCATATGACAGCGTACGAGAAGAAACCACTGGAAAAGATCAAGAAGTCCTCCACGCACTCCACATTCAATTGCCCAACTCGGGCTCGAAAAGTGACACTGGCTCTCGGGAGGAAATTGAAGTCGTGAAGGAAAGTTCGGCGGCCGCCAGCTGCAGCCGCCATTCACTCAATTTGCAGCGCTGCTTCAGTAGCAGAAGACGGGAAACCTCTGGAAATGGTTTCGTCCTCTCAGCTCGTCTGGTTTTTCTTTGCGCAGCCCAGTGGGAGGTAATGGGTTTTCTGACGCTCAAAGAGTCACCACACTGAGCGTCCTCCTCGTTTTCCTGAAGCACCCGACACAACACCACTCAACGTCAACGTGAATGGCGAACTCAAGAGGCGAGGAGCTGCCTGCAGTGAGCTGCGTTGCGTGCCTCAGGTTTGATCCCGGGACGCAACTCAAGCCAGTCGGATTTCTGTATCAAATTCGTGGCCGAGACGAACGCGTCAAAATCAGAAGCAATGTTGTCCAACAACAGTCCACAGAAGATCGTTCGCTCGCTCTCTCGCCTAAATATTCACTCAGGTGGCAGTCCAGTCACAACAGTGTCTTGTTTTGTAATGGAATAATCTTGTGTCAAAATCTGAAAAAAAAAAACATTCTGCGTAACCACCGCCAGAAGTACCCGCAGATGTTGGTCTTGATTGCTTCTTTTGCTTCCACAAGGGAACACATCTCCCGCCGCACGGGTCCGCAGCTGCGCGCGTCACTCCTCCCGACAACAGCGCACCTTCGGTCAACTTCCCTTCTCGTGATTTTCAATGTCGAATGTCTCACCTGGATGGAATCTACCGCCCTCCCCGCCGACGAGCACGGAATGGATAATTCAAAATGGTTGGTCGATCGTGGGCAACTGTCTCCTTGGTCGTGAGCTCAGAGTGGATCAATTCAAAGAATGTTCGCTTGGGATGCAGCGGCCATAGTCCACTCAGCTCGATTTCCTCCAGTGTGACGCTTTCATCAGTGGCTTCTCCGTTTGAAGGCACCAACGTCGGCTTTTCTTGAAAGAAGAAACCTCACATGCCGAGAGAGTAATATTCGACCACGAGCACACAACGCCCCCTCCCGCTCCCCCAGACGCGAGACAACATTCAATCTGGAGGCAAGAGAATTGACAACTTGACATCAGGGCCCTGTTTGCAACACATACTTGAGTATACTTGCTTCCACCTCGTTTTCTTGGTGACTCTGAAGACTGTACGAGTTACAGGTTGGAAAAAAAACTCACAATTGAGGAAGTCTAGCGCGTGCGATGAGACTAACCGAACGCAACGGACATTTCACAATCTGACAAACCAACAGGAAATTCAAAACAACGCGTGATTCGCACCGCTTTACAACCCTGTCCGTGTCAGCCCGTCAACTCAACCATTTTTAGACGAACAAGTCGGCGGTTGTTTCATCTCGGACGGAATGCTTTTCATTCTGTTTACAACCAATGCAGACGTGAGCGCTTAGGAGCTGCTGGAAGGCTTCCGCCAACTTATCAAGCTGGCTTACTGAATCCAGCATCAATCCCGCGATGTGGTGTGGTGTTGCAATCGAATCTGTGAATGAACCACGGCACCAGACACCAATGCAATGAACCCACAAACGAATTTCACAAAAGGCCCCTCTGATTCATTCCATCAGTTCAGTCTGCCTTGAGGTTCCAATGAAATGGAACGAACAACGACGCCCAAAGGTGCATTTCCTGTTTTATCTTCATTAGGCAAAGGTTCCGCACCATTCGCTGCGCGCCAGTTCAGCTCCAGAAGGTCTTCAGTGAGACGGATGAGGACAAGGCTTCGAGCTTGTGCAATCTGGTCAGCTTCGAACACGGGAGATTTACGTTTCCTGATCAGAGAAGCGACGCGGAGACGAGGCACTCGCGATCGCTGATCTCCAAGACCTCTGAGTGCGCAATTGCAGGAAATGTAGCCACCCTCTCCAATGGCGGAGAAAGAAGCCGGTGCTATTCGTTGACCTGGAATGTGCAATGGTGAGAGGAATACAAGCTGAGAAACCATCTTTCTCAGAATTGCAAGGTAATCTCCCGACACGACACGGGTACGCCGTATCTTCTGTCCTGTTGTGTCATATTGATCAATGTGTTTGCTTTTCGTGTGCCATTTCACATCGAGGCAACTTCGCGTGACGCCCAAGACTCATCATATGAAATTTGAAAGCGTCGGACTGGAAGATCTATCAGGTCTCTCGAAACCTGCCCTGGATGCAATCCTCTTGGGACTGAATATTTCACGAAGCCGAGGTCAACGAAGCAGGGAACCTCGCGACCTCGAGGAGCCTGATCCCCCATCCATCTGGTTCCACACATGAGACTTCCAGGACTCCAAACATGGCAAAATATTGACACACTGGGAACAGCTTGAAAAAAATTCCCCAAATCTGATATACGTATTTTGAATTCTCTGTTCCTTCTTGTGCCATTTTTTTCTTCTCTTGCTTTCTCGTCGGGTGATCAACAAGGGCTCCCTTCTTTGAGGTGGAAAGATTTTCTCAGGAATACTTGTTTTCTTGTTGTCGCTCTTTTGGTGTAATGGTAGCACTTCAATCTATTTCCCCAGTATGAAGCCATACTCTGACAATACGCACTTGAAAAGATCAAGCACAGATTCCCTCTGGTGTGGCAAGTGAGATTTCAGGCTTCGCCTGCATACAGAGTTGCCAATCTCGCAACGGTTTGCCTCACAGCCTTTGTCTTGAAGTTCTCGAGTTAATTGAATTCCCCACGGACAATAGCCACTTCAAGCCTGATTTGCTTTCATTACACCAGATGACAGGAGATGAGGCGGCAGCTGGACATCCAGTGCCCCTGGAAAAGGAAGCTTTCAAGTCGATGCTGACCTGCGCGCACAGATGAGAGCTGGTGACTGTGCATCAGGCCAAGGCAGTTCACCTGCGCCTGCAGGTTGCAGAACAACTCACAGGTGCACTTCTCAGACTTTGCAACAAACAAGACCTCCAACTGGCATGTCGCACACAGGATACGTTCAGTTGGCCAGTGCTCCATTTTCCCCAGCCAAAACAGAGACCCGCCGAAGCAAAGTGCGAAAGTCCCCACAACACAATCAACTCATAACTCCACTTTGCTTGAAGCGGAAATGAGTGTTTCAAGTGGCTGTGTCGATTTCGCATCAATCACTGAAAACACCCAGCCAAGCTGCGGGAGTACAGGACATGCAGAAACAGTGGATTACGGCTGAGGTCACACCGTTCAGTCTGATGCTCCCAACGGTCCGGCGTTTTGAGTGCGCTCTCCGGCTAACATACGAGGACACTTCACAAATGTTTGGCCAGACATGCTGAAGGGAACTGCCTCGCGCTCCGTCGGCATGCAACCATGTGGATCACAACAAACACAGACTTGCGATGTACCAGTCATGTGGAAGACTTTTTATTGAAGACAATCTCCCTCAAAATAGTTCCCTTGACAGTCAATGCACCGTATCCAGTGGTCCTGAAGTTGCAGGAAACAGTATTTGAAGTCTTCTTCTGTGAAGGAGTTCAGAATGGTTTCCACCTTAGTGCGCAACTCATCCAGGTTGGGGAAGCGCCTCCCCCACAGTCTTCTCTTCAATTTAGGAAATAAAAAAAAATCACAAGGTGCCAGATCTGGGCTGTATGGAGGGTGGGGTCCACGAAGGCGCATGAGAATTTCGATGTAGTCCTCTGACTTGATTGTGCCTTGGATGAATTCCACATGAATTATCCATTGAATGTCAAAGAATGGCAGTATCATCAGCTTCTTTGTAGACCATGCCTGCAAAGCCTTTTGTGGTCTGGAGTCAAAGTTGCGACACACCCACTGTGTACTTTCCATTTTTGATTCAGGATCATACATCCAAACCCAAGATTCATCTCCTGTTATCACTCTGGACACGAGTCTGGGTTCAGCTGCAACCATGTCAATCCACTCTTGGCAAGTCACCATTCTGTGTGTTTTCTCCTCGTCTTTCAACAACCTGGGTACAAACTTTACACAGACTCTGCTCATTTTGAGATCTTTGCACAATATTTTGTGGACACTTCCAACAGACAAACCAGTTTGTTCACTCAGTTGCACTACAGAGACATGCCTGTCTGCAAGGACATGCTCCAGAATGACAGCTGTGTTTTCATCAGTCCTTGCACTTCTTGGTCTTCCTGAACTTTTTTTGTCTGAAGTGTTGTCTTTTGTGCACAAACCATCCCGGAAATCTTTCCACCAGCACCACACAGACTGCTCACTCATTCTGGAACCTCCAAACACCATGTTCAAGTCTTGCAGACAATGCCCAGAGTCTCCCTTGGAGAAAGAGAACCAAATACAGGCTCTTTGCAACAATTTGATTTTCATCTTCAGAGCTTGGAAATGACTGGTGCATCAGCACGGAACTCCCAGCATGCAACCACACATGCAAAAGATCGCTGTGACCCACTCTGAACTCGATTGACCCGGCCTGACCTCCATTTGGATCTTCATGTCTGGCCAAACATTTGTGAAGTGTCCTCGTAGTCCGAAGGTGCTCTCAAAGTTACCCGCAACACAGATTAGTAAATTGGCATTTTTTCGCCAGGAAAATTCAGGGAAAGCTCCACATTGAGGTTGAAGGATGACTGTGTGCCCAGCTAGGGCTGTGACAAGAAGTTCGTCATCCTTACCCGCAGTGTTCTCTCTCGCCATATGCAGTTATCGATCATCTCTCGATAGACTTGTGGGCCACTGAACATGACCAATCAACTTGTCCATCCTCGTAAAAATCCAGCAGAATGAAATGCTGTCGGCCTTGTTCGAGCTCTTTTGTCGAGCACTGCGTTTCTTCACAATACATCCGTGATGTTCACGACAAAATCATTCATCAACAGTCCAAGCAGTTGACCAGCTGGTTTCACACACTTCCAGTTTCACATTTCGAACGTCAACCTCGCAACTGAACTGAACTCCACAGACTGTTGAAGAAGGCTTCAGTTTTCCTGATCGCAGCATGGTCTGCATCAACCAAAGGATGCTCTGGTGCAGCTTGTACGCACAGTATCAGACTTGTGTCCTGTGTTGTTTGACTTTGTGAGCACTCTTCAATACCCGAAGAGAAAATTTGTTTCATGATCGAGACTTGACGAAATGCCATTCATTTCCAATTTTCTGGATCACTCTGAATTGACATTTTGTCACAGTTTTATCCCCAATGGTTCATCTGTGTACAATGTATGTTTGGTATATTCAAACAGATCAAACGTTATTTTCAACAGAGTATTGCTCTTCAAGTCATTGGGGAATAAAGAGCAGTACTTCTGGTAAAATGCACCAATTTTCTCTCACTTTTGGAACGTGCACAGACCGTATCCACCAAGTTGAGTTGCCCCTCAACTCAGCCAACTCAACTAGACTTTGCAGGGACTCTGCCTGAGTTGAGTTCGTCGAGTTGAAACCTGGGGATGGGGGGACTCACTGAACGTACTCAGACTCCATCCACCTGGTTGAGTCCCCCCCCCCCAAACTCAACTTGCCCAGGGCAAACACCGAGACAGAGTTCGCGGCTGATAAAAATGAGAACCATCATCCGACATGCCACACGACTCATTCAACGATTCAAACATGTCGTCTGGAGACTTTCGTTGTTGTCCACACCTCGTGCGATTTGAATTCGTTTGAATACGAAAACGAACCCAACCGGCAGGTTTTGGTTCGACAAAAAGGGCAAACGAACAAGTTCGACACAACGAACTGACTCGTTTGAAAAGGCTGGAATACATTGGATTTACCATCCAAATTGACACAGCACCACTTTCGACTGAGAAAGTCCGCCAACTTGTTCACATCAACAAGATGCTGTTGTCCCTTTGAAAGTGGCTTTGATGTCTGTCGCTTTGTAACATCGTTTCAGATAACCACACTAATCTCCCTGGTAACTTATTGACATTCACGACCTTCATCCAACATAAACCCATGTAAGCACCTTGGAGGCTTCCACAGACACGTAATGCTGAGTTGAATCCCAATGACGCATCCATATCAGCACATCCATTGCACGGGAAAGTGATTCCACTTTTGGGGGCGAAACAACGTGATCAACTTCGTGCAGCTGCATTTCGATCTTTGGGGAGGGGCACGAAAAGAGGATTACAAATCCCTGGTTACAACGTCACAGTGTCGATCACAGCTCAACGCTTTGTGACCAACTGGTTCGTCGATTACAGCTCAACGTTTTGTGACCAATTGGTTCTTTGTTCTCTTGGATTCGGGACAACAACAAAGTCCCGTGCAACGTTGATGGGTGCAAAATGTTCCGAGCAATTGTTGTCTTCTTCTGGATCGCCTGTTGACACGGGTGTTCATGCATACAAGGAACAAATTTACGGAACAATCAAGGTCAATTATGCAAATTCTCCCAGTGCCCCGCGATCTCGTGTCCATGAATCCCGAAAGGAGAGATAAGTCAGGCAGTACTTCGAATTTCCAATTAATTAAAAGACGCTTTGAATTTTGTGATTTCGTGAAGAAAGGGTTGTGTCAAATTAATCTTCCCCTGAAAAGTGATGAACAGCTCGACGTGCTCAAAGAATTGAGTTCCAAGTCAGTTGTGCGCACAACTCTCCAGGGTCTCATACACGTCGTGCAAAAAGGGTCCTAAATCCCCATCAGGCACCCAGCTGTCCTTTGACCAATTTACCACAAAGTGGATATTCATAAAGCACTTACCTTTTGACTTGGAACGTGATTTGGCAGGCGCATAAGTGGGTCCAGAAGTCTCCACGGCGATGTCGATCTTCCCCGGATCAACGAGGGCCTGAGTTAATCCATCCATCACGAGTGAGTGAATCCACGACTTCAGCAGAGGAATCTCCATCATCTGCAGCGACTTGAGCATCCGGATTGCAAACCACACCTCCGGTCTGAAAAGATACCGGTAGTTTCCGCTGTGGTCTGAGGAGCCTCCTCACACAAACGCCACAGAGAACCCTCCATATTAGCTCAGCTAATTGAGAAAAACAAACCCAAGAATGGAATCGACATTTCCAGCTGAACTGTACTCGACACGTAGAAAAATCTTTCCAAATTCTCAACAAGTCCTGAAAGTGGCACGAGTTGAAACGGGAGACTTACTTTTCTTGGAATGAGATGGACAGAGTTTGTACGTGGGGGAATGATGTGTTCATGTCGAAGTTCATGATCATCTGTATCTTGCCGCAGATGTTTAACTTCTCCACTGCAACATCCATATTCATACCCATCCTGAAACATGCAGAAGGGAACACCAACATCAACATGCGGAGAACCTTTTTAATTCCTCCAGCGAGATGCATTTGCACGAGGGTCTCTACAAGAACCACACAAGGAATTGAGCACACGCGAACTCCGAACCCCGCCCCACAGCTACAGCGCGCCAAACACACATTGGTTGGAGTGATTTTCCACACAGACCTGAAATCGCTCGTACGAACAACATAACTTTTTCTCTCTCACCGGGAGTTTACGTCCCCAACCAGTGTTGCCAGGTCGGAGAGAAATTTGCAGCCCAAATTTTGATCAAAACCAGCCCAAGATTCTCTCAACTAACAAGAAGGCTATCGCCTGAAAAGCGCGCGGTCTTACACCGTTCACGTGAAAGATTTTTTGGCCATTTCAAAAAATTTTGAAAATTTCCACATTGAGTTAGCCAGCCAGCCCATGTTAAGTTATCAGGGGGGGGGGAGGGCAACTCAACATAGCTAAAAAATGAAAAATGCTTGAAATAGCCTTGAAATGATCCTGGTTGAATTTCACCATGTTGAGTCCCCCCCCTCCCTGGTAACTTAATATGGGCTGGCTAACTCGATATGGGCAAAAAATCAAAAATGCTTAAAATGGCCTAAAAATTATCCTGGCTAAATTTCACCAGGTTGAGTTGCCCCCCCTGCAAAATTCACACATACATACAGACACACATACATACTGATGATGATTACACCAAGCATGCATCCTATCAGCAGAGCCGGACCACAAAAAAACACTCCATGGTATTTTGACTGTCAACAAGGAGGCTATGCCTGAAAAGTGCATGGTTCATGTCATAGGCTCATTGTTCACAGAGAATTGGAGGAACTTCAGTCTGACATTCTATGGGCAAGCATCACTGAGTTCCAGGCCATGTTGAGTTGAGCTGGGGCAACTCAACATGCTTATTTGCATATGTAAATGAGGGTACAGGTCAACAAATGCAGCATATTTTGGAAGACCATGGCTACGCCCACAATATATCTGCACAAACTCAACTTTGACAAAGAAATGAGCTCAGAACAGCCCAGAGTATGTTTTCACAAAATCCAAGATGGCTGCCATACCATGTGACCTACATAGCCTGTGATATACTTGCATGTGGGGGACCACAAGACCACTTAACCATATAAGTTTGAGCATGCTGCAGGCAAGCATTGCTAAGTTACAGGCCATGTTGAGTTGCCTGCAGGGTGGGGGGCCAACTCATGGCCAAAAAATGAACAAGAAGGCTACACCTAAAAAGTGTGTGGTCCATAGAATTTTTTTTTTTTTTTTTGGGTGATGACCCATGTTGAGTTAGGGGGGAGGGGTAACTCAACATACCCAAAAAGCCAAAAATGTTTAAAATGGCCTGAAAATGATCCTGGCTAATTTTCACCATGTTGAGTTACCCCCCACCCTGCAACTCAACATGTACATACACAGACTGATGGTGACTACAATAAGCGCGCGCCGAACTGCACGCGCCAAAAAATAGGGGCAAATGACTCAGAATTACAAGACAGAAGCAACAAAAAGACCTTGGAAAGTTGTCAAAACCACAAAAGGTCAAAACAAATGGTTGTCTTTTTCAAAAATTATTTTGAAACTGTCGAAAAGTAACCCTTGAAATAAAAGGGTCATGAACTTGAGTTCATTGCATAATCTCCCACCGCTGGGGAATGGGCGTTTCCCTGCACAGGGGAATGGGCGTTCCCCTGGGGAATGCACAGGGGAAAAAGGAAGCTCTTCTCTCATTGGCTCCTCAATGTAACAAGCTCTGTGATCAGTCTCAGTCGTAATCTAAGCCAATCACAGCCCTCTATTTCCAATTTCCAGTTTCCCAAGTCCAACTTTTTCCAGGAGCTCCATAAACTCCCACACGACAAGCGGTGGGAGAAAAAGGACGAAGAGGCTTTCCCTGGTCCGTTTTTCCAAATCGTGATGTGGACTAGAACATTCCTTCTTTGTGATTGTGATGTGTCGAGGCAGCAGAAAAGTATCACACCTGGATGCGTCGCATTGATAAGATGCATTTGTTCTCTGAGACAAAAACTTCATTCATACCAGGAGAAGTACAGAAATACCGAGGGAGGATCACACCTTCTTTCGGGATTGAAGATGGTACCTCAAAACAAACGTGACTCACCAGCACACTGGCATTTTTGAAACTGGTGTGGCGGTGACAAACTTCTGTTGAGAGGCAAAAAATCACGAGATTCTGCAGATTGAGGGACCTCCAATTTTATTTCCAGTGGGTCTCCCACACCACCCCAACAAAATAGAAATTCCCCCCCACGAAAATTTCACCTGAAAAGTATTTTTGCTTGACGTGGCGTCATTCAGAAAAGCTTTCCAGACTGTATGCAAAACTGTACAGTCGACTCTCTTTACTGTGGACACCCATGCGTACATAGCTTTTTGTCCATGGTTGACAGAGTGTCCACCTTAAGGAGAGTCATGAATATTAATGAGCTTGGCCAGAAAGTCTTGAAGGTGAAGGTTGTTTCCTCAGTAAACAGCCTTGACCTTGGCCTTT
>JAAUXT010062333.1_pt1 | contig 20604 bp, 19 predicted proteins | sample 7278171 | NCBI WGS metagenome assembly JAAUXT01 (sample SAMN14350112, study PRJNA611818) | marine sediment metagenome | isolation source: surface marine sediment (1.8m) | place: French Polynesia: Moorea | collected 2018-08 | reverse complement strand
TAGTGGGGGAGGGGGTGGTTAGTGGGGGAGAGGGTGGTTAGTGGGGAGGGGGGCTGGTTAGTGGGGGAGGGGTGGTTAATGGGGGAGGGGGTGGGGGTGGTTAGTGGGGAGGGGTGGTTAATGGGGGAGGGGGTGGTTAGTCGGGGAGGGGGTGGTTAGTGGGGGGGTTAGTGGGGGAGGGGGTGGTTAGTGGGGAGGGGGGGTGGTTAGTGGGGGAGAGGGGTGGTTAGTGGGGAGGGGGGTGGTTACATTCCAAAGTGTGGATAGACGCACACATGAATACTAAGGGTTTTTAAGCCGACAGCGGCACCTAGATGGCGGGCTACGCGACCATCAACAACGAAATAGCCTGCCATGTGTGTTGTGATGATTTGCTCTGGATAAACACATTTCACAAGCGATACAAAGTGTTCAGTTCTGACCATTCTTCGTGCATTTCTCTGATAATCTACTCTTTGTTCCAAATGAACTCTTTGAAAATTTGTCTTTGATTTTGGCACCGTGTCGCTCTCCAAGAGCAAATCCGGATTCCTGAATTCCAGTGATCTGGAGGAGATCTCTGGACAGCACACCGCCCACTTGCGTACACACGAATCCCTCTCAGAAAATGCCATTTTCAAGAAGCAAACTTCTCACCATCTCACACCGACACGTGCAGGAGGCAAGTGAAGGGGAGCAAAAACTGCGCCCCAGCAACGCGGTATTTGTGGCACAACTGAAGACTTCTCGGTATGAAGGAGGAGTGGATCGAGGGGGTCGTCTTCCAGGAGAGAGATGAAACATGAAAGCACGGGGACCTGAACGAAAAGAACGCAAACGAAGAGCTGACTGACTGAGAATTGGTCCTGAAATGAACAACAATTATTTTATGAACGGCTGTTGTTTTTAGACATAGATAAAAGGTCACACCTTGCAGCCTGCTGTGAATGCCTCAAGGAAAAACAATGTGCGTGGTAAGAGACCAAATTGTGGATTCACCATATGTGGAAGGGATCAATTTGAACTGCAAAAATGTTGATAACATAGCTTGGTGCATCCTCAACAAATTTTATCCATCGGCACCGCAGCACCGGGCAGAGAACAACGGAGGAGAGGTCTTGAGGAAACAAGAAAAAGACACATCTCACAGCCCACCATGAATGTCTCCAATACAAAACATTTTCGTGGCAAGAGACTGAACTGTTTATTCACAACAATAACATTGAAGGGGCCAATTTCAAGTGCCAAAAAACTCAAGGAGGTTTTCCTTTGGGCACCACAGTACCAGGCTGAGAACAACATGCAGAGAGGGGAAGCGACATGAGTTCAGAGACACAAGATAGAGAGAGAATGAGAAGAAGACCTTTGCCTAGATATCACAGAAGGGAGTTGGAGTCCACATGGCCAGAGCTCTGCACATGACAAGGAGGATTCAACCCACAAAGCAGAACGAATTGCTACCAACTGGCTGCTGGTGATCTAAATTTAGTATGTGTCCAAAAACTTCAACCGGTATCATCATGCCTGACAACTAAAAACAACTTCTCAGTTGGATGGCACTTCGCCTGGATTCATTGACTTGACCTTTAGTTTGTTTGTTGTTGGGTGGAGACCATCCAAGAGAATGCCAGCAATTACCCTTTGAAACATAAACCTGTTGTGCAAGTCTCTGAGAATAGTTAGTGTTCACATGCAGTTACAGTGGTGTAGTGGATCACTCTGAACTACAAACCACACGTGTACATTGTTTGTGCCTGATTGTCATCTGCAACAAATACAGCAAAGTTATTTTTCTTTGATTTATTGTTTTACGAACCCAGCATGCTCAAGGTGTTGTTCCTTGTGTGGGTTCAGACCATGAAATTTGGGAGAGCAGAATTCATGCATTTTCCATTTGATGAGATCAAAGATGGAAAAATTATTGGACCCCAGTTGAATGGAACAGCTGTGGGTTCTCCATTTCTTGTTCCAGGGATCAGGGGTCAGGCTCTGTCTCTGGATGGAGTCAGTCAATATGTAAACTTTGGAGATTTCAGGTAACTTGCAGCTGACTAAATTTTATTCAGATAAGAGTCCGTCAGTGAACATTTTGTGTGCCAATCTTTTTTTGCTTTCAGAAACAAATGTTTTGGAGACTTAAATGCTTGTACGAATCATACACTGGCTTTTTGGATGAAGCCTGGTTCTAAATTACTGGACACCACGAATTCACAAGGTAAAACTGAATCAACATTGAGATGTTCTTGTCTCACAGCAGATCTTGTGAGTAGTTCCCATGGATAACCTTTTTTTCAGAATACATCATTTCCAGTGGAGGTCAAACAAAACACACTGTTGGAGGAATTGCAGTCCGTGTTTTCAATTCACTTCTCTCGGTTTATCACCAAACCTTGACCCAGGCATGGCAGATGCAGGCTGTCACATGTTGTAACAAGACTTGGTACCACATTGTAATCACGTGGGACTCTGTTACCCCAAAACTCTATGTGAATAGCTCTCTATCTGATCAGGGCTCACTTACAAGCAGACCTCAGGGAAATCCTATTTATGATGCTGTTGTTCTTGGTACACCCAACAACAACATGGGTAGTATGCTGGCACAATTCTACATTGATGAAATGATCTACAAAGATGAAGTGATGAGTGCCGAAGAAGTTCAGCAACTCTTCGCATCTTATTTTGAAGGTGAGTTGCTTGCTTTGGTTTCTGTTTTGCATGCATTAACCCTACGTGTGCAGGGGGCATCGGAGCAGCCCCGTGTGTATGTCACGGGGCTGTTCTCACAGGAAGAAGAAGCGTCGGACTCACGCAAGGTTGCGTCAACATCATGTTTGGTTCACACACCACAAAAAATACTCCTCCTTCTCACATGGCAAGATTGATGATTTGCTGAAGCAGCAGCATTGTCTTCAGGGAGGGGAGGTCAGCACCTTTCTGAGAACAAACCCGACCCTCAGAAACACGAGTGCCCAAAATTCTGTTTGAACCTGATTTCTTCAAGCCGTCACAAAAACATGTTTGAGACACAAGTCAGTGGCCACCAAGGAATTACTTGTCTGCTGAGTGACCGCCTCACCCCTGCTGGGTCATCGATGCTGCTTGACCGGCAGGACCAAACCCTCAAGATGCTTCCGAGGGGGGGGGGACAATTGTTGTCCAATTGAAGGTTCAGCAAATACGTGCGTCCGCTTCACTTTTGCAGGCGTCCCTGTCAGTGCTGAAGCGAACATAGCTCTAAACAAACCAGCGTACCAATCTTCGATACGTTTTGGTGGTGTGCCTGAGCTGGCTGTTGGTGAGAAACACAGACAGAGGATTGTTTGTCTGTTTTTAACCTCTCACACTGGCAAATTGGTGTTCTTTCAGCAAGAAGAACAAGAGTAATTAGAACTGAAGATCATGATCTGTTGACAGATGGAATCCGTTCCACGGCATTCTTTGCGGGATCATGTTCACACACAGACAATGAGGCAAAGTCTTGGTGGGTGGTGGATCTTGGTGAAGAGTATAGAATAGACACAGTGAGAATCACAAACAGGGCTGAAGGTTCTGGTACGTTGAAGCAAGTTTGAACCAAATGTATTTTTACCAGAATAGAACATAAGGTTTTGTCCACAAAGACAAGCAATGTGGCACTGGATGGTGGTCTTTGTATTTCTTTCTATCGCTTTCTCCTTCGACACTATCCTGGAAAACACAAATTTTGCTTTCTTTGCAGGTTACAGATTTAATAATTTCTACATCAGAGCTGGAAACAGCTTTGAACAACTCTGCTGATCCAAATTCCTTTGATCCAACAGTGCTCCAACTTTGTCATCATGAGCCAGGTGCTCTTGGTGATGGGGAGGTCAGACCATTTCCGTGTGCAGAAGGTCTCTATGGAAGATACGTTTCAGTTGACCTCCCTAGCACCACTCAATATTTACATTTCTGCGAGGTGGAAGTTTTCGGGTCTGGTGAGTTTTTCCTCTTTCTTTCTTATTCTTTGCGCTGAAGACATAAAATATTCATCCAATCATTTTGACAGTGAATTTCATTTCGAACTTTCGAAAGGTCAACTTCCCCTCCCAGCGTGTTCGTGCTCCAGAGGTAGCTTAGTTACTACGACCAGGACCTCAGCACTACCACACTATTTGGTCATGGTGTGGTCCTGAAATTTCAGGAGCACAGCACGACGTCGGAAAATATTACGGTCGTGCTCTGGTCCTGAGACACCGGGAATCTGAATAGATCTGAAGATCTTTTGCGTGCGATGTTTCAAATGACACGTGTGAACAACAACTTTTTTTGCAAAAAAATAGAAAATTTGCAAAATTTAGAAAATTGCCAAATGATTGTGTGATTGATTCAACTAGAACACCACACTGAACACCAACCCCCTCTGAGCTGTTCTGTCTTTTGTACACTTTTTGCTGAGAAAACAGGTAGTTTTGACATTGGAGTCAACGAATTTCAGGTAAGCGATGTTTCACTCAATTTTGTTGCTTCTGGCTCGAAGTGAAAAAGAATGTCAGGTCACATGTTCAGTGCAATTCGACAAAAGCGCATTCTGACAAAAAGTTGTTTGAAAGGGGTGTTGGAACTGGGAACGGAACACTTGGTGATGTTGCTCAAATTGGATGAGGAAGACGGCAACAGAACCATTCTGTCTTTGGTCATGGATCAGTTCAATTCTGACACATGTTTTGGCACAACCAATATCTGTTCTTTGGAGGAGGATGCAAATAAGTTTTTCGGTTCACTAAAATCTCAATTTCAACACCTCAGATATTTGTTCGTTCTCCACAGGTTCATTTCTATGTCTATGGATGGAATGTACAAGCAATCAAAATTCTCATTCATCCACAATCTAGTCAGCCTTTCTTCCACCATTCCCTCATCTCTGACAAGGAAGATGGCAGGACGTGGACACACAATACAAACTGAAATACCGAAATGTAGTTTGTGCAAACACAGTTCCTGCATTAACTGTGGTAGCGTTTGCAAACTCCGGCCTGCTTGTGTTCGCATTGGAAAGTGTTTCCTTTTGCTGCGTTTAGTGCGCTGAGAATTGGAGGGAGCTTCCCAACAACTACGCACTTGTGACAGAATTCTTGCGGAACATCGTCTGAGGAAAAATGCGTTGAAAACTCGTACAGTCCAAACATGTATGAGCAAAAAGTGCACAGTCACAGCAATTTACCAGAGTCACAGTAATTCATTCAAAAACGTGAACATCTTGGTTTTCTGTTTTGTCATCTCAAGAACAACATGTCGAACAGTCGCTTGTGTCTATGTTGATTTCAGTGAAAAAGAAGTAAAATATAGAGTTCAAGTGGAAGTGCTGGTTGTCTGCAATTTTTTTTCCATCGGTTCTGAAAAAAAACACACTACATTTCTCTTTATCAAAAATAACTTGACTGGATGGAAAAGGGTGCTTGAATGGAAAAGGTTGCACACAAATTTAACACATGAAGAAATTTGGTCTGGGTCTCAACTTCAGTGCGACTCCACACAAAACAGCCTGGAGAAAGGAATGCCTTTTCGCAACATTGTCCCGGGGCACTTAAAACTGGCCTGATCTCTTCAGATACCGCACCAGGCAGAGCCTCGATCTCAACTCAATCTCTGCAATGAAATCAGAAACACACCTTCTGAACTCAATCAGAGAGGGGAGTCCCAAAACCACTGCAGTTCGGATGCAAAAAGCGAAACTTGAATCGACGCTTCATGCACAGAACGCCCGAAAAGCAAACATGGCTCAAAACAAATTCAAAACAAAGTCTCTCAGAATAATCCTCAGCATCTTGGCCAAAACATCCATGTGACATTTGAGTTGTTATTCTTTTCACTGCAACAGGGAAAGTGAAGCACTCATTAGCTGCTGCACACACACCGTGAACAAGCCAGTTGCAAAGGTTTCATTAAATTTGCAGTGGTCATTGTTGGAGCTACAAAGGTTGATTGTGGATCCATACATTTTGTACTTCATTATCATCCACAGCTTGCTGTAGCTGCAAAACAACGTTTATCATGATTATGATATCAAAGAATGGAAACCTGATCTTTTTGCTTTGGGCTCAGATAATGAAATTGCAATGTACAGAATACAAATATTTTCCATTTGATGAGATCAAAGAGGGAAAAGTCATTGGACTCCAGCTGAATGGAACAGCTGTGGGTTCTCCGGTCCTGGTTCCAGGTATCAAGGGTCAGGCTCTGTCTCTAGATGGAGTCTCTCAGTATGTGGACTTCGGTAATTTCAGGTACACGCCCACATTTGTACTCCTTTGGGGATATTTTTGTGTGAACTTTTCACTCAGCTGACAAAGTGCGTCTGTTCCACTGTCTGTTTCAGTGGTCAATGTTTTGGTGATCCCAACGCTTGTGCTGGGTACACCATTGCAGTGTGGGTGAAGCCTGGGCTGAACATGCAGAATGTTGCAGACAGTTCGGAAAAGGGTAAGCTGGGCCTTGAAAGAGAGATGACATAAAATTTTTGCTCAAATCTCACTTATGCTCGTGTTCACCTTTCCAAGGCAAAAAACTTCATCTCGTTTCCTTGCAGTGGCGTTCCTATCCAGTGGAGGTTACACCAAAAGCGGGATTGGAGGACTGACCATAAGAGTGGCCGATTTCGGACTCATAGGTCAAATAAAAACCAGCAACTTTCTCTGGAAATCAGTATTGAGCGTTTGTTGTGATGATGTTTGGTATCACATTGTGCTGACCTGGGACTCCGAGAATGTCACGATGATCATAAACGGATCCTCAATGTATGCAGCCACAAAACAAACAAAAACAAATGGGGATTGGTTTGATAATTTTGTGATAGGAAGACGGAATTTTGAGTTTAGTGGATATGGTCAGTTCTTCATTGATGAAATGCTGTACATGGATGAACACTGGTCTCTGTCTCAAGCTGCACAGCTTTTCAACTCTTACCAAGAAGGTAAAACGGGGCTCATCTGAAAAGAAAATTTTACTCATCCGAAGACCGTTTATTTGCAAAGATGCCACAACGGAACACAATTGCTTTGCTTCCCGAAGGAGGAACCGCTTCGATTTGCCGTGCCGTTGTTATTTTCTTGGTGGTGAGTTGTTGCAATGGTCCTGGTTTGTTTCAGTCTCGTCGGATTTTGGCGCAATTGCTCAAGATGGAAACCCAGGCTCGTGTTTCACAATGACGCCAGCTCAGTCTCCAAGTGACGTCAACAGAGAAGTGGGAAGGGTCAATATGACAGTAGATGCTCCAAATGTGATGGTTCAAATGATCGTAAATGATGCTCCAAGTTGTAAAAATATTGACAATGTGTTCACAACAGATGGAGCTGGTTTGTGTGAATTTGTTAGAAAGTGTCATTTGTTCAGGGATGAGGCACAGAACAACATTTGCCTGTGGAAATGTCTTTGTCCCAAAGAGCCCTTCTGTGAACTGGTAATCTTCAGAGGAAATTCAGTAAACTTGTGGGAGATTTGTGAACTGAGTATTTTGTCATGAATGCTGAAAATGCTGACATGAAATAAAAATGTCTCAAGTCCAAACCCAGACTGTCTCGCGCTCACTGCGTGTAGGCTGTGGTGGCAGTCCACACGCATAGGTGGGCTGCACCGAAAACTTGTGAACGCGAAGAGTGGTAACAATCGCACACTGGTTTGACTGCCACAAATTCTGCAGAAAAGGAGAAGACGAGGCCTGCAGCTTTTACAGTGACAATTCGCAATGCGAGGCCTACGGTACCTCTGTGGACACAGGCGGTTCATCTTGAAGATCCCCCCTCACTGTGTTTTTCTCAAGCACCCCTGTTCCCAGCACTGTCGTCCACTGCAATCCACCTTCAACTGAACCTGGTTCACTTGCAGTCGGATGGGAACTGAACGGATGAGATTGTTCTGGAGGCTGAGAAATTTTCACCAGTGAGGCAGCGTCGAGGGTATGGTTTGGACCGGACACCCAGGACACGATCCCGACCTTTGACCCAAGGGACACAAGATGCATTCTTTGCATTCAACTGGTGTTGTTTTGCTGTTTCCCACGTGACGTTCCAAATCCTGTGAGGTTGTTGAGTGCCTCTCCATCAGGGAAACAGTGAAGAAACACACGGTGGGAACAGCAGACTTGAGATTCATCCAAGTGTGAATTTCTTGGAAGTGTTTTTGTTCTGTAAATGCATGCTTAAAAGCTTCCATCTGCTCGGAAATAGCTAATGCAGTGCCGCAAGTGGTGCAAGTGCAAAACCTCAAGCAAATTGTGGAAAATTGACTGCAAGAGATTGAGAAGCTATTTGTTGCAGCTTGTAGTCTCAATGCCAACATTGTGGGGGAAACAGAAAGCAACAAACAGTGAGGGTTTTTTGCCTCAACAAAGTTCTTTTCAACAACCAACACAGGTGAGACAAGCTACCAATTCACTTCCTCTGGAGAAAATATGACAATGACAAGGACCAGCAGTCTGTATCTCATGCCACAAGAAAAGAAACAAAGCACTTGATTTCTGCTGCCTTCCCAAGAAAAAGCTTCCATGTGCACCTGCATCTGGAGAGCCAAAAGTGAAAAAGTGTCCGTGAAAGATCTTTGATGCTTTTGTTTACTTTCTGGGTTTTGGTTCAATGCCGAGAAGGATGACAATTTTTCCTGTCAGGCATTGTTTGCATCAACAAAGAAGTTCTCATTTTCACTGAACAGATGAAACTGAAGACATACTTCCAGTGATATTTGCTGGCCAATGGATGTTCAAACAGATCCTGACTGGACCAACTGAAATTTGTTTCTGCCTCAGAACAGGTGACAAGAATTTGATACTCTTTTTTAGCCAGGAGCACAAATAAATCTTTGATCAATTTCCACAGGAACACATCCAAGAATTCAACCACCAGAAATGGGTCACCTACACCTTTGCTGTTCTCTCAGCGTTTTGCTCTGTCTGGGAGGAGCAGAGTTCATGTACTTCCCCTTTGATCAGATCAGAGATGGGAAGGTTCTGGGACCTCAGCTTAAAGGCACAGTTGTGGGATCAGTCAGCACTGTTCCTGGGATAAAGAACCAGGCTATTTCTTTGGATGGATCTACACAATATGTGGACTTTGGAGATTTCAGGTCAGTTCAGAAATCAGCAAAGTAAGTAGGAATTGAAGCTGACTTGTCCCATTAGTGTTGGATAAAACAACCTTGTCAACTTTTTCAGAGATCAATGTTTTGGAGATCTGAATGCCTGCACAAAACATACTTTGGCATTTTGGATTCTGCCTGGACCCAGCATGCTCATCATGACATCTGGTGCTGGTACAGAATGACCTTCATTATTCCATCACTCAGTCCTTCTGTGTAAAACTTTTTTGCACCAATTTCTTCAACAGAGGAAGTACAGCTGTAATGACCACTAAATTGCAATTGCACACAAAGGGGCAAGAGTGAGTGATGCCTGGCCTGATCCCAAGTCACACAAGTGTGGTGTGAGAACAATGTTTCAAATTTCAGGATACATTTTGGCCAGTGGAGGCCAAACATCAGGCAGCAGAGGAGGAGTGGCTGTTGTAGTTTGGCCTGCGGGTCTTGGTGCTCCTCATCAGACCATGAGTCACAGTTGGAGCACACCAAAAATAGCTTGTTGTGAAGATGCCTGGTACCACATAGTTGTCACTTGGGATTCAACTGTCCTGATTCTCTATATCAATGGATCACTCTCAGAAATAGCAAATGCTGACCCAAGATGGTCTTGGAGTGATGGAAATGATGATTTTACAATTGGTGTCCCAAACAATATCAAAACATCTTTCTTTGGTCAGTTTTATATTGATGAAATGATCTACTCAGATGACTGTATGAGAGGTGAAGAAGTGCAGCAACTCTTCGCATCTTATACTGAAGGTACCAGAATAAAATTTTGCTTGTTAGTAATTTGTGTGCAAAACACAAATCAATGAATTCTCAACACTCTGAAATATGTTTTGCTTATACAGACTATAGTTCTGTTCTTCAAGATGGAGACCCTTCCACCTGCCACACAATGAGTCCAGCTGCCACTCCACTGGAAGTTCACAGGGAAGTGGGTTCAGTGCAGCTGATCAGGGGAGATATGCAGAATAAGTTTGTAGATGTTGAGATGCTTCTTGCTAATGTTACATCCTGCTCTGACACAGATGTTCTCCATGTTTCCAACACCACTATATCCTGCCCAGTTGTCACAAAGTGTGGTTTAGTTTCAGATAGAGTTGGTGAAAACATCTGTATTTGGAGATGTCTGTGTGATGGGCATTTCCTATGCAATGTGAAGTATTTCCAGGGTGAAACAGTGTACTCTTGGGAACTTTGTGATTTGCACAGTGTGTGAGCCAAAACCAACTAACAACTGTTGAAGAATGAAATAGCATTGAAAGGTGTAGATCTTGCTATGATTTGGTCTGGATTCACACATTTCACAAAGGCTACAAAGCTTTCAGTTCTGACCATTCTTTGTGCATTTCTGTGATAATCTACTCTTTGTTCTAAATAAACACTTTGTCTTTGATTTTGGCACTGTGTCATTCTCCAAGGACAAATCCAACTTTCTAGATTTCAGCAACCTGGATGTGATATCTGCAGCACACTGCCCATTTGCATCCAGATGAATCCCTCTCACAAAATGCCATTTTCAAGAAGCAAAATTCTGACCATCTTACACTGACACATGCAGAAGGCCAGTTGAAATGGGATCAAAATCCAAATTCCACACAAAATGCTTTTGTGGCACAATGGATGACTTCCAAGAGGGGCTGGATGAAGGAGTGGATCTAGGGGGTCATCTTCCATGAGAGAGATCAAAAACAAGAGCAAGGGGATCAAAACAAAAACAAAGCAAACAAAGAGCTGACTGAGAATTTTTGGTCCTGAAATTAACAACTATTATTTTATGAAAGACAGTTGTTGTTGGAAAAAGATATTGAACAATTTGAAATGCAAAAATGTTGTTGACAACATATCTTGGTGTACCCTCAATAAATAAATTTTACAAATTTTATCCATAGGTAACACAGCATCGGGCAGATAATAACACCAGGAGAGGGGAAGTGGTGGCAGGGAAGAGAGACAAGAGAGAGAAGGAACTTTGCAATCTGTGCAGTGTCTACAAACAAATACCAGCTGACAACTATTGAACAATGAAACAGCATCAAAATTCTTCCAGCTGGCCATGTGTTGGCAATGGTTTGGTCCAGATTCACACACAAGTGCTGCAAAGTTTTGAGATCTGGCCATTCTTCATGACAATCACTTCTTCCTTCTCAAAAAACACATTGACACCCAACACATGTGGGGTACTATGTCATCCTCAAAGAGCAGGTCTGGTTTTGCCAAAGCTCAAAACGGGGTCTTATGGACATTTACCTTCTACAAGCTATTTATGTAGCCAAAACATTGTATCCAGTTCTTCCTGGTAGAATGGCCCGTGGAGCATTCCAAGTTCGTGAGCCTTCTCTCGGGACGCACAAACGAAAACCCAATGTTACAGGAACCCATTTTCGTTACGTTTCTCCTTTGACGCTACCCAGTGCGTGTCCATTAAAAATACACTTGATTGCCTCAGCAAGTTACAGAAGTGGAAAAAGCCAACAATCGACCACTGCAAGAACCATGACAAAATAGACTTTCTAGCCATTTATCTTTGCCAAGTTTTCAAATGCAACAAACCTCAGTTGCACGTCCGATGTGTTGCTTCTCAAACTTGGGTGGCATGTCCTAAACTGCAGATACAGTGCAAACGCTTTCCGCATGTTTTCCAGAAAATTGGTTCTGGTTTGTTTTGCTACAATTGTTGTTGTGGTACAAAGCACAACAGAATTCCTGCATTTCCCATTTGATGAGATCATAGATGGAAAAGTCATTGGACCCCAGTTAAATGGAACAGCTGTGAATTCTCCAGTTCTGGTTCCAGGCATCAGGGGTCAGGCTCTGTCTCTGGATGGAGTCTCTCAGTATGTGGACTTTGGCAATTTCAGGTACACACACTTGCAGTACACACTTGCAGTTCTTTTTTTAGAAAATTTGAAGGAGTGCTTGTTCTTGTGTACAGAAAAAATTCTAACAGACGTGTTGTGACCTTTTTCTCTGCCTGTTTCAGAAACGTATGTTTTTGGGACGTGACAGTTTGTTCGTCTTACACTCTGATGTTGTGGGTGAAACCAGGACCAGACCTGTTCGTTGTGGAGAAAAGCGATGACATTGGTGAGTGCATCAAGTTCTTTTCTCAGTTCGTTTGAACACTGCTCGTTCCTCTCTTTGACATGAGTTGTTTTCCCTGAAGGATTCATTGTCAACAGCGGAGCGCAAGGACATAAAGCTGCTCCAGGGGTGTCGATCAAGGTGCGACCAGAGGGCCTTCAAGCTCAGCTGGCCACAGAGACCCACCTGTGGTTTTCCAATTTCCAAGCTTGTTGTGAAGATGCTTGGTACCACATCGTAGTCACCTGGGATTCGCAACAATTGTATCTCTACATCAATGCATCTTTGATGGACATGGCCACAAAGGAAAACAGAAACCGTCTTGAGCATATTTTCCTGCCCTTCACTGTTGGAAGGCCAAACAACGATGACATTCGCTTTGGACAATTCTTCATTGATGACATGATGTTTCTGGACAAACACATGACCAACTCCCACGTGGATCAGCTCTTCGAGTCGTACTTTTTGGGTGACCACTCTGTATTTGCTGACTTATTTGTGTTTGAGGAAAAGTTCACAATTGTCCTTCGCTGAAAGAGAGTATTTTTTGTGGTATCCTTTCAGACTCATATGACTCAAACACAGTTCTTCAAGATGGAAACCCAGGTTCTTGCATCACAGTGACTCCAGCTGAGGCTCCAGCTGACATCTACAGGGAAGTTGGAAGGGTCAACCTGGCAACAGCAGCAGCAGCAGCAACAACAACAACAACAACAACAAGACACGATCTGTGGAATGTTTTTGTGCTGGTTGTTGGTTTATCATCATGTGAAGACATTGATAATGTTTTCACAACTTCTGCTGATCATTGTCCTGTTGTGAAAAAATGTCATGTGTACAAGAATGAAAATGATGCACAGGGTAATGTTTGTGAACTGAAGTGTCTCTGTGGGAAGAGCCAGACGTGTGAACTCAGGATCCTGAAGGGATCTGCTCCAAGTCCTTGGGAGCTTTGCGAGCTAAAAGTTCAGTGATATCAGAAAAGTAAAAAAGATCGCACTCATGTAACACTCACTCAGTCTGTTGCTCGTTTTGACGGTTTGTCAATTTGAAAACAACAGAGCTTGTTGTTCGGGCACAAGTGACCAAAAGTAAAGCTACCACATTGTGGGGTCGGCCGAATGTTGGAGCAGTTCTATCTGTCGTGCCATATGAAAAATTTGCAGCTTGTGTTCCTTTGTAACTGGAAGTGTCAGTAACAATGTGGAAATGGAAACACTGTTTCTGATGGTTTGATTCGTGCAACAAAGCGTAAAATGGGCAGAGCAGCGAGAAATGGTTTGTTTGTTGTTGTTGCGAAAAGGAAGGATATTGATTTTTCCGGGAGCCAAACACTTTCCAACGTGTCCATATTTTGCCACCCTGATCTTGATCCTTCTGATCACCCGTTGGTGGACCCTTGGGTGGAACCAAATGAGAAAAAGATTGTCCTACTTGTTCCCCTTAAAAGTTGCAGGCGCAGATTGTGCTCTTTTCACAAGCACATGTTTGGTTCTGTGTTTGGGGTTGCTTCCCCTTGCCAAAGTGTGAGAGCCACCAGAGATGAGTAAGTGTGCACGTGCGTGTGTGTGTGTGTGTGTGTGTGTGTGTGTGTGTGTCAAATCCGGCAAGCCTCTTTGGGTCAAAACCCCAAAACACCTTGGTTGAGTACCAACACAGGTTCGAAAGGCTTTGCGGTGCGAACACAGCTCAACGGGAGAGAGGAGCTGGGTTCTCCTCCTGCAAGCATACGATGGGTGCAATGAGGTGCTGTCCGAAAGTGAACCCCCTGTGGATGCAGGATCATTACACACAAGGCCTGACCAGGTCTGGGGCACCTCTCCCGCAAAAGAAAATGACAGAAACCATTCTCGTCTTTCTTAGTGGTTGAGCGAATTGCGCGTCACTTTCACACAACACCACACGAGATTCTTGCAGGACAAAGAAAATCCCAAAATTTTCTGTAACTTCCAACAGCGAGGGAACACATCAAGCAAAAATCACTGCAAAACATTTCCATTTGCTTGATTGACATCGATGGTTGTCATAACGATGGCAATAAATTTGGCCGTGTGAACATATGTTTCAATGTGGTTTGGTACATTTGCGAAATTCAGCAAACGATGTGACACCATTTGTGACGATCGACTGTATTTACCAGAACTGCAGTGAAAAGCCCGTGCAAATATTGCCTTTACCAGATTCAGCATCATGATGCTCAGTTGGGGATCTCATATTCTTTTTGTCAGTCAACTTGTTTGTGTTCAGGCATTAAACCTGACAAATTATGACAGAAGGAAAACGCCACCCAATGCACAAGATAAGCCTCTGCTCATCCAGCTGACGGCCTTCATGTCTGACGTTTCTTCCTTTGATGAATTGTCACAATCTTTTGACGTGGAGATGGAAATTCAGGCCCAGTGGTTTGTGCCAACATCAAGTGCTTGGCTTGTTGTGAAAACAAAAGTTTTGTTCTGCTTTTGAACTTTTTTGTCCTTTTGCCTTCCGTGTTCATTCATTGACGAGTTCACTTGTTCTCAACGGCAGGATTGACGCGAGGCTGGGGGATTCTTATGAATCTGGTAACATCTGGGACGGAGGATTCCCCGCCTCTGAGATCTGGGTGCCTCCCATCTGGGTGGAGGGGAGCATCAGAACCTACGGAGATTTCACGCACAAGAATTTCAGGCAGTTCAGTGACATAGACCGGGGCTTCATTCAACCAGACAGCAGGGTTGCGTGCGTAACTTTCATTTTTCTGCAGCTGAAATGAGACAACGCGACAGCAAAAAAATCCCTTTTTTTGCAATTCTGTATTGATTATATTTCATTTCAGCATTTCAAAGTACATCCTTGGCAATTTTAAATGCAGACTTCACCTGCACAGGTTTCCCTTTGATGAACATTCTTGTCTGATTTCATTCAGCATTTGGGCGCACCATATCGGTCAGGTCAGCTACCTTCTGCTCATTTTATGCTGAACACAACTCTGCCACCAAAAAATGGGCCAATTTGTCAGAAAGAAATAGATCTTTATGCACAAAATTCTGGCTGAACGAAAGTTCTGTTTCCAAATTTTTGAAACTCCATAACACTTTGCAGATGAGGTTTGAATGGACAACCCCGGCTGTGTATTTCTACTACCCCATGGAAGACTTCCGTTTGGTCAAAGTAACATTGCAAACAATTTTACACGAAGCAATAGAAGTGAAGGGCACGTCCACGAATCAAACATATCCTCAAGCAAATTTGAAATTTCTGTTCAAACGAGAAAGTGGCTTTTACATTTATCAGGTGAGCAATGAGAATGTGAACAGAATTTCGTCTGTTGGAACAAAAGTTTTTCATTCTGTTTTTGACATCAACTCCTTGTGCCAAAACAGGTCTTTGTTCCCACTGGGATGGTGGTGATAATTTCCTGGATTGTTTTCTGGGTGGAAATGACAGATGCTGAAAAGGTGATTCATTGCTACAACCTTGGGACTCACTTCATTTCATGAGACACAAATGTTCACACCTGCACTTATGTTTGTTGGCTGGAACTGTTTTTGTTCCAGGTGGCACTGGAAGTCATTCTCCTTTTAACTTTGGCCACATTGTCCTCTTTGGCACAATCTGGACTGCCAGCAGTAAGTTTGCTTGTGCAAACACATTGATTGAACATTTGCCGCAGTGGTTCAACATGAGACAGACACAAACACACTCATCAACTTCTTATTTCAGGTGCCCTACATCAAGTTTATGGATATGTGGATCTTAATGTGCACCACATTTGTATTTTTGGCCTTTCTTCAGATCCCAGTGTCCTCCTTAATTGCACAAAGACAAAATAACAACGAATCCAAAGAAAATGAGACTGAACCACCTGGAAGGCAGGATAATCCAAACATAAACAAGACACCAAACCATACACAGGGAAATATTTGGCAGCAAAAAATAAACACTTGGTGTAAAGTCTTGTTTGCCGCTTTCTACACCATGTCTGTGATATCTTTGTTTGTCTTTTGCATTTGAGATGTTATCAGCCGCCTGTTTGGCCATTTTAATACAGATTTAGTTTTTTGAGACCTGTAGTTGGCTTGTTTGTCGTCAGACTTGACACACCTGAACCGCTGCAGCCCCCGCGCGAGAGCTGTCCACGAGATTTCCGCTCACCGACACTCAAACTATCTCAGAAATATCGCAGTGTAACAGAAAATTCGTGATTGCCTGAAAACTTCGGCCACTCCCTGGGTGAGGTTTGGATTCCTCACAGATGAACCGCTTTGTCCTTTGGCCTGGTTCACACTGAATGCCTTGTCACAAGCCGAACACGGGTGACGTTTTAGTTGAGCAAATTTGCACTTCATTGTGCAATGTGTTGTTTGCTGACTTGGGGCTGATGGAAATGCACAAAGAACAAATTCCCCACAAGGGGAGACAGTGACAAATTGCAGTCTGAGGAAAACACAAAGTCATGAAAAATGAGAGTTCCCGGGCGTCGTGTGGGTCTCAGCCTCATTGGAACTGAACCGTGTCTGACGTTGTCTGTGCTGACGACGACGCTGAATCAGTCTGTGTTTGACAGAGTCTGAGTACCTGAATCTTTCCGTGGTGTTGCGTTCAGTTGTCATTGTGCTCCTATTTGATATATCAGGCAAGAACCTGGCACCCAGAGCCCTGGAACCCTGGCTCGTGCCCCAAGGTTTATGTGCCCTCTTTTTGCGCGTCTCTTGGTGCGCTGATTGATTTAAAATTTGTAACCATGTTCAGCCCCCAGCGCTGGATCCACCGTCCTCCAAATGAATGTGAAAGGCCTGTGCCTTCACAAACACATGAAAAAACGCGTGCAGCCAGCAACATGCACACAAAACACGGCAAATGATTAAAGGTAGATATGTCGGCAAAAAAGCACGCATCACAATCTGCTAATGCATTTGGTGTTGTTGTAGTTTCAAGCAAGAACATTTGCTTTGACAGCAGCGAAGTCACTCACGAACTGCCTATCAGTTGCTGCGGGATTTTTTGCTGCAACAGGCTCCTTTCAGGGTGAAAAATTACTGATCAGATCTTGACCTGAGATTGAGATGCTGAAGTCTGAGATGTTTCAGGCTCAGTGGCCAGTCTCTTTCCTCACCAACCTACTGAGGATCGCTGGAGTCTGGCCCGTGTATAAACTGCCTTTTCTGAGGCACAAAATTGGAAATGCTGTGTTGATTGTACACACCATTTTCCTGTTTGTGTTTTTCATTTGTTGTCAGGCTAAAAATATCTACTTTGTGCAGAGTTTCCTCGGCTTCAGCAAAACTTTTCTGAGTTTTCTCTTGGTCATCCTTTGTGAGATCTTTGTGAAGGTTTGTATTTTGCACATTGCAATCTGCAAACAAAGGAGCCTGGCATGTCTTACAAGACTTCAGATTGTCAACAACAAAGTCAAAATGTTTATCTTGATATCCTTTCTTTTGCCGCACGTTTTGTCCGTCTGGAGGAAACATTCTTTTCTTGACCTCCCTCATGTAGTGCAACTCAACAGACTCACAACTTTCAGTGAATCAACAGCAGAGTCTATTTTCTGGGTGAGCAGTGGTCTGCTGTCCTCTCTCTTTCACATGACAGAAGCTCCAATATACCTTGTGCTGTTTTGGTCATGGGCTCTCAAAAATAATTATGAAGCCTTGGAAGACCAGTTAAAGGATAGTTTTGAAATCAAGGAGAAAAACAAGTCAGAGATTGTGGCAAAGACCAAACAATCAATTTCAGAAATGTCCTGGATTGCTGACAACATGGACACAGTGTTCAGAAAATACAACACAGCAATAACTTTTACAATTGTGGTTGGCATGGTCAATGTGATTTTCATACAGGCAGTGGACGGTTGTTTCAACTATGTTGATTTTATCTTTCCTTTGCTTCACCTCTTGTGGCGAATCTTCTCGTTGTGTCTGTGTGGAGAACTGCTACATGGTGGGGTAAGTCTTTTTCGTGCAAAAAACATAACATCACTTCCCGTAAACATTTGTCGTCCCCTCACTGACACACGGTTTCAAGATCTTGATTTCTACCTCCAGGCTGAAAACGTTGCACGTTTCCTGGGTCAATTGGATCCCAACCAGCTGAGTGAAAATGCTTACAGACAGGTCAGACCTCTTTTCTCAATTGTTTTTCTTCACTCTCAAGTTGTTTTCAGGTGATGATAAAAGTTCTTCAGGGCACTCCCCTGATGATTGACTATTTCGTCACACCCTGCAAAGATCCTGATAAACAATGAGATGTGTGGCATCACGCCACAGCACTTTGCGAGACAGAAAGCCCCCCCCCCACCTGCACCTGTTGTTCCACTCCAGATAGTACAGTGCTGATGATGGTGACTTTTCCCTGTGGATGTATACGCGTGACAGTTCCTCCTACGAATTCAGGGATTCCCGGAAGTCCCAACTGCTCTCCCCGTCTCACCCACCCCCGACACCCACTCATTCACACACACACACACTCTCTCTCTCTCTTTCTTTCTCTCTCTCTCTCTCTCTCACACACACACACACACAGACACACACACACACACATTCGGAGACCTGTGTTCACACCCACGCACTTCAACACGTGTACACCAACACACGTGGCACTGACTCACACGCACGCACGCACACACTCACACGCACGCACGCACGCACACTCACACGCACGCACACCTTGCAGCGCTCTGACGCGGCTCGCCCGGCAGCACGGCGCCGTCTACTCGCTCTGGTTCGGACAGCGTCTCGCCGTCATCCTCAACAGCCACGAGGTGGCGCGCGAGGCGCTCGTCACCAAGGGAGACCGCTTCGCTGACCGCCCCAACTGGATGCTGCTCATAGAGAAGATCATGAAGAAGAAGGGTGAGAAGACATGACGCGTTTTGTGCGGGAGGCGTCAAACCGCGTGCACGCTGGGGGCCTTACGTTTGACGCATTGCGCCGTTTCGTTCACGAGGTGGCGCGACGCATTTTGTGCCACAGGCGTCAAGCCGCGTTCACGCTGGAGGCGTCATGCATTGCGTCGCTTGCGTTTGTGAATCAGTGGGGACGCCACGTGTCACGCATCCAGTGTGAACCCAGAGTGATTCTCTCGATGCGACCCACAAGAGCCAATCCGTGGGCGTTTCAGTCCAACGCCTGCACGCGTAACGCAGGGGACACAACCCCTCGTACGTCCGTCGCATGTGCTGCAGTCCACGCGATGTGTCCCAAAGCACTGAAATATCTTGTTCTCCAAAGCATCAAAACGATTCCGAGTGAAAACTCTTCAAAACCGGAGTCGCGCCCCTGGGGGGTGGAGTCTTGGTTCCGGCCCTGCTGCCGCGCATGCTCCGCGGGACCCACGTGACCCACGTGACGCGCCCCCTGGTGTTGCAGGCCTCATCTGGGCGAACGGGCCGCAGTGGAAGGAGATGCGCAAGTTCGCCGTCGTCACGATGCGCGACATGGGCGTCGGCAAGAAGACGCTGGAGCTGCGCATCCAGGTGCGAGCCTCGCCCAGCGCCCTCTGGTGGTTGCAGATCACTGGGGCTTCCTGTGGGTCCCATTACCACGCAGTTTCACGTACACTTCACACACGCACGCACGCACACAATTCACACACACACACACTTCACGCACACCACACACGCAAGGCACACCCATGCACACCGTGCACACAACATACTAACGCACACTTCGCGCACACTTCACGCACATCCACAGACGAAAGGCACACTTCACGCGTCCAAAGGCAAACTTCAAGCACAGCCATGCACACCTATGCAGTTCACTTGATGCACACCTCACACACACGCACACTTCACGCACACCCACGCACCTCCTTCTCTCCCGCAGGAGGAGGCTGACTTCCTCGCGGCGGAGCTGCTCGCCCAGGGCGGCCGCCCACTCCGCCCAGACACGCACCTCCGCAAGGCCGTCAGCAACATCATCTGCGGGGTCACATTCGGACAGAGGTCAGGGACGCCGTCGTGTGGCGTGCGCTGCGTCAGGGACGCCGTCGTGTGGCGTGTGCTGCGTCAGGGACGCCGTCGTGTGATGTGCGCTGCGTCAGGGACGCCGTCGTGTGGCGTGCGCTGCGTCAGGGACGCCGTCGTGTGGCGTGTGCTGCGTCAGGGACGCCGTCGTGTGATGTGCGCTGCGTCAGGGACGCCGTTGTGTGACGTGCGCTGCGTCAGGGACGGCGTCGTGCACCTGCGTTGCGCATGCGCCGTCACGTGACCCACACCACAGCTCCGTGTTCGATTCCGCGCACTGCCGGCAATCGCCGAGCACCAGTGGGCCACATCTAACGCGACTGTAGAACGGCGCGGTGGCTTGGTTGCAGGTACGGCTACGAGGACCCCGAGTTCGAGTCTCTGATGGACAGCGTCCAGTTCATCGCGGCCAATTTCAGCTTCGCGGCGCCGCAGAACTTCATCCACGGGCTCAAGCTGCTGCCGCTGCCGCAGAGCGTGAGGAGGGCAGGGCGGGGCGGGGC
>JAAUXT010010253.1_pt1 | contig 20605 bp, 18 predicted proteins | sample 7278171 | NCBI WGS metagenome assembly JAAUXT01 (sample SAMN14350112, study PRJNA611818) | marine sediment metagenome | isolation source: surface marine sediment (1.8m) | place: French Polynesia: Moorea | collected 2018-08 | reverse complement strand
CTCGCAAACCTTGGGGCCGTCCAGAGAACACGAAAGGGATGATGGGCATGCACCAGAAGTTCAGGGCCCTGCAACCAACACTCAGGGCGGACCACTGAAGCCTTCTGTTCACGGGCCGAGAACGTCTCGGCCACAGCCAGTGTGCTAGTGCCAATGCGTTTGTGGCATATTCCGTCTTTATATGTTCTCGTTTCCAGATGCAAGGAAAGCTCGCAACCGACTGCGATGGATCGGTAGAACACGGAAAATGGCAGGAACCAGCGGGAACTCTATCAGTGGCTCTTACCGCGTACAGTGGCTTTGTCTTGCCAAAAGCAACAAACGAGACTGAAGATATGTGACACATCTTGAAACGACGAATACCTTTTTCCGCGATTTCAGGGGATCAAGACTTTGTTGAAGGTCGAACAGATCCGAACCGTTCTCCAGCTTCGTGAACAGCAGCGGGTTGAGGTTGCAGAGCGTAATGCTGGGAAAGTCCAGGTACGATCTTTCGATAGTTACCGACGAAGATGTTTCAAACTGCAAAACAGATCACAACACCAATAAAATAACACCTTTTGCTTGAATCAAAACTACATGCAGCCGCCCAAATGCTGCCCTGAATGCACCTTCACGAATGTGTAGATCAACCAGGAGAGATGTGCCAGAGTAGCTAGAGTCATCAAGATGAAGAGGACGGTCCAGAATATTTTCCTGTAGACGAGACGCACGACGTAGATGTACGGGATCCCCTGCAGTGACGTGCGCTCCGCAAACTTGGTCAGGAAGTAGCGCACGTTTCCGTCTCTCTCATCAGTCTCCTGTGGAAACAAGCACGCATTGAAGCTACCGGATTTCTCGTTCCTCTGCGCCAATAGCAACAAGCGAATTCATACTTGAAACTCGCGTTGTCGAGTCGATCTCTTGCCACGTGGTTGATCACTCGTTGTTTCCTCAAACCGACTGTGAGCTGTGGTTATCCTGCCCGAGCTGCCCAGATAACCTGAACCAGCGTAGTGCGCAGTCTGGGCTCTTTTCTGTCCAAACAGATCCCTGTTGTGAGATGCACCGTACGGGTACATCCTGAAACCTAACAGAACCCTCTTCAAAGGAAAGACTCAACTCCAGTTGAGCATCTTCTGTCATGAGATCACTTCTGATTCAGTTGCACCTTCTCTAACCAATGTTTCACCAGGTTCAAACGCAAATTGACACACCCTGACATTTCACGAAATTGTTGCAGACGGGTTCAAATCATGAAGACTAAGCTGAAAAGCATTCAAGCCTGACAGTGTTGGAAATGTCGCGGTTGAATGCACGTTCCCATTTGGAACATCACGAGTACCTTGCTTGGTTTTCGAGATAATTGTTGCTCAGGCTCAACGTTTGTTGAGATTTGAGTTCCACTGCGTCCAAGAGAATCGCAACTCATAGTCTCTCACATCCAAGATTTATTTGCACTTCTTTGTGGACAGAGCAGGTGTCCTGGCATAAAGATCAGTCGGGATTCTGTCCCTCGATCACTTCGCATTCAGTTGTCCCACGCATTCCAAAGGGAGCGATGAATCTTGACCTGAATTGTACAAAGTGGTTTCCGTTGTCTTTAAATCGCCGCCATCAATGTTGCCACAAAAAGAAATTCCCGGTGTTGGACAGCTGCGTTTGATGGTTGAGATTGCTGGTCCTGTGCGTCCGATTTGCGGAGCGAATGACAGGCTGTTTCTGCCTCTTCGCCATCAAGGCTCCGCAGCACAGTGTCAGGAGGAAATCTACGACTTCGCAGACGCTTAACACTGAGGCACCAATGTACAGTCCCAAGGTGCCACCGACGTCGGAAAGGAACTGGGAAACCTGGAAAGCGAATGGAAACATTCACGTTTCGGTGGCTGCTGAAGAGTACAAAAACAAATTTTGGAACTTGTGATGTGACCTGATACGACGCTTCTTCTGCTATCGTTTGGTAGGTGAGCTCCTTGAAGAAGATATTCAGCTTCACCAAATTGTTCCTGTCGAGAAACGTCCGAGATCATGGATGAATTTTTGGCTCAAAAACAAAAACATCACAAATCAACAAATTTTTCGCTGGTGACTGGCGAACTGACTTGATGACTTTGTCTCGGGCAGACGAGTCCGTGACGGAACTCAGGTACCGACACTCCGACCCGTCGGTTCCGTCCGCACCGCACACGGCGTCCTTGAATTCATTCTGCGAGAAACATATTCAAAGTCCGCGGGCGTAGCATCAGGCAAGTGACATTGATTGATTGATTTGAAATATTTATTTTATTGACGATTAAATTGTACAAATTCTCTCGTCCACACATAACCTGCGCATTCATACATGTAATAAATGTGAGAAAATTATTTTTCTCTTTTGTATTTTGTTTGTGATGGCAATCAATGTAACTGGTTGAGTTACATTACATTACATTACATTACATTACATTACTTTACATTACAATAAGTTACAATGGTCACTCAAATCTCTGTGTTTGTGTTGTGTATTTTTTGATTGATTTCAGTAAATAGATAAATTCATTTTTCTGTATGATATTGTCAGCATTGTTGCATATGACAATTTGAAGAATACTTTTATAAGACATGTTTTTCAATTTAGCTAGACTTTTTATTTTTTGTAATAAAGAATTTCTCTGAATATTATATTTTGGACATTGGAAAAAATAATGTAATAAATCCTCTATTTTATTTTGATGGCAATTTGTACACAGATTATCTTGGTAATAACCCATTTTGTAAGCATCAACCTTTAGTTTGCTATTTTTCATTCTCATTGATAAAAATATTTTATCAATGTAAGTTTCATAGGTATAATTATTTTCTTGTATGTTTCTATGTGATTGTAAAATTTCTTTGAATTGTTCAATTTCTGTTTGTTGTTTGATATTTATTGGTAGGTTATTCCATTCTCTGAACATTCTAACATAATAGGATTGACAGAAATAATTTTTCTTTGATTTTAGAACTTGTAAATTATATCGATTTCTACTGGCTGGTCTTAGAGTTGTTGAAAAAGGAAATTTTTCATAAATAATTTTAGGTATTTGGGTCAATTTAAACTCAAATATCTTGTTCTTTGATTAAAAGTGTCCCAATTTATTTCTTGGAATAATTTTTGCTTACATGTATTTTTGTAAGCCTGTGTACATATCAAGGCATTGTTATAATAAATTCTTTCAATTTTTTTGTATATTTGCTATTGTGGTATTAATGTAAAACATACAGCCATAATCAATAATACTTCTAGTTGAAGTAAAAAATATTTTTTCTGTAATTTTAAATGTTATAAATTTTCTTATTAATTTCAACAATCTTGTGATTTTTGTTGTTTTAGTTATTATGTAATTAACATGTTCAGTCCAAGATAGTAGTTCATCAGTATAAATTCCTAATTGTTTTTGTGATCTGACCCTTTTTAACTCTATTCCATATAAATATAATTTTGGGTAATTTTGATATTTATGCCTTCTACTAATTATCCTGTAAACACTTTTATCTGTGTTAAAACTTAAATTATTTTGGTTTGCCCAATCTTGAAGGGTATCTATGTCATTCTGCATCCAATTGAAATTGTAATTTACATCTTTATCAATTTCAGTTACCAAAGCTGTGTCATCAGCAAAAATGGATGGGATTGTGTACAAATCTTCAGTTATGTCATAAGTATAAGTGACATTGCAGACAGAGATTGCAGGAATTGTGTCTCAAAAGCTTCACCAACGGGCACGTGTTGTTTTTGCTGTTGAACACAATGTAGCTCGTCAACAAAGACAGATGCGCGTGGTTGGTTGCTTTGGTGATCAACCACCAAAGCACTCGGACAGAGTCACACTCGAGATCGATCCGTGTCTGCGTGCTTGAGTTGACCTCTGTCTGTCTGTCTGTCTGTCTGTCTGTCTGTGTCTCTCTCTGCGCACACAAACACACACAAACAAACTGGAACCAAATTTACCCACGAAGAAGCGTCGTACCACAAATTCATTGAAATGTCTTCGTCGTACACTGTCTCTCTGAAACAGAAGTCAAAACCGTCATTCTCCACCATCTTTTCTCTTGTATACGTATTTGAATCGAAAAATTGAAATTGTCATGACAGTGCGCACAGGCAACTCTGATGACAATTGCATTTGTCTGTTGAACTTGAAAGATCGTTGTGCTCATTGCTGCACTGATAATCTGAAAGAAACCAAAGATGGGCATTGCAAAGTGATTGTCTTTGCTCGATTCCAAGGCGAGCAATGTTTTCAAAGAACAAAGGCTCTCAAAGTCAGAACTTCGAAGCGAGTAAATCAAAAACTTCTCCGTTGGGGATCGGTTTGCACCTCTCATAGAAAAACAAAGTCATTGAAAATGGCACTTTTGTGCAGATCTTATGCACCTGTCTCTGTGCTGCATCTGGACAAGGTACTCAGGTACTTCTGTGGGTAGTGTTCAATGTGCTCCCCCAAGTAACACTTGCAATTCACTGCCGTCACGCGGGCACTACATGTGTTCAAACAGGCCTGCCAAGAATGAAACCAATTGTCAATTTTCTCGCGATGAACCTGAACGCATCATCGGTTGTGACATTTGTACGAGATCTTTTTCAACGCAGCAGGTTCTAAGTCAATCGCCGAGGCTCGTACCAGTGCACAGACATTTTGCCCAAACAAACCTCGATACGTGGATCATTTGACAAGAAAGGTAAAACTGTTTACACTCAGAGTATACGTGTAGTTGAAGTTCGACTCGTAGGTTCCGTCGAAACTCTCATCGTCGTCACATTTCGCGTAAGGCCAGCTCAACCTTGTGATGTTGATCTGCACGGAAAGATGTAAACATTTTCCTCACCCAAATCCTTTTCTTGGAAGTGCCGTTGAATTGTCTTGGCCATACCACCTGTGTTCACAAACCAGATTCAGTCCGACGAAAGTTTCAAAGCCTGGAGGGACTGAGAAACCCGCCGAGTCGAGGTCGGGCCACGTGGTGAAGGGATGAACGACGACGCGCGCTCCGCGACCCAGAGTGAAGCCGCGCAGATATTCTCGGTCCTGTATGTACAGCACCAGCTGGACACCTGTGCGCCACAAATGTGCGAGCGTGTGTGCAACTTCCAACAAAGTACAAGTCTATTCTTCTGGGTGAGGTTTCGCATCGACTGAAGCTTCAGCAAAAATTTCAAAGAAGAGAACAACAGTTTTGTTTCCTCAAGCAAGAGCGCAGGCACTTTCGTTGAGCTCGATTGCGAACGAGATGGTTGGACCGCACATGCGGCGTGGCCGTTCAGAGTCCCACAGGACTCACCGAATGAATAGCCTGCTTGTAGAGACCGGAAAGACTTGTCCCTCAGGCTGGCTGAGTTGAACGTGAAGCAGTTGCCATAGGCCGATGTAAGAGAATCTGAAAAATTGCTGAAAATGCGCGCAATTTTGTGCACTGCAACTGATTGTCAACAATTCTGAACTGATGTCAAACGCTCACAACTGAAAAAGTACCTCGCATAGCAATCTCGGCCATTTATCTGACACTGTAAAATCATCAGTTCTTTCTGATGACCAATCTCCTTTCTGGTTTGTCTGGAACAAAAGAGGGAATGCTTGCTCGTGTTTGTTTCAGAAAGTTTCAAAGCTCAATATTAAATCGATGGTTCTTGTTTCTGTCGCCCTGCTCGTATTTTTCCTTGCGAACAACAGACGAGAAAACTACAAACTGATCAAGCTCCCCCTGGTAGAAGTAGAAGGACTCTGTGATCTGCGTGTACGCTGAAACATCTCCCTCGGAGTACGTGCCGTCGTCTAACTGGCTTCGATCAGCACCAACCTGTTCGTGAAAGCGAAAACATTTTGTAGTCGAAATGTGTCCTGACAAGGCTTCACTTTCTGAATCCTCTCTCAAAATTGGTGGACGTCTTTCAGAGGCACACTGGAATCTTGTCAATCAGCACATGCAGGAAGTCACCAACTGAACTCACTCCGAGGTACTTGTTGTTGATCAGGGTTTTGTCCGTCAGGTCGCCGAACACACCAGCGTCACTGGATTGTCCTCCAACCCGTGCTTGTCTCTGAAAAAGACTTTCACATGAAAGCACGTGTCAATTCTGAGTATTTTCTGTGGTTTTCCCGGGTTTTGCTGCTGTTCAACTCGTATGTACAGGTCACAAAGAAAGCTCAATGCATATGGCTTCACTCAACAATTATAATTTGTAAGTTCTGCACGAAGGGGAATAGGCAGCTCATCAAACACGAAGAAACAATCCAGAAACAGACTCGAAAATCTGCGGAGAAAAGAATTGTGGCAAGTGCACAAATTCAAGCCCCGTCTTGATTCGCAAGAAGCAAAGTATACTGGACTAGGAGTACCATTGGGCGCTCCATCGCAACACATCGCATGGGAGCGGTGGCGATGGGTCGCCTGAAGAAAGACAACTCTCGAAATGTTGAGTTGCTCCGTCAAACTCACTTTTTTCCTCTTTGCTGATGAACTGTCTCCCAAGCCCTCCACGATTTCCCACATGTACCAGCGCGGATCGGAGTGGTTCTCCGCTGTGTTGGACAGCTGGCTGTAGAGCACGGGGTTCAGGTTGCACACCGTCACACTCGGGAAGTTCAGATCCGACCTGTCTATCCGCACACTGGACGTGGTCTCAAACTGGAAATTGAGATTCATGAAGTTCAGAAGAAAGTGAATGAAAGTCAAGGTCAACTGAAAATGCACATCCTGCACATGAGGGGAATTTTCTTTGGACTTACTTTCAAGTAGGTGTAGATCAAATATCCCAGATGAGCCAGTGTGGCGATGGTCATCAGCACGAAGAGAAAGCTCCAAAGAATTTTCCTGTAGCCCCTTCGCACAGAGTAGATGTACGGAATGCCTTGAAGCGAAGTGCGGGCAGCAAATTTGTGCAAGGCGACGTTGGTGTTACTTCGAGCTGGTGTGCGCATCTGTTGGTCAACGACGAACAGCGGAGGCTCCACCGGGCCCTGTCCAACCAATCAAGTAAAACTGATGACAGTGCGACAGTTTTTGTGCAAATGACATCAATATTGTGGCTGTACAAACCAAAAAGTAGTTTCTACGGAAAGCATCGTGTTTTCTATACGTTTGGTCCAGGTTTTCGCCGTAGCCGTTGTTCGATGGAACTTCAGATCTCCGTCTGTGAGACCTTCTCTCGGCCAAATCCAATCCGCTCAGGCTCCTCTGCGCAGTCCAGACCGGAGAATCGTGATGTGGTGCGAAATATCTGTCCATTTTGTGGAAAATGGCAAATAAATAATCGTCCACATACACTTCTTCTCAGATTGTCATGGGTCGCCTTTGCATTCTCGACAAGTCAACTGGAGGTTTCCGTTTGTGTGCTTGTACTCGAATCGTACTTCAGAAAAAACGCAATGCAAGATACTGTTTGCAAACTTGTTTCGTACGCATAAAATTTGGAATATCCCTGTTTACAGACACACTTTAAGTCAAACAATCAACCTGTATCTGCGTTCAAAATATATCACAGATGCCTCGCTGACGTCCGACGTTTGCGCGCACACTGCGAGGCCCATGGCAGAAGAAACCGATTGCGAATGTTTCGCTTGATACGTGGAAATGGATGCACAGGAGGCTTGTAGCACTTCAAGTTGCTTCAGAACAAATTGCACCAAGACCGCGAATAAAGCAAAGTGAAGTGAAGACGAGGCAAACTCTGATGGGCCGTGGGTGATGTCCGTAAGACCTCCAGTATGCACTCGACTGTACCCAACTGTTTCTGTTTGTACCTGAGCCAGGTTTTTCGCGTGCAACAGAACGGCAGAGGGCCCACCTGGAAGGCAGATCCGAAGATCCAGCTCCGGCGCAAGGGTGAAGGACACATCCACCATAACAAAGATGGCAGCTGACGACCCACAATGAACTTGATTGTAGTTTAAAACAATTGACGACGAGTGACGGGGCATAAACTTGGAAACAAACAGGTACTTTGCTTCAAGACATTGTTCAAATGTTTCTGTCTTCAAGTGCCCGCATGCCTTGCAGTGCAATTGCTGCACGTAAGTTGCCATAAACCTTTATGATGCCTGTAGTTTGTCTGCAAGGCAACATTTCACACAGCGTGAGCTGACAAACTGACAGGGAACTATACAATTTGAAGACGCACTTTTCCAGGTTGCTTTGACAATTGCTCATGGAATCAAAGCAAGACCAGCAGAAGGAGCGGAGGAAAACCCGCAGGAAGAAGAAGGACAAGGGGAGGCGGAAGGAGCGAAAAGATGTGGAACTGTGTCGGTTTCACGATGACGAGGAGACGTGGGGCGAACTGCCGGACCTGCTGCTCGAGGAGATCTACTTCATGCTCGCCTTCCGCTGGAGGAACTACTGTTCACAGGTGACTTCAACTGCGCCACATTTTGCACAGTTGTTTGGGCACAAGAATCTCTGCGATATTCTGCCACAGTCGTCAACCAAACATCTGATGCAATGGCATTTTTTTGTGTTGTGCCAAGTCTTCCACCAGCACCGAGTGTTGAGACCGTAAAAGAAGTGTTATGTGCCGTTCCAGGTGTGCCGGCACTGGTACGACGTGTTCCAGAGTCCGCGTCTCTGGCGAAAACTAGTCATTGGCAGGAAATCGTTCACGTACCAGCGCTTCAACCTCTACCGCGGCTACCAGCGAGACATCTCACACCGCAAGTTCCAGCTCTGCCTGTCGCGCATCGGGCACAACGTGCGTCACGTGATCATCCGCGAGAACACCAACTACCACAACCTGGGCGAGATCCTGCGCGTGCTCGAGACCTTCCTCAACTTCTTCGACGAATACCCGATGCCGCAGCTCGAGACGTTCCACTTCACGTTCGCGTGCGAGACGCGGGACCTGCACGGCAGCACCGTCATCGGGACCGGAGGGCAGATGCTCGAGTCCGTGAAACGCGTACTCAGCTCGCTCCAGGGCATCAAGCGACTCACGGTCAACGAGCTGCATCTGGAGGGGCGGGACGCTCCCGGCCTGCTCGACAGCGTAGTTCGCAGGTGCGGAGACACCATCGAGTACCTGGAGATCGTCAATGTGACAAAGGACCGCTACCCTATGTTCTACGCAACGATGTTCTGCAACCTGCGGAAGCTGGTCGTCTCCCCGCAGCAGCTGAGTCACGACGTCCTGATGCACCTGCTGCACGGGACGCCCATCGAGGACCTCGTCATCTTGCAGAACCAGTTCACAGGCGCTCCCGAGGCCATCTCCCACATGACGTGGTTCGATGTGAAGGAAATAAGGCCGGGTATGTCTGACTGAGACTGTGTCAGAATACACAGACCACAGGCAACAAGTCAATGAATTGTGCAAGAGTTTTAGGACCTTCTCGTGAAGCTGCTCAGTCCCAAAGAGCCCCAAATACGCATTTTATTCTCGGTGATAGTACGTACGTTCGGTCCTTTTCCGACGTGCCCCAGTTGCCATATTGGTGACAGAGACACCATCTGATCACTTCTCATTGGCTCCCATTGCACGATTGAGTTTTCTGGACCACCGTTCTGGCAACTGGGGCACCCACTGTTGCTTTTGCTTCTCTGATATTGAAACTTCAAACTTCAAATGTGGCACGAACCAAATCATATTTCCTTTGCAGAGCTGCGCGTGCATTTGGAGCTGCGAGGAAAGATCCGCGAGGATCAGTTTCTGCTTCAGGAGCGCGCCCCGGTGGTGAGCGTCATATTTGACTCCAGGTGGTCCCGAACAACACCCGAACTTGTGCTCCAGATCACCGAACACTACAACAAGACACTTCAGGTGGGAAACGTCGTCGCTGGAGTGTTTGAACTTCCAGTTTTGAAACGCAGAGGTTGCCAAAGACAGTCAGGCATCCGTGCACAGTGACCAAGTTCACAATTTTCGAAGATTTATGTCAATGTTCTGAATAGGGGCTGCACTGATACGCACAGAGATTCCCGGGGCGGGTACCCAGAAAAATATCCAAAAAACAAATGCGCCTTCCCAAATCTATGTACCAAATGTACATTTTCCCTCTTCAAAATTGGGCTTTCTCTTGTGGATGGACCACACTCGACCAAATTCTGGACGTGTCCCTGCCCACCAGCAGATCACCCGGCCTCTTTGACGTTTTGTTCAACCGGCAGGTGTTCGGGCACTTGGGCGTGCCGCGCGTGTACTCGCCGCGGTCGTTCCACGAGCGCGCGGACTGCAGCCTCGTGCTGCTCATCCGGGACTGCCCGAACGTCGAGACGCTGCTCGTGCGCGAGCTCGTCTCCACCGCCACGCTGCTCATCGTCGCCACCGAGGCCAAGAAGCTTCACACGCTGCACGTGCGACGCAACGGCGTCATCAAGCGCTGCGGGTGGCCGCGCGCCGCGCACTGGAGCGACGACTTCTACACGTGGCTCAAGCACTGCTCACAGGACTACGATGCCGTCGAACGGGAAATCTCGCAAATCCTTCAGACGCGTTGGACAATGTTGTCCGACAGGGACTACATGAAGGTGGAGGTGGAGGGGAAGAGCGTTGTATACTGAAGTGACAGTCGGAAAACCGGAGAGGCCACAAAAGTAACGTTCAGCTCTACTTGTGGATGATCACTTGATTCCTGTGTTTTCATGGACAATCCGTGTTGTACAAACGTGAAACTGCAATTGTTTTGATGGAATACTGGCGCAAAGAGTGAGCTGTTCAATGAAGAAATTTTTAATCCTAATTTGAAGCCTGCAGATTCAAATTGAAGTTTGTGTGGGGAGGTCTGTGGCTTTTTAGTGAGATAATGCAGAAGATCTATGAGGAAATGGGTCCGACTGCTTTGGACAGGTTTCTTGTTGCTTTTTGATTTAGAAATGTTGTGGTGTAAAATTTTGTTGCGATTTAGCAGGATGCATTTAGTCAAAGTGATAACTTGTCGGTTTTCTGCTTTTGAACAAGTTTTGCCCTGCAAAGTTTGAAAACATTGTTTTCATCAATGAGCTGTAGTTTCCCTGCCAGTTTTCAATGTTTCGTTTCAATGGTTTGGCTGCAAATTGAATCTGCATACTGACAGATGGTCAGTGTCTGGGTCTCGTCGAACCAGGTTCCTCTGTGTGGCGTTCAGGAGGAGAAACCCAGTATTCTTGTGATTTTTCACATTTACAACTTCGCGATTTACACTTTTTCTCTTCTGAACTGTTTATGTACATACACAACGAAATGAATAAATGTGATGCTCATTTCCCATCGTGTGAGTTCTTGATCTGTTTGATGCGAGCAACACAATCTCACAATGCATGGTGGAGACAGTGAAAAGGTTTGGAGTTGAAAACTGCATTGGGATCAACTGGGCATTTTCTTTTGGGTGACCAAACAGTTCATGTGTTGCTGTCTGTGTTCACTTTTTACGTCTCTTGCAGTTGGTGATCGTCTGTGGGGTAGGGTTCACAAGTTTTTTCTGTACTCAGCCAACGTAGCAGGTGCTTCAGCAGTGACAAAAACGTGAACCATACTTTCGAGGAGCGACCAGTCAAGTCATCAAACGAAGCCAAATTCATGACGTACACAAATTTATTCACTGTAACAGCCGTGTAGTTGCTGTAGAAGTATTGTAATCTATACATCCTCATAATATAGCATCTTCAGACCAACAACACTTTGTACAGTACAAAAAATGAACATTTAAAATATACCTTGAAAGTATGTGCATTTGTATATTCAGCAAAATACCTACAATCGTTTCGTAACACAATATACACAAACCCTAATGTATCAAATTTCAATAGCAAATACTGTGTTAACACAGAAGCACTCTTCTGGATCTCGGTGTGGCACGAAAATTTTGTTCTTCAAAACTTGATCGCCCGAGTTATAGCAGAAGGCAAATTTGTGTGTCTCTTCTGTTGACCTGATGATTGTCAGTGACAAGAGAATTGAAATCCCTTCGTCGTTTTGTTTGAAACATTTTGTCTTTCTGTATTCAGAGCAGAAAGCACTTGCAGTGCTGCAACCATTCTCCAAGATCTTCGGTCACAGTAAGAAACGAAGTCTTTTGCTCCGCCAACTGCAGCACTGATAGCAGTGTTCCACTGCGACTAGACAGACTGTGTGAGGAAATGCCTCTTGAAAAATTTTACAAAAAAGTTCTTCAGGACCAACAAGACCACTGCATCTTTGCACGTAAAGCGCAAGGAGTACGAAGTATTATGCAGACGCTGGCTGTTTTTCCACGTTACATGATGTGCAGAAGCTCCATTCAATCAGTTGAGAAAACAACTAGCACCAAAAAATGTTCAATTTCGTCTTCAGCAGCTCTTGCGTTTCAACGGCATGCAGTGTTCACGCAAACTCCAACTGAGATTCAAGAGTTCAGACGCTGCGGAATGCGCCCTCTGACAAACGATTCAGAAACGCTTTCAACTGAGTCGGTACAAAAACTCCAAATTCAGGCATCACACTTTTCTTGAAAATTCCGTCCCACATGCAGACGCAGAACTTGCCACGGTGAGTGTTTATTGAGTCTTGGCAAGGTGTCTGTAGCGCAGGGCTTGTCTTGCAAAAGCAATAAAACTGGACAACTGCTCACAGTAGAAAATTTAGTGTGACGGTGCAAACATTCAAAACACTACAAAAGCAACATCTATAACTGGACAGACTGCAACTACACCAACTGTAGCAGACAAAACAGAATGATGTCAATAATAAATAGCAACAAAGTGATCATCGCAGTGAGATATTTCCTTCTTTGAAACAAGCACCCTTTATTTTCAGTTTGTAACTTGCGATTGAGTTGAAAAAAGATGGAGTTTCAAGTCTTTTCTTTTTGTCTTCGGCTCAATTTCATCAGCTGCGCAAAAGTGCAGGAAATCCTCCTGAACATTTCCACACTTGTCGCGTGCGCCAAGAACGGAGCATCCTGAATGAACTTCCTCTGTCCGTCGCACACGAGGTGAACAAATCAACAGTGGAGGCAGTTGCGGTCACGTCAAATATCGGAGGTCTTTGAATCGTGTGGAATGTACATGGGTGCAGTTGTCGGTGCCGAATTGACCATTTTATTGTAATTGTTCATGCTGTAGGTAGGAGAGGGCAGGTTCGGTCGGTACTCCTGGTTAGACGCTGGGGGGACGTAACCATTGACCTGTTGCGGTGCAAAACTGGGTTTGCTGTTCATAAAGCCATTCACGTTGTTGTTGGGTTTGTGGTTGGTGACTGAGGATTGAGAACTGTGGAGAGATGAGGACTTGGCACTTGCGACGGAGCCGGGAGGCGACGGTTTCTTGTAAAGCCCGGGATTCTGGAACTGTTGGTGCTGCTGTGGCATGGGGCGCGGGTTGTAAGGCATCGGAGGCATGGGCGGGGGCGGCAGCGACGCGGGCGGCCCCGGCAGCTGCGGGATGAGCGGCGCCGCCGGCCCGCGGCCAAGACTCGTGTAGGCCGGCATCATCCCGTTGCCTTGTGCGTGCCCCATCGGAGCAGCCGGGCTACTGCCCGTCAAACCCGTAGACGTCGTGTTGTTGCTCGGTCCGCGACTGCTGTCGTGCGAGTGGTGGCTCAGCCCGCTCTGCTGCGTGCTGCTCGAGTGGCCAGAATGCCCCGAGTTGCTCGCCGCAACGCCCAGCATGTTGTGGTTGAGCAGCATGTGGTTGATGGGCGCTGGGTGCAGGTTCTCCGCCTGCCACATGCGCAGTCGCGCGTGAATGTCTTTGAATGCAGGGCGGCGGTTGGGGACTTCGTGCCAGCACTCCACCATGAGCCCGTACACGCGCGTGGGACAGTCCTCGGGGCACGGCAAGATCTGGCGCGCTCGGATCATCTCAATCACCTCCTGGTTCGAGTAGCCGTAGTACGGCTGCAGTCCGAAGCTGTAGATCTCCCAGAGCACGACACCGTAGCTCCAAATGTCACTCTCCACTGTGAACTTGCCGTAGAGAATCGACTCCGGCGGCATCCAGCGTACAGGCAACAGCGATTTGCTCTGCACGCGGTAATAGTCTGAAGAATACACGTCACGCGAAAGACCAAAATCTGAGATTTTTACCACAAGATTATCGCCAACGAGAATGTTTCTTGCGGCGAGGTCTCTGTGGACGAAGTGGTGGCTGGCGAGGTACTCCATTCCGGAGGCGATGGAGACGGCGATGTGCAGCATCTCGGACGGCTCGAGGATCGAGGTAGCGCCTTCGTCGTCGCTCACGGAAATGTCCGAGTGGGGCGAGCGCATAATCAGATATTCGTGCAGGTCCCCGTGAGACATGTACTCGAACAGCATGCACATGGGCTCCTCCTTCATGCAGACGCCGAGCAGACACACGATGTTCGGGTGCTTCAGATCTGTCATCAGGTCCACCTCGCGACGGAAATCATTCTGGATCTTGGGCGCCGCGCTTTCTTTCAAGGTCTTGATCGCGACTTTAGTGATGGAGTTGTCATGGTAACCAATGAGATCCCCTTTGTACACCTTGCCAAACGTCCCTTCGCCCAGCTCTTGGATAAACCTGATCTGGCTCATGGACACCTCGGGAGCTCTGATGGGCAGTTTGGCGGGCATGGAGCCCATCTCGAGCTGGGTGCCCATGCGAGCGTGCTGACCCTGCCCGATGGGCTTGTGACCGTTGTTGTACTGTTTGCTCCTGCGGCACATGCAAATGATGGTGAGGAGCAGGGCGAGGGCGACAGGCACCGCGATACAAGGAACCAGTATCATGAGGATGTCGCTCATGTCTTCCTTGCTGTTCACTGCAAATATTCCAAAACAGAAACAGAGCGTCAAACAACAAAAGTCTCAAAAGACAGTGTGCTTTCTGTTTGCAAAAAAAAAACAAAAAAACATCAAAGTTTGCAACTTCACGTCGCGTGGGTTCGTACGTGATTGATTGTTTCATCTGACAGCGATACTTACAACACTTGGGAACATCACAGACTTCTGTTCGCACAGACGGATCAGTTGTGAAGCACCACGGAGCGCTGTCCTTGTTTCCCGGATTCCTGCAGTAGTTGTTGTACCCTGCTCGGAAGACAAAAATTGCAGTGGTAAAAATCTCTGATTTTGGTCTTGACGTGCAGACGCGCTCATTGGGGCTCCTCATGAAGCGCTCGTCTGCTCGCAGTTTTGTTCGTTCAGCCTGACTGAAGCAGCTCTGAGAACTCAAGCTTTAAACCTATTTGGAGTCCTCACCTAGCTCTGGGTAGTTGAATGAATTGTAGAAATGTTGGTGAGGGGAGTTTGTGAGCCAGTTTTGGCACGTCAGTCCTGAGCGTGTTTTGCTGACGATTCCACGGTAAGTCTCCCCGGTCCCATTGTAACAGTCATGATCTGTAAAACAAGTTGTTTTTTCACAATGAGCAAATTCTTTCAATGCCACTTGTTTTGATGTGCAAATGTACATTCGCTATTGTTGGAGCACTTACGAGCATTGAAGCGGTTGGGAGTCGGAATGCCGATGCGCACACAATTGGCCGACTCGGGTGAGCCCTGCTCGGGAAGATCATTGCAATTCGGCAGCACGAAATGTGAACCTGTAACAAAAGGTTTTTACGCCATTCAAGCACATTGACTGTGAGGTTTGGAGGTGTGAAGCCTTGCGTCGTTTTGAAAGAAAAAATGTGCGCATTTGCAAAAAACATTTGGACCGTGCACCACAGACAAAGTTCATCACTGGGAGGTGCTGCCATCTTCTGAGATTCATAACGCACGCAAAGTTTAGCGGGACCGCACTGTAGTTTGAAGGATCAACATATCTGGGCCAGTTTTATTCCTGTCGAGCAGTGCAAAACGAACCCCCCCCCCTCACAAACATTTATCGTGACGTACCAATGAGCGGGTGACTCTTGGCGATAATGTACTCGGTTTTGCAGAGGTCGTTCTCGAGGGTGTGGCACTCGTCGCGACAGATTTTACGCGGACGCACGGGGCTGCGGCTGTCGTCGCACAGCGGGAAGGCGTAGTAGCAGAGCGACGGGATGGCGTGTTCCCCGCACCGCTGCGACAAGTCGCTCGACGTCGCGATCACCGTGAAGGCCGCTGAAGACGAAAGGAAAGTGTCACGAAATGTGAGAAAGTTCGAAACAAAACCAGAAGCTCTTGGCCCTGCGCAAAAATACTGTTTGCGCTTTCGCAGATCTGGTTCCCCTCTGCACTGTGGTGGAAATCGAAATTCAAAAACATCGGAACGTCACTCAATGAAATCTCCTGTCCAAATTGATGGAATTTTTCCGTGCTGAATACAGATTCATCGACTTTTCTCCACAACTTGTGGTTTCACTCAAGAACCCTCAGCCCTCTGCGGTTCCGAAACAAAGCGCCCGGGTTAAAAAAATAACCTTTTTCTTAACATTTGGTGCACGGGTCACAACGTTTGTAAATGTGCGGCGACGAGGACGCTCCGTATCGGGTCACTTTCACAGGTGACACGCGTTTGATGGGAAGCCGTGTGAGGCAGGCTGCTGCAGGGCGTCCTGCTCCGATTTCTGACAGCTTTCTTTTGCCAGGGATCAGCAAGTTAAGACCAATCTGAATCCCAATATGGCTACTTGACATTTCGGATGACAGTCCTCTAAAAAGCAACTATTCGAGTTTCAATAATTTTCCTCATCCCACAATACTGGCTTTGCGATTCTGATGGACACGTGTTTCTCTGTTTGACGTTTTTCTTTGTGCGAACCGAAATGGGAAATTCAAACATTGCCATGTTTTACTCTGTGGAGAAAATAGGCTCAAGAAATGCCTGGGCGTTGAGTTTCCATTCTTGATCACCTGTTATCCACGGGGCACTCGCAGAACTCGGACGTAACGCCGGACTGTGACATTTGTCCTTTGTTTACCAGTGCACCAGGGAACATCACAAATAGTGATACTTCATACAAAGTCAGACTGCGTGCCCACCGGCCGGTCAGCTGGGGCACAGATTGTGCACTGCACATCATAATTTCACCGGAGAACATGACAGTTTGGCTGCGGACAACGGTACTTGATGTCAACTCCCTGGACCTGAGCCCAACAATCGCTCATTTTTTTCAATAATAACTGCTAATATTGCGTATTCCACTTTGCGGAAAGAACGCTCATTTTGGCATCGCTTTTTCTGGAAAGGAAAAACAAGTAACAAATCAATATACTTGTCCGTGTACTTTTTGACGTTCCGAAAAGTTATTGGTTTTGGCTTGTACTGGTTTGCCTTTGATACACTTGGCATCAGTGGAGACTGCAACGTGCGCATTACAATGCAATAATGCCCACATGACACCACTCTCATAGGTGTGTGTTGATTTTAGAAACATTCCAGGTCAAATCTTTGTTTGCTTTGTCTGCATCGCAGCCAGCGTTCTCCATCTGCACACCCGAAGATAGTTTCACTCTCCAGTGTGCTTCAATAATATTGTGCAGAAACACAGGCATGGCTGAAGGACTCGTTTGACATTTGACATTCGGAGATTGAAATGTTAATTAAATAAAGAGGGCATGACATACCTGTGAGTCTCTCCTCCATCCGTCCTTGCTGCAGCTTACTGGTAACATAAATGGATTTGTTCTCCAGATACTTGGAGCAAGCTGCGCCTCGGTACAACTGACAAAATCCTTCCGTCTCCTCTCCCGCCGGATCATAATATCTGCAAAATATGAGATGTGAGGTTGAAATTTGGCTTCCTTGAAGGCTTCATAAGTCAGCGCAAACACACTTTTCCACTTTCCGCACATGTTGGACGCTTCGCAATCGGTCGCGTTGTTGTGGCGTCGCGTTTTCACAAGATCGTCAGATAACAATAATGTCTCGTAGATATGAACGAAGAAAAGTTTCACGCCCTTTCTGAGACAGCAAGAGTCCAGACAATCTCAGGTGTGCCTCTTTTCTATTCTGTGTTCACCAAGCGCTTTCATCTGCACGACGCCCTGTCTTCCCCACCATGACAGCTTGTGCTGTTCTGATGAGTTGGAGTTTTTTTGCCACTTCCTTTCTCGGGACATAAAAACCTGGATTCTGGAGTCAGGAGACACACACGTGTCTAACTTCATGTGTCTCGCAACATGTTCTTGAGTTCGTCATCTCAACAAAGACTTTTTGTTCACGCTTGAATAGACTGCTCAACAAAATTGTGCAGATAAATAATGAAGATGAAGCTGCTGTTCTCCAGGGACTTGAAACTAACATTCCTCAAAATGGAAACTGTTGAGGTTTCTGAGGCTGCAATTTGCTCCCAACGGAGTCCAGGTTTTCTCAGACAGTTGTTTCCAATTTGTTCTCCTGCTTCCAGCTCAATTTTCACGGAGGAGCGAAGCAGCTCAGCGAGTGACGATCACTGAACCAGTAATTTGCTCCGTTGATTTCTCGTATTTTCGTATTTGCGAACGAAAACTGTGCAGCAACAGAGCAAATGAAATCAAACTGTCCGCAAATTGAGACCTTTTGTCCGGTTTCACACTGCGCGAACAATCTCCCTCCCGAGATCAAGTTTCTCTGTCTCTCTCTCTCTCTCTCTCTCTCTCTCTCTCTCTCTCTCTCTCTTTCTGTGTGTGTGTGTGTGTGTGTGTGTGTGTGTTTCATTAAAAACTGAAGGCATGCATTGGTCACATTTTCTCTCTCAATTTCATCACTGATGCAAAACATGCCTTCAGACAATTGTTACCAGTCTGCAGTGCAAATAAACTAATTCAAAAACTCATTTTGAACGAATTTAGCAACATGCTAATTGAAATAATGATTTGAATTATCGGACCATCTGCCCCTGCATGTGCTTGTGTCTGTGAGGCGACAGCTTCGGTGAGTTGAGTCTACCTTCTCGGGGAAGCCTGCACGTCTCGACAAAACACCGAAGTGAGCTTCGTGCCGCACATGACGAGCGATGCTCAGATAAAATCTGCATCTTTTGGGCTTCTGCTGCCGACCGACTGAAAGGCGTGACTCACTGCGGCGTCCGACAAACGCTAATTGCACGGATCTCCAGTCTGCCATTGGGTTAACACAGGTGAACTCATCTTCACGAAACATCCTGCAGGTTGAATTGTGGCTGAAGAAAGTTCTGCAAATGTTTTCATCACGCTGAGCGTGCGCATGAAGATTTTCCACACAAAGAACTCAAAGACAAGAAGAAGCTCCTCTCAAAGACTCTCTCATCCGCAGCTGCTTTCGCACGGGCTGTTTCTTGAAACGCCGCATCTTTAATCACATTATATACGTCAATAAGGCACAAAAAACCTGATGTTTCTCAAGGCCAATCAAATTACTGTGGTCTGCAGCCAAGTCGACATTTCTTCATCTGTATGCAAATGAGATCAACTGAAATTTGGAGCGAAAATTGATCCTGTCGTTTTGCGTGGCTTGTTGACATCAACTTTTCATGGCTTTAATTGCTTGAGTCAGCAGGACATCAGGTCTGTGAAAGATAAACTCATCATTTGGCTCGGCTGATCCCGTATCTAAAACACATCCCGCCGCTCTCCAGATCGCATTTCAACGAGAGAAGCCTCGCGTCTCTCAAATCCTTTGTGTTCTGTGAAAGAACAAATTAATTACAAAATTTGATTTTGTTCACAAAGCGAAGCCCAAAATTTGATACTTCAATAGGATTTGCGCCACGCCTGCTCAGATGTTTTTCTCAGTCTCTGCTCTGTCAGTTTTCTCGATTTTTCTCGGGCGCCTGATAACTTGCAGCTGAAGTGGCGTGAAGAAATCTTCAACGGCTCATTGGAAACGAATCCCTGAACCAATACTGCACAGCAAACAAGGAAATGGAAACTGTTCACAGATCACAGGCGGGTCACGTAAGTATTTGCACAACGTGAATCAAGAGCGACGCGCGCGCGGCAAAATGAATTCCGCAGTGGATAATGATGATGAGTGTACAGCTTCGACCCTCATTAATTACATAATTGATTTTATGGTCAGTCACTTAGCTGCTATCGTGATTACCCGCCTGGACCACGCACGCTCAGATGAAGCGATAAAACTGCTGGGTTTTGGAACAATAAGTTGTTCTTTTCTGATAACCAAACGAAAGTCTGAGCAAAGGGGGAAATATCAAAGAGCACCTCTGAGGAAGAACACTGTGGCCTTACCATGAATATTGAAGCCCAATCGAATCAAGTAACTTGGTTGAACATCTTGCCGGCTTTACCTGAGGATTGCAAAGCAGAACTGACTGGCTCTGATCTAATTCTCCCGCAGGAGTAGGCAACGCCTGTCCGCTCAAACCGAGGTTTCCCTCCCCGATACTTCCTCGAGACAGACTCGACACAAAGTGGTCAATCTGGGAGACACAGTCCACTTATCAGCCTAATCAAATCTGAGCTGCATGGCCACATGGTGCACCTCCTTTGTCCTGACCACCCCGCATGAAAAACTGGGCTGTGTTCTCCTTTGGCGTACGCTACACAAGGGTGTACGCGGTAAAAGCCATTGAAAGAGTTCCCGCTGGTTCCTGCCATTTTTCGTGTCTTACCGATCCATCGCAGTCGGTTGTGAACTATCCATGCATCCGGAAATGAGAACATATAAAAACAATGTGCGCTGCTATTGCGTGGGGAGATTCGTAGCACTCTGGCTGTGTCAAGAAGTTCTCGATACACAAAGCAGAAGGCTTCAGTGGTCTGCCCTGTCCAGTAGGAATGTAAGGCTGCAGGGCCCTGAACTTCTGGTGCTCCCCCATCGTCCCTTTCGTGTTCTCTGGACGGCCCCAAGG
>JAAUXT010041006.1_pt1 | contig 20606 bp, 26 predicted proteins | sample 7278171 | NCBI WGS metagenome assembly JAAUXT01 (sample SAMN14350112, study PRJNA611818) | marine sediment metagenome | isolation source: surface marine sediment (1.8m) | place: French Polynesia: Moorea | collected 2018-08 | reverse complement strand
CGACCTAACCCTAACCCTAACCCTAACCCTAACCCTAACCCTAACCCTAACCCTAACCCTAACCCTAACCCTAACCCTAACCCTAACCCTAACCCTAACCCACCCATTCTGGGGATGAAAGTAGCGTGGTTGGGCCATGAGGGTCAGGACAGGCCAGAGTGCGATGTTATTTTAAACTGTCACCCAGGAAGGTTGGTCCGAGCTGTGGTAGACCTGTCTCTCACTGTTTCATACCTGGAGTTGAGTTTGGCCATCCATCATGGGTTGTTGATCGAAGACATTGATGAATCTCCCTACCCAGAAATTGCGGGCGATGTACACAGAGATGTGACCGTTCACACTCTGAATTATTTCACGCACTCATTGGTATGCATTTTTGGCCAGTCCCCCCAGGGTGTGAGGAGATTCTGTTCCTGAAAGGAAAAGTAGGAATAGGGGAAAGACGCATGGTGATTGGACGCTGTTTAGCTCATCGTTTGGCCACACGCTTCCCCCCTTCCATCCAAGAAACCCTGTTTGGTGCATGGAAGATTGCTCTGGGAAATGGCTGTGGAAATTGCATGTGTTTTCATCCTGAGTTTGCCCCCCTTCCAGAATTGGTAGAAGAAACGATTGCAGAGTCTGAACTGGCCACATTCGATGAAGCAGGGTTCAGCATCCAGTGGGCCCTCACTGAAGAAGAGGCCTGTTTGTGGAGGCAAGCTTCCCTGATGAAGTCGGACGTGGACCAGGAGCTCCTCAGAGCCAGGTATCTACTGTGGCTACAGTTTTTGATGCCGAGGCTAAAGAGATCCTGCAAGAATAAGAGAGGGAGAGAACTGGAAAGGTGAAGAAAAGCAGCTGAGGCCGAAGCTGAGGCCGCTGGAGGCTCAGTTCCGAGCCCCGGGCCCAAGCTGCTGAAGCGGCTTTTTGAAACGGAAGCGGCTTCAACGGCCGCCAGAGGTCAAACCAGACCCAGGGCCAGCGATCTACAGAGGGAGCTGGATGGGGTCCGACAGGGCTACTCGCTCCAAGAGCCTGACTCAACCATCAAAGAGAGATGATGCAGCGGCTGCAGGGGAGGAGCTGGAAGGTGAAGCAGTGTGCAAGGCGTTGTTCGCTGATGAGGCCGAGGTGAGCAGACATCAGGAGCAGAGAAGACGCGAGCAGGTGGATCAACATGAAAACCCAGAAAACCAACACCGTTGCTGGAAGTCAACATGAACATTCGCCCGGAGAAATGGTTAAGAGCCTACACTGCCTGATGAACTGTTCAGAGACTGTCAGAGAACAATGGACCGTCCGCTTCATCCCAGCTGGCTCTGAAGCCACCAGCCGTCAACAAGAAGGAGCCTGGCCCAAACAACCGTCGAAGGAAATGACCCTTTAGGAATGCCAGCAACAGGATGCCGCGAAGAGGGATGTTGGCAACGCCATCGACACCGCCAGTGCTGCCGGCACCTCCAATTCCACCACCTTCCTGAGTGGCCTCAGGAGGGGGCTTGGGAGCCGTCTTCTGCTGCCTCGTGGGTACGGTTCTATGGAGTGGGAAGAGAAATGCGTCTGGGACAAATGACTGGAGGTTCTCAAGAAGCAGATCCTACCTCAACTGGCTTCAAGTTTTCATCCTGACCTCCGAGCTTGGCGAAAGGCACCAGAGAACTGGCCCCGTGCAGGACAGGCCAACGCTGATGTACTAGGTGACTGGTTGAGGTTTGAAAAACAAGTGAGAACCGACGAACAGTTCGCAAATGCAGAGCCACCAGCGAGGAAACCGGCCCCAGTGTTGTACCCCATCCAGACCTTGGGGGAGCGTTTCAGCACCTGCATGTGGAGGATCTTCTTGCCTGATGGCTTCTATGGCCATGCAGAGGAGGACATTCCCCCATGGTTGCAGAGATGGTGCCAGCATCTTCTGGAGACAACGCCCAAGAGTGAACACCCCCCCTTGTATGAGGGACAGCTCTGCTCAGTAGAGTGGTCCAAAGACTTCTGCCTCCATGAAGCGAGAAGGCAAGTTCGTTTGGGGTCAACAGAAGCAGAGGAGGCACAATGGACCAAGGATTGGAACAGGATGCAACGCCACCTACGCTCGTCCAAAATACTCCTTCCTGACATGGTTGCAGGGTGTCTGATTCTGCGTGACTTTGCCACAGCTGCCCGACGGGCCTACTTGGCCTTGGGAATCTATGAAGGGATCACCCATGATTATTGTGAAACTGAACGTGAGATGTGGAACCAGTACTGGTGGTTAAAAGGCATTGGACAGATGGGAGAGCGTCTCCATTTGAAGGACTTTCTGACCATCAAGAAGCCCACCAGGGAGGAAGTTCAGTGTTTCTGGGAGGAGTGGAAATGGGAGATGGTCCACGCCACAGACAGGGATCCCTACAAGTCAGTGCAGGTGAATCAGGGTGGGGAAACCCTCGTCCTTCCAAACGTCGCCAGAGAAAGGAGTTCGAAGCCCACACAGGACCAAGTCATTGCAAAGTCCTTGTCGACTGTTGGACCCCCGAGCGTTTTGACGGGCCATTTCCAGGACCATTCGACTAGGCCTCCTCCAGGCATCGCGGGCAAGCCAGAGCTGGAGTCCATGGATGAAATGGAAGAAGACCCACGGCCGTTAATGAGTCGATATTCTCCTAAGCGTTTCGAAGCTGCCTTTTGCCTCTGGTACAGGAAGCTGAGTCCCCACTGTCAAGGGGATCTGTTCATGTATGGCCCCCCCAACTTTGACCCTGCATATGAAGAGGACACCAGGACTGTCAATTACATCACAAGGGGAGTCACTGAACACCTCAAGTACAAACTCGGACTGAAGAGCAACGAGCAGTGGATCATGATGAGTTGGATTAAGTCCTTCCTGGACTGGGAGATGTTTTGTGACACCAGACAAGTCGCTTCCGCAACTATAGGTCACAAAGAGTTGCACAAAATGACAAAGAGAGCCGTTCTGACTGTCCCCGGGCCAGATGTCCCAAACCCTCATCCCATGACAATTGAAGGAGGAATCTTCATCAAGGAGCAGCCGGGACCCACTCCTGGACCCTCCCCGACGGGCTCTGACTCCCTGTCAACCCTGTCCAGCTGCTCGGCCATGCCCCCTTCAATTTCAGAGGAAAAGAAACTGAGTCCCAGTGTCCAGACACATGACCCCAGAAGGCGGACAGCCACCCCCGGACTGACACAAGAGACCCTGGACCCTTCCAGAGCTGATGGGCCAACTGGTCCTCAATGGCCCACTCCTGGACAGTCCCAGTCCCGATCGTCCATCCTGGGTTGAGGCACACCCCTTTGGCTGGCAGTGCCTCTAGTGGTACCTGGCTCGACTGCAATGCCCCTAGCAGGACCGGCCATCAGCGCAGTGCCTCTACTGGCAACGAACATCAGCGCAGCGCCTCTACCGGCAACAACCGTCAGCGCAGCGCCTCTACCGGCAACGACCATCAGCGCAGCACCTCTACCGGAGGGAACCATCGAGATAGCACCCCTAGCGGGGAGTGACGACGCTCCTGCGCCCCTGCCCACTACTGCAGTGCCCCTGGTGGAAGGGCCAGCTCAAATGGCCCAACTGGAGGACCAGGCCCTGGGGACTGCACTTCAACTCAAGACCAGCGACCCAGTGGTGATGGAACCAAGAGCAGTGGTGAAACCAGCCCAGCCTGAGGACTTCTGGGCCCAGGAAGAGGGTGCCAGTGGGCCCCTCCCCATCGAGGTTGAGGCCCCAACTCCCGTGGAGGTTGACCCCACCCCCTTGGCTGGGGTACCCCCAATGGAGGCCCACATCGTCGGTCTTGCGCCCTTGGCCGTTCCAGAGACTATAGACCTGTCCCCTGCAGGATCTCCCCAGCGCCTGGGAGGTGCGGAGGGTGCAATAGCCACCATTGTTTCTCCGCCTGTGAAGCCCCGCATGGGCCATCCTAGTGTGGCGGAAGTTTTGCAGCAAAGGGTGATCAGCGAGCAGGTCGTGACCAAACCCAAGGATTTCCGGAGTCAGCACCACAAAATGCGTTTATTTTTGGATGTGCAACTATTTTGATGCAGGTCAAAAATGTCTGTAGATCTACACATGTTCCAGAGCCATTGGTCAAAACTGACCCCTCCTGTGTGGCTGGTTCCATTGAAAATAATGGGAGATGTATTTGAATCACTGCTATTTTGATGCCTGTCAAAAATAAATGTGTCCTGTGTGGCTGCCGCTTCAAATGCAATGTTTTTATTGGCTGATTGTTCTTTTTTCTTCAATATTTTGACAAACCTCACTCACAGCACTGGAAGTTCTATTCCAGATATTCCAGCAAAGACATTCATTTCTTTTCACAGCCAAACAACAAATGTTTCTCCACCAAAGCATGAAAAACAATAGCTCCATGGAGCTCCAGGTGATTTGAGAAACACAGTGACTGAACACACAGTGACCTGAACACAAATACATATATGCAAATGCGCACATTATCAATTTCAAAAAGTTTTGTTGCTTTTATCACTAGAATGCAGCCAAATCTATCCAAATTATCTGTACATTGAAACTTCACACCTGATTGCATATAAAGCTTGCAAAAATATCTGTCAATATCAAATATCTTTTTGAATACTTTCCCAAAATCCCAAATATGTACCCAAACTTTTCAGTTTTGTAACTTTCCATTCTTTAGGTCTGTTAAAATTGAGTGCAGGACCAAACTTCGTAGTGATTTATCAGGATGTCCACCAAGCTCTGCAGAAAGACGGACCCTTTGTCGTCCTTCCCCATGTCAGCTCTGGGTGAGAAGGACAACATTTGGTCACAAATTCTATTTTGCCACATGAATTCTTTCTTCTTCTCTTTGTCTTGGACAGAATGCTCGATCCTGAGATCCGGGAGGGCAAATTCTCAAAAAATGCTATCAAGAAGCATCAAGTGTCAATTGTCCAAAAGGCCATTGCCACACAAAACAAAAACTGAAAACTTTTTTTGTTGTTGCTTCGAACTGATTGTCTTTCTGTAGCCGTCATCAAAACATCAACCAGAGAGACATTTCTCTCAGGAATGCAGGCGCTGTGCTTGTGTGGAACTTGTTTGCGTCACTGTAGCCTATGGCAGATCCAGGTTCAGGGTGGGGTCAACACAACACCAGACTGACATAGAATGTTGGGTTGGGCAGGTGACGACAGTTTACCACTCCACTACGAACAGGTGTAAAGTATTGCGTCTGTAAAGGGGGACCTCCCTCCGTGATCTGATTTGAAGACGGCTGCTTTGTTTGCGGGAAGGGCACGCAAACCAAACACGTCGAAATATTCTCACCATGCAAAGTGCAAGCACAGTGCCTGCATTCCCAAGGGAAATGTCTCTCGTTGATGTTGATTTCCTCAACCACAACCAGTGATAAATGTTGGAACATCAGTGAGAACTGACTCACACGGTCAGCAAAGCAGAAATTAGCTTGTGATAACACCACATCTTTACAAATTGCTCTGAGATGTCTTTTTTCTCACAACAATGAAAGAACCGACCCCATTCCCCCCACACGCACACACACGCGCTTACACACCCCGGCCGCACAACATTGGGACCATTTCACATGGCACACTTTGGGGTGGGGCCCTTCTGAATCTGCCCTGCCCTGTAGTCAACCAATCCGCATAGATCCGCTTCTCCGTCCCAGGCCCCGGGTCCGCTGGTCTGATCCGCGATGTGGGAGCAGTGGACGGGGATTCCCCGTCGGAGCGACCACTCAGGTTATGTCCAATCACAATTCTCCTGGATTGGACCCTGGGGATCTCGGTGAGTTCTGGAGACGTGACGACATTTCAGGGGATTCACCGCGACGCACTCAGCCTCATCCTTATCCAATCAGAAATCTCCATTTATCGGCTATTGAAAAACAAGTTCTCACATCTCCATCCATCCCATCAATTCGGTTGCCAAGATTGGGTACGTGTGGTCACGGCTGGTCACTCGCTGAGTGAGCTGCAGCCAAATACTGACCTGAAGTGAAAAACGTGTCTGCAGCTCATGCCAAGTCCTGTCCTATTTGCTTCCACGTGTATGTGAGTACTTAAGTGCAGCGCTGCGTGAGGCAGTACCCATCTCTCCGGGGATACTCATCACTGCTGAGAGGACCTGCACCGTTTAGACTCGACACCTTTGTGAGGACGAGAAGAAAGAACCCCTGTCAGGATGATGCTGAAGATTCTGCTCGGGATCGCCGCTGCTTGCGCCTGCGTCCAGTGAGTGTGTGTGTGTGCGTGTGTGTGTGAGGGAGTGTGTGTGTGTGTGTGTGTGTGTGTGTGTGTGTGTGTACACTCACATCTGAACGTGTGTGTGTGTGTGTGGTTTGACTTCAACGGCCAGCTTGTTGCGCCTTGACATCACACACGTGAAGGTTGATGCCAGGGATAGATCCATGATTTGGTTTCGGCAGGCGGAGCGCCACGCAATTGGTAACAGACAACAAATGCTGGAGATGCACCGTGATTGCTCTTTTTTATTTGTTGAATGAAATTTCTTCATTTGCACATTTTCCTTTGCACGTGCAGTTCAAATTTCAAATATTAGTTCACGTGCTCCTTCGGGCCAAAGAAAAAGACCCCGCGAATTTTACAAGCGTGCACTGCGCACACGGCAACAAAACAAACTTTGCTGGCAGAGACCCAGGTCCCCACCCTGACAATGAATCCACTGACCGGACAGACCTGATCCTTGGGCGATTGACACTCCACGTTTCTATGAAATTTGGCAATTTTATGTTCGCTTTTTGTCCTAGGGTGCTTGGATCAGGTTGGTGCAGGGGGAAAATCAGTGACAAATGTGTCCCCACGCATGCTCACCGCTGAGTTCTGATCACGTGATCTTCAGGTTGGCGTCCTCATGCGCATGCGTGCCCCTCATGGGCTGCCTCTCCGTCTGTCGCCTGAACGTCACCCAGGACGTGACACTCGAGGACACTTGGGAGAAGCACAATGGCCTCGACTGGCTCATCATCGGCAGGTCAAGGAACTGGCCTCTGAAGCGCTCCCTGGTGCAGATGGAGGACCTGCCCAGCTCCTGCACGTAAGAACATGCAAGGCTTGAGCATCAGAAGCAGCACAACTTGCCAAACTCATGCTGAAAATGTTTTCTACTGAAAAACCCTGGGAGATGGCGATGATTTGTGACATACTGAATATACTGCCTTTGCTTTCAGGAACGTTGTGTGGGCAGAGCTGCGTCTGACCTTCCGCTATGCACACAAATATAGTCAATACTCCGCTGCATACGCTCCATGGATTGACCACTTGGTCCAGGCCTACAGGGTGAGTCCTCAGCTCATCAAGCATCAGGGTGGAAAGAATCCCCTTGAGACCTAAGGGTGTCTGAGAGCGAAGGGAAGGCAATGCAGAGGGAAAACCAGGAGACAATGAGAGATCTGGTATGCACCTTGGCAATTGTATAGACATGTAACACACTGTGATTTGGCTGGTGATTGCAGGTGAAACGTGATTGGGAGGAGGCGGGCGCCACCTCACGGTACCGCAGAGAACCACACTCAATCACCAACAAGTGGGATGCTGACTATCTGACCATTGGGGTGAGTTTTCTGCAAGCTTGTCACAAAAACCAAGGGAGGCGGCTACCTCTGTATGGAACTCTGTCAAAAAAGGCTTGGAAAGGTTCAGTGATCAGTTTGTTCGACATGGGCCTCTGTTCTGATGCCTGGATCCACTGCAGAGCTCCGTGAGAATGTTTCTACTTCAATTCGGTCTCCCTTTTTGCCTCTTCTGCAGGATCCGGACACAGATGCGATGCTGGTGGGCAGCAACATCCTCAAAAAGGACACCCCCGCGTACACTGTCTTCTCCGTCCCCATCACCCCTGCTGTTCAGGCGTGGAAGGCGGGTGAGCCCAACTATGGGCTCCTGCTCAAGGTTGAGAACGAGGCGTTTGAGGGGCGTGGCCTGCGTTTCTACAGCAACACAGTGACGGATGAGTCCCTTCATGCCTACATCACCGTCGTGTGCAGCACTTAAAGCGACAAGATGGTTTTCATGAAAATTTTGGTCATCTTGTTCTTCCGCGAGCTTCAGTTTGGTTTGAATTTTATCTTCTCACAAGTTGAAAATTGTGCAACATCGCTTGACTCTATCACACACGCACACACAATCGTGGCCACAACAGTGTAAATTTCTAAATTTCTTCTCCACCTGTGAATTTTTCCTTTCAATGAAATAAAATCAAACTTTTTTTTTTGGCAACCAAACCTTGGTTGTGTGGGTTTACTGAATTCGTGCCACACCCACTTCGCCATGTGGATACATGTACAACCATTCCTGATGGTTGGAGCCTGGGATGAAACTGCGTTGCGCCTCCTGATTTCACACCGAATGAGGGCGCAAATGTACACAGCGAGATGTTCAAGAGTACTTTCGCACCTGGCTTGATCCATTCTCGTAAAATTATTTCAACATTTGCAAAAGTTTCGTCGTTTAGAAAGTTCGCATTCAGGGTGAGCATGTTCAGCGTTTACAAAGGAATGAACAGTTTCCGCCACCGTCAAACAGCCGCAACCTTCCCCCACCCGACATGCACACACACGCACACGCACACGCACACGCACACACACACACACACACACACACACACACACACACACACCAGAAGCGTGGTCAAATGAATTGACCAGACATGTCCGTCCAGGTGGGTTTCTGACGCGCTTGTACCGATGGCACATTTTCTGGAATGGCACCCTCCCACCCATGAAAAGAATACCCATTAGATTTGGATTCTCAAACTGTGCTGTGTGAATCGCCTTGGTCTGCACCAAATGAACTCGACAGAAAAGAAACACCAACATTTCGTGACTTTCGTGGCGGAGGAGAACCTCGTGGTCCTCGTGAGGCGGTCGCGTGATGAGAGTGTCGGTGTCATTTTTCTGGGAATTTGAAGAGCAAGTGAGGTGTGGATCCAAAGTGCAGTTTCGGGTGGACCCACAGTCCAGGAGGGATTTCTGCTTCAAAACCAATGTCACTGCACCTTCAGCACAAGGGGACGTCAGGGGCTCAAAAATCTCTTCATGCGATTCCAACTGTTCACAACGTTCCTCCAAAACAGTGTCTTCAAACCTGTGAGGGGCCTATGGCCTCACAGTGAGCGTCACACTAAAGGCGTCACCACTGAAGACGTCAACACTGAAGTCATCAACACTGAAGACGTCACCACTGAAGACGTCAACACTGAAGACGTTAACACTGAAGACGTCAACACTGAAGTCATCAACACTGACGTCGTCAATACTGGGGGCACCACACTGAAAGCGTCACACTGAAGGCGTCACACTACAAGCGACGCAACACACAACGCTGCAACTTATGACGCATCGACTGTGAACCAAGCCGCAGCAAATCATCTTTTTTCCCTCGCATAAAACTTGTTCTATTTTTGGCCTCAGACGCGATTCTTGGCCTGAGCATAATATTTCAAGCGCAACGATGTGATATGTTTTCTCTCAGCTAGAGTAATTTTAATGTTGCTTCTCATTGGCTGAGAGCTCTGACGGGAGTTTCCCAATCACAAAAGCCTTGACACCTGGCGCGAAAGTCCCCGGTATAAATTATGTGGAGTTGTTCACCTATCAGGGGAAGGGACGGAGGAGTTCAGGCCTATGATTGCCTTCACTTTTCTTTTCGAGGGGAATCCAGTGACACGAGTGTCGTTCATAATTTTTCACGGGTGTAGCCATGGAGAACAACCCCAGCGACGATTCACCCCAACCTTGCTCATTACGTAAGACAGTAATGTTGTACTTCTGTGCCCTCATTTCAAAAAGCAAATCCACCAAAACTTTGCGAAATTCATTTTGAATGGTCTTGTTCACACTCGTGCGCTTTGCGTGACGTTTAGGTAGACGGACACACGGTGGATACCAGGGTACGAATCTGAATCTCCCTGCCCGCCCCCTTGAACCGTACCCACATCCACCGCAACACCAGTTGAAAAAAAGAGACACCACGAGTTCACCCCTGGGAAGGAATCCCCCTGGCAATCCCCTCGCACCGGGTCGTGACTGGAACCCCAGGGGGTGAGGAGACGTGAGTGGTTCTGGAGCCAAGTCGTGCGCTTTGCTTCCGCGTGTATGTGAGTACTTAAGTATGACGCGGCACGGTGGGGTCTTCATCTCTCCTGGGATACTCAGAAGAGCAAGCCTTCGTGGAGAACGATTCGTCTTCGCTTCGACTGAGACTTCAACTTCGCACCACGATGAAGATTCTGCTCGGGATCGTCGCAGCGATCGCCTGCCTCCAGTGAGTGTGTGTGTGTGTGTGTGTGTGTGTGTGTGTGTGTGTGTGTGCGTGTGTGTGTGTGTGCGTATGAGGGAATGAGAAAATGAGAACTTTGTATCTGTCTTTGTGCACAGGAGTGAGAGAGTGTTTGTGAGTGGGTGTGTGCGTGCGAGTGCGTGTGTGTGTACGAGTGTGGGAAGGGGTGACTGTATGTGTGTGTATGGTGCCACACACCACGTCCAGCGGGGCATCAGCACAAAGTGGCTACATTCAGAATCAAAGGTGCAAATCGAGCACAATTTTACAAAGGTCAAACCATACCACAGGAAAAAATAACATATTGCATCCGACTCTCAGTTCCTGTTGTGAAGTCGTGCTGAGCCCCGCTCGAGACCGACTCTGCGTCCTCGCTTCAGGTTAACGTCAGCTCTCACGTGTACGTCGTTCGGCTTTATCAAGAAGTGTCGCCTGGACGTGACGCAGGACGTGACCCTCGAGGACTGGTGGGAGAACCACGACGGCCTCAGGTGGCTCATCGTCGCCAGGCACCCGCTTTGGCCTCTGAAGCGCTCCCTGCTGCAGATGGAGGACCTGCCCCCGGCGCAATGTTCGTGAGTACCGACTTTCTTCACCTGCTCCAGTGGACCCGCGTGATGACGTCACATGACGTCTGACCCTCAACGGCGACTCTGAAGGGCTCTTACTGACAATATCAAATTTTTGGGCTGAATGGGATTCCAATTTCAAAAATAACCCAATAAATCAGCTGAGGTTATCTCCTTTCATGTGGTTGACGGTGCTACCACCCCAAGAATCTCTGGTTTGTTTGGAACCTGATTTGGGGGTTGCTCTCTTTGCACCCTATGAGCACGCGTATGAAGGGGTGTCGTTTGCTCTCAGGTTCATCTGGAACGCGCAGCTCAAGCTGACCTTCGGCTACGCGCACAAGTGGAGCCAGCAGACTAACGCACAGGCGCCGTGGATCGATCACGTGATCCAGGCCTACAGGGTGAGAACCAATCGGGGCCGGCGTGCCACCCATGCGGGAGGGGGAACTATGGAGACTGAGAGGTACCGGGGATCAAAGGGATTACAGACGGGAACTGCATCTCAGGGTGTGGCCTCTGGTCGTATGGTGTCACGGGGCGACCGCAGCGTTGGGGAACTGCCGACGGGAAACCATAGACCTGGAGCAAATCAACATTGGGGTGCCATGGGACTTCGATCTGGGCCAATGACAGACATCACTGAGTGTTTGGAACAAAACCTATATTTTCGCAGGTGATGCGCTCATGGCAAGAAGCGACTGCAACCTCGAGGTACCGGTTTGGGCCGCAGACATCCGCCAACCAGTGGGGAGTTGACTACCTGACCATCGGGGTACGGGGTCTCTGTGTTTCACTGCGTCACTCAATCTGTGTGTGTGTGTCTGTGTGTGTGTGTGTGTGTGTGTGTGTGTCTGTGTGTGTGTGTGTCTCTCTCTCTCTCTCTCTCTCTCTCTCTCTCTCTGTTTCTTTTTCTTTTGTCTCATTGTCCCTGCCTCTTCATCTCCCTGTCTGTCGTTCTCTGCATTTATCACAATCATGCTCTATCTCTCGTGATCATCCTTACCCCACTCTGTCTCCCTCCTCCATCTCATCCCACTCTGTGTGTGTGCGTGTGTGTGTGTGTCTGTCTGTCGGCTGTCTGTCTGTGTGCAGAGGCACACTCCGTCAGGAGAGCGCCACTGACTCCGTCAGGATCAGATCTCAGTTGGAACTGCCTCACCCCTCCTGACTCCACATCCATCTCAGCGTCTCACGCAATGCCTGCTGCTCCTCCTTCAGAGCCCGGACACGCACCCGGCCATGCTGGGCAGCGCCCCTCTGGCCCAAGGCACCGCCGGGGACACGGTGATCAGCATCCCGGTCACCCCGGCTGTCTGGGCGTGGCGCTGGGGGCAGCCGAACCACGGGCTCCTGCTGAAGGTGCAGAACGAGGCCTTCGAGGGACGCGACCTGCGCTTCTACAGCAAGACCGAGGCTGACGCGTCCAGGCACCCCTACATCGAGGTCTGGTGTTCTTAAAGCGCCGAGGCAGAGCAGCACCAAGCGAGCATTGGTCAAGTAGAATTTCTATCTTCAAACCAACTCTCTTCAATTATTTAGTTTTGGCAGTGGAATAAAGATTGAAAACTTTTGCTGGGTGAATTAAGTTGGCTGTTGAGTTGTTTTTGATCTGAAGCGTTTTGTTTTCGCACGAACCACGAACATTTTTCAAGAAAAGGCAGACATTCACGCGAGCCTGACAAACTTGTGAATCCGTCAGTGTGAGGGCACAGGTACGAACCTGGAATCCAGATCTTTTCGTTTGAAGACACAGAAGCAATCTTGCGTTGGAGAATGAAAACTCGTGTGCGTGGCGCAACAGCGAAAACACAGACAAACACAATGGTTCCAGAGTCAGACACGACCGCAGCATGACGCACCCGGTGTGAACCCAACCAAAGTAACGCGTGGCCTATCTGATGTGAATCGGGCGTGTTGCAGTAGTCTTGGTAACCGCGTGACGCGTGACGCATCCCACGTGAACCCGGCCCGAGCTGAAGCCAACGTGTTGGCTGCTCAGACGGGGGAATGAACCACTGTTGGAAAACATCTCAATGATCAAAAATACCTCCAGGGAGGTTGCGTGATTTGCACCCGTTTGTGCAGAGCTTTATCGCGCATCATCCTCCACATGAGCCAAATCAACTGACCAAATATGGACAGAATTGACCATCGTCTTCATGAAAAAAGTGCTGTCCACAGAATCTTGTCCACGATGCCTTATGTGCTTTGCACCGGCGTTGCACCGGGTAGAACCCGTTGCAACACCAACGGCGCAAATCACCAAAAACACGGCGTTCGCACATCATGCGACAAACACATTGCTGGGGTCGGGTGGTTTGGAACCCATCCTTGGGTCTGCGGCGTTTTCCACCGTGCACCAGCCAACACAACATGGTTCAGACCGAGCGTGTCGCGCGTGGCCCCCTTTCAACGCGTGGTGCACCCGTTGTGAAGGCGGCCTCGACACCCAGCACAGTCTACGAGTTGGCTGTTCAGAGAGTTTTGGACCCGCTGCATGCCACGCTGAACTCGAGTCACAGATATAGACGGCGCATAATGTTCACGCAAAAGTAGCCATCCCGAAGTTGACCAGACGTGGACCAAAAACAACAAATGTCGGGTGCTGGGCGCACTGCCTTCGATCCTTTTGGTCACTCTTCGTGCAAATAGTCGGCTGGATCAAGACAAGTTACTCGTATTGCACGGATGCCGTTTTCTGTCTCGAATTTGTGGCGAATCTCGACAGAAACAGCCTCCGTAGAACAAGATAGATATGAAACTCTGTCCAAAGGATGAAAACTCACTGTTTGAGTCTCACTGAAACATGGCTCAATGGGGTGAATCTTTATTTGGTTGTCCCGCAAGGCTGTCTCCAAATGCTCCCACCTTCCATTCACCAGCCAAGAACTTAACAACAACATTCTTTTTTGTGGCAAAAAAGTTTTTGACAGATCTCAGTCTAAAAAAAGTTGTTTTGATCTTTTGTTGTCAGCAATGAGTTGCAGCCAGCCATGGGAGGGGGGTCTTTGTATCTTGTTGACAACTGGAACGAAAAAAATATTGTGTAAATGACCTGGGATTCCCCACTTGAGCTCAATGGTTGCCATTGGCTGTCAGCAGTGAGTTTTAGCCAATCATTGACGTGTCTTCGTGGGTGGACGACAGATCGCAGAAAAAAGACAAACCGCAATTTTGGGGTTGAAAACAACAGTGTAGCGTTGTTCCGAGATTATCCAATCATATCTAACCCCCCCCCCTCAAACAACAAGATTTCTTTCACAAGTTCAGCTCCATTCCCTTACGCTCCTGTGGTCCTTTCCAAACTCTCTGAGTGACACGAGCTGACTCGTTGCCGTGTGTTGCCGGGGAGGATCTACTGTTGGGTGGGGAAGAGTGACGCCATTGAACTGATTGAGCAACCGCGGTTGCTGCAGTGATTTCAAGGAAATAATGCCTAAACATGGTATCAGTGTCAGCCATGCATCTGGCAAGTGGAGCCGGGAAAGGAGCGAACGGATCTGCTAAACAGACTCACTTTGTTTTGACCCGTGGGGGGGGGGGTCGCTCTGGGTCACACGTCACAGACAGACACAACTGACAATACTAGTCGCCTTCGCGCGACTAAAAAGGTATACGTGTAGTTTTGGTGCTGTGCAGTACTCTCTGCTTTTGCAAGAGACGTTCAGGTCATTTCGTCCCCGTTTTGTGAGGATCAATTCCAATGATTTGTCCCTGTCATCATTTCCATCAGTTTCGGGGCAGAGCACTCCACATTTGGTCACTGGCCATTGCCTATCTGCACGCAAACTTTATGGAAACGAGTGGTTCCTAACTCTCCCCAGTCTCCCCAAACCATGCACCACTCCATGCACAATGCACATCTCTCCAAACCAGCACACTGGTTGCAATGCAAAATAAATTATAGCAAAGGCAATGAAGTTGAGCTACCCTAGAACCGTGAGTTGAAAACTATAGCGTCACGGTCCTATTCTTGTATATAAAGAAGGAACGTCACAACGACGGCCAGACCCGCGCTCTCCTCGACACCTCCTGAGACTTCACTTCTCCAGCAGCGCGACACTCAACTGGCTTCGGGATGAAGATTCTGCTCGGGATCGTCGCAGCCATCGCCTGCATTCAGTGAGTGTGTTGCGTGTGTGTGTGTGCGTGTGTGTGCGTGAGTGTAGCAGTGGTGTATGTGAGTTACAGTGTGAGTGTATGTGTGTGCGTGTAAGTGTGAGTGTGTTTTTCTGCGCGCGTGTGTGCGTGTATGTGACGAGGATTCGGGATCTTCGCATCAATTTCCCACCACAAATCTGTTTTGCACCGCAGAGAAAGAAAAGACATTGGCTGGGGGCATGTCCAGGGTTGTGTCTGTTTGGTCTGAGAGCGCCCCCAGGTGGACGACTTTATTTGGATTGTTCACTTGTATGTAGGGGAAGGAATTTCCGCTGACGTCCGCCTTTTTGGACGAACGTACATGTAGTGCCGTGTCGCACTTGATTTCCCTCGTTGACACACAGCGCTCAGAGCGTACCGTATCCAACCGTGCATAAGACGCGCCCACAATTGAACACCAAAAGTGGGGGTGCGCAGAAAAAACAAGGGTTTGAGATTACCCTTGTTTCAATACAACCTGACTCCAGTAAACCAAGGCAAAAATTGCGAGTGCGTCTTGTACTTGGGTGCGACGTATACACGGGTGAATACGGTACCCAGCATCGTCTCACGTTCTGTGTGTCGTCAGGCTGGCGTCTGCGGCGTGCACGTGTACATCTACCGGCTGGTTTGTGAAGCAGTGCCGCCTGGACGTGGCGCAGGACGTGTGGCTGGAGCGGCCCACCACCAACTACAACAACTGGCCCTCGAACCCCTACCTGATCGTGGCCAGGCACCCGGGCTTCCCACTCAAGCGCTCTCTGGTGCAGACGGATGACATACAAAGCTGTCCCAAGAAGTGCTGGTGAGTCAGAACACGGACATTAGAACATTCAGAAATGCCCGTGACTGCAGAAAGGGTCAGGTTTCTTTCATGTGTGGAGACGCTCTGTCATTCTCACTTTTGAAGTTTCCTGCCTGTGTGCCCTCTTTTTGACGTGAAGGTGGTCTGAGCACCACGTCTCACGGCTTCCTACTATGAGGGTCCAACTCGTCTTGATCGTGGATTCGTGTCGTCTGAGGTCACGAAGCAATTCAGCAACAAAAGCAAAGACTCGGGGCTCAATGGGGCTTGGCTGGTTTTGGTGGGGGACCACACTGTGGTGGCTGTCGAAGACGCTGAAACAGTCGACGTCTGTGCGACAGCAACTCACGCACCCAACACTTTGCATCCAGGTGGTTCGTGTGGAACGCGCGGCTGTGGATCACCTTCGCCTACGCGCACAAGGCGAGCTGGCAGACTGATGCGCAGGCGCCGTGGATCGATCACGTGATCCAGGCCTACAGGGTAAGAACCATTCAGGGAGGGGGAATCCAGTGCCCTCACAGGTGGGGACCAAGACATTGTGCTGTCCGAACTAGGCTGCAAACAGAAATGTCCCGTGATCACAGCAGACCATTTTCAGCGAGATAAGGGAAAAGAGCTTTGGGTTCTGAAATGCCGGTTTTTCTGATGCCACCCTTTTCTGCCTGCGACAGGTGAAGCGATCATGGCTGGAGGCATCTGCGACCTAGAGGTACCGGTTTGCGCCGCAGACACCCAGCAACCAGTGGGGAGCCGACTACCTGACCATTGGGGTGAGTTTTCTGTGAGATCCGTCACTCAGTCAGTCACTTCACTCAATCTGTCTGTCTGTCTGTCTGACTGTCTGTCTGTCTGTCTGTCTGTCTGTCTGTCTGTCATCCTGTAAATGCATCACAGAACACAGCCTGAGCAGTGACATCGTGTGACTGAAACCGCAATCCACAAAATACAGAGAGAATGCAGACCGGATGAGATCTGAACGCCTGGCTATACTGGAGAGGCTGAAACGTGCTTCTGATTGTTAGTTTTTCTCTTTCAGGATCCGGACACCGACGCAAGCCTGGTGGGCAGCAACACACTCCTCTCCGGCACCCCTACAGACACACCGTGCTCTATCCCCGTCACCTCTGCTGTCCAGGCGTGGCACTCGGGCGGCCAACCCAACCACGGGCTCCTGCTCAAGGTTCAGGACGAGGTCACTGAAGGGCGTGACCTGCGTTTCTACAGCAACGGAGAAGCCGACTCGTCGAAGCACCCCTACATCGACTTCTGGTGCATTTAGACCCAGAATATTTGGCCTCGTTCTTTCACAAACTTGTAGACTTTCAAAAATTGCTTTTCTTCAAAATTGTAAATTTTTCTTTGTTTGTCTCTTTGATCTGAATGTCTGGAGATATTCCTGGAAAAAAGCAATAAAATGATCTGGATCTTGTTTGTACTTTCATCAAAGGACGCAATTTCTTCATGAGTTAGCTGTGGCAGCGGGCGGTAACAAAGCCTCTCCGAATTTGGGGAATCACGCGATTTTGCTGTATTTCTGCACGCGAAAATTGGTGCAGTTGGAATCAGAGCTCCCTCCTCCGCCGGCCGACGCCTGTGATAATGGTGAGGATCTGCCGTCAATGCGTGTGCGACAGGCTCGAATTCGGTACCGTGCCGTCTCCTGGAGGCCACCCTGTTACTGGGGACCGGGGCGCGAACCTGTCCGTGACATTGGAGGAGGAAACCGTGCCGCGTGTGACGCATCCGGAGGTGTCAAAAAATGTGCAAATAAGAAGACTAGTTTTGTGGGGTTGAGCACCAAGCAGAAGCCCTGAGTAGCAGCCCTCGGGATTGCATGCAGAGCAAAGCAGCAGGATGAAAAGTGGCAGCTGAAAAAGGGGACTTTCAGTTGCAACATGTGGGATGCGACCCACCCATGCGACACGTGGCAATTTTGACAATGTTGAACCAGTTGTTGCATAGAGGACCGAAAAGTGTGCACAGATATTCCAGGGTGAAATGGCAGGGGGCACGGGGGCGTCACACGTGTTGCAACGAAAGGTCCCTTTTGTCTGAAGGTCTCATGCATGCAGGATCTTGCAAAGCACACTCCAGTAGCATCAAAGAATTCTGGGACTCAACATGACCAGTTGTCGATCTCACGCAAGCATTGTGCTCAGGACAGCAGATAAAATCCCGCACAGTTCTTTGATGCTGCCTCGTTGTCCTCTCCAGCCCCTGGATTTACGCAAGAGCGCTTCACAATAAGAACCCCGACTCGCATGGATACCCCCTGACGATCTCCGCCCTCCATTCACCAGCAAAAAGCCCAACAACACAATTCATCCTGCGGCAAAAACGTTCTTGAGAGATCGATGTGGGATTTCAGCGTCTGGAAAAAAGTTTGTTTTTTTGTCACTTGCTGTCAGCCAGGAGTTGTATGGACATACCTTTGTGTGTTGTCAACATCTGAAACGTAAAAACATTTGTGCACGATTTGGGGGTTGAAAACAGCAGTGTAGCATTGTTCCGCGACCACCCAAAGACATGCCCCCCACCCCAGAAAACTGCTTTCAGCAGGCATGCGTCTTTGTCTGCCCCTTGTTCAGCGAGGTCCCTCCCGCTCCTGTAGTCCTTTCCACACTCCCTGACACTCGTTGACTCGTGGCCTACGTGGGTAGCCGACGGGGGGGGGGTCTGGGGTGAACAAACACTGCACTCAGTTCAACGGAAATATTGAGGCCACTAAACCGACTGAGGAATTGAAGACCGCATCACTGGATTGATTTCAATGATACAATGCGTGAAAATAATTTGTGGCCCGCCACTGAAGGTAATGATGACATTGAGAAATGACCGACAGTTTATCAGAAGCAGATCAGTGCCACCAGCCCAAACCGTTCTGAACATCCCCTGCTGCAAGCCTCTCCCAGCCCCAAAACAACCAACTGGAGTCTGTGTCCGTGATGCAGGAACAGGACGCGCTACATCCCAGGGTACAGACGGCACAAGGCGTTTCCACATTGGGTGACGCGCAGTCATATTTTGTGCTGACGCCAAAAAATTCCACTATTGGATTCATTGTTAAATTTTGACGCCGACGTCAAAACAACGACCGCGCGTCACCAACGTGAAAACCGCCACACTGGTTCCTGAGCGAAGCGTGCAAACTGGTTCTCCAAACCCGCGCAAGACTCCACATCGTGTCTGTCCCCAAACCAGCACACCTGAGTGAACGAGACAAACAGCACGGAAGAAAAAAGTCGAGCTCCGCCAGAATCGTGACTCAAAACTGCCATGTCATGGTTCCATTTTGGTAGAAAAGGAAAACCACAACGACGGCCACACACCACACTCTCCTGGACACCTCCTGAGACTTCACCTCACCGGGAACGAGCACATCGATCTGAAGCGTCTGCAGATTAGACTCGGAGATCGGGAGACGTCGCACGACGATGAAGATTCTGCTCGGGATCGTCGCAGCGATCGCCTGCATTCAGTGAGTGTGTGTGTGTGTGTACACATGTGTGTGTGTGCGTGTGTGGTGCGTGTGCGTTGGCGTTTGATTCAGGTGCTGATGGTTGCAGTGCTCGTGTGAGTTTCATTTCATTGAATGAAGAAAGGGCGGGGCACATCAGAAGGAATCGAGACGGGTTTGGGGTCAGATCCCAGGATGGCAGAAGAGCAGGACGCCAACTGTCGTTCAAACACAGATCGATCTACACAGATCTCGTCAGCAGACCTTTGGCCCAAAATCATCAAATTTCACCCTTTCATCTTTTGATGTCCCAGATTGGTATGAATTCCCCCCTTGCCCTCCATCCAGCGTCCGTCGTGTTTTCTCGCCAACTTGCAGACAAACCTTTTTGAGGCCGGACCCAACCAAACGAAACAGCGTCAGTTGACTGGCCAACACGTTGAAGCAGTTCTGGGCGGGTCCACTCTTGACGACACTAGGCTTGTCACTCACTTGTCTCCATGGTGAAACGCGCAGTGGTTTGAGTGAACATCACTCCCTCTGTACATCAGGCTGACGTCTGCGTTGTCGTGCACTGGGAGGTATTGGAAGAGGTGTCGCCTGGACGTGACGCAGGACGTGACCCTCGAGAGCCCGACCCGGAACTACAACAACCTGCAGTGGCTCATCGTCGCGAAGCATCCGGGCTTCCCCCTGAAGCGCTCCCTGCTGCAGACGGAGAACTTTCCCACGGGGAAATGCAGGCGAGTCCCTGTAAACCAGAAAGTTGGTGTGCAACTACTTTGAGAACTCCGTGACAGAACCAAGTTCAGATAACAAAGGCCAAGACCCATCCTTGATCGGACGTGGCTGATCTGATGGTGAACACGCTCGAGCGAGCATCTTGGAGACCATTACGTAACAGATATTGACGCTTCTCAAACTGCACTGAGTGTGAGGTCCCGTTCACACTCAGCACGTTGCGCGCAGGTGGTTCCTGTGGCGGGCGCAGCTGCAGCTGACCTTCGGCTACGCGCACAAGGCGAGCTGGCTGACTGATGCGCAGGTGCCGTGGCGCACCCACAGGATCCAGGTCTACAGGGTGAGTGAGCATCCATCAAGGCACCTCCTGAAGTGGGAACTGGAGGGGGACCTTTTGACTCTGAAATGAACTGGATGAACCAGTTTTGATGCACCTTTTCTATGGCCGTGACAGGTGACGCGCTCCTGGAGAGAATCGTCTGCGACCTCGAGGTACCGGTTCTCGCCGCGGACCACTCGGAACCGGTGGGGAGCTGACTACCTGAGAATTGGGGTAAGTCTCTCCCTCTCTCTCTCTCTCTCTCTCTCTCTCTCTCTCTCTCTCTCTCTCTCTCTCTCTCTCTCTCTCTCT
>JAAUXT010022569.1_pt1 | contig 20617 bp, 22 predicted proteins | sample 7278171 | NCBI WGS metagenome assembly JAAUXT01 (sample SAMN14350112, study PRJNA611818) | marine sediment metagenome | isolation source: surface marine sediment (1.8m) | place: French Polynesia: Moorea | collected 2018-08 | reverse complement strand
GGCCCTGCAACCTTACATTCCTACCGGACAGGGCAGACCACTGAAGCCTTCTGCTTTGCGTATTGAGAATGTCTCGACCACGACCAGAGTGCTAAGAATCCCACGCAATAGCGGCGCACATCGTTTTTATATGTTCTCATTTCTGGATGCAAGGAAAGCTCACAACCAACTGCGATGGACCGGTAAGACACAGAAAATGGCAGGAACCAGCGGGAACTCTTTCAATGGCTCTTACCGCGTACACCCTCACTAAAGCATTTCCATCGAAATTTACAGTCCCTGTAGATCACCAAGGGAACTCTGCAATTTGTGACATTTTGAAATTTTAATTTCTGCGCCCAGAGTCTCAATAATTCAATTAGAGTCCCTCGTCCCCTGTGTGTTGTGTGTTCCTTCTTACTTTTGTGAAACTTCAGTGCAGTTGCCAGGGTTCATTCTGGATGATTAGATCTATCTGTTTCTCTTGCGGGAGAGAGGGGAGAACGTCTTCATTCGCCTTGTACTCTCATTTGCACTTGGGATAGGGATCTCAAATGAATGAATACAACAGCGAGTGAATTTGCATTTTATCTGATTTCATTTGATTCTGGAGAAATCCAGAACCAACACAGGCTTCCATCCTACTTTATCTGCAGAGCAGGAAGAGAGCTGCGAAAGAACTTCAGGCATCACTTCTGCCTTTGAGTTGTTGCCATGTTTCCTTCAAAGATGTTTTTGTGCCAAAGGAGGGGTCTTTTTCAAACTAAATTAGAAGCATGAAAACGAATCATTACAAGACATTGCTGCAGCATCTTCGCCTTGAAATGGCGCGAGTCACAAGGCGGTAAAGCATAATTAAGTAAAAATTGTGTGTTTTGTGAATGTGAGCGTGCGGAAGAGGTCTCTCAGCAACCATTCAGAGACGAACTATTTCTTTTTGTGCACGGTTCTTTTTTGGCTGTTGCTCGTTGTGAAGGCACGTACTCATTATTTTCCATCAGCAACACAAATTCAACGCTATGCAGGCACAAAGACGAGAACACAGTTGCGCCACCCACTTGCATGTCTTGAGCCAAGACATTTCGGCCTGGTGGGAAACATCAATCTGGCCAACGTTGCATGGCCTTCGCTCACATTATTCTCATTTTTCAACACTTTTGATGTGAAGACGCAAAATGTTTTAAATTCACGTGTATACTGATTTACGATTCCTGTTTTTTTTTTGTCTTTCCAGGTAAGAAAGCTGTGTGAGTTTTCCACCCTGTTGTCAGCCTTGAGTCGGTGAGTTCATGGTCTCCCTGCAAAAGCCTGCCTCTCTCATTGTTCACCCGAAATAGATCCAGTTACCTTTGTGGTGTCCGTGAATGAAAACCAGTGCTTTTCCTTTTGATGTTCTTCCCTTGAAAATGTCAGATTCCTGCTGGTCCGGAAATAGGGCGGCAAAAATGAAAACCGCCTTGTCGGAGGCAAAGCGACGCTTTGGAAAATCCATTTCCTGAGACCACAGGCAACAACAAGAACCTCCAGTGTCCACGTGAAGACAGCTTGATAACATTTTCTGTGATTCGGCGCACAACCGAGACATTTTCCCTGCCAAGAATTCCGATCGAACCACGGCTATGATTGCACCTGCACAACCGAAAGCCTGGACCCGATCCTGATGTGTTCGTTGATGCCCAAATTTGGAAACTTCGATTGTCATCAAATGGAATCGTACGTTGTTTTCTCCAGTGCAGATCTGTAGTTTTGAAATCCGATTGGGGCCGCAGTCAATCTGTGTGCCCCTCCAAGCCTTGTGTTGCCCTGATCAGGATTAACTTGCAGGGGCCACGATAACAAGCTTTTCTTGATGGGGAAGCCACGCCATTTTCCCCGTTGCCACGAGAGATCTTTTTCTGAAGGAGAAACAAGACACCTTTTCAAGAAAACACAAAATTGTCGTTTCTTTTGCAAAAACAGACAAGGTTTTTTTTCAGTTGGTGAAATGTGCTTTTCATGTCCTTTGTGTGTTTCGTTATTCCGTCAGCCTTTCGCGACACTGCCAATAACTGGGACGGTGACGACGGCAATTGAATGAACCCTCTGTGCTCCCGCAGCTTTTGTTTTCTGTGACGGACCTGGGATCAGCGACGGTGGCCTGACCCTCCAGGCACACGATCAATCCAAAGGGCGCCTGGATCAAATGGATCATACTGGAAATATTTATGGCAGCCGACCCTCAGTTCAGGTGCACGCGACGCTGTGGGGGGAATTATCCGGAACCCGAGCGACAACGGCCCAGAAGCCAATGATGATCCTTTCATGTCCCGCTCACGCAGCCGTAACTAACAACCGCGCGGCTCTTTGATCAGAAGTATAAAGGGACGCAGGGACAACGTGTCATCAGTAGGGCAGCTGTGACAGCAGCGATTTTGGAGTCTTGTGAGCAGACGTCTGAGGTTTTTAGGTGGCGTCTTGTGCCAACTTACCTGTGTTGAAGGTCGACACGTTGACCAGGTTGAGCACCATCCACTTCGTGTTGGCGTCTGCCCGAGTTCCTCCAGTTTCTCCATTGAAGAATATTGATTCAGAAAGACTCAAAAAGGGAGTTCACGATCAGTTCACCTTGATGGTCTTCCTGCTTGTCTTCCGGTTCTACTCCGTGGACTTCAAAAGAACAGAAACACTTCGCGCCGAATTTTGCACGGAGAGTCGTCAAGCTGACGTTGTGCAGGTGTGATTGGGGACTTGAGCTCCTGATTTGACAACTGCAGAAGACGATTCCATGGGAGGGCCGAACCCTCAGGCCCCTACACCCTGGTGTAAGTTGCAGCCCCAGCACGATGGATCTATGGGCCGAACAGGTATAAACGCTGACGACAACACACAACGACAAAACAACAAGGTGCAACACATCACAAATATTTCTCTTCTCTGTGAGGCTCAAGAATTTTGTGTGGGCGCCAAGGTTCCACTGCGGTGCCAAAGGCTCAGGCACGCGACATTGCCCAGATTGCGTGAATCACAGTCGTTGCCATGGGGTTCCCTGCAGTTTGATGCCATCATATCGTTTGTGGAGCCGCGTGATTGGGCGCCGCACACAAAAGCCGAGACCAAAGGGCCAAACTCCTGACCGAAAGTGCAAGATGCAGAGCGTTTAGTTTCACACCCAGTGTTTCAAAGGTTCATCTCCTCTTTTCGGACAGGAAGCCTTTCTATCACCCGTGGTGATTTCTGGGCGTATATCAGATTGAGCTGCACAAAGCGTCTGATGCACAATGCACAATGCTCGTCTAGCCAAGTCTGTTCTCTCACCGCGTAGATTTGTCTTCAGGCGAACATCACCTGTCATTTACCAACACAAGATTCTCTCGTTGATCAATGGCAAGGCAAACATGTTGCACGCTCGTTCTATCGATTCCTTTGACGGTTTGATGTTCGCCACACGTCTCGCCCTCATCTGTCGAGAAAAGAAACAGCGTGCAGCACCTCATTCAGAAATAGAGAGAAAAGACAGTTTGATTGTCCAGGACCACAGCCAGATTGTCAAAACCTCACGTAGAAGTGATCCACTTTGCGCGGTCCGTCCACGCTTTCTATCTTTGGAGATTGTACGAGTGATCTCGGTCAACGATCACGAGTACGATCAGCTGTATCCAGCGGCCAGGGGCCTGAGGGCACCTTGTTCTCCTGATTCTGACCCAAATTATTATCGCCTCCACTTAAATGTGGTGATATGAGGTATAACATTTGTTCTGCAGGGTACTTTTCCAGGGATTTTTGCAATCCGATCCACTGGGGTTGCATGCGCTTGGCCACAGAAACCTGTAGTGCTCGTCAGCAAGGAAAAAGGTTTTGTTCCGCAGCGGGCGAAACGTGCGTTGTGCTTCTGGCCTTGCAACGCCTGTATCTGATGAAATGGACCTGTGTCTTCAGCGTTGAGCCTCTCCAAATATGTAAACAGATCAGGAAATGACACGAAGGGCTGTAAATCACTATAACGCAAGGACCTGCCCTGCATGAGCTGCATGCGGCTCGTACCTGCAAGTCTGACACAGATTGCTTCGTCAAGAGCTGCAGGAGCGGAAGGCTTCTTCACTGCAAACAGAATCAGAATGGTCTTTGTCGCGGCGTAATTACTTTCTCTGATGCACCGTGCTGCCTTTTCTTTTTTGGCTGTATGAATTCAGGAATTTACCAAGCCCCTTCCAAAGTGACAAGGACGCTGTTTTTTTGCTGACGAACATTGAAGTTGGATACACAACAAAATGACACGATAGCCACACGAAAAACGACACCATGGGTCAACTGTTTAATTGCATGAAATGAAGACTGCAGGCAAGGTAAAAAAAGGAACATTTTCACTGGAAAGGAACAGGTGAGCGCAAGTGCGTGTCTGAGAAGCTCGGGACAAAGTGACTCGTCCTGCTGAGAAGTTTCTGAGGATAAACAGAGGCAGATGGGAGGAGGAAACAGCAAACGGAAGACTTTCAAAAAATCTCCGCAGTTCAGACGAACGACGCGGTCGAGCGAGAGGGGAAACGCGCTGCCGCTGCCGGAGCCGCTGCCGCCCCCCGACACAGACCCCAGACTTCCACTCGACACCAGACAAGTTTTCAAACTCAAGAAATCATGGAAAGGGATAGCGAGGGACATGCAGCCCACCGCTGTGGAAATATTTATCAGGTACAGTAAGTTTCAGTGGTTTGTTCAGTTTGTGTCAGAAAACTGGGCGTGGACTTCTTGAGTGATGTTCTTGACATTTCTTGTTGTACCTGAACAATTAAAAGTAGCAAAAATCGTGAGGTCATTTCAACAGAACACGAAATGTTACCGCAGACAAACAGCCTTGGGTAGAATTCATAGGGACAAAAGCTTTGTCCTGCTGTCTGAAATGGGACTCCCAACTCCGCTCACGCACGAGGCAGCTGGAGAGAGCGGCGTGACCACGTCTCGAAAGGCTCTCATCTTTCCCCAAGGTTCGTCTTTGACAGTCAACTTGGCTTGGTGTTCACGTCCGTCAGGTGCAGCTGTTTTCGCTTGAAACCGAAGCGAGCAGATTTCGCGTGGAGTCCACAATGTATAGGCATCGATTTCTGCGTGATCAAGACACCAGCAGCTTTTCGTGATTGTACGTCAGGAGCATGGAGCTCAACTCTTCTCTCCACTTGTGTTTTGCGAGGATTAGCGGTGAAAGTTTCTGCGATGAACTTTGCTTCACCGTCCACTAATAGACTGAGCAAAGACGACGTGAGAAGGTTGCGGTGACTCTTCACCGGGATCAGATGCAGTGGTGCAGCATGATGAGAAAACGAGAGAAGCAGGTGCTCTCTCGGACCTATTATTGTCAAGACTTGGCTTCCCCAGGCCCTTGGCCAGTTACACTACGTATTCAATTTCCTGTGGGACTTTAACCAGGTTCTTTGGAAACCTATCTGCTGCCAGACAGACCCACCTGCGGCTGCGAGGCTTAGACAAAACACAAAACCTTTTCGTACCATTTGCAACTTTCTTTCTATTTTTTCAGTTCATAAAGAATGCCTTTTCGCACCATTTTTCGTCCGAGATTCGAAGGAGGAAACGTTCTGACTTCGTTCAATGAGACAAGTTTGTGACATGCCCTGGAACCTTGATGCACACTTCCTTTCTGTCAACGAGATTTCAGTCGAGGTTCTATTGACAAAAATGTAATTATTACTCGTACTTGGAGCATTGGTGTGGTTTCAGAAGCTGTTTTCCTAATCAACGCAATGGCTCTCGAGGAAAATTGATTGTGGCGAACCGGCAGAGTCCAGCATTCACGAGATCGCGCGAGTGCCACGTTCCTAGGAAAGGCTTCCTGGAGCAGGTGTGCAGCGCGGAAATTTGAGGAAGGGAATCTATTCCTCCGGTCTGAGAGGAAAACTGAATCCCGATCATATTTCACTCGCAACAAAAATGTGCGCCTTTATCTTCTCGAGAGAACGTGAATCAAATCCCATCAGCTTGAGGAAGTCATTTTCTTCTGAAAAAGGAGAATGAAAATGGGAATGGCAGTTACGTTCCTGAGACACCCACAAGTTTTTTTCACAAAGAAGAACGGTTGAACACATCTTACTTTATGAGAAACACTCTGAGCGTGAATGAATCAACAATGTCGCAAAAAATCGAAACAAAAATTCATCTCGAGTGTTTGCTTTGTCGCATGCATTGGCAAAAGATTTTTGCACAGCTCATAATCGGTGTCACTGGAAGTGACTTGATTACCCAGATGCAGGTTCGAGTTGTTCGTCCCCTGAGGACCTTCATTTCACAAGTGAGCTGCTGCTGATGTTTGCTTTCTCACAGATGCACATCTTGAGTTTCGGTTCTCGTGATAATCAGGGAGTCACGAAAACTCATGAAGTCGTGGTATCTGTAATGGTTGCGTGTGGACAAAAACTGTCTGGCATTGTATTTTGTTTTTTTCACGTGGGCAGAGAATTACTTTATGGCACATTGAAAAAAGAGTCACCCGTGACCTCGGCAATCACAAATTCTTTGACATTCAGAAGTTCTTGATCTCTTCGACTGATCCAGGGTTGAGGGCCGAGTTTCAAACCTCGACTGGAACCTTTTGATTCCTCGTGACTCCTGGTTGGGACTTTTTCCTTGAGACAGGGACGGTGCGCCCTTGGAACACCTGGATCCGCTGGAGTCGTCTCGTGGTCTTTCATCTTGCTTTCTTTGGATCAAAACAAAGAATCAAAGAACTGAATCATTCACAAGGACGAGCAGCATGGAGCTTCGGGCCACAGGACACAACGGTACATTTACCTCTTTGTGCGCTGCGTTGTACCTGATTTTCCTGATCATTGCGTTGTGCGTGTACGTAAGTTCCAACTCGGATCCTTGGGAGAGCGTGACCCCTGATCCCCAGTAACAAGAACTCGTGCTTTATTCCCCGTCGTACACTCGCCCATGCTTCGTGGAACTTGGACTGGACAGGACGGAACAATGTTCCAACAGAGGCGGCCCAACACCAATCGAGTCCTTTTGTCAGGGAGACACTGCATCAACATTCTTCATCAATCTCCATTGAAGCCAAATATTCAGGCTTTGACGCTGCTGTTGCACACTTCAGCCGGCTTCGGCTTCTGCTGAAGCTGCCAGCTGCATCAGGTTCTACCAAGGAATAATCTTCCTCTTGTGGGCAACATGTTATGCCATCGCATCAATGGTCGCCAACTGTCATGAAGCCAGATCCTTCTTATCGCAGCTTTACTGTAAATCAAGGTCATCTCACGAGTAAATCACACCGAGAGTCACCTTCGGCTGAGTTCCAAGTGCTCCTTCTGCTGTAACTTGTAAAGATGCTGCCCCGAGGGGACTTTGTCACAGGTGACTCTGACCTTGACGTCCATGGAAACAAATCCTTGAACATTGTCAAACGCTGTTTCTCCTTCGAAAACCAGAATATCCTGTATTGTATTGTTAGCGCGTATTTTGACTTCACATGTCCAGGTCCTTTGGTAAACTTAGTCTTGACCTGAAACCCACCAGGTGTCAAGTGAGTTCAAATTCTGAGCCTGTCTACATGTGGATTTCTCTTGTGTTCCAAGCCCTGACATTGATTTGATATTCATGTCAAGAAGATACAGCAACAGATGACTGGTGATGCAAACTGACCGAGTGCGTACGACTTGACGTACGAGTGGATCAACATGCACTAGAGTCCGACTTTGAGAAGTATTGGACCTGGTTCTATTTCTCTGCGATAATTCACATTGCTTTCATGTCTCAACCAGGCGCGAAAGAACAGTCAGGTGCACGTCTCGTACTTTTGACACTGGCCTCGTGCGGGAGTTCCTCCGTAAATAGCGCTCAACTTCGAGTCGTAAATGAAGCGAATGCATTTCTTGAAATATCCATGCAGGGTTGTTTGTCGCTTCGAATCGTGTCCGTTCTGGATCTGTCTTCTTTTGAAGTTTCACACAAGGCCAACACAACACCAAGGATGTCCTTCGGGCTACTGGGCCAGTAATTAATTACATCTATATTCATAGCGGTTGTGACAATGCAAGGAGCCTACGTGATGTCGTTGGGGTCAAGGCTCACAAACAAAGCGAGCTTTCAATCCAGGTCTCCTCAAATGTCAGCTCCACGCGGACTGACTGAAGCATCTGCGGCAAACGACAACACTGTGAGCACAGGTCCAAATTTGTCCACGCACAGGAAACACTCAACTGCAGAGCATATTCTGCAGACCCAATCAAGACGCGTTCACCCGTTAACGCGTATAATTGAGATGTATGCAGAAATTCTGTCAAATTATCTCATTCCAGCTTCATTCGCGGCCCTGCAGAAAGTTTCTGCAGAGATGCCGACAGCGAACGTCTCAAATAGACGTCTGATGTGGGAAGTCAGATCCGACGGAGAGAGATAGACGCCCCGCAGATACGAACACTTGAAAGAGAGTCTCAGGTTCCGAAACGAAATGTCATCGTTGAGCTGTCTCCTTTCAGCCTTGACATGCGTCTTAACACTCACCTGCAAGGAGACAAGCATGGAACCACCATCTGGTCGGAGCAAAGCAAAATCAATTTGGACAACAATTTCCGTATCCCTTTGTGGGGCAGCATGGCGTGTCTTTCGAAAAGTGGTGAGCCTTGGGCTGTTTGTAAACTCTATTTTTCTCGCCAGTCAATTTAATCAATCGGCGCCAAAGCGGTTCACTGGCTTCTCGCTTGGATCCCACTGATGTCATCATCGCTTCAAAGGCTTCGAAAAGAAAAGGGTTTCAATTTGGGGACTTTCAAGCAATTTGTAGCCGTTCTTCCCTGGCAACACAATTGCCCAAATTTACACAGTTTTGTGTGGCAGAGTGCAGCGTGAAAGATATGTCAATGTCACGAAATTGGCAAGATTTCGTGCATTCAGATTTGAATGATTGTGATTCATGTATTGTTCACACCCATTGACGCGGGATGCAGTTGCAGTCAGTACGAGACACCAAACAGGACAACTCGCTCTAATGTCGTGTCCGCTTGGGCTGACACCCTGAGCTGTTCCTTATCAAATTCCCGCAGAATTTAAGAGAACATTTCAGACACCCAACCAGCTCGTTGGGGCCTATCTTTACGCCGATGTTTCTGTGAGTTCACAAACAACTTCTTCGTGTTGCTGAAACTGAAGCAGTTCAAAGAACCTTGATTTTCGTCAATATGACGACCTCCTTGACGAGTGTGTTCAATAAACATACAGGGAGTCAACGCACTTCGCGAGGATGGGGCCCCAATTACGTGGTCCTTCGATGTTCTGCAAACGAATGCTTGAAATCCCACTCTGTAGGTGGTTTCTTCTCATGTCATGGGCACACCATCTGCAGGTTGTCCCATCTGTACCGCCAGTTCTGAAGTGCAGGACAGAGATTCATGTGTACTCATAATTTTCATACCCAGCGAACAAAACTTGCAGCCAAACAGCTTGATTACGACAACCCCAACATTCTTTTCAATCCTCTGAACGAGAATTGTGTGAATGTCGTCCTGTTGTCAGGGTCAAGACAACAATGACGTTGTACTTTGGGGCTCTTGTCCCAGAAGAGGCAAATTTCTCGTGTGATTATCCCCCCTAATTAGCAGATAAGCTGTCTACTCAAGATTCATCATGGTACGTTATTCCCGACGGATCTGTCACTGCGGGTACAACTCGGGTGATTGATTGCGATGAGGAGAATCTTCTTTGTGGATTCACGTGCTGTTGATCACAGGACGAGACAAAGGGTTTCCTTCTCACACCTGTGACGAAATCAAAGGAAAACTTACCGAGGCTCCACTCAAACTGCTTGCCAGGATCTCACATCGCTTGTCTTTGACTTAATGAAAAGCAGGAAGGGCTTGTTTTCTCCAAAAGGAACGCAGAAAAACTCAGAAACCATTGTTGTGGAAGAATAAGCTTTTGATCAAGGGGAGGATCAAAGAGGATGATTTTGCTGTGAAAGAACCATCTATTTTTGTCAGACGGTGAGGAAGCAGACCTGCGCAAAACTTACAGTCGTCTCGTCTTTTCGGTCATCGAGCACGCAGGCCTTTCACGGATTCTCCGAAAACTAGAAAGTTCAAGGATTACACCAACAAACCGCCCGCAAGACGAATTTGGTTTGAATTTTTGTGGAGCCTGCCAATTGTCTGGTGAAAAATGTGCTGTTCTGCACAGGCACGTATCTCATTCGCTTCTGTCGGACAGGCGTGTCTCGCAAACACTGCATCGGTCACAATTTGTCTGCGAACGCAGACAGGCACAAAAAAAGGTTGCTGGATAATCATGACGAGGATTAATTATTGACGGAATAGACAACATTGATTTTTTCCACTTCACGGCTCAACGAGCAGCCACAGGCATTGGGTGAAAACTCTGCGCTGCACGGCTGGCGCAGTGTCCACTCTATACGAGGCACCGCAGCTCGTTATTGCCTGGCGAGGCTCGTTATACCCAAGATGAATTCGAATCAGAAAGCGGCGAGGAAGTACAGTGTTTGAGGTTGACAATGAGGAGGACTCCGGGGAGCTGCCGGAGCCCCCGCCGCCCCCGAACACGGACCCCCGGCTGCCGCTCAACGCACGACAGGTCTTCAAGCTGACCCGAAGCTGGAAAGGCGTCCGGAGAAAACTGACAGACGCTGGAGTGGAAATGTTCATAAGGTAGTTGTGCAAGCTGTGATTGTATGCTTTGGTGTGCTGTGTGAAATAAGAATCAAGAGGCACCATGCTGAGCGTGCACGCCCACGCCTTGTAGCAATCGTTCCCTATTTGGAGAACCTTCAACCCTTTAACACAGCTGAACGTCTTGGCACTCACGGGACGGGTTGCTGCAAATTACATGAGTGCGACAATGTTGGCATCGGAAAAGCCCAATCTAGCACGTCGTCTTTTGGATGGCGCGTGCTGGCTCGTAAGTCTTGAGTTGAAGTTGCAGGTGACAACAGCTTCACCGAGAAACTGCACGGCCAAGCGGACCCCTCGAGGCAGTGTGTATGAATGGAGGATCCTGCGCTGTTTACAACTTTAAACGTGACTCGCTTTTCACTGCTTTGGACTCTATGTGTTGATTTATGCATGTTAATATTGAGACAGGAAGTACTCATGATTAGGGGGACGAGGTAGACGTCTTTCAGTGGACACACGGGACGATGGATTAATGTTTCCTCATCAGAAAACAGCAATATCCGGCGGCTTCGGACTCCGCGCAGTTCTATCTCGTATGTCTCTTGCAAGACGAAGCATTCACTCCATTTACAAATTAAAGCCACAAATGTTGTCCGCAAGGAATACACAAACCTGCTCAAAGAGGACCACATCTGGATTTCTTTGATATCCTGGCATTACACCCAGCGGAGCCGTGTGCATGTTCTACTGAGAACAGCCAAATTACAAGGGTCCGGAAACATGGGAGGTAAAAGTAGCAAGATTCGTCGGAGAATTACGTGGAGGAAAAAGCAGGAGGAGCTCGAGGAGGTGACGTTTGATCCGCTGCCCGAACCGGAAGCGCCGAAACCGATGGACCCGCGACTTCCGCTCGATGCGAGGCAGGTCTTCCGCATCAAGAAGTCCTGGAAAGGAATCAGGCGAGCAATGGCGCCCGCTGGACTCGAACTATTTCTCAGGTATATAACTGTGGAAGACTCTCCACCTGGGCCTTTTACCTGATTTTTCTTGTTGCCTGTAACCCGTGTTTCAGGACAGCTGTCGCCGTCACAGTTTCGCGCAGAGCAAAAAGCGTCTGTCGATTTTGCGCGAATCCTGCGTTGCAGCTCCGAAGCCTGAGGATACATGTCGTTCTTTGAGGGTTCACAGAGTCAATGATGGGTGTGTTCGGATTGTGTGAGGTGCATTGGTCTTTGTTTACCAGCTCGTCTTGCGCTGTAAGCGAGCAAGAGATTCATTTTCTCAGAGAAAAAGCCTTGCAAGACAGGATACAGATCTGTGCTGAGCGTGCTATATGTCCTGAAGGTAGACTAAACACCGCCTCGGAGGAAATCCGCGCTAAGAGCTCCGGATGCTCACTACTGACAGCCCAGAAAGATCTGTCAGTTCAGAGCATGCAGGCACAGGAACTGATTCACTCAGTGCACGAGCGGAACACAGATGTTTCTCGTACATTCTGGAGCTGAAGACAAAGCACTCGTTCCTGCATTTTCTGTGCTCTTTGTCGCAGGTGCGCATGTCAGTTTTTCGGCAACGGATAAAAAATATCTGTCAAGTCCACGTGTTCTTGACATCTTTTGTAGTTGAAACGACAAGAAAATAATTACCGTGGCGAGAGTCTGTGAACCACCAGACTCTTTTGTCCGTCATGAAGAAAGGTTGATATTCCATCATGAGCAAGGTTAAACCCCCATCTCATCTCGACAGCGAGAAGATTTTCTATCTTGGCACGGTGTCGTCATCAGGACGACAGAAATGTCCCCAGAAAATACTATCTGTTTATGCGAGCCAGGATTGTGCCTCAGGAAATGAAGCCCCATCCAAGACGCGCACCTGACCAGTTGACGTTTATCTGTGAGCTGAAAATATTTGCCTTGGACACAGTCAGAGAGAAAAAGGTTTCGTGTCAATCTCAGGAAAGGCCGTCTCTTTTTCTGGCGCCAATTGGGGATTTTTCCTTCCTGTGATTATCGTTGCTTTGCTTCCCGCACCCACGACCAATTTGAGGCTTCATGTCATGTGACGGTGATTTGCAGCTGATGAGTGTGCACTGTGGACTCCTCGCGGAGGGTACGCCAACATTCGACGCCTTCGGCGTCCTGGATGAATTTTCCAATCAGCGCCATGTTTTTGTTATGTCACGAAAAACACGCCCCTGAAAACGGCCAGGATTAAGCCCCGAAGATGTATGGTGCCTCTATGATGTCAACGGGGCTGTCATATTCTATTTGCTGGGCCACGGAGTTCTCAACGCCCGTGGGGACAGAAGTGACACCAAAGCACCGTCGCAAAACTGTGATTTGTGGCAGCGTGTGGTTATGCACAGCTGCAATGGCGACAACTACAAATTCAGACACATATCAGTTGGAAGTGTGAATCCAGAGTTTAATGATGGCTTCTTGTTACTGAAGGTGCAAATTGAGATGAATTTTCTTTTACGCGTTTCTCACTGAGACGTGAGCTGGTTTGAAGAAACGGGAAAGATTTCCCGCCCACACTTTTTTTTTGCCAAAGTTCTAGGATTGCCGTGTGCCGAGTGTTCAATCTGCTGTTCGTGCAGACGTGTCTAGTAGCATCCTTGAGAGACTGCAACCACTTCAAAAATTGTGCTCCGTGTTCCCTTTCATTCCCAGGAGTGAAGCAAAGAAAGTTTTCAATGGAACACTTCACGTTTCTCCTGCAGCACTTTGTGAGGAATAACACATTTGAAATGGATAGATCTCGTAGATCTCCGGACGACGCTCTACTGTGTGGCAGATCGCCTGAAAGGATAAAAAGCGAAGAACATGGTGATTCCCGCTGTGATAATGACAATTGTTTGACACGGTAAAAGCTGTTCACATGCTCTCAACGTGGGAGCAGAATTATTAGTCACACAGAAATTTCTGCCTGGAAAACTGAGAGCAAGAATTGCGGCAGCCATGAATAGGCCACCGTGGTTTTGAGGCAGTGTAGATCAACTCAGCGGAAATCCTGCGGCTTTGCCACATTGGTTTTTGAGGTCAAGAATATCGACCTCGGCCGAAGGATCGTTGTTGTGGCAGTTTAGGGACGAAACAAGCCCTCCCCAACGTCGACACATTTATTGGAAAACGGGCCCAATGAAACTGCCTCAAAGTCCCGAGCGCTGTCACGACATTGATTGCGCAGCCAAGAGAATCATGAAAAGTTCGTTATTGGCGGAGGCCACGATCTCGTTAAATTCTCGGGTTGTTCATCAAAAAATCATCTCTCCGTTGACCAAGACGAAATTTCTGGAGACTCATTTGCTCGGTCGGTTCTGTGTTCCTGAAATAAATTAAATGCCAAAAGTAGAGTGCGTCAAGAAACACAATTTTCCAAATTTGGTTGTTTCCTTTGCGAGGGGGTGGGGCGCATGTCTCACATGAAACATTGAGCGGTAATGAGTTGAGATGGAAGAACAACCAAAAGGGGCTTTTGGGAACAGCATGACTGTTGTTGTAAGTTGAGGCATTATTTGTCAGTGGTAAATTTACGGCAGCTTGGAAGGTGAAGGAAAATTCAATTTTCTGGTTGCTTTATTTAAATTTTGCACAATTTAATCAGCCTTCAAAAAGCTCGCTTTCCCTCCAATTTAAATGATGAAAACGGAATTTTTACGAGGCATCCTTGACAGGCATGGAAGCGCACATTTTATCAACATCACAAGAAAATGTCTTTGTCTCTTCACTAATTTCTGAGAAATATCCCAACAAAATGATTTAAACTTCGGCAATGAGTGACTGGAAACACATCCCTGGATTGATTGGACAGTTGTACATGTTCTTTCTGCACAACTGAGCCTATCGATTTGGACACCACCAGAACGTGAAGTCAGTGGCCGCTGTTCTGCCATTCATCATCGTTGCGTCCCGTCTTGAGACACAGCTTCGGAGCCGGAGGCTTCTCCCCGCAACATGATTCTGCACCGTATTGTGCGACCACTGCTGGTCACTGTCCGGTCACAAAAGAGTAAATCATCTCGAGTGCGTGTGCATGGAGTCCCCTCAGCGCCTGACTCAATGGCACTCGAATAACGAAATGTTGTTTGGGACCTCATGGAAGCAGCTCGCTGTTTTTAAAGCTCTCTCACATATGGGAGTGGAGCGATATAATGCACTTTTTGAAGCTGTCCTTTTTGCAGCCTGTTTTGGAGTGGAAGCCTGAATGCTGCAGGCTCAAGGACGTCTGTGCGACAAAACTTCGGGATTTTTCGGTCTTCGCAAAGCACAACAGGAAGCATGTCAGCTCAGACACTTGTTCAATTTTGGATAGTAATCTATTCCAACGCTGTCATTTGTCATGGGTGCTAAGACCAGCAAGAAGGTTCGCAAGAAAGTGTCGTGGGGAACGAGAGACGAGATTATTGAAAGCGAGACACTGGAGCCTCTGCCGGAGCCTCCTGCTCCCGCACCCACGGACCCGAGATGTCCTCTCGACGCCAGACAAGTTTTCCGGCTCAAGAAATCATGGAAAGGAATAAAGCGGGAAGTGGGACAAGCCGGCCTTGAGATGTTCATCAGGTATTTGGTTGATATTCTTGATTTTTGGCGGCGCGCAAGTGCGAGCACTTCTGATTCATATTTGATTTCAATGATCAAATTGTTTCAAGCCACCTCCTCATCAAGCCATTTGGCTCCGAGACAAGAACAACCAGCTTCTTTTGGCTCTGCTTCCATGCGTGTGGTTTCCAGCTAGATTAATTGACAGTTGTGTTTTGGCGGAAATGTCCAGAAAACATGTTTGTGCGCGCAGCCGGAAGGCAAACCCTATTCCAGGGACAATTATCTTGGGTTGATTATTTTCCTCGGAGAATCGATCTCACTCTGTCCATCACCCTGCTGTTCTCCATCGCACCTCCCGCTGTTCCTGGTGATGATTATCTGCAGTAAAACGCTCACGTCAGATGTGTTTCCTCATTTGGATATATTTACAACGTTTCGAGCAGCTCTGCAGCGGACGCCCACAAGTTGTGTAGAACCCGGGCCTCATTTCTTGATGATGGCCGGAAGGCAGAAACCTGTTTGTTTCCCTTGCCTGCACCGTGGCACAGGACAAACGCATCATTGGTCCCGCTGCTGTCCTGCTGAAATTTCATTTGCATCTACAGAATCGCCACAATCAGCACCTCGCGCTCGGCATGTCGTGAATGTTTTTCATGTCCTTGCGAAAATCCTTGAACTCCAGCGAGACTACTGTGCCGCAGCGAACAATATCATGATTGATAATGGATTTACACAGAAAATATTGTCCTCGTGAATTTCTCATGATGCAATGAAAACCTCACAGGAGGCACGGGCTAACAGCGGACTTCAATGCACTGGAGGCATGCAATGATTAGAGATGGAGAACGCGCTTGATTGAGGAGCCAGGGCTCCAGGAAGGTTGTGGGAAGGCGAGGCCCCACCGAAGCCCTCCTTAACATGCCGGCAGCATTCACTGTGATTTCCGGTTCAACATATAAATTTCGTATCCAGATTACCTTCCCCTCAGCTGAGCTGCCGAACTGCTCTTCTGGGACCTCTTGCATCACCGTTGTTTCTTTCCCCTAATAGTGTGAAGGGCGGAGATCCATGACCTCAACTCCGAGGAGACTGAGCGCAACCTTTTCCCCGAGACTATACTTCAGCAGTCGCTCTGTCGTGACGCATGTGTCTCAGCACATGTAGTATCAGTGTTTTCGGCTCCACAGTGACTGGTTGGGACCGAACCGCTTCCAACACGCAGCATCGGTTATTAGCTGTGATGTGCAGTGCCACTTTGGCCTCGCTTGTGGCGCAGGCCACATCAGATTTTTCCATTGATTTGTCACAATCAGTGCTCGCAAAGCTCTTTTGATCTTGGTCTGCCGTGGCCCACTCACTTAACATCCGATTGAATAATTCAACGAGGAAATTGTTTGTCATCTGCCAAATCTGGAATTGCTGCATCAGGTGAGCTGTTCAGGCCTGTTCTGGAAATGTTCCCTCAGTGAACCACTGCACCGCTTGTGATCAGCAATAAATCTGAGTGAAGCTCTTTTTGATGCTGATTTGCTGGAACCCACCTGATGTCAGACAGAATTGGACATTGGGCAAAATGTTCATCATCTTTCACCAGCGAAAAGGTTTCATTTGATCTGAGTGGGGACGACATGCCCCTGGGAAGCGTCGTTCCGTGAGCGGCCAGAGCTGCCTTAACCCGGAGACATGAAGAGTCCTCTTCATTAACATTGTCCAATTGAGCTTTCCAATGCTTTCTTCAAGTGCAGCACTTGTAAACAAGTCAGTTCTTTCGATTTCAAAGCACGTCCCGAGTAATTCTATCAGTGGGTGGCACCGGCCACGCAGGGGATCCCTGCTCCCGAGGAGATGAAGCCAATCCCCGTATCATTTCCTCAGCGTATTTGGTGACAATCAAGTCAATAAATGGGATTCCTTATCATCCACTGTGGTGCAACCAACGACTTTTTAGCTCGGCGTCAAAACACACACACGCGCCATTCAGAACGATAAGAAGGATTTTTACAATCATGACAAAATTCAGCCGAAGACGCAGACAGTGTCTCAGTGGGGAACAACATTCCATTACGATCATAATTATTCCGTGTTTGCGTGCTGCAAACAACTCTCAATAAATTAGTTGCGTAATTCTGCAGAATCTTGACAAACCGTAACTTTTGTGAAAATGGGAAAGAAAACACAAGAACTTATGCATTGGTGGCTTTGTTGATCTCTTGATTCCAGTTGAATGACCGTTGCGTCGACGTCCACGTCACGGATACCAGCCAAAAACGGGAGAACGTTGTTTTGTCCCATGTCCGTAACAAGCTCCAATAAATTGTTCAGTTCCACGAGGACGCCCGTCAATGATCATTAATCAGTGATCACGAGAGTCTAAATAAGGAACTCAGCACCGTAGCTGAGTGCTCCTGTGTCTCTTGGGGCACACCCAGTGTTCAATAGTCACGCAGACGAACAAAGGAGAGATCTGCTCGTGATTCGCGCGCTGCGCGAGGTTTGCGTTCGGCGGAGTGGCGCGCATCTCCCTGTGTGACGCCCATCCTTCAGACGCAGCTCTGACGTCTTGAAAGACCCAACCAAAACTTGAATACGAGTGTGGAGTTGTTCTTGATCAGTTGGACTGAATACGTTGCAGAACGTTTGAAAAACTTATCCTCTTTTGACGCCACCTCGCTTGGATCAATACTTTTGGGATCAGCGTCGCAATCAGAAACGGAATGAATTCATCGTACGGAGGCAGTTGACCGTTTCTCGCTGAACGACACACAGGTTCGAATACGTACGTGCCTGTGGGAATGTATGCCTTGTGTGGGGATACAAATGGGCACAATTAGCTTCCGTGAGCTTCTAGTTCCATTTAGCAGCCTCAAAAGGAGACTATGGAGCTTTCTTTTAGTATTCCCTGCATCACAGACACCTGCGCAGATGATTGTACAAAAGATGAGAGAAAACGCCGTGAGACCTCGAAGAAGAACCTGCTGAAGCCTGAACAAGATAACACGTCTCACTTTTTTTGCAGTGAGGGAAGAAAGATGCTACGTGCGTTTTTGAAGTTGGATAATGCACAGTTCTGTCACAGAGTACAACGTGCGAAGGTTTCACAGTCAGGAACGGCTTCAGGAAACAATGCGACTCTCCAGGGATTCCGCTCTAAGTTCATTCGCGACCTTCAGATTGAGGAGTCAAGAGATGCCTGTTTCATTTGCCGCGTCTGTGACGTTGTTTTTTGAGTACCTCGGAGAGGGAGAAGCTGCACGAGAGACTGATCATTTGCCAGTAAGTGGACAAACCGGCAATGAAGGCGCCTCACGACGAGGAGTGTTACCTGTCGCACGCGTGACATCGGGGACCAGTCGTTCTCAAGCCTGGATTCGGCACGGTGACGAAGCTTCGGAAGCCCAGCAGCGCTGTAGCCCGAGTTATTTCAGGTTTTCCCTCGACATCGTGAGCCGGAAAATTAGCTGATGAACTCTCGGATACAGCTGGCGCCAGAAACATGGTGTAGATCAAGTGCACAGCTGAATTCATAAATACGCTTCACCTGGTAATTAATCGATGAAGACAAACGTTCTCACTTATGGGCTGCCTGAATACGACGGTGAAAGTGGAGCCTTTGCCCGAGGAGCTAACGGAGCCGCTGCCGTCACCGGCGGCGCCGCCCGATACGGACCCGCGTCTTCCGATCAACACGCGTCAAGTTTTCAAACTCAAGAAAAACTGGAAAGGAATAAAGAGGAAACTGGATCACACCGGATTGGAGATGTTTGTGAGGTTTGTTGCGCTTCGAGCTCTCGAATTTCTTTCTGGGTTTTCTTTGGTGCTTCGTTCTTCTGACATCGTTTACAAAGAGGGTTGCTGCGGATATGACGATGTGTCAAGGGATGACATTTTTGCTGACATTCCCACATCGTCAAAATAGTCTGCCGCATAATTTTGTTGAAAGTCATGCAGGGTTTCCTGTCTTTGAAGATGAAATGCTCTTTGTGGAATTATTGTTATTTGCGGTGGAAGGATCTGATATGCTGAGCGAAACAAAAAACTTGTTGAAAGCAAGCGCAGCTGACAAAAGGCCGCCGTGCGCCCGGAGTTCCTCGTGTGGTTTAATCTTCTCATCTGTCGCTGTTTTCCATCTGTGTAATTGAAAGGAGATGCTTTTGTTTGAAGTCATGCTCCCAAAGTCTTGGTAAAAGTTCTCGTACATTTTCTCATTTCTTGTCAAAAATTCATTGGTGTCTGACAAATGTGCCTCATGAGACGCAACACTCAACGTTGCTTTTCATTGCGAAAGGATGTTTTCGCTGGTGAAAAATATCCCCATGGGAGTTCGTTCTGAGGTGGCGCAGAGCGCTGAAAACTTGTGCACAAAGGAGATGGGTTCTTACTCAGTGGAGTTATGTGAAACGCTGACAAGTGGGGGTCGAGCACGCGTTTCAGACATCTGCATCTGAAGCTGGAGGTTCACACTTCGCGCTTTCCCTCCGGGGGGCAAGGCTGCAGACTCCCTTGATGCCCCGGCTCTCACGTACTCCACTCAGAGTCTCTGAAGTGGAAAAACATGCCAATTACCAGAACCAAGACCCGAGGTTTGGCATCATCGCTACATTCCGAAGCAATGGAATCGAAAAACAAGTGCGAGAATAGTGTCTGGACCTTTGATGTTCACCTGCTTTGATTGGGGGATACTTTCCATTTGATGTGGATGGCATTGCGTCCTTGTGCAGCCTTGTCTGTAACGACAAAAGCTGGAGGTGCCCGCTTTGAAGGGATAGTGGATCTGCTTCTGCTTCCCTTTCACTCAAGGAAAGCGACACAGACTGACTGAGCTCTGGCTTCCATTGAAAGCAGAAGGCACAACCTCCAGCAGACGGCATTTGGAAAAGAGAAGCTGCTGAGATGTCATCAGGGGATCCGCAGATAATTCGACTCTGAAAAGCTTTTATGAGAGTCGGACGAGCCTCCCACGCCGCGCCTCACAATGTCTGGATTACGTGACGGATTGTGTGGACATCGCCGAGCGATGGCCTGACCTCTGAGAAACTCGCTCCAATCGATGAATGGTCCGTCGGAACAGATGAAAGCGACATCGGGGTCCTTCCTCTGAACTGTCCGCAGCGTGTGACGCATTCAGCCCAAGTCCGGATCAAACCCAGACTGGGGAACTCGATGTGGCAACTATTGAACGCGACTCTTTGTGATCAGCTCCTGAATCAGTTTCCTGTCCTCTGAGTCCCGACATGTTCGCGACAGGAAAATCCACAACGGCAATGCCAGCAAGATTCGTTTTTGTCCGCAGTGAGTTCACAATTCAATAGAACAACCTTTGATTCCTCATGCCTGCACGATGCGAGACCCAGTTTCCTCTGGTTTCCTCTGTTGATGAACTGTACGTAGCTGTTTTCATAAGTATTGATTCCTTGACCGTGAAACTGATGCAAATGACTGTCAACTGATGTGAACATTTTCAATATTTTACCAAATATATAGGAATGTTTT
>JAAUXT010103563.1_pt1 | contig 20621 bp, 27 predicted proteins | sample 7278171 | NCBI WGS metagenome assembly JAAUXT01 (sample SAMN14350112, study PRJNA611818) | marine sediment metagenome | isolation source: surface marine sediment (1.8m) | place: French Polynesia: Moorea | collected 2018-08 | reverse complement strand
TTGTGACACCATAGAGGAAGGTAGCCTAAACCACTGAGCTCCAACTCATACTCTACAATAAACTATACTACAACATCACTACTGGGGCTTCACTCATATATACAACACCTCTCTCACACACGCACGCTTGCTTGTCTCCGTAGCGACATCAACATCGTGCACGAGGGGATTGGGGACAAGATCGGCACCTTCTTCACGTGGATTAGCACCTTCGTCACCGGGATCATCATCGCATTCGCGCTCGGCTGGAAACTCGCCATCGTCGTGCTGGCCTTCCTGCCCCTCATGGCGATCGCAGGGGCAATTCTCGCGAGGGTTAGTGGTGTGTGTGTGTGTGTGTCTGTGTGTGTGTGTGTGTGTGGTGAGAGGTATGCGTGCGCAGGTGGAAGCTCGCCCTTGTGGTGCCGGCGTTCTCCCCCCTCATGGCGATCGCAGGGGCGATTCTGGCCAGGGTCAGTGGTGTGCGTGTGTGTGAGGTGTATGCGGGCGTGTGTAGAACCTCGCTGTTATGGTGTTGGCGTTCCTGCCCCTTAGTGGTGTGCATGTGTGTGTGTGTGTGTGTTTGTGTGTGTGTGTGGTGGGAGGTATGCGTGCGCAGGTGGAAGCTCGCTCTTGTGGTACGGGCGTTCCTCCCCAAAATGGCGATGGCAGGGGCAATCCTGGTCAGGGCTTGTTGTTTTGTCTGTGCGTGTGTGTCAAAGGTATGCGCGGAAGGTTGCTATCATCGTGAAGATCAGTGTTTGGGGTGGAGGGGTGAATGGGTCGCTGTGAGTGAGGGTGCCTGTGGTGTAACAAATAAGTTGGCACTTCATACTCTGTTGATCCAATTCAAACATCGCGAAGCACCATTCTTTCACAATTCTCAATTTGGTCGTCATGCCAGGTGGTGTTTTGCCATCAGCACTTGTAGCCCCAGCCTGTCCCAGAGACACCTGAATGACCTTGACTTCCCACAGCTCCAGTCGGCGTTCACCGGTAAAGAGCTACAGGCGTACGCGAAGGCGGGGGCGGTGGCCGAGGAGGTGCTGGGCGCCATCAGAACTGTGTACGCCTTCAACGGGCAGAAGAAAGAGGTGGAGAGGTGAGGAGTGCGTGTGTGTCAGTGTGTGTGCTGTGCGTGTGTGTGTGTGTGTGTGTGTGTGGAAATAAAGGGTCGGAAGTCATTATGACCACGCAAGTACCCTTTCAATGGGGAGGGGGACAGAGCTGAAGCTGGTTTGTGAAAGAAACAAACGAGACAGACAGACAGACAGACAGACAGACAGACAGACAGACAGACAGACAGACAGACAGATTGATTCACCGGCAAGAGCAGTCTTCGGCTCCTGTGATCCCGCCAGAAACATATTCCCAACAAATTGAGCGCCGCAAACGCAAAATCGACCTGCCGCTGATTCTCCACGTGTGTTTCTCCACGCGTGCGCAGGTACACGACGAACCTATCAGAAGCGTCCAAGTTCGGGCGTCGCGTCGGCACGGTGTCGGGGCTCGGGCTCGGCCTCGTCTTCGCCTTCATGTTCGCGACGAACGCTGTCGCCCTCTGGTGGGGCAGTAAACTAGTGCGCGAGGACGACAACTACTCCCCAGGGCGCATGCTCACTGTGAGTACACGGGGTTGAATGCAGGAGTCCGAGGCCTTCGGGTCAAGGGAAGACCCATGGGCCCCTATCCCCAACAGTGCGAAGGGGTGGGTCCAGGGGTGTATCGTGGGGCGCCAGACTCTGGAGGACAAGTGATCTGGTTGGTACAGCCTTGTGGGCTTGGGTGTTGGGGACCCAGGCCATTGGGTCTCTGGATGGATCCAGGGTCCCTGAAGCTTACAAGGCGTAGGGTGACTTGTTGGATGCAGGGGTCCGAGGCGCTCAGGTCAAGGGGCGATTCAGGGCGCTGACCTTGAGTGCATTGGGTTGAGGATAGAAAGGCAGTGGAACCAGGCGCCCAGGTTCTCAACTGTAGAGGTGACTCTGGACCCCAGGGAGCGCACGTTTACTCCGAGTACAGGGTGGATGTACAGGTCCCTCACGTCCAAGGAGGAACCAGAGACCCCGAACCCTGCAGAGCGCATTGGAGGGCAAGGGTGAAGAGGTGGATCCAGGGATAGATCCAGGGCCCGGCCCTCAGGGGCGTGGCCTCACCTCAAGTGAGTTCCGGCTTGGTGTGAAACAGTCCAGAACTTCACGGGACTCTTTTCCCACAGGTGTTGTTCTGTGTGATGCTCGGAGGGATGTCGCTAGGCAACGCCGCTCCCTCGGTGACGTCCATGACGACGGCGCGGGCCGCAGCGTACCTGCTGTGGAAGATCATAGATAGGGTGAGGACACCAGCGCTGTGTGTGCGTGTCTGTGTGCGTGCGCCTCTGTGTGTGTGTGCGTGTGTCTGTCAGCCTCTGTCTCCACGTATTTCCATGGTTGTGTTTTGCTGTGTGAATACACGTCTGCCTGTGTACCTCTGTGTGTGTATGTGTGTGCGTGCGTGCGTGTGCGCGTGTGCCTGTGATTCTCTGTGTGTGTGTGTGTGTGTTTGTATGTCAGCCTCTGTCTCTCTGTGTTTCTGTGGTTGTGTGTTGCTGTGTGAATGCACGTCTGTCTGTGTACATCCGTGTGTGTGTGTGTGTGTGTGTGTGTGTGTGTGTGTGTCTGTCTGTCTGTCTGTCTGTTGTCCGTCTGTCTGTGCGTGCCTCTGTATCTGTGCCTGTCTGTATCTGTGCCTGTGTCTTGTCTCTTCTGTTTGCCTGTGTTTGTGTGTGTGTGTGTGTGTGTGTGTGTGTGTGTGTGTGTGCGTGCCTGTCGGTTTGCCATCTGTCCGTCTGTCTGTCCGTGTGTGTGTCTCTCTCTCTGCTGAATTCATACGAAAATGTTGCAGGTTCCAGACATCGACTCGAGTTCTGCTGAAGGAGAGAAGCCGACCTCAGTCAACGGGAACATCGAGCTCCGGGGGGTCAAGTTCAGATACCCAGCCCGACCCGAGGTCAAGGTCAGTCTCAGGCCTCGATGACGTCCCGCTTTGGGCGCGTTCGATAAACACGTGCGGTTCGCCGGTGGCAAAGCCGGGTGACTGCGCCCCTGGGTTGGAGACTGGGCGACGCCAGTCATTGCAGCGAGCACAAAAAACGGATGCGTATATCGCACGTGCCCATGCATTGTGTTCTCAAATGGATGTTGCGTTGATACTCGGCTTCAACTGTGGGACAATCTACTCAAGAACAGATTTGTCTGAGATCTTGAGGCTGTTTGTGTAGAACCGCATCTGAGGTCTCACCATTGAAAAAGTGTCAGAGCCCCACCAGCTGGAAGTCTTCCTTCAGTTGGTGAATGATCTTCGCCACACCAGGTGGTTCTTCCCATTGACATGAAAGAGGAACTTGTGGAAGATACATACAGTTGGATTTGGCAGCTCCTCAATCTTCTCTCACAAACAGATGAAGTTTATGTATCTGACTGCAGGTGTTGAAGTTTTCTCCTTTGTGTTGGGCCACCCCTGCAGATCTGCACCCCCAGCCCAAATCCTATACCTACATCCTTTCCAACCAGAGCAACTACTTCTGACTGCTCATTCTGTCCTGGCTGCAGGTGACACAACTGACAAGCCTTCTTGTTGACCACAGGTGATGAGGGGTGTGTCTCTGAACGTGAACGTCGGGCAGACGGTCGCTCTAGTCGGAGCCTCGGGCTGCGGAAAGTCGACGACGGTGCAGCTGATCCAGAGGTTCTACGACCCTGAGCAGGGGACGGTACTGCTGGACGGGAGGGACATCAAGAGCCTCAATGTCAAGTGGCTGAGACAACAAATAGGTGAGATTGAAGGGGTGGGTTCAGTATTGGGACAGGGAGCTTGGCCAAGTTCTGAGATAAACGTTTGACCCCCCTCCAGATACACTCTCACATACACACACAAGAGGCAGGTCTGTGGGAAAGGAAAGGCCACTGGCACTGAGATAAGAATCAGCTTGGAGGATAAATTGGTGGGTTCATTTTGGGCCACAGGGATGGGGTGAGGCAGGAAGGTTCCAGAAGGAAGGACTGCGGGAGATGTGGGATGTATCTTTGGAATCAAGATGGGAAAGGTGGATCCAGGATTGAGTTCATTGGGAGTTGGGGAATTCAGGATCTGGTTGGTGGGTAAATCTCTCTCTCTCTCTCTCTCTCTCTCTCTCTCACTCTCTCTCTCTCTCTCACACACACACAAAACCTCCATCACTCAAGGTATCGTGAGTCAGGAACCGGTTCTGTTCGGCACTACGATTGGAGAGAACATCCGGTACGGCCGGGACGGTGTGACTCAGGATGAGATAGACGCTGCAGCCAGGGAGGCGAACGCCTACGACTTCATATCCAAACTACCGTTGGTGAGTGTGAAATACAGGTGGTGGTGGTGTCTGGGAGGGTCTTGGGACCCGAATGAGACTGACTCCACGGCAGGGCCCACCTCTTCTCCACATTTCTCGTTGCTCCGTGTTTGTTGTTCTCTGTGTGATGACAAAATTGTCACTTTTCACACCCACAAAACTTAAAAGTTGGGTCAACTCACTGGGACCAGACACGGCCGGAATCACACTCACTCACTCACACACACACATACACACACACCACACATACACACACATACACACACACACACACACACACACACACACACACACACACACACAGAAGCATCACGCTCCTCTTCTTCTCCAACCTCGCAGATGTCAGTCACACCACACACACACGCGCGCGCACACAAACACACACACCACATACACACACACACACACACACACACACACACACACACACACACACACACCGCTCATCGTCTTCTTTTCCAACCTCGCCTGGGTCCGTTGAACGACAATCAGGTCGATTCCCAAGTCCGAAGCCAAGTTGGGGAAAACCTGTCAGTTTTGCAACAAATGAAAAGCCACATTTGAACATTGCGATGTCCACTGTTCAGAGGCTTGCCCAGATCTGAGTCAGTTGGGCAGGCCGGGTTTTGATTTCTTCCTGGCTTCACACAGGGTGTGTGCCCTGCACCACTCCTGTGGTTCCACCAAAAATCTGAATGTGTACCCTCTCTGCATGCTCTGCTGGAGCAGTTGCTCTCATCAGCTCCAATCCCTCGTCCATGATCACTTGTGGTCCATATGCACGACCAATGTTGTCATTTGCTGAGCAGGCCAATCCTTGGGCCCTGCATCAGCCTCAGTTTCTCCTGACAAACCTGCTGTCCAGGACAGAAGAAAGTGCCACTTGAATCCCTGCACGGGACAACAATTGGTGTCAGTCCAATGTTTCAGACCTGCAGGGATACACAACCTGATGGACACAAAAAACAAAATGCAGTGCTCAACCCAACTGCATGTGCGAAGTCCCTGACATGTCTGTGCATTCTCTCGAGACATAAAAAACATGATCACACTGGATTTCATTCGAGCCTGTTTATCATAATTCAGTAGTCAGGGGGTGATACCCCCCAAGGGGTACCCACGGGACATCTGGCTCACCTTGCCTATGCTGCACCCCACCAGGTGCTCTGCCCTGACGACACAGGGCACAATGACCCCACTCAACACAGAATCAATTGACGATGTCTTGAAACGCATTGGGGCCTGAAGACCACGAGGCGAGGGAGGGACCTAGCCACACAACACCTCCACACCATTGCTCAACCACCAGCACAGGTTTTGTCAGTGGTGGTTCCAGGGCTGGGATGGGAGCCCTGACTTCGTCTTTGAGACTCAGGGGGCCCTCAGACAGGGAGTGAGGGGAGGAGAACTCCAGATACTGTACCAGAATCCGCTGGAGATCAAATACAATTCCTTGCATCTGTTCCTCATAGCCAGGAACACGGTGTGTCTGCTCGTCATGGCCTCAGCGTCAGCACGTGTCTACACCGGCTGCTGTTCTTGTTTTCTTCAGAAATACGAGACGCTGTGTGGGGAGCGCGGCGCCCAGCTGAGTGGAGGACAGAAGCAGCGCATCGCCATCGCCAGAGCTCTGGTTCGGAACCCGAAAATCCTGCTGCTCGACGAGGCCACCTCAGCCCTGGACACAGAGAGTGAGGCCAGTGTGCAGGCCGCCTTGGATAAGGTACGTCTGTCTGTTCTTATCTGTGAAAATGCTTGCGGGGTGGGGGCAAGAAACCAATATCAATTTTCCCTGGGTTTGTCAGGCACTGCATGAAGTCCAAAATATTTGGGGAATGAATACCAGTCACAAATGCTTGGAAAACTCAGAAATGCATTTCTAACCCAACGAGAGGTGAATCTTGTCTGTGAAGTGCAGAAGTACACAAATTAGAGAAAAGATTTCCGGGAGTAAATTGTCACATCTTGGGTAAGGAAAGTAAAGATGTTCTGAACGGTTATTTCCTAACTGATAAAAGTGAGTAATGTCTTGGGAAACGTTACTTACAAGAAAATTATTCCCATCCACACCTGTTCATGACGTCACACCCGGCACATTAGGCTGTTTTGGCAGCATGCTCCGTTGCCGCAAAACGTACACGTAATAAGTAGCTTGCAAACACAACTCCCCTGTCCTGAAAGAGTTTCCAAAAGAAAAAACAGACAAAAAATCACACTATCTTGAGACCAAACTGAGTTTGAGAACCATTTTGAAACCAGATATTTTGGAGTGAAAATGGAGAGATTCCTTGGGTTTCTAACTCAAGGAATTGTTGTTGAGGTAACTGTGTACTCTTCCAGGATTGGGGAGTTGTGTCTGCAAGCTACATGTAATGTGTACATTTAGCATGCTGCTGAAACTCCCAATTGCCAGAACTTCCTGTGGAGAGCTTTGTGGGGTTCACATTTTGTAGTTCCCACAAACAAAATAACAACCTTTTCCTACTGTACTCACAAGATTAAAGTATCAACTACACTCCTCCATTTCTATGCTTTATCTGGTGATGTTAGTCAAGCTTGACAAAGCAATCACAGCTGATTCTGAACATGTCTTTGTGTTCAGAATATCAAATTATGGCAGATCTAATTTTCCCAAAGGTGACGGCACCTTCTTTGAAGGAAATCCTGTGAGTTTGTACAGCAAGAGTTCGCAGCAAAGTGGGTGTTTCTGTTGTTATTCACTGACTTTTGTTTTTGGAGACAATAAATCCAGCATGAATGGATTTTTACTCTCCTACCTTCAGTGTGCTTTTGTTTTTCTTCTGATGCCCAGTGTGAAAGGGGACACCTTTGTCAAAAAATTTGTACCACAAGTCAATTTGTTCAAAGATTCTTGCAAAGACTGGTTTGCATACATCAAAGCCTTTCTCAGCAAGTTCCTGAAATTCAATCTTGCAGATAAACATTTGTTTTTCAGTGTGTTAACAACAATATTGACACATGGTGCAGAATTTAGGAAAGCTGCATTTCTCAGACCACCAAACCATGCCTATCATGAAACTGAACCAGAGTCAAGTTTTCCAGAAGCAAAATTGATTAAAATCCAGGGTTTTGTGCATGTGACAAAACCAACAGGTATTGTCTTCAGTGAACAACTGCATGGCTGGCTTAATATTGGGAGAAACACTTGCAAATTCTGGAAAAATGCAGCAGGACATTTCAGGCTTCAGGGCTCCTATCCTTTTGATATGTCTTCTGAGTTTACAGGCAGTATACTCAGTGTACCATACCAATTTTTGCTGAAAGCTAATGCACCACATTCAAGGTTTACCTCATTTTTTGGCTGGAAATTTGCTCTTGCCCATAATTTGTCACTAAATGTTTCATTTGCTGAATTATACATACCAGTTAGAACTTGTGAGCAAGGGAGTCTCAGAATTTCCAATTACCAGAAAAGAAAAAGTGTGTTCTGTGGACATCAGTCTTTGTTCAACTTTTACCCTTCATTCAGGAATGCTCATATAAACATAACAAAGGGAAGATTTGCTGCACAAAGTTATTTTCATACAATCAGTTCTGGACAAAAATTTGCTGTCACATTCTCCTGTGTCTTTCAAGTCTCAGACTCATTTCTCTTTGGATCTCCACCTGAGCATAAAAGCATTTCTTTTATATTTTTCTGTTGTGGAGCCCAAGTGTTACCAAATATTATTGAAGAGTGTCCTAAGTCATAAGAGATTACCTTGAGTGTCTTTGATGGTCCAGGTACTTTATCACCCAGGCTGAAGGGAAACAGAAATACCTTCCTGACATCCACCTTCCAGTGTGTTGTTCTAATCATTCAAACCAATCTGTCTGACCCTTGGGAGCAGTCCCTCTATTTTACCACACAAATAGTTGATCAAAATTCTATTCATAAAGGCAGACCTTCAACAGAATTTGTTTTGCCTCAAAGAAATTTATGTGGTTCACATGTCTGTGGTGTTGAGCTGTCTGTCAATAACAGCACACACTTGAATGTCACTGTGATGGATGTACTCATCAGTGGGCCTGGGAGCTTCTTCTGTAAATTTGGGGGGCTTGGTGCCTTTGAAAAGTCAAACAACACATTGCATGAAACATACATTTTGTGTGCACCTCACAATCACTCTGAAAGTCAAAGCAGAAGTTTGTATTCTAAATCTTCAACATTTTTCCTTTTGGTTTATTGGTACCCAGAGTACACAAAAATACAGGTCACATTAAAAGTCACAGATACCAAATGCCAATCAGTGCAGATTGATCCCTGCTTTATTTGCACAAAATTGCTTCACTATGCCACATGCACAATCACTGAGTTTGTGCAAATCATATCTCACCAAACTCACACAGCAATCAGGTATTTTGCTCTCACCAACAAAACAAGATTTTTCATCTGAGATTCTGTATGACTTACAAAGCAAAGAATGTGTTGTGTTTCAACTCAGTCAGAGTAAGAATTCTCAGATGGGATCTCATGTTGAGAACTGTGTGATGTCTCTGGTCAACTCTGAGATTGGAGCAGCTTATCAAGTTCAGTTTCACATGAGAGGGACTTTGCAAGAAAGTATTCTCATGTTTGATTGTGTTGCTATTCATGCTGCACCAGGATATGTTTGTACAAAGAAAAACTTCACAGAAAGAAGAGTCTGCACTTCCAATGAAACTGTGGTACACAATCAATATGTTCCAGCAAAAAATAAGAGCACTAACATTTTCACATCTCACATCTTTGAACCACCTGTGTCCTCCAAATCAGTGATACTCAACCCAATTGCATTTTTTGGACAAACAGAAAGTTGGATTGACATGAAAATTGATAAAGAGAAAAAAATTGGACCAACAGAAATGTTTCCTTTCTCTGTGCAGTACAGAATCATTTCTGGTGAGGAACATATTCATTTGGCCCAATACAGACTGATGGGCAGTTACACTTTTTCCCTCACACTTCCAAGTCTCGAGCTTGTGTATATGAAGTTTTCTTTTATCAACAGTCCAAACCATCTCATATCTAGTAAATCATTTAGTAATTTGACACTCAAAGCACCTTTGAACCACTCAGGTTTTGTAAGTGCTTATTCGCCTTCAAATTATGAAAGAATCATTGTGTATGACACAGAAAGGCTACTTACTTGGTCACTGTCCCTGCAAGGTGTGCCCAGAGAGTTTAAAGTAGAAAAGAAAGGAACAGGTAGAGTTTGCTGTTTGGATGTCAACCTGACCAAAGACATATTTCTCACTGGAGAAAATTGGAATTATCTCAGGTAACCAATACAGTGCAATTCAAGCTCTGATCCACAGTCTCATTTTGAGGGTTGCTTGAATTTTTCCTCAGTGATAACTGAGAGGAATGATCAGGAAATTTATTATGTTGTGTTCATCAGGAAATATTTTGCCACCTTTGCAAATGCAAAGGGCATGCACAGTTTAGTGACTTGGAGGCAGGCAAAAATGTTGTGCACACATGCTGGAGGTTACTTGCCCAGTTTCACAAATGCAAAAGAGTTAAACTCGTTCATTGTACTGATCAAGTTGTCAAGAAGCTTCCCAGTTTCTGCAGCAATTTATATTGGCCTTTTGCAGAGAAATAAGGTGAACCACAAGCACATTCATTACAAAGACAAGACCTCATTTTGTGTACAATACCAATGTTGTCATGTTCCTCTTCTCATTGTCAGGTCCAGAAGTGGAACACTGGGGCTCCTGTTTCTTTCCAAAGGTTTGTCAATTCTCTATTTGGGAAACCAGAAGGAAAGTATCAGGTTTTGCTTTGACAGAAGGTAATAAGAATCTTTGTTCCTGAACTTTTCCCAGTAGTCTTCTCCTTGGCGAACAATCCATACCAAACTTTGTTTCCACTTTTGCAAGAAGATGAAGCTTGCTTTCTCATGATTGTGACAAACTTGGCAGAACCTGATTGGATAATGGTTTCATGTGACCAACCAATGTTAGGTGACACAGTATGTGGTGTGAACAAACTTGATAAACATCCTCAAAATGCAACATATGCTGTAAACTGGAGAGAATATTGTGATAAAGGGCATATTTCATCTGGAAACTATTGTTTGTACTTGTGCTGGTCCAGATATGATGCTACAGTCAAGATGTTGGATGTTCCGTCAAGTGCATTTGCCCTAAACACCACATATCTGAGTCAACTAGCCAAAGCTGCAGGCAATTTTCTGGCTCCCATATTTTTTCCTTGTTCTTGGAACAAAATTCACAGTTTCACTTTCAACCCACTCAAAATGGATTTTGACCACACTGTTGTTGCCAAAGCACCAACAGAAGGCTTTCTGCTCCAACTGTCAGAAAAGAATCAAGTTCATGTGCGAAGCAATCTTTTCAAGTGCTCAGGTGGGTACTACATTGATGTAGTGCTGCTTTGTGATGGGCATGCTGACTGTTTTTCTGCATCAGATGAACACTTGTGCAGATGCAACATATCTGAGAAAGACCAATCAAGGAATTGCCAAAAGTTTGTGTTTGGAAACAAACACACCTGTTCTGCATTATATATTGAAAATGCAAAGGGTGACTGCTTAAAATTCACAGAAGCATCAGTCACAGTTGCAACTTCACAGATGAACTTTTACTTTTTGTGTAATCAAACCCATCGAAATGATGTAACTTTGTCAAATGACTTGATTGGAGATTGTTCCAATGCTGAAGATGAACAAGAGTTAGTTTCTCTTCTGAGATTTGAAACAACAGCTAAGTGTAGAAATAAGAATCTCTTGCCATGTGTTGATGGTCATTCTCATTGCTTTAACATCTCACTTCTCTGTACATACAAACTGTTGAAATTTTCAAACTTATTTCCCTGCAAAAATGGTAGTCATCTTGAGAACTGTGTGTCTTTCCAGTGTAACACTTTATTTAAATGTTCCAAATCTTATTGCATACCTTGGGTATATTTGTGTGATATGAAATGGGACTGCCCATCAGGAAATGATGAATCTGATATTTGTTTGAAAATGAACATCTGTGAAGGAATGTTTAAGTGCAAAGGAAACACTTCACAATTTTGTGTCCATCTTGGAACAGTTTGTGATGGTTATGAGGATTGCCTGATGGGGGATGATGAGTCACTCTGTGTCATTTCAAAATTAGCCTGTCCAAGTGGATGTCAGTGTCTTGCACTTGCAATGATCTGTGTTTCCTTGACATTCATTGGAACTGAAAGTTATTTCCCTTATTTGTCAGTGTCACTTGTGCAAGTATCCTTGGATGTGCAACATCTGGGGAAATTCCCCAAAATAATATATTTCTCACTGATTGATTTGGGCATAACTGATATTTGTGAGAAACTGAGTACAAAATCTTTGGCAAGTCTGAATATTGATCATAATCATTTGTCAGAAATCACTCAACAATGTTTTTCTTGTCAAACAAATTTGAGGGTATTGCAAATGAGTCACAACCAGATTCACTCTCTGGAAAAAGCAGCATTTGTCTGTTTACCTTCTCAAACACACACAAATCTCTCCTTCAACAGCTTGGTAAGTTTCCCCATTCATCTCCTGAGAAGTGCCAGAAATGTAAAGTGCCTTTCTCTGATTGGCCTCACATTTCAGGGGATAAAGCCACAAGAATTCAAGGATGTCTGTATTGGAGAAATTAAAACTACTGATTATCATGTTTGCTGCTTAAATATTGTGCAAAAATGCAATGCAGAAAAGCCATGGTATGTTTCTTGTGGTCCTTTACTTTCCCAAGCTGAACTTCCAGTTTTTGTGAATGTCTCAGTGCTTTTACTACTTTTATATGTGAGCTCATTAGTTTTTCACTGTTTCAGTGAAGGCCACAGAAAACCATACACAGCTTTTGTTGTGGCTGTAAATAGTACCAATTCAATATGTGTTATTTACTTGTGCATTTTGTGGGTGGCTCACTTCATCTATAAAGATGTGTTTTTTGTAAATGAAATTGTTTGGAGACCTGGTGTGATGTGTTTGGTTGTATTCAATTTGATTCTTTGCTTTCATATTTTAACACTTTCCATAAACTGCCTTCTTTCTTTGTCTAAGTTAATGGTTGTCATTCATCCCTTGAATTCATCATTCAAAAATAGAAGAGCTTGTGAAGAATACATTGTTGCAAGCATTTTACCTTCACTCACTCTCTCCTTCCTTGCCACTCTTGTTCTGAAGTTCCTAAAAATAACTTTGCCAACAGCCTTGTGCTTGCCATTGGCTGATCCAAGCAACTCAATTGTTTCAATAAAAGTCATGACAGTATTTATGTGTGTTCTGCACACATGCCTGTCAATTGCAATTCTATGCTTTTACTACCAAACAGTAACTAAAGTTCAGAAACATGAAGCTCATGTTGCAACTTTGAAATCTAAATCTGCTGATTCACATATTTCCCTTGTGGTGCAGCTCCTTGTTGCAAGCTTCTCTGTTGTCTTGTGCTGGATCCCAGCAAACATTATTTATGTTATCTCAACATTTTCTTCCTTGTACCCAATCAAACTGATAGTTTGGGTTTCTATAGCTGTTGTTCCTCTGAACTCCATTGTTCAGCCTGTTGTGTTCATGTTATACCATATCAGACAAGAAAGGAGAGCTAAGAATGCTAAAGAGGCAATTAAAGGAGGAATGTGACATGTGTTGGTGCTTGGAGTGACCAGTGCCATTATGTGGTGTTCCCCTGCACAGGACTGGCTGATAAACAGGTCTGCTTGTTTGTGATTTAGAGGGGAAATTTTGTCAACATTTATGTACATGTATGCATAACTCACAGACACATGCTGATGAACAAGTGTTGTCTCCTTGTAATGGCATGATGCTATTCCAACTTAAAAGAGCTGGCATCAGACCATTGAATTTTTTTGAGTATGTTTCTAATTGTTCTGTGCAGAATGGATGAAATGTACTACCCTTGGAATACTGCCTGCAAAGCTATGTCATTTTGTTGGCTACAAAATGAATGATTCAGTGTGTTCATGCTCAAAGAAAGATGCTGTGTGTGTGGCAGGAGGGGGCTGTGCAAACCATTGAGTCTCAGACAAACCACATCATTGCTTTACATACTGGTGAACCCTGACAAGATGTTCTGTGTGTGTTTGTGTGTGTTGTGTGTATGTGTGTTTGTGTGTGTATGTGTGTTGTGTGTGTATGTGTGTGTCTGGTATGAACTCTTGTGTGCTTCTTCCTCTGCATGAATACAAAGATACAAAGAGAATGATGCAGACCACAACCAAACAGGATCACATTCCCTGCATCTGTTTGATAACTTTCTGCTCCAGCCTTGTTCACAGCTTCTCCACTGTCACCTTCTCAAAATACTCTCAGAGGAAGAAACAATGGTTTCACCAAAGACTTGAAAGTTGTGTGTTTGAACATTGACATTGACATTGTAGCACACCACTTTGAAGAAAACAATGCCTGGCTCAATTCTTGTTTTTGGCACAACTAATCACTTTATTCAGTAGAGATTTTGGGTCATCCACCTGCGATGAAGCCTTCCTGAGTTGTTTTGTCAGCTGGAAGGGAAAAAAGCTCTTCAGTCTGACATGAGATGCAGTATGAACCCAAAGCTGTCAGTGAATAAAGTGACAGAATCATGCTCTCCCAGAGAGCATCAGACAGTGTTCATCCTGCAGAGCTCACCTGACCCTCAGGTGAATCTAAAAGGGACTGCAGCAATTGTCCCTGGCTATGTTTAAGATTTTCAGGTGATTTGAACTGACATTGTATGATGTATAGTGGTGAGAAATCACCTGCTGGCATTACAATGCTAAATATGTGAACAGCTTTTTGAAAACATTTCATTTGTTTGATTTCAGTCATGCTTGGTTTATTCATTCACTTCTGGGCTGTAGTTTATGCCCGAAGTATCAAAAGAATGAATTTGTGATTTAGCTGGTTTTTTGAGCCAAAAACAATATGGCTGCAATGGTGAACTTGGGGTATGGTTGTACAAATGGCTTTGCAGTTCAGAAATGGTTGAATTCTGCTGAAAGATGCATTTTGAGAAAATGTTGTCAATTGCTGAGGCTAAATTTTAGAAGTGCTGATTGGTTTCTATGCAAACCTTGGTTGCTGGTTTTTTGTTGGTCAAAAGTCAAAATGCAGTTTTTTGTTTTTTTTTATCAAAAAGCCTTGTGCACTGCACAGCAAAATTGCACAGAGTTTCCACATTTTTGTTGTAGTAAAGGTGAAAGGTATTGGTAGTAGATAATGCCCGATGTACTGGAAAAAAATTCCTGTCCCATATCAGTTGAGTTCCCAATAGCCAGAGCTGCACCCAGTCCTCACAGACAGTGAGCAGCACAGTCAGTCACTCACTCACTCACTCATTCACACACACACGCCCACACACTGCACCCACACACACGTCTTACTCATACAATCACTCACTCACACAATCATACACTCACTCCTTCATTCACTCACCGAACACCCACCCATCCACCCACCCACCTCACTCACTCACTCACTCACTCACCAATCCAGCCCCGAAAAGGACAGATACTACATATCGCACAAGCAGAGGGAACACCAACTGTAGGAGCTGGTTTGCGAATGAGAACGAACGTGGCCTGACACGTGTTTCCGGTTTCTCCATTACACAGGCTCGGAAGGGTCGCACCACTATCGTGATTGCGCATCGCCTGTCGACAGTTCGCACAGCGGATGTGATCGTGGGGATCGACAATGGGAGAGTCGTGGAGCAGGGAACCCACGAGGAGCTCATGGAGAGAAGGGGCATCTACTACACACTCGTGACTCACCAGGTCTGTCTGTCTGTCTGTCTGTCTATGTTGTGTATGTGTGTGTGTGTGTGTGTGTGTGTGTGTGTGTGTGTGTGTCTGTTTGTCTGTATCTGTCTGTGTCTGTCTGTCTCGTTTCCCCTTGTCTGTCTGTCTGTGTCACTCTACCCATCCGTTTGCCTGTCCACTGGCTGTCTCTTTTCTCTATATCTACCAGTCTGTCTGTCTGTCTGTCTGTCTGTCTGTCTGACGGTCTGTCTGTCTGTTGAATTTTGTTTCCCTCTGTGTCAAACATGTGTGTGAGAACAGTGTTGCTGGTACACACATATTTGCTCCAATCAGGTCTGGATGTGTGTGTTTGTGTGTGTGAGTGAGTGCAGGCATCCCGTGTGTGAGCGTGTGTGTTCCTGTTTTCAGTTCACCTCTTATGCAGAGAAGCAACATCAATCAAATTCATTGCACTTCAACAAAAGTTGTTCCACAACAAATCCCAACAAACGTTTGGTTGTTTTCCAGACTTCCAAGCACCACGAGGGTGAGGAGTCGTCCTCTGACGAGGAGGATGAAACACAGGTGGCACTAGAGAGGAAGCTCAGTGCGCACGCGCCGCGCAAGATCAGCCGAGGCCAGTCCCGGATGTCCCAGGTCTCCGGAGAGGTCAAGGACGGAGAGGTTGTGGAGGAGGAGGAAGAGAAGGTGAGGAGCCAGGCGGGGCGGGGGCTGGGCAGGGCGAGGCGGGGCGGGCAGAGCGGGTGTTGTGGGCGGGTTGGGCGGGTGGCGAGGGGCAGGGCAGGGCAGCGTAGGGGTCGGGCCTGGTGAGGTGTGGTGGGGCAGGGTAAGGCAGAGCAGGGCATGGCAGGGCAGGGGTAGGGGTGGTGCGGGGTGAGGCAGTGTGGGGCTGAATGAGGCAGGGCAAGCCTGGGTTTTCACAGGGCGGGGTGTGGCAAAACATATGTTGGGTGTGGCGGGGCGGGCCATGTTGAGCCGGGACAAAGCGGGGTGGGGCGGGTGGCAATGTTTTTTTTCCAAAAGCGTTGGTCCATTGCATCATCCTTGCCCAAATTCAGACATCATGAGTCCTGCGCTTTGTCTTCAAGTCTGTTGTGACCAGTGCAGTGCAATCAAACGAGGGGTCTCCTTCAGCGAACAGAAACGCACTCTTCACACGCCCACACTGTCCCTTGCTGCAGGCTACGCCCACGCACGCACACCGACACACACACCTCTCTCGCACACGCACACCCCTTCTCTCACAAAAGCACACTTCCCTCTCACACACGCACACAAGCCACGCACCTCACACACACCTCTCTCACACACGTACCCACATCTCTCTTTCACACACACACATACACACACCCTCTCTCCCTGCACACCTCTGACATTCCGGTGACTGAGCTCTTGCGTCTGAAGGCACCCACCCTCATACGCACACACACATGCACAGCACACACACACACACACCCTCTCTCTCTGCAGGCGCCGGACGTCCCTATGACTCGGCTCCTGCGTCTGAAGGCGCCCACACTCACACGCACACATACATACACACACCTCACACACACCTCATACACACACGCGCACCCTGCCTCTCTCTGCAGGCGCCGGACGTCCCTATGACCCGCCTCCTGCGTCTCAACGCCCCCGAGTGGAAGTGGATCGTCCTCGGCTGTATCGGGGCGATCATCTCCGGCGGCTGCCACACCATCCTCGCCATCTTTATCTCCGAGATCATGGGGGTGAGCGTCTCTGTATCTCTCAGCGTCCCTGTGTCTCTCAGCATCTCTGTGTCTCTCAGCATCTCTGTATCTCTCAGCGTCTCTGTGTCTCTCAGCATCTCTGTGTCTCTCAGCATCTGTGCATTTCTCAGTGGGACTGTGTCTCTCTGTCTGTCTGCATGTTTGTTGGTGTCTGTACATGTCTCTGTGTGTTTCTGTGTATCTCTCTGTGTCTCTATCTGTCACTGTGCCTGTCTCTATGTGTGTCTCTGTGCATCTGTGCAGTCTCTGTGTATCTCTGTGTATCTCTCTGTGTCTCTTTGTGTCTGTCTGTCACTGTGCCTGTCTCTATGTATGTCTCTCTGTGCATTTGTGCAATCTCTGTGTGTGTCTGTGTTTCTCTCTGTGTATCTCTCTTTATTTTCCTCTGTCCCTGTGCGTGTCTCTGCATGTGACTGTGTGTCTCGCATCAGCTGTGTTCTGACTTTCTTTTTCTGTGGGTTTCATATTCGAGATCATGGGATGAACATCTCTGTGTCTCTCTATGTCTGTGACTGCAGTCGGGCACCAACCCGTGTCCAACCTCAGGCTGGGGCCGTGGTGGACCCAAGGCTTTTGCCATCCTGATCCCGAGAGGGGAGGGGGGCCCTTCTCACCCCTCCCGGTTGGAGCTTGATCAGTGCGTTTGAGCCTTGTAGATCAACTCCCCGCTGTTCAAAGGGCGTGGTGCAGGAGATAGGGTGGTTCCTTTGAAAGGCCTCCAGGTCTCACCATCGGAACCCCGCTCACATTCAGAACTGCATGTCCGCATGCAGACCGCCCTGCTGCCCTGCACATGGTCTGGTGCTGAGGGGGTCGGGTGGATCCAGGGCCCTGAGATCCCAAGACACCAGCAGGTCCGATTCTCACTGCGGTTAGAGCCCCTTCAGTCCCGAGGTTCCTGTCGATTCCCACTGAAGCCCCGATGAATTTCCGCCTGCAGATCTTCCTGCTGCCGCTGGAGGAGCAGGAGGACCGGACACACACACACACACACACAAGCACGCACACACGTACGCGCACACACGCACACACACGTACATATTCCTATCTTCCCAAGGGACCTCGAATTTTTATCACGGTTGGGTACGTCCCGGTGAATTTCCGCCTGCAGATCTTCCTGTTGCCGCTTGACGAGCCGCAGGACCTCACACACACACACACACACACACACACACACACACAGACCCCGCCCCCAGGGGACCCCAGGTTCTCACGACGGGTGAGTTTCTTCCTGCAGATCTTCCTGCTGCCGCTGGACGAGCAGGAGGACCGGACTCAGCTCATCTGCTTCTGGTACATCGCGCTCATCGCTGCCGTGTTCTTCTCCAACCTCGCTGAGGTTAGTCTCACCATCACACACGCACACACGCGTACTCGCACACACACAACACACACACACACACACACACACACGCACACACCGCTCATTGCAGCCGTGTTCCTCCCCAACGTCGCCGAGGTCAGTATCGCCACCACGCACACACACACACACACACACACACACACACACACACACACACCGCTCATCGCAACCGTCTTGTCCAGCCTCGCAGAGGTCAGTCCCACAATCACACGAGACCGAGGTCTGATTGACGAGCGCCTGTGGACACAGGGGCGTGTGGGAGAGTCCACAGTTGTGTGCCCCTCTCAGACTCGGGCCAATGTAACCCCATCACATCCATGCCTGCGTTGCGTTCTCGTTTCCATGGAGTGAGATGGTGGGAGAACCACCTGGTTCTGACCACCAGAGTCCAGTGTGCATGCCAGTTGGGCCAAGGAAGGATAGCTTGTCACACGCGCCTGTGTTTTGGAAACTCTCCACATTCACGTGCACATTTACGTGACAAGTATCTGCACAATTCTTCAGGGCTACTTCATGGGAGTTTCTGGAGAGGCGCTCACCTGGCGACTCCGTAGCCTGGCGTTCCGGTCCTACCTCAGACAGGTGAGACATCTAACCTGAGACAGATGCACTCACGTGCTGCTTGAGATTGACATTCAAGCATTCATTTTGGAACCCGGCACAACAAGCACCTCTATAACTTCACCTTGATGCGCGGTACTTTTCTCGCGCAGGAGCTGGCGTACTTCGACCACCCGCGGAACAACATCGGAGCGCTGACCACCAGACTGGCCACGGACGCGTCACTCGTGAAGGGGGTACAAAATTCGTTCCCTTGTCTCCCGTTCTTGGACCTGAATGGAGTCGTCTGCTTCTACTTCCATTTTGAGCCGGCCATACTCCTGTAGACTCTCACCTTGACACTGCTTCCGTACCCTTTCCACCTTCGCCTCTGCCCTGTAGGCCACGGTGGTGCTTTTTATTTCCCAATCATGGAGCCTGCAGGGTTGTCCACATCCGGTTCGGTTTGGGTCCACCAGGGGGTGCTCCACTCCACTCTTCCTTCTGTCTCTCAGGCGACGGGCGCGCGTCTGGCCCTGATCGTCCACGACCTCGGGAGCGTCGGCATGGCCATCATCATCGGGTTCATCTACTCGTGGGAGTTCACGCTCTTCATCCTCCTCTTCATCCCGGCCGTGCTCGGGACAGGGCTGCTCCAGATGAAGCTGATAGGGGGCGTCACTAGGGAGGGGCAGGCAGCGCTGGAGGATGCTGGGAAGGTGCGTGTGTGCGATGAGGTATGCGTGCAGTGTGGGTGTGGATGCTGGGGACAGGGCTGCTGCAGATGAAGGTGATAAGGGATGTCAACAGGGAGGGGCAGGCGGCTTGGAGAATGCCGGGAAGGTGCGTGTGTGGGAGGAGGTATGCGTGCAGCGTGTGGGTGGTTGTCCAGGTCTGGGTGTGAGTTTCCTTGTGGGTGTGGATGTGGGTGCGTGTCTGTGGAAGAGGTTCAAATGTGTGTGCGTGTGTATGTGTGTGTGTGTTTGAGAGCATGAGTGAGAAGCTGAGGTGTATGTGCTTCTTCAGACTGGCCCCGGATCCGTATGATGTGGGTTGGTTTACTGTATGAATGGAACACGTGATTTCTGCCACCAGGTGGCGATCGAGGCGATAGAGAACATCCGCACGGTGGCGTCACTGACGAAAGAAGAAACCTTCGTGCAGTGGTACAACGAGAAGATAAAGGGACCCTTCAAGTAAGGAGGGGTAGGGGGCGGCTCCAGGGGCGGCCGGCCCAACCCCTAAAATGTTATTCTTAGTACTCCCCAGGCACAAAACCCCGGAGAACGAACATTGATGTGAAACACAGCATAGAAATTGTCCCTTCTGGGGTCTGGCTCGTGAAGGGGACGTTTAAGCTGGGCCTGATGTACGGCGTGACGCAGCACGAGCCACATGGAGGACTCTCACACTGCCTAATCTCCCTACTTTCTTCAGGGTGAACGTGAAAGGCACATTCAAGCTGGGGCTCATGTACGGCGTGACGCAGTCGCTCTTCTTCTTCATGTGGGCCGCCTGCTTCTCGTTCGGCGCCTTCCTCGTCGAGGAGGGCCGCACCAACTTCACCGACATGTTCAGGTACACAAAGGGCACAAGTACCTCAGGTACACAAGGGACACACAGGGACCTCAGGTACACAATGGGTACACAGGTACCTCATGTACACAAGGGGCACACAGAACAGTTACCTCAGGGGACAAGGTTCTCAAAGGGCTTGAGGGCCAAAGGGCCAAGCCCTGGATCAGGCATATTTGGCTCAAAAAATCGCAGACAATTATTTAACAATTACGAGGCAGTTCTCCTATGAAGCGGTTTCTTTTCCGCAACTCGCAGTTGGATCAGTGCAATTTTCTAATTCCTTCACACATCATTGCTACCTCCTTGATGATCAGTATG
>JAAUXT010125227.1_pt1 | contig 20623 bp, 31 predicted proteins | sample 7278171 | NCBI WGS metagenome assembly JAAUXT01 (sample SAMN14350112, study PRJNA611818) | marine sediment metagenome | isolation source: surface marine sediment (1.8m) | place: French Polynesia: Moorea | collected 2018-08 | reverse complement strand
GAGAAAGAGAGAGAGAGAGAGAGAGAGAGAGAGAGAGAGAGAGAGACAGACAGACAGACAGACAGAGACAGACAGACAGACAGACAGACAGGCAGAGAGAGAGAGAGAGAGAGAGAGAGAGGCAGCAGGCACTGCAGCTGCACGAGGACTCACGTGAAACGCTGCAGTTTTCCCCGGTGTAGCCCTCCGGACACTCGCAGCACGCCACCAGTTCGAGAGAGAGTGCGAGAGAGAGAGAGAGAGAGAGGCGGCAGCAGGCACTGCAGCTGCACGAGGACTCACGTGAAACGCTGCAGTTTTCCCCGGCGTAGCCCTCCGGACACTCGCAGCGCGCCACCAGTTCGAAGTTCAAGTCGCGGAAACTCATCTCGGAGAAGCAGTGGCCCCCGTGCTGACACGGATTCGGGTGGCACGGGTCCGTCCTATTCGCTGCAAAGAACAAGCCTTGACTCCACGCGGCCTGGTTTGCTTGATGACACATCTTTGGTCAAGAACGAGCAAAACGTTTTGGAAAACCACCAAAACAAACCAAGCAAGTGAGATCTCCTTTGTGTCGTTGTTGGGCCTCACATTCCTGAACGCGACGGACTTAGAATTTAATTTCCTTTGCGGGTCGGAAAGGGAGATGGCCTCACAGGCGCCCCGCAATCAGGATCTGATGCGTTGATGTTTGCTGCTTTAGAGCGTCCTTACGTTCACAGGTGTAGTACTTGTTGTCCGTGGTCGGTGCCTCTCTGTTGACGCAGGTTTCTCCCTCGGGACAGGGCCCTGGGTTTACTTCGCATGGCGCTGCACAGCAAAAAATTTGGGTGAAGTGTGTCTGCCACCAACGAGGAACTTGCACAAGAAAGGCTTGCTGTTGGACGCTTTTCTTTGGGGCCAAGTTCTCTGATTGCACAAAATGATTGGTTCAATGTGTGCAGCAAAATGGTCACGTATGAAGGAAGTTTACCGGTGCAGTTGAAGTAGCCTTTCGAAGGGTCATCTGTGTGCACACAAACCTCAGCCGCACCACAAGGCGAAGGACTCGCGTCACACGGACCTGGAAACAGCCAACCAGAGGTTTTATTTGAGTTGCTTTCCCTCTTTTCGCCATTACTTTTTCTGCAGAATGACGCTGTTTTCTGAAGACGAGCGCTCAAGAGCGACGCACCGATTTTGTGGAACAAGTGTTAGCATTTTTTTGTGCTGAAAATATACCTGTGCATTTGATGAAATCTGTGGCTGGGTCGGCGGAGTTAGTGCACGTCCGTCCAGCGGGGCACGGGTTCGAGTCGCAGGGAGCTGCAGTGAAGGGGAAACAGGAACAAGGTGTGTTTTTATCGTCTGCTTTTCAGAAGAGACTCATGAAACAGGAATTGTTTGGAAGGGAAGTGCGCACGAGGTTTGCTTTGGTTGTTCTGCCCTTCGCACGCGTCGGTTCTTTTCTTGATCTCAAGGCAATGAGTTCCTGTTTCTGAGGTCAGAGCTCTGCACGAGTTTTGTTTTTTTTTTGTTGTTGTTCTGCCCTTTGCAAGCGTTGGTTCTTTTCTGGACCTCAAGGCAATGATTTCCTGTCTCTGAGGTCAGAGCTCTGCAGTGGGACAGACCTGTGTGGCACTTGGGGCCGTGGAAGCCGTTGACGCAGGAGCAGTTGAAGAGCTCCCCGTGCGCAGGTTCTGCGGTGCACGAGCCTCCGTTCTCACACGGGTTCGGCTCGCATCGAACTGCAACAACAAGCGACTAACAGGCAAAAGGCAAAAAAAGTTAGCTGTCCACCAAAAAGACGCTGCTGTACATTTGGTGGTTGTGAAACATTTGTTCCCCGTGTCTGGGTCTGTGCCATGGGTGTTGACGTGACGATCCCTTGCACGTTTTGCCAAATACCGACGGTTTGAAAATCCAATGTCAGTTCACAAAAAAATCTTTGTGCTGCGCACTACCTATTTTTTCACAGTTCAAAAGGACAATTCTCCAGCAACTCTGGGACAAAAGCAAGCAGGAATTTCACTGATCATCCCGACCAATCACACAACATGTAAACAGAAGCATCACAAAAAGAAGGATCAAAACAGTCTTGCCGTCAATTTCTTCTCAAACAAGCTTACAAAATCAATCAAACTCACAAGGAATGAACCAGAAAAATATCACTCCTTGTGATCCAATCACGGGGCCTGGCCCCTAAACATGTACCCCCTCTCAGAGACCCTTCCTTTTAACAAATGTTTCAATTTCAAAGCTCGACTTTGGACCCCCCATGCTTTTTTTCCAATGTGACCTGTGCTAATTCCGACAGAAGTTTACACGCTCGGCCCACCTGAACAGACACCAGTCAGGCGATGCGGAGACATTCACGCTCCAACCAGCCAACCAACCAACCAACCAACCAACCAGTCAGTCATCAAAGCAGTCAGTCAGCCTTGCAGTGGTCAAATCAACCTGATTGGGAACAGTGTCTCAATCAGACTCTCACTAGACACCTTCACTGACTGATACCTACGCTTGCAGCTGTAGTAGAGGTTGTTTGCCTGAGGAGTTGTCGTCTCCACGCAGACTCTGTCCGACGTGCACGGATTCGCTTCACATGGAGCTACAAATTGACCGTCTTGGCTCTTCTGAACACAGAACAGACGTGGATCTCGTTCTTTGTCAAATGTCACGTGTTACTCAGGATTCGCATTGCAACGAAAGACACCTCCTGTTGAGAAATCGGCTTCTTGTGGAAATCCCACCCTCCTTGATTCTTTTCTTGTCAAGAAAGTTTGATGGTCCAACGGACAAACTTGTTCGATTATTCCTCGACCGTGGTATGTTCCACTTTTTTCCTGCTGCGTGGAATTTTCGTGTCAACGAATGACTTCTGTCAGGCCTTGTGGGGTCAAAGTCTTTTGGCCAATCTTTTTGGGCGAACAAGTACGCACGATTACCCTGCTTCCATTCTGTCACATTCCGTTAGGCAAAGTTGCTGGACATCAACGTGCTTGTTTTGAAACTCAAGATGTCTGCTTATCACTCGAGCAATATGTGCGTTACATTCACAAAACGAAGGTCAACGAGAACGAAACGACACGTACAGGTGCAGTTGTGGTAGTCGTTGGCGGCATCGTCGGTGTCCTCACATGTGTACCCGGGAGAACAGGGTGGAGGCACACGCTCACACGGCACTGACAGAAAATATGGCACAGAAAGAACACTGTAGATCTGCGGCATGAAAGGTTTCACCACTCAGGAAGGAACTGCGCTGCAAACATTTCTGAAATGTACATCTCCACACAAGGTTTCATACGATTCCTCACAAGGTGATCTCCCTCCCCTCCGTTCAACTGCCTGTGGGAGCAACTCACGTGGGAACTCGGCGATGACTCCACAGGCGAGGCGGCTCCCCGCGTTTCCGGTCGACAAGCTGCCCGCGTCCCCGCCCAAACCTAGGTCGTCCGCCAGAGCGTGGACCTGCGACAACAGCCCAGCGTCAGTTTTGTTTTTTTTTTGGTGGGGGGGGGGCGAGGAAGGAGGCAGTGACTGACTGGAACTGACCACAATGGAGCGTCCCACGATGCTGTAGGGTCCGGAGAGAGCGATTATCGAGTCCTGCAGGTCAACCACGGCGACTCCGGTGTTGTCCACGAAAATGTTCCCCAGGTCTCCGAAGTGTCTGCAAACAGCACAGGAACAAAACGTGTGCAAATGCAAAAGTTTGTGAAATCGCAAATGTTGCTGATGAATGGTCAGCCGACACGGTTCTCACCGGACGGGAGAAGTCGGGCCACCGTGGTTGGAACCCGCCGGGTTGTAGTGGCCTCCGTTGTTATTGCAGTTGTTGGCCGAGTCTGCGTCCGTGTGGATGTGGAAGCCGTGCACGGAGACGCCGGGGAAGCCGCTGATGCGCCCCGCGATGTGGACCGGGCCGCCCGCCGTCTGCCACAGCTTGATGGTGCCGCTCAGCTCCTCCCCGTCCTTACCGGCCGCGGCGTTAGTGTTGGGCTTGAGCACCACCCTGGCTGTGACCGTGGCTGCGGTGGCTGTGAGGAAAAATCAGGTGTGTAGCAAAAAGACTCGTGCAGAAATGAACAACGTGTCCTCTTTTTTTGCCTTCTCTTCACATTTTCACAAAAGAATAATCAAAAGATGAGTGTTGAAAAATTTGTGTTTCAATGCAGAACACGTTTCTGTAGCAACTCACAGGAGCACGTGTAATATCTGGCGCCGCCGTCGTAGGGAATCGGGGCGTAGATGCAGACGTGTCCGTCGTCGCAATGGGCGGTGTCACACGGAACTGTCGCAACAAAGACAAGTTTGAAAGACAGACGTACTGAGATGAGAACGCCACGGACATTTGCAGGTGAGAATGGGACCAACGGAACGACAGGGATTTTTCTCGAGTGGAATGAAAAGAGTTCGCCAACACAGGAGAGATAATTCTAGTCTTCTTTCAGCCCAAATCTGACATCTTTAAAGTTCAGGCGATCTCACAGGTGCAGTTGACGTAGTTGGTCTCGGGGGTCTTGGCGTTGGTGCAGGGGTAACCGACAGGACAGCGAGACGGCCTCACATCGCACGGGGCTGAAACAGGAATCATGGATGTTTCTGGTGGAAACTGGGCCAGAATCTTTTGGACCCTTGAATCTTTGGTGCATTAGACATCATTTTGTGAGACTGCAAACAAATCGGTTTGGGTCGCACCAGTCTGGCAGTTGTCTCCGTCGTATCCGTCGACGCAGCCGCAGCTGTATCCCCGGGGATCGACCGCGACGGTGGTGGCGGCGCACGACCCGCTGTTGCAGGGGTTCGGGTCACACACGTCTGCGAGACAAGGTCAAGAGGTGAGAACACTGCTTGACTTGCACCCGCATCTCAACAGGAATACAAGTGAGGGGATTGGTGTGGTGAACCATGTCGGAGTGTGAAAAGGTACCTGGAGTCAAATGTGCACAAGACCTCTTTGACCCTCTGATCGTCCATGTCAAAAGGTACCAAGGTACCTTCTGACCCAGTCATAAGGCACCTTCGGTGTGGAGAGGCAGAGTCTACCTTGGTACCTTTTCACTGAACGATCATCAATAGTGCTTTGCCCCCTTTCGAGGCGGGTGCATTCTGACTCGCCAAGAACTAATGTGCTGAATGCTTCAACGGGTCTGAACTCACTTGTCTCACACTTGGTGCCTGTGAACCCTGTGTCGCAGTGACAGGTGAAGGCGCTCGAGCCTGACGTCTCGCTGCACGTGCCGTTGTTACACGGATTCGGGTCGCACGGATGAACTGAAACAGCAATGGAGGCGATGTTCCGGGTTTGAACGTTTGGGTCACAGGACCCTTGGTCAAATGTGTGTGTGCGTTTGTGTGTGTGTGTGTGTGTGTGTGTGTGTGTTATGCGAGACGTACCTGTGGACGTCTCACACCTGGGTCCCGTCCACGCTCCCCCGTTCGAGGCCCGGGTGCAGTCGCAGGAGAAGTGGGGAGCGGTGGTCAGGTCCGCGTTCACTGTGCACGGCGCGGAGTTCAGACACGTCTCGGGAGCGTCCTTACACACCTCTGCGAAGAAAAGCAATCAGTGCACAACTCGTCTGAATAGAACATGTCTTCAAGATGCTTCTATGTTCATTTGGCAGGTCGACAGACTGACCAACCAAGGGTCAGAGTGGTCACCGTGGTCATTCGATTCCAACACATGGTTCTTTGTCAAGGAACAACCAGGCCGCGCTGACGTCACGCACTGGATTTGAGCGTCTCTTCAGAACAAAGCTGACACTATGGGGACCAAACCGATCTTGCCCCAGCCGGGACGACGGGGAAAAACTGGAAAACTTGTGCCTGGAGCACACTTTCACCCTGACAGTTTTGAGTGGAAGAGAACTGTCACACCTGTCTCGCATTTCTGGCCGACGAACGGACTGGCGCATTTGCACTCGTAATATGGCGGCTCCAGTACGTTGCTGCATTCTCCGTTGTTCTCGCACGTGTTCACGCTGCATGGGGCTGAAAGACAGGGTCACATAAGGCGCAACTATTGCATGCTGAAGGAATCTTTTCCCTGCACAGAAAGGAGCTGAGATGAAGGCGCACTGAAGGCTCTGAGGTTGGCTCTGGCTCAGTTCACCAATTCTCCAGCCAATCTCGATGTTGGATTGCAGGGTGTTGCATTGATTTTCATGCCGAAAAGAAAATCTTACCTTGACCACAGTTGTCTCCCGTGTAGCCATTCACACACTGGCACTCCTTGTTGACACACTGCGCGTTGTTCAAACAGGGTCCTGCGCTGCAGCTCACTACGTGAGACACAACAATCAGGCAGATTGGCCTGAAAAGGCTGGAAATCACAGCACTGCTGCGTGCGTGCGTATTGAGCGCCAAACAGGACCAAACAGGGCACGTTTTCCGAGCTTGGCGATTTTGTTGCAGGCGTCAATGGTATTTAGCGATGTGTCTGAAACGATCCAGAAATGAGCAATAAAGCGAAAATCCCCCAGCCTTACTGGAGTCGCAGGTCGACCCCTCGTATCCCTCCTTGCACTGACAGACGGCGACGTACGCGCCGTCCGTGTACGCGTTGAGGCACTTGTCCGTGTTGGTCGAGTTGCAAGGATCTCCGTCGCACGGGATCATGTCTGAACCACGAAGAAAGAGCAACAACGTTGAACCAAAGTTGTCCTGAAAACAGCGTGAAGAGTCAAGGCTGAACACTTTATCATTTTTCCCCAACAAGTGGGCGTTTGTTGAAGAGAATGTGCTGAGATGAACATTGTGAACCTTGCACATTTTGTCCGTTAAACACTGACCCACTTCACACTTGGGTCCTGAGAACCTGGGTGGTGTGGCGGCCGGACACTGGCACCGGAAGGTTTCTCCGTCTATCGAGCATTGCCCGCCGTTCTCGCAGGGATCGGGCGCGCAGTGGTCCACTGAAGATAGAAGTGTGTTGAGATGAGAGAAAATGCAGTGTGAAAGTCATCTGCCCCCATGGAATTGAAGTGGGAGACCAGTCTTCCACTGTGGCCTTTGACCAGCGCAAAACCAAGAGTCACAAGAGAAGTTCAGAATTGTGAGGCGAGTTTCTCCTCTCGATAAAGCTCTGCTACGGCTGCAAGATTTTCTGCCCACGACAACATTCAGCAAAGGAGGGGAAAAATGGTGTGATTGATTGGTATGGTCCCGAGTACAACCTAATAACTTCAACGTCGCAATCATGCTTTGTACCATTTCGTTGCCTGACCTGACTCGCAAGTAGCTCCGGTGAATCCACTGGGGCACGTGCATTTGAACTCGAATGGAGGCGGCTTGAAGACGTTGCTGCACGTTGCGTTGTTTTTGCAAGGCTGTAGTTGTCCACATGGGTCATTCACTAAGAACAGAAAAAGTACAAATTGCTCAAAGTACCGGTGCTACGAGTATCACCTGCGCGTGGCGAATTATATGTTGGCTGAAGGCAACGAATAAGGAGAACAAATTCACTGGTGGAAGCAGTCAGGGTCGATCTCCATAATTGCTTTTCCCAGTCGACACGTGTTTCGACCCCTCGTCGCTCACCGTTTTCGCACTTGGTGCCGAAGAATCCCGAGACGCAGCTGCAGGAGAAGTCGGCGCCGACGTCGGTGCAGCGCGCGCCGTTCTCACACGGGTCGGGCGCGCACGGCGTCGTGATCTCTGCAGCAACGAGGAGAGCGGCGCTCAAGTCTAGCGTGCGTCCACAAGTACAACAGACAAAGGCGCCAAAGAAAGTGGAAGATCCACACCACGAAAACACAGCTTTGTTGGCTTTTTAGGTGTGCGAGACAGTTTGAAGCAGTAGAGAACACAGGAAAATGGCACTGACTGGTCTCACACTTGTCGCCCGTCCATCCCGTGTTGCAGTTGCACTTGGCCTTGAAGGTTCCCTCGGTAGCGACAGGGGAACAGGAGCCGTTCGCACACGGGTTGTTGGTCGCGTTGCACACAGCCTTGTCTGCAGGAAATGAAAATTCCTCAATAGAATCAGTTGAAACTCGTGTAGTCAGAGCTTGCTTCACTGGTTCTGAGGTTTCGTCCAATTGATGCATTCAGTGTTGCTGTTGCAGACACTCGCTCCGACAAAAACACTCACTGATAGTGCACTGGCTGCCATCCCAGTCTGCAGTGCATTCACACGTGAACGTCTGCAAAGAGCATTGGCGGGACTCATGAGCACAGCGTGGGGGGGGCAAGCAAATCCATATGAAGATGAAGGAAAAGTCTGTGGCTTTTGCAGCAAATAGTTCTACCTTTCTGTCCTCTGACGCAGTGCAGTTTCCTCCGTTTGCGCACGGGTTGCTCGGTTCGGTGCAGGGATCCTCCCGCTCTGAAGACAGCAAGAACCACAGTGAGTGTCACACAACGGACCCGTGTTGCTGAAGAGAAACAACAAGAAAGGAACAAAGCAGCAAAAGGTACCGTTCTCGCAGGTGTCACCAGTGAAGTACTTGACGCATCCGCACTTGAAGTTGAACCCGTCTTTCGCACAGACTCCCCCGTTCTTGCACGGTTGGGGGTCACAAGGCGTCAGGTCTGAAAATTTATCCCGTGGTTTGTTTGCGATTTTTCACTACATGTATTTCAAACTGACAAACGTCTGCTTTTCAAATAAATTCACTCCACGTGCACTTGCCTTCTTTGCAATAGGTTCCAACCCACCCAGAGGTGCAGTCACAAGTCCTGAAAATAAGAAAACAAACAGGCGTGTTGCGAGACATGACGTCCTGAGGCGGGAGACACCCCCCTGCACATTTATGAGGTGGGTGCCTGGGTGGGACCTGTCTCAAATTTCTCGTTGGGTGCATGGCACATCAAAAAGTCCCACTCCCACAACACAGGATTGGTCCCGAGCACGCGCTTGTGCAAAACTTGCCATCGTTATCAGGACACCGTCAATTCAAATAGAATCTGGTTCCGATTTACGTGCTGATATTTGTCACAAGTCCTTCTGGCCAGAGAAAAACGAAATTGCGATTGTTGCTTACATGTTGGTTCCGAACTGCGTGCAGGTGCCATTGTTGTCACACGGGTTCGGGGTGCACAGGTTGTCAGCTGCGAGGAACACGGAGCAGAAACTGGGGTTGGTCAATGACAATTTTGCAAGGTCTCCTGACTGTTGCAGTCCTCAAGTTTACGTACTGTTTGTTTTATCCCCGCAAGCAGGGCAGCCCGGTGCAGCAATTTTCCTGCACGTTGAAGATTCCCCTCAAGTCACAAGTTTCCAACACGTGGCTCGGCATGAATTTCACGCGAGTCTCATTCCTTTGAACACAGACCCGAGTTTTGGCAGATGGGCGGCGCCCAGCCCGGTTTGCACGCGCACTCGTACTCGGAGGACTGCCCCACTCGCCGACACTCCCCGTCGTGCAGACACGGCTTCAACAGGCAGGGGTCCGGAACTGTGAGGAGCAAAATAACCGCAGGTCTTTTTGGCTCTGACAAGGTTGGGCGATAGCGTTCGAGTTCGTGAAGACTCAAGAGGAACGTCTTCAAGTGGACTGGAAAATCTTACGGCATCTTACAAGCAAAGAAACAAAATGAACAAACGTACGGATTTCGCAGTTTTTGCCGGTGTAGGCGAGGACGGTGCCGTTGTTGGGACATGTGCATGTGTAGTCGGTGCGGTTGGTGTTCTCAGCGCACGTACCGCGTTCACACGGGGACAGCGTGCACGGGTACGCTGCAGGGTGACGGGTCAGAAGTGAAGAGCGAACACAATGTGACCCGTACTCGACGCAGATTTTATCTAACGGAGCGCGGTGGTTTCCCACTTACCTTTCTCGCATTGGTCCCCGAACCATCCTCCGTAGCAGTCGCATGTGTATCTGCAATATTTGTTGACGAAGATACAAACTACAGACGCAGCTGATCAAGAGCGAACTACAGCTGAGATCTATGGCTCATTTGGACACACGGGGTCTGAAGTTCTACATTTGGTTCGATATAACCACGCGTGTCTTGTGGTTCCAGGAAAAACAGGCAACGGTCTGCCCACAAAATCACGCAGGAGTAGAACTACAAGGCAGAGGGAAATCAGACGAGAATGATCCAGCGGACTCACTTGTACGCCCTGACTTCATCGTTCTGACACCAGCCGTTCTGGCCGCACGGGTTTGACGCGCAGGGGTCAGTGTCTGTGAAACACAAGGAACACCCACTGCATCTTCAGACGAGCTGGTTCTGCTTGAAATCTCACAAGAGTCTTCCTTAAGTCTTGTCAACGACCATGACTTACAAAGACATGAAAAGTAACAACTTTTGATTCGAGCGCACTCACCCTCACAATGCTTTCCACCGGCGTTGGCAGGACATTGACAGAAATACCTCCCGCCCTCGATGTTGACGCACCGCCCTCCGTTGAGACACGGATTCGTCTTGCAGGCGTTGTCACAGTAATAGCCCCAGTCTGCGTTGTTCTTCGGGACGGGGTGACACTCGCCTTGATCCTGGCAGATCGTCGCATTGCTGCAGGGGTCAGTGTCTGAAAGCAAGCTCCAAAGCATGCATTCTTGTTTCCGCCTTGTGTGCAAGTTTTGCAACGTAAGAGAAGCTGTGTTTACTCACTGAACTTGCAGTCGCCGACAGAACCCCAGGGTGAGGGGCACACGCAGTAGTACCCCCCGGGGAGCCGGGTGTCCGGGACGCACGTTCCGTTGTTGGCGCACGGCGTCCCGTCGCACTGCGGCGCTGCCGGCGCAACACAAACATGGATGACACCATCATCCCCAAGTGGCACGAACCATCAGGGGAAAAATCTCACAACAACGAAACCTTCAACTGAAGGATGGGGCCTCACAAGAACTTGGGTTCAAACGGTGCACTTACTTTCGGGAATGTTGCACGCCTCTCCACTAAAGCCGGGGTCACATTTACACGTGTAACTGAAAAATAGAGCGAAACACGGTCCGTGACTGGCAACTTTCAGGTGAGGAACATTTTCTCTGCACTTTGGACCACAATGTTTGCACGGCTTGATCTTGAGTGCAGTGGTAGACGAAGAACGCAACTCACAAGTTTGGATCTGTGGCGTTGTCCGTACAGGTTCCGTTGACGCACAGTGACTTCAAGATGGTCTCCGGACTGGCGGTGCAAGGTTTTTGCGTATCTATCAAACAGTGAGAAACCATTCGTCATTCTCTGAAAGGTTCGCGGGGTCACGGATCTTTGTTGTTCCTGTCAGCAGGCGTTGTTCTCAGTGCAAAGCGTATCAGTGGAACGTGTCCCGCAGTGTTGGAAGACCTGGTTCCCATGAAACCCACCGTACTGGCACGTAGATCCGAAGTATCTCGTCTTGCCCTCGGGGGTGACGGCGCAGATGCAGACGAACTTCTCCTCCGTGTCCGGCCGGTTGATACAGGCGGCGCCGTTCGCACAGGGATTCGGAGAACACTCGTCTGAAGCAGAAACAAACGGAAAACTCTGCGTCTCTTCATTTATCACTGGGCGCGTTCCATTTACGCGTGCGGCTAGCCGCCAGCCAAGTTGCGCCACATTGCCCCTGGGTGGCGGATGAAGAGAAGTGGGCAAAGTCAGCCATTGGGCTCATTTGGCGAGCCGGCACATTGCCACTGACGCGATTGCACACGAAACTCACTTGTGGTCTGCGCGCACGGACTGGTGGCGTTGTTCCAGAACTCGGGGTCTCTGCAGCCGCGCTCCTCGCAGCTGCCGTTGGCGCAGCGCACGTACTCGCGCGGGTCCGCCATCGGCCAGTTCTGCTCCTCCGTGGTGCCGACGCACGGGTTGCGTGTGTCGCAGTTGTACGTCGGCACCATCCGGTTGTCTGAAGTCAGTTGGCAAAACGTAACAACAGTGGAAAGAAAGACGAGGGCGATTGGGCTTTCACGGTGTATATACCCAAAACATTTTATTTTTCTTTTGGGGAAACGCCTGTTTGATGTGTCATTTGCCTCTGTGTGGCGGTGAACTTTCAATATGTACCTTGGTTGCAGGTTTGGCCGCTGAATCCGACGGGACAGTCGCAGCGGAAGGTTCCGTCCACCAGCGAACAGGAGCCGCCGTTCTTACACACGTTGAGGGCGCACAGGTCAAATACGGACGGATCGGTGTTGGAACCTGCGTGAAGAACAATCTGTCTCCGTGACTCAAGCTGGACTGATTTCGCAATTTCTATTGTGGTCCTCTCAGAATAGATCTCCTGCTCAGCAGTCAACGAACCGTCTGATTTTGAACGACGGTGGGTGAGCTCACTTTTTTCGCAATTGGGCGCTTGAAAGGGGCTGTTGCAGCGGCACCAGAAGCCGTTGTCCCCAGTCTGCAGGTCGTTGGTGAAACAGAGGCTCGAGTGTTGACAGGGCGTCGCGTCGCACGGCGTGATCTCTGCGCGAATCCAGACGACACTTTTTTCGGTGAAAATCTTCAGTTTTTACAGGGAGAAAGTGCGTCATTCAGTGACAAACGATACAAGGAGACTTTCGATACTGTCCAGCGCGACCGTCTGCGGCCACGCATCAGTTTTGATGCCACGAGCAAAGAGTCAATGGTTCGAACATGTTGCGCTGGACAGCATTGAATGTCCCCTCGCAAGAACAAGGAGACGCTGCCTCACTGATTTGACAGTTGTCTCCCCTGTAGCCGGTGTCGGCGCAGTCGCACGAGTAGCTCTCGGTGGAGGTGCCCCGCCCCGCCTCCGTGCACTTGCCGTTGTTCTGACACGGGTTCGAGTCGCACGGTCCGTCCGTCGGCGCTGAAACGTGCAGGACGGAGAAGTTGAGATCTTGGGCTGTGCCATTCTCGACTGTGTTGCGCTTCTCAAAAGAATCCAGGTGTGCCCACAACTCCACGCAACAAAAGCTTCAGGTCAAGATTTCCAGGTAAATTGCGCTGGATTTGCTTCTTGTTTCACTCCATCATCCGACAAAAAAAATTGTGCGCGCCCAAGTACGTGAAACAATCACCATGATTTGACCTCAGAGAAAAACCAACTTGAACACATTGAGTCGAGTGAGACTCGACGTGACGCACCCAGCTCGCAGTGCGTGCCGCGGTAGTTGTTGACGCACGTGCAGTTGTACGTCTTGGCGACCTGCCCCGTCACGTCCACGTTGTTGCACGTTCCGTCGTTCTTACACAGCGTTGTATCTCGACACGGGTTCACATCTGAAACATCACAACTGCAAAATGAAGCAACTGTCACCAAACATATTTGTGTGTGTGGCGAGTGGTTCATTCATGCAGTGTTGTTCGAATGTTCGGTTCGCATGCGCACAATTTTATTGGTTCTAATCTACGTCTGTCAGTGATGAGAAGGAGTGTCACTGTTGTGGTGGCGCATGTTTATGAGTGAATGGTGTGGAACGATCCGACGCACCGAACTCGCAGACGGGTCCGTCCCACTCGCCGGCTGTGCAGTTGCAGCGGAAGCCTTCGGTCCCCGCAGTGAACGAGCACGTGCCAGAGTGCTGACATGGCGTGGACGTGCACGGGTCGTACGCTGCAAGGACAGCTACAGTGAGGCGCATGTCGAACATTGCTGTTTTGCGTTCGTGCCCTCTCTTCTACCCTGTGACTGTTCACAGCAAATCGGGAACATTCAACGTTCAACGCAACGTACCTTCCTCGCAGGTGGTGCCCTGCCACACGAACGGCGTGCACGTGCATTCGAACGTGTACGTGCCGTCAGACTTGGCGACGTCCTTGCACACACCGCTGTTCTTGCACAGCTCGTTTCTGCACGGGTGCGCGTCTGCAGCAGAAAAACAACACACGTTCGATGTACTGAACAAGCAGGTGGTCGGGAGAAAATCAACATTTCTCTCCTAACTTTCACCCATATTCTCCCGACGTATTGACAGGGAATTCCAACACTTCGTACCGATCTGACAGTTGTCCCCGGTGTACTGGTTGACGCATGCGCACTTGGGCAGCACCGTGCCGTTCCCCTGCGCCTCGTTCTGACACGTGCCCGAGTTGAGACACTCGAGCGGAGGGTTGTTGTGCTCACACGGCTTCAGATCTGAAGCAACGAGCGAGAGACAAATTCTGGCGTTCATGTAGGTTGTCACTGTCCTTTTGCAATGACACTTTCGAAATTTGCGTTTGCTTGGCTTTGGACAATGGGAGAGCGACAATGAACCGAGGCCAGTATCCCCGAGGAAAGGATGTTGAATCGCTCTGCGGATTCACGCACCGATCTCGCAAGCGTCGCCATCGTAGCCGTCGTTGCACGCGCACTTAGCGGTGTAGGCGGTCACCTGCCCGCTCGAGTCCGTCACCGGTGTGTTGGTGCACGTGCCGCGCCCGTTGCACGAGGACGCCGCGCACACATTCTTGTCTGCAGCCATTCAAACCAAATTGGCGACGTTCAGCACAGCTTTAATTTTCATGCGTGCAGTGCCGCCAAATTTGTTCTGAACTTGCTCCAAGAACCCCGTGCACGTGATCAAATGGTACTGCGTCACTGATCTAACAATTGGGCCGTGTCGAGAAAAGGAGCGGACTGGTTTGCTGCACCTCAGTGTCAACCGGGACGAGTTTACGTGCGTTTCGCATGCACCTGCTTGTGTTTCCTTTCTTCCTGTTTGATCACATTGAGAATGAGAAACTTGTTTTGTTTGTGGTCCTTCACACTTCCCTTCCCCGGATACTCACTGACGGTGCAGTTTTTCCCGTCCCAGTCGCTGGTGCAGCTGCAGGAGTACGTGGACCCGGCGACGTTGGTGCACACGCCCGAGTTCTCACACGGGTTCGGGGCGCAGAAGTTCGTAACTGCGCAGAAAAATCAGCCATAGAAAGCACAATTGTGGAGCATGGGGAAGGCAAATCTGGGTTCCAAGGTCCAGGTGAAATCAGTGTTTGCAGGTGTGCTGAGTTGGACTCACATATTTCGCAGTGCGTGCCGTCGTAGTTCGGCTTGCAGTTGCATTTGTAGCTCTGGAACTGGTCCTGGCACTCACCACCGTTCTGACACGGGTTCGTTGGTTCGCACTGGTTCGTATCTGTTTTTGTGTGCGGAGTGGAAGCGTCACCAAACATGCGATACAAAGCGTTTCTCTTCTTTAGAAATCGGCAGAATTTTGGAATCTCTCCGGAAGTTTGAGCGGGCAAATGTTGCCTGATTTCGATCCCAATAAAGTGTTCTTTTTCAGGTGCCAAAACTCTCTCTCCCTCTCCCATACCTGGAGTGGTGTGGATGTTGTCGATCTTGATGGGTGTGTTCCCGGAGTTGACGATGTGGCAGAAGACGGCCTTCAGAGCTGTCTCGCCGGCAGTTCCGGGGTAAGGAATTCCAAAATCCTTCGTGCCCTGTCCAGATCCTATCTCCTGCTTGTCTGTGTAGTAAGCCTCGTTGGGATAGATGTCGGTAGCCACGTAGAATATCGCCGCTCCCTCCGCCATCGTCACCTGAGGATGGGAATCACAAGATGCATTCATCCTTTTTCGAGACTCATTGTGTGACGATCGAAGTGATACTAAAAACTTACGTTGACCACGACGCCTTCCTTTGGAACGAGGATCCTACAGTTCTGTTCTCCGTTGGCAGGCAGGCTGACAGAAATGTCTTTCAGGTCGCCTGTTGTGGACATCGTAACTGGGGCTGCAAAAAATTCAGGCGTCTGTGAAATTGACTCTGGCGCTGTTCGTCAATTGACGTCCAACAAGGGTTCGATTCTCAGCAATTGGCCTTTAGTCACAGACACAGCCTTTCTTTTTTCAATCGAAGCTACCTGAACAAGTCTGTTTCTCGACGAAACTTTTGGAGCCGACCAGCTGTTCCTGACTGAAGTTGAGAACGTGCAGGATGTGGACGCAATCGGGGTCCTCCGCCATCGACTGAAGCTCGTTCTGAAAATTGACATCACAGTTTTTGAAACACTCCAGCCCACGCATGGAGATGTTTTCCTAGCAAGCACGTTTGGCTTTGTGAGATTGCAGATTGTCCAAACAACAGCATTGGAATCTCACGTTGTTGAAGTTGGTGCCGATGTTGATGACGATGATGAACCAGCCGAACTGATCGCGCGCCTGCGTGAGACGAAAACCAACAGGCTGTGAGTCAAGACTCACACAGTTGTGGTGGGCGTCTCAGATTTAGACAAGCAAATACAAACTGTTCTCAATGCTCAAGGTATCTGAAAACCCAGATCGCTTGGAGATTTGGGGACCATGAAAAGCATTGGAATGTTTCCACACAAAAATCTGTGCTGCGCTTTTCGCCCTCATTTTGGATCCGTATGTTGGTGTTTGTGTTTTTTGAAAACTAATCCACGTTTTACGTTTCACAATGAATGTCGTGCACTCATGACCCGATGACTCACACAATGAAACTTCAGTCAAATAATAATCTTTATTCTTGTGTGGAAACGTAGCCATCCTATTATTTTCAACAAAAATGGCTTCCTTTCCGATTTTTTGGAAAGAAAGCAATTTTATGAGCATTGGTGGTGGCCACACCCACCTTGCCGGAGAAGCTGGCGAGTTTTTCGGCGTTGATGCTCTTCCCGTCGGTGACGACGATGGCGACTCGAGGATGTCCGTCCGTCAGGTTCCGAAGACCTGCAACGCGCACAAACATGTAGGCGAGGACGCTTTCAAATTGCGAGATTCCTTGTCCCTGTTTTTAGCTCTGGGAGTCTCACCCGCGGGCTCGGATCCAGTCTCCTCGCCGATGAGAAGTTTGAAGGCACGGTGCGTGTAGGTGGAGCCCATGAGGTACCCGATGTCTTTCAGACCTTGCGCCAGTGTTTCCTGCCGGAGGAACGGAAACAGATTCAGGGTCCTGTGGGTTTGCGGCACAAATCGCAACGGATATCGGCAGTGGTTCGAGTGCGCTGCGCCAGAGACTACCGGTTAGAAATAATTAGTGCGCCAAGAAAGCCCGCGGTAACACACCAGTCCCACTCTGACAGACAGCATAGGTCCCACTCTGTCAGTACGTGTATGGGCAGGGAGGATGGGATCCTGGGACCTCACCTGTGCAATGAGGGGCGGCCAGTATGGGCACCACTTCCGGGCCCCCTGCTGCTTGGGTGTGCGCACACACATACACACGCACGCGCGCTGGAAAAAATGAATCCGAACGACTGACCTTGGTGGTGAACTGCTCGAAGTTGATCTCGAGTCTCGCCGCCGGTTTCGATCCTGCGAACTGAATGGCTGCAACTCGCGTTCTGTCCTGGCTGATTTCGAATTCTTGGGAAACCTGCAGCCGGAGGGAAATGGATTGGAACAGTGGGCCGTGAAAAAATGAACTGCACCACGCTCCCACTCACAAATCTGTGTTGACCCAACCCAACCGCTTTACTTTTGGAAGGCTCCCTCAAACCCCTTCCGTGCCCTTTGATACGCGATTCATCAACAGGTTGCTTTGCTGACAGCGGCCTGGTACAGTTCACGTGCCTGGGCAGCGAAGTCGAGAGTCGCGTTGAAGTCTGAGATGCCGACGCTGGCGGAGCCGTCGATGATCCAGGCGATGTCGCTGCCGGCGATGTTGGTGCACGCTGCAGTGGAGAAGAGGACGAGTCAAGGCGAGACGCCTCAAGGTTCTCCACACGCTTCGAGCAGTTCACCACGAAGGTTAGTCGTTCGGGTTCAGGTTTCAAGTTTTCAAGCACGCGGGCACGTGTGTGCGTGTGTGTATGCACCCCAGCAGGAAGGGGTCCGGCAGCAGTGTCCATGTTTTCCAAGGTTCTCCACAACTGCCAGATTGTGAATCTGCTTCAGTGGGAGGTGGAGACCTGCTTTGTTCAAGTGACAGAGACAGACCCTTGGATGTATCTCCTTTTTCGACGTCAACGAGTGCACGAGTCACGACTCACAGAAGGTCAGCCCGGCCGACAGCGCGACGAAGTCGCTGGCGGTGAGCGACGAGTACCAGGCGCCCCAGAGCGTGCCCTGTGCGGTGACGTCCCACGGCACGTCCGTCAGGCTGTCCAGGTTCAGGTCGTTCTGCACGGACCCGGAGGAATCCCGCGTCACCTGTGAGGAGACACGGCAACTCGCTCAAGCGCTGCTCTTTGGTGTCAGAGCTTCACACGAGGGGAAATTCCCTTCAATGAAAACAGGATCATGATGATGTCGCGAGAGGCAGAATTGGATTCCCCTTGTGTGGTTACTGAATCGTGGTTCGAAGTGAAGACGACAACGAGGGGGAGACCTGGGAGTCGTGTTTGTAGTAGATGTAGAGTCTGGCTGCCAGAGCTGAGTACAGAGGTTTCCTCAGGTCCGAGTACGTCGCTGTCGACCATTTCACACCTGCAACACCGAGCGACTCATTGGCTTGGATTCAATGGTTTCTTTGCGCTGTTGGAGATGTCAGGATTCACAGGAACAAGACGTATTTTGACCACAGCGTTGTGGAAGTAGCGTTTGACCAGTGTTTCACTGACCTCGTTTTGTGAGTCGATAGACTGTCTACTTGCTGAATGATTTTCGTCGCTGCTTGTCTCATTGAAGAATTCAACACGTTCAAGGTGAACAAATGGGTCACACCGTTGTGTTGGTGCCGTGCATCACGATCCCAACACAAAAGGTGCATTTTACCTAGTTTTTGTTCGATCAGAGTCAGCAATGGTTCCCAGGCGCCCAAGACTTGTGTTGTTTTGATCTCGTTGAACTTCGCCTCTAAAAGCTGGAGCGGAAAAAACAGTTGTGTGGACGACAGATTAAAACATCTCATGATACGCAAAGCGAACAACCGAAAATACGTAGGTCATTGTCTGCAATTTGCGCATGATGTTCGTCTCGATTTCTTTCAACCTGGAGCTGTCAACAAAGAAGCACCGCGTCCTTTGGGGATTCGCTCATCGATCTGTACGTAAAATCGAGAAAGGTGCTCACATGCCACATGCCGCCGAGGTCCATGTCTCCGTTGGCTCCGTACCTGGTCTCGACATAGGCAATACGCAGCAGGAACAGGTGGTCGTCCGGCAATATGCAGCTCCGCTCGATTTTCTCCACACATGCCTCCACCTGGCAAACAACGCACAAAAGTTTTCACGACATCGACGAGACTTACCTGACGCACTGGTCGCAAAAAAAGGTGCACTCGCGTGCACGTCTCCTCCAGAACAAAGTCACCCGTGACTGTTGTTTTGAGTTTCGTCCTGTTAAATTGCACACGTGCACTGGATAACAAACTCTTCTTGTGCCCAAGTGCCAAGAAACTTACGACATTCTTTCCTGTCATCCCATCAGTAAGAGTTGTGTCTGCCGCCAGGCAGGTGGACAGGAAGAACGACAGCACAATTCCGAGGATTATCGTTGTGTGTGAGTAGTAGTTGTTGGCCAGGTTCTTGTTGGAGTTCATGTTGTTTCTGTTTGAAAGGATAAAACCAAGACAGTCAGAATGCAAAAATCTTTTCGAGCGTATGTTGCACTCACAATTGATGGGAGACAGTCTGGATGAGCCAATCCCAAAAATTAGGCACAAACGACAAACATTGTTCAAGCTGTTACCTTCTGCTGGTTGTTCCTTGGTTTCGTTGTTTCCGTGATTTTTGTTTCCTGTTCCGAAGGTTTCCAAAGTTCTTTACTCCACCATGTTTCTGACGTTCTTAGAGGTGTGTAGTTTGACGTTATCACTTTGTTTTTAGAAAAGAATGGGAGACAAACAAATCGACACGCATTTGCATGAGAAAGAAGGAGCAGTGTTAAAGGATCACACCTATTGAACAAACTGAAATATGGCTCTGACCTCCAAAGCATCCTCCAAATTACTTGTGCAAATACGGATTGTATGCCATTGTTTAATTGCAGCAAGGAAAAAGTGGGGTTTTTGTCTGCAAATCATTGCTTCGCAGCCAGTCAGGAAAAGTCAACAGGAGGCAAGGACCAGTTAAAACAAACTGCCAAAGCCTTGAATACCGAAGTGACCAAGTTTTCGCCTCGTGCATGCTTGGGTCAATCGTGGTCGCAGCGCAGAAAATTTCTGAGTCAAGAGACGAGGGCCGTCAGACCTCAAACAATTGATCAAAACGGTCCCTTTATTCTCTCTCATTCACAAAAATGTTTACGAGGAAGACGTTGCTTGTCCAGCATTGCATCACCAATGCAAAACATCTTTGGAAAAAGAGGTTCATGTCAACTTCTGAATGCAGACTCTATTCAGATCTTTCACTTCGAAACGTCCGTCTGAAACCGGAGAAAGAGAACACTTTGCCGCCGAGATGTGCCGTTGTCACGGCGACTTCGAAGCTGTCTGTTGCTCGGGATTGTTGACATGTTGAAAGCATTGCGTTGTTTCACCTTATTCATTGATGAAAATGAAGTGTACGACGTTGACAACTCCCAGATGATGAGGGTCAAAGCAGAGTCTGCCTGAGTGATCTGAGTTTGTGTTCTTCACAGGTTTGTGGGTCTCAAGGTTTGTTCGTCATGTCGTAAACGAAGGTGTGACGACTACGGGCCGATGACGATGCAAAGAGTTCGGACAAACAAACGTTTTGGTCTTTATTGTTTTGTTGCTGATGTAAGCGTACACTAGGTCCACAAAACGATGTTTGAATGTCAAAGTTGAGTGCGTCTTCACAAGATAAACAAAAATGTGTTCAGCCAAATTTCAACCATTTCCACCCTCAGCATATCACAGCGCCTTTTTAGGTGATTTGAACCTTGTACCATACATTATGTATAATGTATGGTGGTGAGAATCACCTATAGGCATCAAAAGGCTAAATCTGTGAACGCGAGTTTGAAAGTGTTC
>JAAUXT010127487.1_pt1 | contig 20627 bp, 21 predicted proteins | sample 7278171 | NCBI WGS metagenome assembly JAAUXT01 (sample SAMN14350112, study PRJNA611818) | marine sediment metagenome | isolation source: surface marine sediment (1.8m) | place: French Polynesia: Moorea | collected 2018-08 | reverse complement strand
GAGTGAGCCAAATCAGAGTGAGCCAAATCAGAGCAAGCCAAATCAGAGCAAGCCAAATCAGAGCAACTGAAATTTCCTCAAATCACCGCGAGCTCCATGGAGCTATTTTTTTTTCGCCCGTACGTAAAGTGGAGGCTGTGACCGCGTATGAGACACAATATGCACAGCCTGGATGAAAACAGCTCATAATTGACCTCGTGAATTCAAACAAGCGTCCTGTTTCGCACGCCCTGTTTGTCTGAAAGTGCAGTGTTGGAACAAATATTCGGCTGTTTCAGCCAGAGAATTCAGGAACGAAAGTGAAACAACCAAGCCGGAACGAAAAACAACAACAACTTGATTTTCCTATCGTCTTTACCCTGCGCAGGTTGCCCCGAGTATCGTTGGTTTGTGGAAGTGACGATGGTGTTGTGAGGATCTACGAGTTGCCCACCACCGTCTTCAGTAACAAGGGAGAAACATTGAAGGTGAGGTTGCTGGCCGGCTGTTTGAGTCACCAAGATGATAAACCCAAGAGAGAATACAAAAACTACAAGTGTCTTTCTCTTTTCAGATGGTCTCATCACTTGAAACAAAAGGAGGATCGATTCAAGATGTGGCTATCAAAGATGTGACCAAGTTTTACGCCAATGATGTGGTTGTGGTTGACAACAAAGGAACTGCTACCGTCTTCTGCAACGAACAGATACTGGCACGAAAAGCTGTGTCGGAACACTGCCTGCATTGTCTTCAAATCCAACAAGACCCCTGTAAGTCTGGCTCCGCATTCCACCTGTTGATTGATGTCCACCATTGAATTGCAGAAACATGATTTGATTGGCTTTGAGATCAGAGATTGAAAGAACACAACTGCACCTTCATCCAAACCAATGAGTTTCCGAAGGTGCACAGTCAGACAAGCTGGAAACCAAACTTTCTCGTCCAAAATTCCCTTGGTCGCTTCTTGCTCCCTCACCTCTTTGCAGTGGGCAATTTAGCTGTTGTTGTGAGTGACGGTGAGGGCTTGATTTCGGCCTTTTCACCGTACGGAGATTTGTGGACTTTGCGACTGACCGATTTGAGACAACTGAAGGTCAGTCAAGTCCGAAGAAGTGAATGGCACGCTTCTTTTGTGTTACGTGAAACATGTTTGAGCAGTGTGTGTGATTTGCACGCGTCAAACCCACGGTGTGTCCGTTCGGGGAAGAAAAGACAAAGAAAAAGCAAATCCACATGACACCCCGACCAGGAGGTTGGGAACAAAATTCACCTTCAAAACGAAAAGTTGGGTGACCCTCCAACGTCGAGGAACTTCTCTGAAATTCATTCAAATGATCGTTTGGTACGTCACGTGTGTGCACCGTGAAATGTTCTTGTATGATGAAACAGGGGCTCAGCTGCACACCATATGTGAAATGTCTGCTCTCGGTTGACATTTGCGACAACAATGGCCAAACCAGCAACTACCTTCTGGCTTCGGACAACCATCGCCATCTCTTCTTCATTCAACAAGGCAGTATTGTTCTGGTTCTGAACACTCCTGATGTCATCACAGCCGTAAGTGTCCAACAGATTTGCGCTCAGGTGACATTGGAATTTTCCAGTTTGCATTGGTGCAGAAATTTGCCACGTACATTGCAGATGGCGTCGGGTTACTTTATGGAACAACAGCTTTTGGAAAGTGTTGCAGCAGACCAACCAGCTTCTGCAACCCAGACAACTCAAATCGTACTTGGAAGCGAAACTGGGGCCATTTATTTGGTTTCAAACTTTGAGGTGAGATCCTGTGTGGATGCCCCTGGTACTCAAGCAACTTGTTCTTTACACAAATGCCCTGGCATACGCTTTGTTGTTGATACATCAGAGCCTTGACTGCGCTGCTCCCCCCAGCTCCCAAAATAGGTTCAAAGTTCTTCCCAGGGGGTTGCCCAGGGTGTCAACCGTGAGATCCTGCTGGAGTGTGGAGCACCGGATAATGCGTGGAGGGGTTTGGTCGAAAAAGGCCCGTGTCAAAAACATTTGTTCCCTGGCCTCAGACCTTGCCCCAGCACGCTGAACACGCAAACAAGCTTCGCCTGGGAATGCTCCTGCCATAACCTTTCGCTTCCATAATGTGTATTCTGCTCCGGGCCTGGTGGACGTGAAGCAACTGGTGACAGCAATTGCACACCCAAGGCGCGTGTCTGCCACAAATTCTTGATGTTTGGCAACAGTACAACTGTCGCGGAGACCGCGCGTCTTTCACAAAGTTTGTATTCTTCTCTTTCACACAGGTTTACAAAGATGAAATCGTGAATTTGCAGCTTCCCTTGAACAAACTCGTGACCATTTCATCTGGGGATTTGCAAAAAACGGACTCTCTGCTGTGTGCAGGAAACTTCAACGCTCTGGCTGTCGTACGAGATGGCAAGGCAAGTACCGTATGCCTTTCTGCATGGGTACTGCAGTCCGCCGTGCGTCAAGGATGTCCGGTGCTGTCATTATTGATGATCGTGTCAAAAGTTTCATGCAGTCCGGTGCACGACAACTGAAATGCTGTTTTTCAGGAGTACGCTCGACACACCACACCGACCTGGATTGTGAGTCTCGACACCTCAGACGTCGACGGAGATGGCCAACTCGAAGTTGTCGTTGGGTGCATGGACAATTCTATACACGCGTTGAAAATTCCAACCACGTAGTGTTGGGGTATTCATCACACTTTGCTTTGAATGTTTATTGTGAACAATGGTCAGAAAATACAGCTGAGGAACTTGATTTCTGGCAATGTCTTTCTTCCACATTCAATGACTGGCTTTGATATCTTCACGGTAGGAAAACGGAGTACCGACCTACGGAAAAGCACGTGCCTGCACCACTCAGGCGTCACTGCCAGCGTGAATCATGAAGGGTGAACCCCACCTGGACTTGGCGTCCGCAATCAGTCCATTGTGAAAATTCGCGACGCAATGTCATCAATAATCCAGTCTATTCCAACCAAAAGATTTTCGCCTGTCACTGCACTGCAGTCTTGTATCAGCCAGTGGTGAGTTTTTATGTTGTCAAGTTCCAGTGCCTGAAAGATGAAACGACTTCACGATTTTGACGAGCTCGCACGGCAAGAAAAAAGCTACTACAAGAACGGCTGTCGGTTCAGACACACCGTGCCCCCCTCATTTGAAATACACCCTGACATACTCGGAAGAAATTTCACGCCTGGCTTGTGTCAATTTCGTCCTCAAAATATTCCAAACCAAAATCTGGAGAACTAGCCCACAATGGAGAAGGGTTGAGGTCTTCCACCCAAACAAAAGGCTGAAATTATCCACGGGGTGTGTCCACGGACAAAAGGCAATCGTGTTTGCTGCGACCTCTGTAAGCAGGCGCGTGGTGCGCTGCAATGTTGTTGCGCGCACAAATGACTCCAAAATCCTCACCTCCTTGATTTCCTGAGCCGACAGAGCCCCTGGAAGATCTTGCTTGTTTGCAAAAACTAGCAGCGTCGCACCAGCCAATCTCTGAAAGCACCAAACGTTGGCAAAGGTTGCGCGGGATGTCAATTTTGCAACTTTCTGTGACTCTTCGAGGATTTTCAGAGAAGTATGCACCGATCGCTTGTTGGTGAAACCATACCTCTTCCAACAGAAGCGCATCCAGCTCTTGTTTGCAGTCTTCCAAACGTCTTCGATCTGCGCTGTCCACAACCCATATCAAACCGTCTGTGCTCTCAAAATAGTTTCTCCAGTATGATCGGAGAGACTTTTGACCGCCAACGTCCCACATATTCAATTTGAAACTAGAAATATAGAGATGCAAAAGAATGAGATTGTTTGGGACAGCAAAAAAGGTTCTTACCTCATTTCACAAATTCAAAGTTTTGTGGATACTGCAAGCGTGCAACAGGCTCACCCCCTGTGTTCCAAGGTTTTGATGTTGAATCCCAAAGTTGGCGATATCGTGTAAATGTCCTCTCCGTTAAATTTCTTCAGAATCGTCGTCTTCCCAGCGTTGTCCAAACCCCTGTTTTGAACAGTTAAGGACCCAACAATGTGAAAAATCCTTATTTGTCATGCAGGAAATTTGCGACAAACGGCAAAGAGTCCACAAGTGAGGATCCACAGTGTCACCCGTTTGTTCAGGAAAAATATCGCAAATGAATTCAAACTCTCAGACCTCAGGCAACAATTGACCTCTCTTTACGAAGCCATCCCACACAGACATGATCGATTCAGATCGAATGACAAACAAATTCAGATCGTAGTTTCTGCAGAACCTGGTTGAATGCTACACGGAAGAAGTCCCAGAAGCGGGGACCCGATGGTCGCGTTCCATCTTGTTGTCCATGCTGTCGTGTGGCAACGGGGAGGGGAAATGGCCTGGGTGGAGTTATGGCCAAGGTGGGGGTGAGGAGTACTTGAAGTGTGCACGGACGCACCCGTGAATGCTACATCAATTGGGTTGACATCAAGTTGAGATTTGGGTTCTGTCAAAAAGGATACAACATGAGCAGTCTCACTTCCTTTTCTTTCTGCTTCATTTTCTTCAGAATAGTCAGTAGTCCCATGATGTAGGTCAGCGGTAGTTTGCACAAATAAGTGTGTTGGTGTGAAATGGCTTTTTGTTCACCGAATCTCACAAAAAGACGAAATTATTTCGGCGCACTGAGTCATGTTGCACTGTTTTTGCCACAAACCGGTCGGTTTGTCTCTATTGTTGATCGCTCAAAAATGCAACGTCCGGTTTTCAATTTTCTAAATTGAAACAATTTGTCGATGAACACAACTCAACAGTCACACAAAACAGATCTAAATTTGAAAAAAAGTGTTTAAAATGGTCTTCCAGATTGGTGTTTCCACTGAGTTGTTTGTCACCTCAGAATTTAGTTTATCAGTGCTCAGTCATGCTGCTCGTCTGCGCAGAGAAGAAATGCTGCAAAACGAGACGGTCAAGGTCGTTCAACATGGCTTCCAAAAAGAAAGCCAGCGGAACAGATCAGATTGTTCGCTGCTTTGAAGTCGGAAACCCTCGACTTCACGAAAAAGGTCACACCATTTATAAGGTCACATTAAAGGTAGGCAGACTCTTAGTCTGGAAATTTAGAGACAAACTTGATACAACAGAACTTCGATCCATCTGCACAGCGGTCTTTTTGGTCCAGGGATCGACTCGTGTGTCCACGAATCCTGAAATGCAACAGAACTGAATCTACAGGGTTGCTTGCGTGATTGTGTCACTCATGAGACGCCTGTTCGTGTTGCATGTTTTGAGGGTGCTGACCCCCCCCCCCACACACACACACACAGATTGAGTCGGTCTGGAGCCTGATGGGGCGTGGGGGGGGGGGGGCGTCAGAAGCAGGTCCATCAGCACCTTTACGTCCTGTCGCTGGATGGAATTAACTGACAACACCAAGAGTCTCAGCAGGCATTTGTGTATTGTTTGATCTTTTTCAGTCAATAAAAGTTGACAAGCCGGATGAAGACGTGCAAGAGGTTCGTGGCACTGTTTTGACTCCAACTCGGCAGATTTTCGTTGTTACTGCAGTTGATTGCATAGAGTCAGAATGTGTTTTTATTCAGCCTCACTCTCACTTGTGTGACAATGATATATTGTCAGGTGGTTGTGTGGAGACGGTACAATGACTTCAAAAAGCTTTACAAGGCCATGTTTCACTTGCACCGGGCGTTGCAAAGAAGAGAAGACTTCCCCCCGTTTGCTCGCAGCAAAGTATTTGGTGAGGACTCTTCATCAAGCACTCTGCGTCAAGAACCTGCTTCCTTTTTGGGGATAAAGGGAACTTCATTCGTGCTTCATCCGTGCCATTTTGGCGGTTTTCTTTTTTGTAGGGCGCTTCAGTGACGATGTGATAAAAGAACGCCAGGAGAGTGCACAGGACTTGCTCAATTTTGTGGGTCAGAAAATGTATCTGGTTAACAGCAAACCTTTCAAGCAGTTCTTTCAGGTAAGATTTGGGACCCAAAAATTTTATTGTTTGCCGTACTTGAACCTTCAGAAGCACTGAGAGCAGCCAGGGTGGACCCCAGAGACCTCAAAAATCGGTCACATCAAGTTTTGACACAACCCTCAGCAGAACACAGCTCTTGGGCAGCCGTGTTTGTCCTGTGTCTCATGATGAAATTTTCCGACCAGGGTGGAGAAGAAGTGTTGGTCAACCCCTACAGCGACCCAATTCTGGAGCCCGTAAAGTTGTACGAAGACGAGGAGGGACAAGAAAGTGAAAGGAATGAAGGCGAACAATCACTGAGAGCTCCGCAGCAGGCAGCACAGGAAGCTTCCATGACCAGGTCAGAACGACTTGAAGTTCAATTCGCAGTTTCGCAGGAACCTATCGTTTGTCAGTTGGGTGCGTTGTTGTGAACTTCATGTACACTTTTCGCTCATTTTTTCTGGTTTCGGTTGCCTGAATTCGGAACTGAACTGAGACTGAACTGCAGACACAAGCTGTGGTTCTTGTGATTGTGGGGTGATCACAAATTGACAATGTGATGTCGGACGGACAAAGCTTCTGGCTTTGAAGGCGCCTGAACTTCTCTGAGAACCTTGGTCGTCTTGGAACCGTGGTCGTCTTGGAAAAAAGTGACATCAGGCAGATTGTTAAAGGCACAGGCCTCGTCTGAGCACGCGCTTATTTGGAGGGACGGGACGGGACGGTGTTGGAGTGGAAAAATTCCCCTCGAGAGAAAGTGCTTCTCCCTGCACCTTGACGCGACCTCTGGGGATTTTTCATACAGAGTGAATGCCTCCCCACTACGAGAAGGCCTAAGTAACATGCCTGTCTCTGCAGAATACGAGACGATCGTCGAGTATTTGTGTGGGGAGAGACACCTTGCCGCGGGGCATTGTTTGAAGCCGACAACGGTCATTCAACTCTTCACTTGTGGCCATCGTCGAAGAAAATCTGTTTTGTGGTGGCGCGGTGTTTCGTCACGCACACACCCATGAGCCCCAAACGCCTCACTTTCAGACTGCCTCAGCAAGTCCGTGTCGGCGATCCCTCGTGTTCTCAGATCTCCGCGATGCGGTAACAACCTCAACTCTGTCAGTCTCACATGTTTATTGGTTCAAACCAAATGTCCAACTCTCTAATGTTGTGCAGTCACTTTGTTCTTGTACTCTCTCCACTGAGTAATCAGCACTGTTTTGTGAAAAAATCACACAGCTTTACAAACAAAAAAGCCACGAAACGTTCTGGCAGGAAAGAGTTTCCGAAAAAGCTGCAGGAAAGAGCTCGGAGAGATGCAGGAGTTGAAGTGGTCACACATCCAACATGAATGTGCACAGATGACTTGAGTACAATTCCTGATCACAGGCAGAGCTTGTCAAAGTTCCTGAAATGATATTTGGTGACTCGGTCTGCTGGTGGAAAAACTATCAACTGAAGACCAATCTGAAGTTCTAGGTGCAAGGATTCTTCAAGTGAACATGACTTCTGTAACTCTATGATGACAAACAACTTGGTACAAAAGGGTTCTTACCTGACAAAATTGGTTCCTGTTCAATCACACAACTCTTTGCTCGACTGAAGGTCTTGGAAAGTCAATGTGTGATTTGTGTACAGTGTGAGAACCCTGTCAGAATATTGGGTGAACTTTGACCACGTAAACTGAATGCGCAGAAATCTTCAAAATGACAATTGAAAGGGCGAGAATTGTTGTTGTCGTTCAACTGACCGAAACTCATTGGAAAGCGCTTCTTTTGACTTCACGACCTACGTTCGTCAACACTGTGAGTGTGGGAACACAGACACACGCACACAATTGAAGCTGTGCAGCAGATTACACTGATGCAGCTTCTTGGGTGTTGTGAAGAGAAATCGATCAGCTTCTCACCTGTGCAGTTGTTCAGAACTTTGAAAGCGTGACTTCTTTCGTAAAGAGATGTCAAAGATGTCTGCAGTTATTGCGCAAGGGAGATTTTCCACAATGGATATCAATGATCGTGCTCTTTTCAACACGGGGAGGGATGCGGTTCACATATGCTTGTGAAACAACACCACAACGTCACTAAAATTACTTGCCGGTATTTGGAAAATGTGTCCAGGGTAGTTACATGCTCGCAGACTTTTGCTTGTTATCTGCGATGTTTGTTTCTGCTGAAGATAAGGGTCTCGAATTCTGACGTGTGAGTCACTTTCTGGGTCTGTCCGTCAACTGCTTCTGCGGAGTGTGGGAGAAACACCTCTCATCCCGACACACGTACAGTTTGTATGTAGCGGAAAGTCGTCTGGAACGCAACGCTGATGCTCCTGGACGGCTTCCGAAGAATGAAAGATCAGAAAAAGGCGTGACCACAAATCCCAAGTTTGATCGTGTTTTATGCAGGGTGGAGAGCAGCGCGTCTCTGGGCGGTGTGTGGAAGTATCGGCAGGCGGCGGACGATATCAGCATCGACGACCTGGGAGATGACGACACGGACTTCACGGACGAGTCGTCGCTGGGCACGCCGCTGCCAGACACCGAGATGTCCTTTTTCGACCCGCTGCATCCAGTCGGCGCCGTCACTGCAGCGGACACCAGTACGAACTATTCACGTGCGAGTTTGAAGCGTGTATGATCTGGTCGTTTCGTTCACCAGCATCTTATTCAAAAAAGACTTTGAACCGCTCCTTTGCTCACATTGTGTTTTTCACGCACGCCCAGGAGCGAGTGGGCTGGAGGACGACACGTGGCTGCTGTCAGCACTGTCCGCATGTGCAGACCTCACGGCGGAGTCGCAAGTGTCGTCAACAACGAGCCAAGACAGCAGCATGCCTGCCGGAGAGGCTGCGCAATCTGCGCACCCCAAGGAACCCATTTTGAACGAAGGTCAGGATATATCTGCAGGAGCAGCAGATCTGTCCGCTATTATCGAGCCCAGAGAAGGTGCAGCTGCTCTGCCTGATGATTTGTCAAGCAATTTCTCTGAATCTTCGTCGGCTTGGGATGAATTTGACCCACTAGGAAAACCAAAGACACCCAAAGTTGAGATTGGAAAAGGAGATCTGCCGTTCAGTCTGGTGAACACGCAGCAGTCAGAGCAATCAGCTGGGAAGCCTGAGATCGGCAAAGGTGACCTGACGTTTGACTTGATGGGAAGCAGCGTGAACCGGGCGCCTCCTGACGGGCAAGACTCTAGTGTGGCTGACGTGAGCAGTGAAACAGCTTCGGCGTCACAGTTCCACCCAGCTGCAAACAACTCGGCTTTACCAGCTTCCAAAGGGAGTTCTCTGCACTTCTGGTCGTCCACCCCCAAAGGCAGTCCGCAACACAAAAGTGCAGTTTCGTCAGGCAAGTCCAGTCCGGCCAGGTCGCCAAGAAAACAACTCATGGAGATGGATCTTGGAGAACGAGGTAAAGCGGCTCGTGGCAACAAATTTGGACAAGGATGAACAGAAAATTGTGCATAGATATTAATTTGATCACAACTTTGCAGTGCTGACGATTCTGTCATGTTTGTCATTGTCGATATGAGTCGAGCAGATTATCCGGCTCAGGCCAGATTCTGTTGATTATTTCTTGTGGCTGCAGGGAATTACATAATTCAAGCTGCCAAGCAGATCTCACTCGCCCAGCAATGCGAAGCGAATGGAAACTATCACATGGCCTTTACATACTTCAAATCCGGTATCGGAACACTCATTTCTGGAGTTCAAGGTGAGTTCACTCCCTTTTCAGCAGTGGGACATGTTTACAAATGGGAAGTCGAATTCAGAGCACTGAAACAAGGTTGAGTTGCTTTCCGTGTGCTGCATTTCATACCAAGTGACACCTGAGGTCACATGCTGGCAGCCGAACGTGTGAAACGTTGTGTGAAAGGAGTGTATGTGGTTCACACTGCGCGTACTTTGAAGGTTCAAATTTTCTTGAAGTGACATCAAGCTGATGCGCAACTCATCAGATTCCAATGCGGTGTGTTTTCTGTTGATCAGGTGATGACAACAAGGCGAGACGAGAAGTTGTGCGACGGAAAACAGCCCGGTATCTGCTGAAAGCAGAGGACATCTACAATTCTTATTTGTCAGGAGACAAGACTGCCTCTGTGGAAAGATGGCATGTGCGTGTTCGTGCAGTTGTGGTCAAACGCGGGATCAAAATGTATTTGGGAGGTTTCGCAAATTGAACACGTAGACATACACGTGAACGTAGACGTACAATCTCACCCCACGGCGTGCAATACTCCAAAGATATTTCTGTGTTTGACTGCTTTTCAACAAAATATTGCGCTTGTGATCCTAATTTTTAAGCGCGCGGTCCGGCTCTGCCGATAGGACGCGTGCTTACTGTAGTCGCCATCAGTCTGTATGTATGTGGTCACTTTTGGTTGAGTTGGAAACTGAACTGGGAGGGGGGTGATTCAACCATCATATAAATTTAACAGGATGATTTTTAGGCAATTTTGAGCAACTTTCATTTTTGGGCAAAGGGCCAAATTTGGAAAAATTTTCTAATATGGCCTAAAAATGATTTTGGTGAAGTTATTTCTTTCTGGATTGTTTTGAACAAATTCAGTTTTTTACTTTGGAGTTTTTGAAACTGTGATGTGAACCCCGCATGGGGTGAGATTCTACACACAGGTCTACTTTTTCAATTGGCAAAACATCGCTGTTGTCGCATTTCACTGCTTGTGAGCTTTTATGATTGTTCGCGTGCAGACGTACGCACACGTCTTTCCTGTGAACATTTCGCAACAACCAGCACGATTTGAAAACTTCTCACTGGTTGGATGAAACACAACACATCCTTCCAGACTGGAGACGTGTCGCCGATTGGGGAGTTGGATCCTCACGTCGCAACTCTCCAGGGCTCGACGACGGAGCTGCTGCAGTTTACCGTGCTGGGCATCATTGACAAAGTGATGCTCGTTCTCCACAAAACCACCAACGAAACTTACATCATGAAGGTTCGAGTGAATTTTGGAAAGAGCGACTGTTGAGTGGTCTTTGGTTTTCGAAAAAAATGACGCACCATTCTTCAGAGCACGAGTCATTCGAGTGCGGGTGCAAAAATGTTCTTCAGCAGTAATTTGGAAAGACCGGCAAACCAACGGAATTCAACTTCTCAATTGTTCTGACCTCTCCAGGTTCTGCACAAGAACAGCGTCTCGAGCGACGGTCGCAGCGTTGTTCCTGTCAACTGCGGCTTCATGGTGAACCTGCTGCGCTTCTACGAGACGGACTCGTCCATCTACCTCCTGCTGCAGCACGCCACCGGCGGCAAGCTGTGGAACTACATCAGTGGCTACCTGCAGCAGCACACCGACACGCAGCAGATAGATCACGTCTTTGACGATACACACGAACGATATCTGCGCACCCACAAACCAAGTGTCAGTGACTCAAAAGAGACAAAATCTCAGAACGAACCTGGCGATGAAGCTGCGAATATCAAAAGCGGCAAAGTGACGTTCAGTCATCAGTCGAGTAAAACGTCGACATCAGCTCAAAGACAAGAATCAACGACGGAAGTGGACTCTCTTCTTGACGACAATCAAAGCTACGACTCTGACCGTAAAGGTCTCAGTGATGGCGAACATATTTTGCACGAGGAAGACGAGACAAGTGAAGCCCTCCGTCAAGCGACCGACACACCGGGAGACCAGACGTTTTCTGACGTGCTCAAAGCTGCGGACATCTCGATGAAAGCGTTCAGCATCAACAGCTTCGAGAGTGACGCCGGCGTGTCGCGCGTGCACAGCACGACATCCGACCCTGGCGTCGAAGCCATTCCAGAGGCTGGATGTGAGGTCTCCCCATCGGAAAAACTTGCTGAAGGAGACGTCTTCAACACACGAAAATCTGAAAGTACCAATCAAGAAAACACTCACACTCAAGCCGAGGGCAAGGATGGAAGGACAAATCTGGATTCAAATTCTACACTGAATGATGTGAAGTCAGCGCTGCAAAAACTTGATGAGGGAAAGCCGACGGCAGTAGTGGACTCGTTTGACGCAAACTTGGTCTTACCGAATGTGCCAACTGATAATCCTGCAGCCAGTAGTGGTGAGGAGGTCAGTATTTACGATTTACACAAACCTGCAGACGCAACGGAAAGCGAGAGCAGCAGTCCAGAGAGACCTAGTGTCTTGTCAATTGACAAGACGAAATCTGAGGGAACGACCACCACCAGTTCTGCGACGCCGACAGCGAGTGGCAAGACGAGCAGTTCGTTGAGCAGCCCACGGGACCCGGACCGGGATCCCGTCATCTACCGCCTCCCGTCACAGGAACGCAGCCTCGAGTCCGAGGTGCGTCCACGCAAGCGAAACCTGTCCTGCGTCTTTCGCGACTTGGACCTGGCGGAGGGCGATGCCGTCAGCCGTGTGCACCTGCCTGAGGCGTGCGTGTGCCAGTGGGCCGCCGAAATGGTGTCCGCCATAGATCATCTCCACAGCGTCGGGGTTGTCTGCAGGTAGAACAGCAAACTCGAAAATAATCTTTTTTTTCTGAAGCATACAAAATCTTGCACAGGCACATTTATGTGGACACCTTTTCAATACCACGCGATCGATGAATCACATTTTGCGTTTGTTGCAGAGATTTGCATCCGCAGAACATTTTGTTAGGAGAGCGTGGCCACATCCTTCTGACTTACTTCAGTCAGTGGCGATGTGTGGACGAACACGTCTCCCCACACGCGCTCGACAATTTCTACACAGCTCCAGGTGTGTTTTCCTTGCACTGACTTTTGTTTCGCAGGCGCGTTCTTCGGAGCGAGCTTGCATTGTTCGCTGGCAACAGCGAGAGGCATGGAATTCTAAGGAGGGGCTGGTTTTGATTTTTCCATCAGCTCTCTGTTCTGATGTGTGTTCCTTGTTTTCAGAAGTTGGTAGCATACACAGTGTGACCCCTGTTGCGGACTGGTGGAGTCTTGGAGTCATCCTCTTTGAACTTCTGACAGGAAAAGTACGCGGTTATATTTTTCATCTTCAACGCATTTTTGGGAAGGTGCCATTTCAAACTTTTGCCAGGACAGGGTTCTCATACTGTGCAAAAATTGTTCATGTGAAATCACACAATGACTTTTGGAGACCTTTGGTCGAGAAAGGAGTTGTGTGATTGAACAGGAACCCTTTTTGGATGGTGAGATTCCACAAATTTCTACCACGATGCGAGCACATACGACAGGTTTTGTGATTGCAGAATTGTAGAATTCTTGGCTGGACTGTGAGGCAACCAAGCTCCAATCAGGTCGCGTGACCCAATCTGACGCTTTGGTTTTCGTTTGCAGAGTCTGGAATCTTGTTACCCTGGAGGGTTTACGCCACATTCCAGCGTTGTTATCCCTGAACACGTGTCACACGAAGCTCGAAATTTGCTTGAACAGGTAAGAAAAGCTTTCTCAGATGAACAAGAGCCGTCGCCGTCTCCAGCTAGATCTATTTCTTGGCTATAACAGACATCTACCCACCAAAACCATTCCTGTCAACGCGAATGAAGTCTGAGACAAATGTAGGTGGGATCTCAAAGGCGATTGAACTGACGATCTCGTATTTTTCTCCAGCTACTGAAATACAACGCCGGTGAAAGACTTGGTGCTGGTACGAACGGTGTGGAAGATATCAAGCACCACTCATTCTTTGCCAACATTGACTGGAAAACACTCGCCCAACGGTGCTGAAAGAGGTGCGGCGCTTCGGCAGGATACACAAGTTGAATTTCAACAGAAGTCGTGACCTTCTTGCTCATTGACAAACAGCAACGACGTCGACGTGTTGCACTTTTGCTGAGCGAACAGTCACACAACCGGACATTGTCGGAGAGGCGTTGTCGGCGAAGGAAGACAACTTCTGTATTGCCGGTCAAGTCAAATCTGAATTGATCACCAATTGACGACCAGCTCTGTTGTTACCTTGTGGTTGGATCGAATCGGAATTTGCATTGGACATGATCAGAGAACTTTCACTCAACTTCAAAGCGATATTTTGCAGTTCAGGCGAAAGATGCTGTGCACCTTCTTCGATCCTTTGTTGTTCTGCATCGTTTCTAGTCAAATTTTGTATGAATTTGTACGTACGTATTTTCTGAAATGAAGCAACAAAATATTTGAATGAGTCTGGTGTTTGTTGTGTTTTGACGCACCACGTCGCAAGTCCCCGGCCTCAGATCATTTCCAGCGTTTGTGACCAATTACCCACGCGAGGCCTCAGGAATTCAGAGCGAGCACACCCACCATAGCGCGGCCGGTGCAAAAGTATTGTCCATGCTGGAGGTGTTTTTTTTCAAACGGCGGGCCAAAGTCAAAATGACGGCCCAATAAATGTGTACCGTAATCGGCAGACATAACCGTCTGCTGCCTTTTGTCACCCAATTGCTCAAGTACTGCTGTTGGCTTTTCGAAACAGCCCTGTTTTTGCGAGCTTCTTTGCAGGCCAATTTTCATTTGGACACGAAAAGCTCAGAAAAGAAGCATTTTCGAGAAAGAGGGCACAAACATACAGGCCTGATGAATGTCAATTTATTACACACGTGTGTACCCGAATGGAAAAATACAACGGATGACCTCGTATGCACAAGATATGTTCACAAATTTCTCGGGTTGATCGTGAACGTAGTCGAAATGGACTTGTGTACATTGCAAGCTTATTTTATGTACAAGGTAACGCAAAATTTACACATTCAAGTCTGCAAATGCACACTCGACTAGGTACGAATTCACAGAAAATTAACCGAACAATTCTACGATAAAGAGCGCTGAACATGTCAGTCAGATCCTCTAAAAGATGCACACTTTGATGATATCACACCCTGACAGCAAAATGTCGAAAACGAAGAAAGACAAACTTCGCAGAGACCAATTTTGAAATGGGCAAAAATGCTCCCGGAAAAATGAATGGGATCGACTGCTCCACAAGATCTAAAAGTTCTTTTGAGGTTTTCTTGAAGGTTTGGGTTCCACGAACAGGCCAAGGAGAAAACCGGAAACAGACAGCAGGCTCAGAACATAACAGCGAGCTGTCCACTTCCCAGTCAATCCACTGGAAACACGCAAAATCAGCTTCCAAATAAATTACAATTCTCCAGTGTGCAAGCCTGCTTGTACCAAGCTGTCCTCTACAAGAGATCGCCTTTCTTCTGCGGCTGATCGCACAAATGATGCTTTGCAGCTCAACTTCTGTCGGAGGTTGGAGGTTACTGCGGGGACAAGGTAAATGTAGCTCCGCTCCTGAAAGGAAAGAACCGATTGTAGAATTTTCAGTACAATCTGCTTGTGTACGATGAAGTACGCAAGATGGTTCTCTTTCAAAATGACATAAAAACTGACTGGAAAGCTGAGGGGTTTTTGCAGGGGGGGGGGGTTGACGACATTGCGGAGAGACAACCAAAACCACGACACTCACGTCTGAATCTGGGCGAGCTGGTACGGTGGTTGACCTCGTGACCTGAAACAATCACACAACGACCATATTTTATTTACCACACGCCACGACCAAACGTTCCATGACCTCCGAGAGAGTCTCTTCCTCGGTTCTTTTGTTCAAACTACTAAATCCATTTTCTCTGGTTTTCGGGGAATGCACAGTGGTACGGAGAAAGATTAAAAGTCAGCATCGACAATTTTCGAACTTGCTGAAGTTAGATACCAGTAGAAACAGAACTGTCACTTCTTTTTACGTGTTAGACTGCTGAGGGAAACATCTTCCAAACATGTACTTGTCTGAAAAACTACGAGTCAAACAGCCAACTTCTCAGAGTATTGCGTGAAGTTACCACTGCAAATGGTACTGCCAAGATTGGATCTACTGCAAGAAAAGACATCAGAATATGTGGCGTTCAGGTCAGTTGCAGATTGCTTTTCACTCACTTTGCTTTCGCGTGCGTAAGAATGTGCGACTTCAGGTTCGTCGATTGGGCGAACTTCTTGTTGCAGCCGTCGAATGGGCACACGTACGGGCGGTCACCGGTGTGAATCCTCACGTGCGTACGCAAGTTGAAATCCAGGGAAAACCTCTTACCACAGCCCTCAAAGGTGCACTGTAAATTACAGCACCAACGAACAATGAACGCAACGTAACCTCAGTTGGTGCAGCTGGATGCAAGGTGCAGAGCAGAAAGAAACTTCTCAGTGAATCGACATCATTGGGACTGACCTGGAAAGGTTTTTCGCCCGTGTGCACCAACTGGTGTCTTTTCAGTTTACTGCTTTCCACAAATGCTTTTCCACACTCAGCACACACGTGCACGCGCGGGCCGTGTGTATGTAAATGCTTTCTCATGGCAGAGTTGTCCCGGAACATTTTGCTACACCCCTGCAAAAAGCAGTCACAGAAATTGGCACAAATGGACAAAAAATAAAGTTCGTTTTCGATGCGAGCGCGTGTCGAAAAATGTCTGCCAAACCTTGTGCGGACACGGCACGGTTCTGGGGACGTCATCGCTCGCCTTCCGAGGTCTCATCCTGAAAGAAGCATTTCATGTCAGCCGTAAAATTGTTGACAGTTTCCAAATAAATCGCCAATCGTCAAGCGGAAAATAACCGCAACAAACCTGTTTGGTGTGATTTTCTCGTAGCTCTGATTCCATATCCCACGACTTGCACTGCAATCACAAGCATCTTGTTGACAACTGCGATCCCCCATTCCTGATTGGGTCCCCATAACATCTCTCTCAGCAGAAAAAAAAAAAAAAAAAAAACCCTGTCACATGCACCGGCGATCTGGCAAGGAGTGTGGTGACATCGTGTGCGTTTCATTGCTGCTCCAATTCAAATTTCAAGCAAAGAATCCCCGGATTATATTTTTCACCCTCGTCTTCCAGCTCCCACACACAAACAAGAAAAACAGTGCTCAAAACAACTGTCGGTGCGATGTCCCTAAAACGCAGAAAGAAACCAGTCACCAACCTGGCAAATTCTGCCAACTGTTTTGGATCACTCAAATCAACCCCAGGAATTCCACCAGCTGGCAACTTCTTGCCAGTCATGTACTCTGTGTAGTCTGCATCGGCAGAAGTCAGTGTGGTCGTCACCTCCTCCTCCGTCCCCACGAGCGGATGCGGGTCTTTCTTCAGGTCATCACCTGAGAAAAAGTAAAAGTGACATCCCAAATGGTAGCTTGAGTCAAGTCAGTGAAGTTGTTGTGCACCTTCACCGAGGAAAAAAAATTGTTGTTGTGCATTGTGATCGAAAATAATTCTGAACTGCAAAAACTGCTTCGGAACTTCAGCTAAAAGAACCGTCTGCTACAGCTCATGAATATTAATTAGGCTTGCTCAACTTGCCGCTATCAAATTCCTCAAATTTCCAGCTTTAATTCCCCAGCATCTTCCCAAAAAGTGCACCAGCCTGTGCATATTCTCCCAAAGAAATGTAAGCTGGCTTAAAAGTGCCCATCAGAAGCACAAACACCGGTGAAAATACAATCCAGTCCTTTCGGGCTGACCAAGCAAGCCATTTTCAAAATGGCGGCAGGAAAATAAAGATCGCCATATTACAATGGCAGCCTCCACCAGATCATTTCATCATGGAGGCAACTGTCACAAACAATCCGAATTCCAACACCCCGGGACGACGTCTGGGAGCTAAACAACTGTTTACAGGGCAACCGATCCCTCCATATGGTGGCTGGTGATGAGACAAAGAAGAAAGGCGCCATTGCGCAGGACGAATGACCTCGCTACATCCTTGAAAGCAGTATTTCCCCCAAATCCGAACTTCACAGTCCAATTTCGCTCCCAAAACAGCCCTGCTGGCACGATTTTTTCAGCTCTAACGCCAGAACAACTTGATTTGTTGGAAAAAGCACCAAAAGACTCACCCGTTGCCCACATTGTCACCGAGAATTCGCCATCCAAAGTTTTGATTTGCACTTGCTTTTGTTCCCATTTGCGTGGCTGGCCATCCACGAAACTGATATCACTTTCCGAATCCAAGACTACCTCCGCCACTTGTCGGCCTCTCCCTCTCTTCTTGCCTCTCCCCTTTCTGGGAGACGTATCATCCTCCGTCGATATTTCAATTTCAGGCGCAGGAATAGGGATGCTGTCCACATACACCAACCCATGGTCAGTCACGATTTCTTCAGAAGTTTGCAGAACGACCTCTTCGCTTGCTGGCTCTGGCAGCGGCTGCAGCGCGATCATGGGCTGAACCTCGATTGTTTCCTCTTGAGTTTCGACTGTCTCGATGGGCATTTCCACCTGCAAAGGCAACACATCGAAGGGTGCTGAAATCTCTTGACTGAATATGTTTCAATATTCAAGTTGTTGCGGCCCTCGTGACATGGCTGCGAGTCTTGAGATTATCTGTGCCTTTGTACAATAAACACTCGCGAACAAACAAATTAACTACCGGAATCTGTTCGACGGTGACTTCCTCAGCGATGTCATCGCCGACGACAACCTGATACTCGTCAACACAAGACTCCATCCTCAAACGCAATGAATGATCAGCACTAAAAAGCCGCTCGAGGCGCAGAACGAAATTTCCGGAAGTTTCGTAAATTTCGTTCTGCGTCTCAATCAGCTTTTTAGTGCTGATCGCGCGAGACCGACAGGAAACGGGGAAAGATGGGGCAGCAAGTTTCAAGAACCGATTATGAGTGGGTTTACACAGAGGAGCCTCACAGAACAAGGAGGAAACAAATTCTGGGTAAGTGTTCCACAAGTTTTTGCCTCATAAGGCAAACAACGCTGCCTGTGTGCAGAGTTTTAGGTTTACATTTTTCCGGTTGGTCAACATTCTTTTCCCTTTCTGCTTGTTCGTGTTTCCGTGAGAACAGAATAGAATTTGTAGAATGCAGTGTTTGGATATTTGGGTGTGACTGGGCTCGTGTTCTTGTGGCATTCAGGGATGGAGGCAAACTTCCGAGAATTTAACTTGTGAATTGTTGACTGCTCAGAGTTGCTGGGGGTGGCGAATGTGGACTGGCTGAACGTGTCATTTCCAGGCTGTTCCTTTTGAAGTGATAATTGGACAGCATTGCCTTTGGGAGGATGTTGAAGAAAGGCTCGTGAATACAAACAGCTAATGTGTTGACGTACGAGTACGCTGGCGTGTGTGTGATGTCCGCTTTGCCTGTCTGACCAAGTGAACGTTTTCTCGCTCTGCCAGCACAAATCTTTCTGATAGGTGCAGACACATCTGAACTTGGTCTAGTCTGGGCATTGCGTGTGCGAGTGATCTGTCAACCTTCGAGTGGAATGATGGTCATCAAGAATACAGTTGTCATGGGTCCAAAAGCGCAGAGGGGTGTCCAAAAGTTTCCAGGTGTTTCGGGTCCTGAAGAACTTCGGAAGGCACTGGACGACGAGCAACACACCCAGTCAGTTTCGCGTTTGGTTCAGTTGGACTGGTGATTTGTGGTTCTGTTTTGACTCGGGCTGATCGGAAGAGCAAAAAAATGCCAGGTGGTAAGATTATACCAAGTCAGATTATGGTTTTAGTTTCGTGCGCAAGAGGCAGGTGCATCGAGGAGACCGGCTTCCTCCCCACCCGAACAAATCATTCACTTTCGCTTGCAGAAATTGTCAGAGTTGACATCACGACGAGCCTCCCTCCCCCACTTGGGTCGGGCCCGCTTGATTAAATCCACCATTGAAGTCCGATAGTTTCAAACTTGTCTTCTTTCAGAAAAATACCCTCAGGTGAAAAACTTGATGGGCACCGATCCGAAGCTGAAGTACGTCGTGAACGTGATGATCATCGCTCAGCTGATCGCCGCCTATCTGCTGCGGGACGCGTCATGGTCGACCATCCTCGTCGCCGGCTATTGCTTCGGAGGCGTGCTCAACCACTCGATGACACTGGCCATTCATGAGATTTCGCACAACCTTGCGTTTGGCCACTCGAAACCGCTACTGAACCGATTTTTAGCGATTTGGGCCAACCTCCCACTGGGAATACCGTACTCCATAACTTTCAAGAAATATCACCTGGAGCATCACAAGTACCAAGGGGACCAGTCAATGGACGTTGACATCCCTTCTCGCTTGGAAGGCAAACTGTTTTATAACACGTTCACCAAGGTGTTGTGGGTTGTACTGCAGCCCTTCTTCTACGCGTTGCGCCCGCTCTTCATGCGACCAAAACCTCTGACTGGACTGGAACTCCTGAATGCTGTTGTTCAGCTGGTGTTCGATGTTATCATCGTGTTCACCATGGGCTACAAGTCTTTGGCGTACCTGATCATAGGCAATTTCTTGGCCATGGGGTTGCATCCGGTGGCTGGGCACTTCATCTCTGAGCACTTCATGTTCAAGAAGGGGTACGAAACCTACTCGTACTACGGACCGCTCAACTGGATCACCTTCAATGTCGGTTACCACAACGAGCATCACGACTTTCCCAACATCCCAGGCTGCAGACTTCCTGAGGTGAGGCACTCCCAACTTCAAAACATCACCAATTTGTTTCTAGCTGGCAGTTTCAAGTGTTCGTCTTTCCAAGCCCGCGGTTTTGGTATTCCGCGGGCTCAGTACAAGCGTGTGCGTCTGTGCGGGGGGGAGGGGGGGAGCGCAGGAAGAAAGCAAGCAGCAAGCATCCTGCCTGGGGTCAGATGTCATGCTATCATCCAGCTGGGCCCCCCCCCCCCCGGGCCGCGGGGGGGGGGGGGGGGGGGGCCGGGGGGGGGGGGGGGGGGGGGGGGGGCGGGGGGGGGGGCCGCCGGCCGCCCCCCCCCCGCTCCATCTTAGACGACCGGCTTGGCCGCTATAGTGCGGTTCAGCCGGGCGAGCG